>Ga0335395_10001361_pt1 | contig 15485 bp, 16 predicted proteins | sample MAT02_FD_205744 | JGI IMG/M metagenome (GOLD analysis project Ga0335395, IMG submission 205744) | Freshwater microbial communities from Lake Fryxell liftoff mats and glacier meltwater in Antarctica - MAT-02 (spades assembly) (version 2) ...
ACACGCGAGCTGGTGCGGCTGACGGGCGCGTTGGTCGATATCTATTGCGCGAGCTATTCCGCGCCGCCGGCAGCGGTGATGCTCGACATCGACGAGGCGGTCGACGTGGTCCACGGCGGCCAGCAACTATCGTCTGCGGAACGGTCATTATGGCGAGCGCTGCTTCCTGCACATCCATGTCTACGACACAGCGACCGTCCGGCCGGTGGCGATGTTGCTGCGGACAGGCAAGACGCCTTCGGGCACCGAGATGGCCAGGCATATCCGCCGCCTGATCCGCCGCATCCGCCGTCATGGGCCCCACACCGCGATTACCCTGCGCGGGGATGGTCATTATGGGCGCCCCGAAATCATGACGTGGTGCGAGGCGAACAGCATCGACTATGTGTTCGGTCTTCCCGGCAACAAGACGCTGCATGCCGATCCTGTCATCGTCTCCGCCGCCGACGCCTGTGCTACCGACCGGGCGCTGCGCGGCCTTGTCGAACTGCGCCGTTACGTAGAGACCCGTTAGGCCGCCAAGTCCTGGGGAACGGACAAGCGCCGGGTGGTGGCGCGTATCGAGGCAAGCACTCTCGGACTCGATATCCGCTTCGTCGTCACCTCGCTCAAGGACGGCAGTGCCGAACGGATCTATGACACCCTCTATTGCGCTCGCGGTCAGGCCGAAAACCTGATCAAGCTGCACAAGGCCCAGCTCAAAAGCGACCGCACCTCGTGCCGATCAGCCAACGCCAACCAGATGCGGCTAATCCTCCACACCGCTGCCTACTGGCTGATGTGGAAGCTGCGTCAGGCAATCCCGGTAAACGCCGCGCTGCGTACCGCCGAGTTCGCCACGCTACGGATACGGCTGATCAAGGTCGAAGCCCGCGTCGTCGAAACCGCCAGTCGTGTCCACATCGCCTTCGCAAGCTCCTGTCCCGATGCCGCTGTCTTCCGAGCCGCCGCCATCAATCTGCGCATGGCCAGCCCCTGACCGGCGCGGCCGTGCCGCCGAACGCCCGTGCCCAGTCCATCAACCTCGCAAGCCCCTCGAACCCCCGCGATGAAAGAGGCGCAACGGCAACGCTTGGCCTGCTCAGGCAGCGAAGGCCAACGGGTGCTCGCCCCGGTCCAGTGCAACGCTGTCATGAATAGGATGGGATAGCTAGCAGCGATGTCTATTCCCTATTCGTTCGCACCTTTCGCTCGAAGCTCAACTCGAATTCCTATGTCCCACTGTCTGAATTTCAGATTTGAACTCGAGAACTGATGTCGGTGGTTGCGTTGCCAGCATCTTAGAATTTGCGCTCAGCCGTCTTGGGATCGAACGGCTGGCAGTCACCATTAGAAGTGCCCACCTTTCCAGAAATGTTTAAGTTGCCGGTTATTCTATCGATACGGATTTTAGGCGATCTGGTCGGATTTATCCTCACTGAGCCCCTAATTTCTTTGTCCGTCATTACCAAATCGTTAATCGTGAACCAGCCGTCTTTTCCGCCCCGAATCGGTGGCAACATCACTCGGGGAATACGTATCCGACCTTCGCCGCCTTCTGGCAGCTCGACCTTAACCTGATCGGCGAATCCGACAGACGACAAGCTCGTGCCCGTTGCGGTAGCGGTGTTGCCGTCGCTGTCGAAAGCAAATCCCTGTGTCGCGATGGCCTTTGTCGCACTACCGCCTCCCGAACAGGAAAGGTTTATGTCAGCCGGAGCTACTGGCGCGGCGGCAATCAGCATTGCGATGCAAACGAGTCTTAAGGCCGTTTCTTCCGTTTCGTCATAGGAGCGAGTTATCCAACTCTGTCAGGGTTTTTGCAACTCACCAGCGAAAGAGAGCGATCCGCAGTTAGACGCCCTAGCAGGGCTCCTATCGGGGAGCGTTTAGGGGAACGAAGTTAGATCGAAGGAAAAAATCTAGCTATAACAGTACAATTTGGCGGAGAGGGTGTCCGTCTAACCCAAGGGGAATTGTTCAAAGGTTTGTTTATTGTCCCACATGATGTCCCACAACCGGATTGAGATGGCCCAGCACAACGGGACACGGTAGCGAGCGCCGATCTCTCGCCGCCAGGCCCTCGCGCGCCGGTCCACGCGCCCGCGAGCGGCCATGACGCGGAGCACGCGCGTGCGCGCGATACGCCTGCCAGTGGAATGACAAAAAAACCGTCGGCACTATAAACGCCACAATACGCGCGCGCGCTTGGGTGAAAAAACTGTCTTAGCGATGCAGGCCGGGTGTCGAACGGGTATCCGCAACTCCGCCGCCAGAGTTTGACGCCCCCCCCCTCTATGGCCGCGCCATGTCCGCCATGTCCGCCCCAGCCGTCCGAGGCCGCACCATCTCCGCAAATCGTCCGCCTCTGCGGAAACGAAAAGGGCGGCAGGTTGCCCCACCGCCCATGCGTAATGACCAGCGATAACAAGCACCCGACAGCGCCGAACCCCCTAAGCCATAGCGGTATCCTGACGCCGTCGCCGCGCCGCGACGCCTACAGCGCCAAAGCCGACAATCAGCATGGCCCAAGTTGCTGGCTCAGGCACTGCCCTGAATATCGTGAGACTGTATTGAACGGGATCTGAGCCAAGAAGGTTGATTGATATCGCCCCGGGCACATCCCATTCTTCGAAGCGAAAAATATTTGAATACCCTTCGAGAAAGAAATAATCGGTCGTCTCGTAGCCCCTATAATATTCGGTGTACCTAATTTTTTTTACGCTTCCAAATACAGTACCTTCATCCAAATTTTCTTCTGCAGTACCGCCAAGTAGCTCTAGTGTGTCAGGGTCGGATTGAGATTCAAAGTAGGCCCAAAACCCTTGTATATGGACATCAACGGGAGAAGATGTTCTTACGTGATAAGTATATTTTCCTCTGGGGGCTGACAACAAAACCCCGCCGCCTTCCCCATAAAAAAATGTTGCATATGTGGACGAAATCACACCACTGCTCTGAAAGAACACAGCGGCCTCTGCCGGTACAGGCGCAGATACGCATGCCACGGCCAAAGCACAGCCTGTCATCATCCCTTTAAGCATGTCTTACCCCCTACACTTACAAGCACAGCATGTGCCGAAGGGAGTATGCACAAATCCCCATTTGTAACAATTAAAAACGGGCAGGAACGGTGAGGATCAATCCGGCGCGTCCGCCATGTCCGCCCCAGCCGTCCGAGGCCGCACCATCTCCGCAAACCGCCCCGCCTCGGCATAGCGCCTGCACAGCGCGCGGCTGGCATCGATCCCCGCCGCGTCGGCATCGGCATATACGGTCAGAGCCTCCAGCCCAGACAGCAAAGGAAAACGCTCCACGCCGCCCGCTGACAACGCCGCCCATGTTGGCAGCCAGGGCCGCCGCTTCAGCCCCGCCAACGCCGTTTCGATCCCCTCGGCAACGGCAAGGCCACCTTCAACCTGCCAATCAGGCGACAGCACCACGGCGCCGCCCGCTGCCGTTCCCAGCATCATCTTCGGCAGCTTCGCCCCGTCCGGTCCCCGCGCCCGCTCCCCGGCTTCCGTCAGCGGGGTCCGGTGCAGCCCTTGCGGCTCCCCCGTCTCGGCATTGCGGATCAGCGCCACCATTGCAGGCCGCCTGTCAGCCCCGAACGGACAAGCCGGATGGTATCGCAGCACTCGCACCGGATCGGCTGGCAGCGCAAGGCCCCGCCCTTCCAGGTATCGCGCAACAGGCGAGCCCTCGGGCGACTCAGAGGCCCGCCACAGCGCGAGCCAGCCGGTTCGCTCCAGTTGCGCTTCCAGCACCGGAACAAGCGCCAGCGGGGCCCCTGCGGCTTCCCCGCCCATGTTCCCGGCAGGCCGTTCCTTGCGGCGCGCAGTTTCAGCCCAGCCGCCGCGCTCCAGCCACAGCGCTGCATCGGCCCGGCTCCCAGCCCGAACCGTGCAGATCAGGTCCAGAAGCCCCCCGCCTTGGCCGGTTTCGAAGTCCATGAACCGACCATGCTGAACGTCCACCGCTAGCGAGCCCTTCGCCCCATAGCGCCACCGATAGCCCCGGCTGAGGGAGCGGCTAGGCTCCCCCAGCAATTCGCGGCAGATCGCAGAAATGTCGAGTTCCCGCCCAAGCTCGAACGCGCCCGAGGCGGCTGCTAATGTTGCTAATCTGCTACTCGCGGGCACCGGCTGCAACCCGCCAAACGTCCCGGTAGCGCTTGCCGTCGATGGTGCCGCCGTCCTTCACGACTTGAAGCCAGCCATTTTGCGCCAGCCGTTCCAGAGCCGCCTTGGCCTTCGGAGCCGTTCGCAGCGGGTTCGGCCCGAATTGCAGCACATGCGAGGTCGAAACCAGCTTGAGGCCCTTCGACTGAATCCACCGCCACAGCGCGTACGCCTCCATCAGTTCCGCCCCGATGGCGGCACCTCCCGACACCCGCAGCATCTCGCCGCCGTAGTAGTCGGCAAGCGTCTGCCCCCGCGCCCATGCCGCGCTGTCAATTTCATGCGCGTCGGGGTCATGAAACAGCGCCGTCACGGCCGCCAGACGGGCCGCATGTTCCGCCGCCTTCCCCGCCCAAGGGCGGATTTCCGCCCAAACACCACCCGGCCCGCCGCGCCGCTCGCAGGTGTCCGCATAGGCCTGCCACCCCGCCTCCGCCGCAAGGTCAAGCCGCAGTCGGCGGGGAGCCAGGTGGCGCGGATCGCCGTCCTTTGTGGGCAGGGGACGCCTCAGGATTGCCTCCAATTGCGCGGCATAGGCTCTCAGCAGTTGCGGGCTTTCAGGCTTGCAGGCGCGCTGCATCCGGGTGCCGAAAAGTTCGGCTGGCGCTGCGACCAGGAACCGCGCCAGCAGGCCGATCCCGGCTGCCTCAGGGTCGCCCAGCAGCTTTGCCGCCACATTCGGTTGCAGCATCAGGTGGCAGGCCAGCCGCCGTCCGTGCAGAGCTTCCGCGCCGTCCCCGGCCCGCACCCGCTTCATGGGAGAGCCGTCCCACAAGCCGTTGAGCCCTGCCATCGTGCCCATCCGATGCTCAGCTTGAAACCCCCAGCCGCCAAGCATCGCGCCCCCCTCGTTATTCATCAGCCCGAGGGACGGGCGACCAACCCGGAACAGCTTGGCGAGGCCCTGAAGCGTGGGCTCGGAGGCAGCCACGATGGGAGACATGGGCGGCTCCGGTTCAGGCCCCAGCCGCATCAGCCCCTCGCGTGCGGCTTGGAAGTCGCCCTTGGCTTTCTGGACCGCGTGAGCCTTCGCGGCCTTCCACGCCTCCAGTGCGGCGGCATGGTCAGGCGAGGCGGACCGCCAGGCATCGCCCAGCTCAGCTTCAAAGTCGGCAACGGCCTTCAAGGCCAGGTCATCCGCCGCCGTTTTCCGTTCGCCGGACGCAGCCACGGTCAGCAGGAACAGCGACAAGGGCCGGGGCGTGCCCTCGCCGATTGGCAGCACGACGTCTGCCAGCCCCTGCACCGCCAGGGAAGCCGCCGCCAGCACGCACCCAGCCGCTGTGGCAGGGTGACATTGCACGATGTCCACAATGGCAGTCACCGCACCCGCCAGCCTGCTGCCAAGCGCCGCAACCGGGAAGGGCTCCCCGGCTGGCAAGGGCCGAAACAGTGGCACCGGAGCGATTAGCAGATTAGCAACATTAGCAGCGGGGGCGCAGGCAGGGAGCACCGGCTCGAACGCCTCCGTAACGAGGTCGGGGTCGCCATCTTCGATGCCGAACGGGCTGTCGGTCATTGCGCCAGCCCTCCACCGAAACGCCGCGCCAGATAGGCGGCAGCCGCGCTTTGGCAGGGCCAATCCCCCCAGGGCTCGCCCGCCTTTTGGGTTGAGTGCGGGGAGGATTGGAGGTAGGCAGGTTGCAGCAGCGGCCGTGTAAGCTCTGCAACCGGGGCTTCAGCCGTTGGCGCGGCTGAGGCCCCGACCTTTTTTCGCTTACCCATGATCGCCCCCGTTGCCCGTCAGAGACGCGGCCCAGGCCTCGGCGTCGGCCCGTCTGATCCGGGTGGACCGGCCGATGTGGACGAAAGCCAATTTGCCGCGCTCGCGAAGTCGGTAGATAGTCGGGACCGAGACTCGGTATCGGATGGCGAAGTCCCGAATAGTCAGCAACTCAGGCTGATTGTTCGGTTCAGGCGATTGCGTGGGACACAACATGTATCATACTCCTTAAGCGGGGCAAAATAGCCCGGCCGTTAGGTAAGGCGGTATCCTGTCGCGTCCGGGTTAAGCAAGCAGGGATTGCGGCGATTGCGGCCATGCTATGCTTTCATGCACAGATTCGGCATTATCTAGCAAACGCACCAATGCGATGACGGGCATCAGCACCCACAACGCTAGTCGTCACCGTTTTCGACACAATGCCAAAGCCGAAAGGGCTCAGGGCGTGTCTATTTTTTTGCACAAGACGTGTCCAATCCGCTTGACGTAAATAGCGGCTTACTTTCTTACTCCGTACTTATGGGGGAACAGGGCGCACACATTCGGTTGAAGCTGGACACAGATGAGCCGGTCGCGCTAGGTAATTTTGTTGGTAGCTTTGTTGGGCTGGGCAACCAGTTCGATAAGTTTGTAACGCGTGAGCATCCCGGTGTAAAATTGGCCAGCGAGTTTTTCGTGCAAGAAGTGCGCGCGGGTTGTGTCCAGGCTGATCTGGTAGCCATTTTGATGCCGCTTGTGGCCACGCAGGCGCTGCCCGGAATCATCGATGCTATCGACAAAGCCCAAGTCTTGCAAAAATTCGTTACCGACTTCGGCAATCGGCTACGCAACTATTTTGTACCCGGTGGGCGCGACTTGTCGGCAACGCGAACAGACTTAGCCGATTTCCACAAGGCAGTGGGGACGATAGCTGCTGATCCAAACGCCATCGGACGGCTTGAAGTTGCCGAGTATATTGATGGCGAACGAAAGATACGCTGCAAATTCCAATTTACCGCACAGGAGGCGCGGGAGGCGCAACAACAACTTGCCGATCATCGTAAGGAAATGGACGGCACGAAAGGAAGTGATTTTGAGCGCGTTCTGCTGCGCTTCGTGAGACCCAGCGTTGAATCGGGTAAGCCTGGAAGGAAAACTGGGGAACGCGGGATTATTGATAGAATTCACACAAAGGCACTACCAATCTTATATGCATCTGAGTTGGCGGAGCAGCGGCTGCGCAGTGAACTTTTTGCGGTCGAAGTCAATGTTTTTCGGATGTTTTTTGATGTTGACGTTAACGTAGAAACAAACTCGTCCGAACGACCAATGGCGTATCGTATCGTTCAAGTGCATGCGGTGATTGAGCCGTCAGAGGATGATCCGGAACTAGAGGCGTAAATCGTTCACTCCGATAGCCTCTAGGCATTGAATGAAGAACACCGCTGTAAATTTACCGCGGCTCAACTTGTTCCTGATATTCGGCTCCGAGTCCATAACTCCAATATCTGCCAGCTTGCCAACGAGTTGTGCGTAGGAAATCCCTTTTCGCGCCAGCTCGCCTTTCAACAGCAGCTTGACCCTCGTTTCCCACTCTTGTTCGACAACAACCATATCACACTCCAATGATGTAATTTGTCACCATACGCGATACGTTTGCCATTGACAACGACGCACAATGTCATCATATAAAGTGCATAAACACTGGAAACAATGACATGCAACATTTTCTTCTATCAGCCGCCGCCCGCACATTAAGCTTGAAGGCCGTCTTTCGCATGGGCGAAAGCGCGGCTTATGAAGCGTTTCGGATGATGCGTTGGGCTGAGACAGACGGCGAGGCGGTTTGCCCACGTTGCGGCTGCTGCGAAACCTATGCGATCACGACTCGCCGCCGCTTCAAGTGCGTTGGCTGTCATCATCAATTCTCGTTCACGTCGGGAACTATCTTTGCCAGCCGGAAGCTATCATTCACCGATTTACTCGCGGCAATCGTCATTTTCGTGAACGGTGCAAAGGGCGTATCTGCGCTCCAAGTCAGCCGCGATCTCGACGTGCAATACAAGACCGCCTTCGTCCTGTCGCACAAGCTGCGCGAAGCAATGGCGCGCGAACAAGAAGGCCGGATGCTGGACGGCGTTGTCGAGATCGACGGCGCTTATTTCGGTGGCTACGTGAAGCCGGAAAACCACAAGGATGACCGCAAGGACCGCCGCTTGACCGCCAACCGCTCACGCAAGCGCCAGTGCGTTGTCGTGATGCGTGAACGCAAGGGCCGGTCGCTTCCCTTCGTGGTCGCCAATGAAGGGGACGCCGTTCCCTACGTCCGCGATCATGTCGCTAACCTGGCCACGCTTCACGCCGACGAAGGTTCGGGCTGGGATGCCCTTCACGCCGGTTGGATGACCGAACGCGTCAATCACTCCGTCCAGTTCTTCGACAAGGGCGCTTGCACCAATCAGGCCGAAAGCTATTTCAGCCGCCTTCGCCGCATGGAAGTCGGGACGCACCACCATATCGCCGGTCGCTATCTTGCCAGCTATGCGCGCGAAGCGTCATGGCGCGAAGATAACCGCCGAGTGTCGAATGGCGATCAGGCTGCAATGGAAACGGCGGCGGCTATGGGGTCGCGGGTCAGCCGTCAATGGGCTGGGTATTGGCAGCGGGCGGCGTAAGGCCCGCGTGCCATCGCGCAAGATCCACTAGATCGAGCGAGCGCGTTTTCCCATTTTCACAAATCTCATAACCGGAGAGATCATTTGCTGGGCCTAAAAGCTCCTTGAGCCTTTTGTCATTTAATCCCATGATATCAAAATGACAGTGCTTGTCTCCGGTATTACTTTCTGTATTTTCTAACCGTGCGCCGTCACCAAGGGCTGCGATTGGGAGCCGCTTGAAAATGTGGGCCTCGCCGCCCAATCCGCTGTAGTAGCGGGCCACATGGGCGCAGAGTGACCCACTTTTCGCCGCTCCACAATCGGGGCAAACGACCGATGCTCCCACGCCTTGGTTTTTGAAAGCGGGACTTGTGAATCTGCCATACTCCACACTGTAAAAGCGCGGGTGTGTGAGCCTAATGACTTGAGTGACCGCCAACCTTCAGCCTCCAAAGCGTCAACCAAACTGCCAAAATCGGGGCAAGCGCAATCAGCAATGATCACATCGTTTCGTTCAATAAAAATGCCGTAGGAGCCATCTGCATTGATGTTAATTTCGGCCACCAAATCTCCATGAGACGCCATTATGGTTACACCAAAATTATCCGCCGGGAGAATGTCAAAACGCTGGGCGTCAACTGCATTAAGATGCTGGAGGACAAGCGCGGCGCTCCTAAGCGCGCGACGTGTCGGCTTTCCGCCTTCGCCATAATTCCACCCATCTGGCAGAGTCATAAGCTTCCGCAGCTTGTTCAGCGCTGTTGAAAGGTCACTCATAAATTTGCTTCGCTCTTTCGCTTTATCAAAGCCTTGATCCCTGTGTCCACGTCCTTAGTCACCATGATGGGCCGAGCGGTTACCTGTTCAAGCTCTGAAACTAGGTGTTCCAGTGCCTGAGCCAGCGACTTTGCCGTCGTATAAGACATATTCAGGATGACCTGGGGCTGACCGTTAAGGAGCAGAACGCCAGAGATATCGGCATTCGTAAGGGCAATCTGGAAGCCGTTGAAATAGACGCCGGAGACATCAAAAGCCTCGTTGGCGGAATCGTCAGCCATCAATTACTCCCTATGAATGCGGGTCTAGGAATCAAACGCTTCCTTGTATGCACCTATAAACGATACATATGCATCGTTTTTAGCGATTCAAGCAGCCGCTAGACACCATCGATCTTGATAATAGTCGCGTTGTTCCCGTTTCTCGGGTATAAACGTCATCATTCAATCACCGCGCAATCTCCCATTCCAGCCACTGCCCGCCGCGTGTTTCAACGTTCTGCACCAGCCCCTGTTCCCGCTTGTCCCTCAGGCAACCAGCAATCCGCTTAGTCATAAGGTTGAGCATCTTGGGGGTGGCGGCGAGTCCGCGTTGGACGATCATCTGAGCGGCTATTTCGCGCGCCGTAAGCGGCTTGTTTACCGCCCGCATGATGCCGAATATCTGGCGGGACATTTCACCGCGCTTTGACCAATCCTCAGGCGGCTTCACCATCTTGGGAGCGATGGCTGGAATGTCGAGATCGGGCGCAACCAGCTTCAGTGCAGCGTCAAGCGTTTCGAGATCGCGGGCCATTTGGGACAACGCGGCTTGCGTTCGCAGCATTTCGCCAGCCAGCGCCGCCCGCTTCTTTACCAGCCCTGTTACCATGTAATCAGTCATGCGCCCTTATGCATCGGGCGTGATGATAAAGGTAGGCATCGGCTGGTGCGTTTGCTACATAATGCCGCACAGATTTGAGCCTTGCAGAACACGAAGACGGATGTGTTGCTTGTCCGGCTACCCACACATGCATTTCTTCGTCCCCGTCCGCTTCGAGCCGCCCCGAGGCTCGACCGGTTCGGTCAGGCTCCGTTATTTACTTACAACCTCGCCCTCAGCCGCGCCCTCAGCGGTGCAGAACCTGCCCCATGCGCCCATTAATTCGCGCCGCTTGTCCAAAAGAGCGCCGCGCCGGTAGGCCGCCTCGATCTTGTTTCCGATGCTGTGCGCAAGGGCCATTTCGGCAACTTCGCCGGAAAACGCCGTCGCCTCGGATACCCAATCACGAAAGCTGGAGCGGAAGCCATGCGCCGTCACGCCCGCCCCCAGGTCGCGCAGCAGCTTTGTCAGCGCCATGTCGGACAAGGGCGCGGCCTTGTTGGGGCTCGGGAACAGAAGGTCAGGCTCGCCCGGCTGCACCGCGCGCCGGAACAGCTTCGCCCGTTCGAACGCCGCAACGGCGAGTGGCGACAGCGGCACCAGATGTTCGCGGCCCGCTTTCATGCGGCTGGCGGGCACCGTCCACAGCTTCGCCTCCAGGTCCACTTCCCCCCATGTCGCGCCCCGGATTTCGCCCGACCGCGCCGCCGTCAGGATCAGCGCCTCGAGCGCCAGCCGGGACACGCCATCCCGACCGCGCAGAGTCTCAAGGAACCCAGGAACCGCACCGAAGGGCATCGCGGCATGGTGCACGGTCTTGCGCGCCAGCTTGGGCAGCGCCAGCGCCTTGGCCGTCAGCAGCGGAACGTCGGGCCGGTAGCCCTTGGCAACGCACCAGGTCAGCACGTCCACAATCCGTTGATGCACCCGGCTCGCCGTCTCGGGCGTCGATAGCCAGATCGGCAGCAAGGCGTCCCGCACATGGGCGGCCGTCACCTTGTCCACAGGCAGGCTGCCCAGCACCGGCCACGCATGCGTTTCAAGGCTGGAGAGCCATTGCGCCCGGTGCTTCACATTGCGGAAGGTCGGCACCAGCTCCTTGTGCCGCGCCCGCGCCGCCCGCTCGAATGAGGGACAAGTGCTTTCCGTCTTGCGCGCCGCCACCGGGTCAAGGCCTGCCATCACCTGCTCTACAAGCGCCTCGGCAGCCTTGCGCGCCGCCGCCAGCTTCAGCTTGGGATAACCCCCCAAGCCAAAGTCCCGCCGCCGCCCGTCCCTCTGGAGCCGCACCAGCCAGCTTTTCACCACGCTGTCAGGGCTCGCCTTTTGCCGCGCGCTAGCCCGCACCCACAGATAAAGGCCGCCCCCGTCCGCGTAGCGCCCCGGCTTCACCAGCGCGTCAACCTGCTTCACACTGAGCCGATTGTTACCGCCCGCCATGCCAGCCCCCCTTTTCCCGTCCCACACTGTGTCCCACACCGTAACTGCGATTGAGGGACACGGCAAGACACAAGGGGAGAAGCCATTCAGGCTAATCCCCTAGGGCGGAAGCTGTTATTGAGTGGTCAGGAAACAGCCAGAAGCGGGCAAGTGGCGGAGAGGGTGGGATTCGAACCCACGGTCCGCTTACACGGACAACGGTTTTCGAGACCGCCCCGATCGACCACTCTGGCACCTCTCCGCACGCTCTGCTTGTCGCCATGGTCTCCGGCAGCGGGCGGGATATACGTGACATCCTGTAAACACAAGCCCGTCGCCCTTTGCAGCCGGCAGGAACTTCCTATATCCGTATCTCACACAGGTCGGAATGAAGTTGATCGATATGCAACAAGGCACCCCGGCTGCAGCCGGCGCCAGTTCAGGCGCCAGTTCAGGCCCCAATTCAGGCGCAAACATCGCGCTGGCCCGCTTCGGCATCGGCGATGTGGTCAAGCATCGTCTGTTCCCGTTTCGCGGGGTCATCTTCGATGTGGATCCGGAATTCGCCAACACCGAGGAATGGTGGGAGGCTATCCCCGAAGAAGTGCGCCCCCGCAAGGACCAGCCCTTCTATCATCTCCTCGCCGAAAATGATGAAACCGCCTACGTCGCCTACGTCAGCCAGCAGAACCTGCTGCCCGACGACGAGGACGAACCCGTGCGCCATCCCGCGGTCAGCCAGATCTTCGGTGAATATCGCGACGGCCGCTACATCCTGCGGCCCCAAAGCCGGAACTAGAGCATGTTCCGATCAGGTGGAATCACCTGCATCGGAAACCCATGCAAAAAAAACAAGGAGATAGAGCGGCCGTTCTGATGCAGTCAGAACGAGACCTGCTCTAGAGGATTGTCCGTTCAGGTGGAAACGCCTGAACGGAAACCCATGCGGGAAAACAAAAAAAGATAGAGCGGCCGTTCCGATACAGTCCGAGCAAAACGCGCCCTAGAAGCGATAGCTCACCCGGCCATAAACGAACCGCCCGTTGAATCCGAAGGGCGAAAAGCTGGAAAACGGCAGGAAGTAATTGTTCACGCCGTAGTTCCGGGACAAACCTGTCACCGGGTCGGTGCCGACGCCCGTCGGGTTTGCCGTCGGATACGTGTCGAACAGGTTGTTCGATCCCAGCGCAATTTCCAGCCCGGCCACTGGCTCCACCCGAATCTCGGCATCGACCACCCAGGCCGGCTTTATCACCAGATCGTTGAAGGCATCGACGCCCGGCGAAAACACCTCGCCAAAACGGTTGCCACGAAGCGTAAGCCCCAGCCACTTCTGTTCATAGTCGAAGCCAAGGTTGATCTTGTCCTTGGGCTGGCCCCGCTCGATCCGAAGTGATTCCAGCCGCCCGAACAGGTTGACGCCAGGCACCTGGTTCAGCTGGCCCGGCACATCGTTGCGCCCGGTGATCCGGTTTTCGTTCCAGTTGTAGCCCGCAGTAAGCCCGATGCGGCCATATTCACCAATGTCGAACCGATAGGCCGCGATCACATCGAAACCCTTTGTCCGGGTGTCGATCCCGTTGATGAAGAAGCGGGCAGCCGAAATCGTGTTGAACCCGGCATTGTTCAGGATCTGGGCGATAGCCCGGCCCGGGTTGGTGCCGGAAGGGTTGCCCAGGGCATCGCGCGTCGCAGAAAGATTCTCCGTCAGAACGATCCGGTTCTCGATGTCGATCTGGTAATAATCGAACGTAAAGCTCAGGCCCGAAAAGGGTGTGACAACCGTACCGACCGACCAGTTGACGGCCGTTTCCGGCTCAAGCGGCGAGGAACCCAGCGCCTGCGCGACAGGGTTGCCAACCGGCAGCGTCACGGTATCGACAAGCACGCCGGAAATGTTGTTGGTGGCAGCAGCGGCAAAGAACTGCTGCGCCACGCCCGGTGCCCGGAACCCGGTCGAAACCGAGCCGCGAAGCGCCAGCCAGTCCGTCACGCCAAAGCGCGTCGCCGCCTTCCAGTTCCAGTCGCTGCCGAAGTCCGAATAATTCTCGTACCGGCCCGCAAGTTGCAGGTTCCAGTTCTCGATGATGTCGATATCCAACTCGGCGTAGGCAGATGTATTTTCACGCGCGTTGGTGCCCGTAACCCGAACGCCCCCGATCTCGGGCTGGAAACCCGGAAACACCTGCGAGCCCGGCGCAGCGCCGGCGGTGCTCGTATTCAGCGGATTGTTCTGGTTGACCCTCACACCACCGGACCGGAAGCTGTCCGGCTCACCTGCACGAACCGCAAAGGTCTCGCGCCGATATTCCAGGCCGAAAGCCACGGTCAGCCGCGAAACCCAGTCCACCGCAAACTCGCGGCTTACATCAAGGTTGTTCACCCACTGGTTGTAGGTCAGCCCACCGGCATCGAACTCGGTCGGGCTCGCTCCACCCAGCGATGCGTTCAGCGAGTTGATGACGGTATAGTCGACCCTGTTCTGGCCGTACTGCATCGAAAGATCCCAGTTCCACCCGCCGAAGTCGCCCTTCAAACCACCCGTCACCGAGAAATCCTGCGATTTGGTCGTGATCAGCGGCAGGAATCCGTTCGGATAGATGGACACGACATTTCGCGCGTCGCTCGGGTTCCGATAGAAACCGGCAGACTCTCCGTCCCGCTCGCCATAGCTGCCGAACGCATAGGCACTCACACGGTCATCCAGCGGTATGCCCATGTTCACAAACAGGTTGACGTCCTCGGTCTTCGCATCACCAGAACGATGCGAACGGCGGTCGAACGTCTGCTCGCGCGGATCGCGAACGCCACCCACGATGTTGTAGACTGTCCGCCGGTCATAGCCGGTCCGGCTGGTAGGCTCCCGGTCGCGATACTCCACCGTCACGTTGGCAAAACCCTCGGCCCCCAGCGGCAGGCCGAAATTCGAAGACAATGTAAGAACATTGCCGTCGTTCACGCTCAGCTTCTTGCCGGTGTCCTGCACTGCCAATGTGCCGTCGGGCGACAGCGTCGGCTGGCCGTTCGGGCCAAGCACCAGCCCTGTCACTTCGTTCACACCGTCGATGTTCGTCACATAGCCGCCATAGGTGGCCGAGAAGCGCGCACCGGACCGCGCGTCGTTGAGCTGGAAGTTGATCACGCCGGCAATCGCATCGGAGCCATATTGCGCCGCTGCCCCGTCGCGCAGCACCTCGATCCGGGAAAGGGCCGAAGCCGGAATCTGGTTTATGTCCACAGCCTGGGTGCCGCGGCCCACCGAGTTATTGATGTTCAGCAGCGCGGACACATGCCGCCGCTTTCCATTCACCAGCACCAGCGTCTGGTCCGCACCAAGGCCACGCAAGGTTGCCGGGCGGATAACATCCGTTCCGTCGGTGATGGAAGGCTGCGGGAAGTTGAAGCTCGGAACCAGGTCGCGCAACAGCCGGCTTGTTTCCGTAAAGCCCGATTGCTGCAGCACCTCGCCACCGATCACATCGATCGGCACCGGTGAATCCACAACCAGCCGGTCCGTCCGTCGGGTTCCCGTTACGATGATGGTATCATCGGCATCCACCACCGCGGCACTGTCCTGCGCACGCGCCGCCGAAACTGGAAGAACAAGGGCCGGAAGCCCAAGGGACGCAAGAAGAAGAGCACGGATGTGCATGGGGGAAACCTTTCAGGATGCTGCAGTGCAATAGGGAACGCCATCAGCCGCCATCTCGCAACCATCTTTCGCCCGGTCCACTATGTTCGCAAACGGTTGTTGCATTATTGCTACAGGTGCCAGCCCCCCTCGCCCCACCCGGGCGCGCCTGCTAAACCCGCCGCATGCGCCTCACCTCCTACTTCCGCTCCGGCGCTGCATGGCGCGTCCGCATCGGACTGCACTGGAAGGGCCTGCCCTTCGAAACCGTCGCGATG
>Ga0335395_10001363_pt1 | contig 15473 bp, 4 predicted proteins | sample MAT02_FD_205744 | JGI IMG/M metagenome (GOLD analysis project Ga0335395, IMG submission 205744) | Freshwater microbial communities from Lake Fryxell liftoff mats and glacier meltwater in Antarctica - MAT-02 (spades assembly) (version 2) ...
CGGGCCGAGTTGCATGGCGTGTATGGCGCACGGGTGCTGCGCATCCCGCTGCACCGGGCCAATCGGCGCATCCAGCTGGCGCAGCGCCGGTTTGCCGACCCGCAGCAGCTGTTCGACGCCGCAGCCGCTCGTGCGGCGCAATTGCAGGCTGCCGGTCGGCCGGTGCTGATCGGCACCGACGCGGTGTCGGATTCGCATCGGCTTTCGCAGTGCCTGCAGACCGCCGGCATCGCGCACCAGGTGCTCAATGCGCTCAATGACGCTCAGGAGGCGGCCATCGTGGCGCAGGCCGGTCACAGCGGACGGATCACCGTGGCCACCCGCATGGCGGGACGGGGCACCGACATCGAGCCCGATGCCCACGCGTTGGCAGCGGGTGGGCTGCATGTCCTGTCGATCCAGCACAACCCCTCGCAACGGCTCGACCGCCAGCTGGTCGGCCGCGCTGCACGCCATGGCGACCCGGGCAGCTGCGAACACTGGCTGCTGGATACGCGCGCCGGCGGCAGTGCCTGGACCGCATTGGTCGGGCTGGGCACCTGGAACCGGATCGCCACCCTGCCCGGCGGTGCCTGGCTGGCACGGCTGCCAGCCGCGTGGAAGCAGCACCAGGAAGAACGGCGGCGCATGCTGCAACGCCGCTATCTGCTGGAACAGGATCGCCAGTGGGAAAAGCGGCTGGCATTTGCGGGGCGTGCACCGTGACAAAGTCACGTTTGGCGGCCATTAACCACCGTTAAGATTCCCAGTAATGAGAGCCCAAGATTGCCTCTGGAGGTGTGTCATTGAAACGACAACGCCGAGCTGACCTGTGAAAAGACCTCTTTTCCTGCATTAGGGGGAAAGATCGCCCTCTATCCTCGTCCGATGGAAATGAACGATTCGGCTTTTTGTTGCGCGCTGCGTGGTCAATCGCCCACCGCTACAAATCAAAACCCTTCTCTGCGCATGCTGATTGTCATGCTGGCTGCGCTGGCCGGCGCAGCCCATGCGGCAGCACCCGTCGCGCCGCCATTGGCGCCGCCCGTCCCCACTCGCAGCACGCCGACCATGGCCAGGACCGTCGGCTGCCTGATCGAACCCGACCGCGTGGCCGACATCGGTTCGCAGGTCATCGGTGTCGTCGAGCGCATCCACGTCGAACCCGGCGACGCGGTGAAAAAGGGGCAGACACTGATCGCCTTGCGCTCCGATATCGAACGCGCCAACGTGGCGGTTGCCGCCACGCGTTCGCTCGTCGATTCCGAGGTGCTGGCGGCCAAGGCCAGCCTGGGTCTGGCCGAGCAGAAAGTGCAACGTGCCGAGGCGCTGGTGGCGCAGAAATTCATATCCTCCCAGTCGCTCGACCAGGCGCTTGGCGAAGCCGAAGTGGCACGGCAAAAGCTTCAGCAGGTGAGCAGCCAGCAGAAGATCTGGGGCCAGGAACGGGTCGTGGCCGAAGCCCAGCTAGGGCTGCGCAGTGTGCGCAGCCCCTTCTCCGGCGTCGTCGTCGAGCGGTTCGTGAATCCGGGTGAACGGGTCGAGCAAAGCCCGATGTTGCGGCTGGCGGTGATCAATCCGCTGCGGGTCGAGTTGCTGGTACCCACGGCCCTATATGGCCGGCTGGCCAAGGGCGATCAGGTAGCGGTCATGCCCGAGCTTCCGGGCGCCGCGTCGATGGTGGCAACGGTGCAGCACGTTGACCGGGTGCTGGACGCGGCCAGCAACAGCTTCCGGGTCCGGCTGAGCCTGCCCAATCCGAACAACAAACTGCCGGCAGGCCTGCGCTGCCGGGCCGACGTGCCAGGCGCCGACGCGGCCCCGGCCGCTCCGGCCGCCATCCCGGCAACACCGCCCGCACCTCCCGTGACACGGCCCAAACTCGCACCGGCAGCGTTTCGGCCTGACGGCGCACCGACGCAGGGGCGAACGCTCTGACGACCCGTCGCCATGCGCCAGAGGGTGCAGCGACGACGCAGCCGGGCGGAGCGCGCCCGGTGTTCGAGACAATGGAAGAGCGCATCCTGCATTCGGCCGATCTTGCGCCGCTGCTGGTCGCCGACGCTGGCGCCGGGTTCGCGTTGCAGCAGCCAGTCCAGTTGTCGGCCAATGACCCGCAGTCGCCGGCCAGCGAGATCGTGTTCATCGACTTGTCGGTACCCGATGCGAACGCGCTGCTCGATGACCTGCGCACGCAGCGCGACAACGGTCGCGCGCTGCAGATCGTCACCATTGCGGCAGACCAGGACGGGCTGGCGCTGATCAGCGACACGCTGGCCACCCGCCGCGACATCACAGCAGTGCATGTGGTGGCGCACGGCAGCGACGGCGTAATGCAGTTAGGACTGGCGCGGCTCGACACGCAAAGTCTGATGGCCCGCGCTGCCGAGGTGGCCGGCTGGGGCGCGGCCATCACTGCCGACGCCGACCTGCTGCTGTACGGTTGCGATTTCGCGCAAACGGATATCGGCCGGCAGATGGTCGGCGACCTGGCGGTACTGACCGGCGCCGACGTGGCCGCCAGCAGCGACGCGACGGGCGCAGCAACGCTGGGCGGCAACTGGGTGCTGGAGCAGCGCAGCGGCAGTATCGAAGCGGCCAGCGCGGCCAGCGCCACGCTGCAACAGGCCTGGGGAGGGTTGCTCGGCAATGATTTTCAGGTCAACATCACGACAAACCACAAGCAAACGACCGACGCGCCCGGCGGGGGCAGCCAGCAGGCCGTGGCTTACGACGCCAGTGGCAACTTCGTCGTCGTCTGGACCAGCGACAACCAGGACGGTGACGAGGAAGGCGTTTATGCGCGTCGTTTCAACGCACTGGGCAATGCGCTGACCGGCGAGATACGGGTGGCACAGACAAGTGACGAGGAACAGCGTTACGCACGTGTGGCATCCGACGCGGCCGGCAATTTCGTCGTCACCTGGAGCAGCAAGGACCAGGATGGTGACAATGAAGGCGTGTACCTGCGCCGGTTCAGCGCGGCCGGCACTGCACTGACCAACGAGATCCGGGTCAATACCACCACGAGCGGCGCACAGGTGGATTCGGCGATCGGCATGAACGCCAGCACCGGCGCCTTCGTCATCGCCTGGGAGGGCAACGGGACTGGCGACTCGGCGGGCGTATTTTTTCGCCGGTTTGCGGCCAACGGCAGCGCGCTCGATGCGAGCGAAAAGCGCGGCAATCAGACCAGCATCGGCACCGAGCAGAATGCCGCGGTGGCGATGGACACGACCGGCCGGTTCGTGGTCGCATTCGACGTCGGCAACCATACCTATTTCCAGCGATTCGACGCGGCGGGCACGGCACAGGGTGGCCGTACGCAGGTGGACAGTCTCCTGGGGTCCAACGGCGGCGCGGCCATCGCTATGGATGGCGCTGGCAATTTCACCATCGTCTATCGCGAGGACAACATCTCGCCTGGTGTCTGGGGACGCGGCTTCAACGCCGATGGCTCGCAGCGGTATGCCTCCTTCTACGTCGATTCCGGCAATGCGGACAATCCATCCATCGCCATGGCCGGCGACGGCAGCTTCATCGTGGGTTACCAGAAAACCGGCACCAACGGCAACGACATCTTCACCCGGCTGTACACGGCAAGCGGCAGCCCTGTTGCTGCAGGGGCCATCGTCAACCAGTACACCAGCAATGAGCAGAAAGCCCCGTCGGTGGCCCTGTTCGGGGGCACCGGTCATTACGTTGCGGTCTGGAGCGGCAAGAGTTCCGGAGATAACGATGGCGTCAGTGCCCGGGTATTCGCGGCAGCGCCAGTGGCGCCCGTGGCCACCCCCACCGGGGGCACATTGGCCTATGTCGAGAACGATGGACCACGGGCGGTCGATGCCGGCATGGTGGTCACCGATGCGGACAGCACATTGTTGGCCAGTGCGACGATCCGTATCGCCGCCAACTTCTCCAGCGGGCAGGACATGCTGGCGTTCACCAACCAGAACGGCATCACTGGCAGCTGGAATGCCGGCACCGGCGTGCTGGTGTTGAGCGGCAGTGCCAGCGTCGGCAATTACCAGGCTGCGTTGCGCTCGGTGACCTATGCCAACACGAGTGATGCGCCCTCCACTGCCAACCGCACCGTGTCCTTCGTCGTCAACGACGGTCAGGCCAACAGCGTCGCGGCCAACCGCACCATCAGCGTCACCGCGCGCAACGACGCTCCTACCGGTGCCAGCAAGACCATCACGCTGCTGGAAGATGCATCCTATGCATTCACCGTCGCGGACTTTGGTTACGCGGATCCGCTGGACCTGCCTGCCAACGTATTGCTCAATGTGCGCATCGGCACCTTGCCGTTGACCGGCTCCTTGACACTCAATGGCGTCACCGTTACGGCCAACCAGTTCGTGTCCGCCGGCGACATCGGCCTCGGCAGACTCGTTTTCACGCCGCTCGCAAATGCCAGTAGCGCGCCGTATGGGAATTTCAACTTCCAGGTGCAGGACAACGGCGGCACGGCCAATGGCGGCGTCGATCTGGATCCGGTGGCGCGCACCATCACGCTGAACGTGACACCGGTCAACGATGCGCCGGTGGGTGCAGACAAGACCGTGACGGTACTCGAAGATGCCGCCTATACCTTCGCCACCACCGACTTCGGTTTCAGCGATCCGAACGACACCGTTCCCCATACGCTGATCAATGTGCGCATCACGTCGCTGCCGGTGGCCGGCAGCCTGACCCTGTCCGGTTCCGCCTTGGCCGTGAACCAGTTCATTTCGGTGGCCAACATCAATGCCGGCAACCTGAAGTTTGCGCCGGTGGCAAACGCGAGCGGTGCGTCATACGCCAGCTTCGGCTTTCGGGTGCAGGACGGTGGGGGCACGTCCAATGGCGGCGTCGACCTTGACACGGCGTCGCGCACGATGAGGGTCAACGTCACGCCAGTCAATGATGCGCCAGGTGGCAGCAATTTTGTCATTGCGACGCTGGAAGATGTGCCTTATGTATTCTCACTCGGCAACTTCGGATACAGCGATACAAGAGACATACCCGCCAACACGCTGCTCGCCGTCAAGATTGCCACGCTGCCGATCAACGGCAGCCTGCAACTCGATGGCGTGGGGGTGAATGCCGGTCAGTTCGTATCGGCCACCGACATCGGCAACGGCAAGCTGGCTTTTGTGCCAGTCGCCAACGCCAACGGGAGCAACTACGCCAGTTTCACGTTCCAGGTCCAGGACAGCGGCGGCACCACCAACACCGGAGTGGATCTGGACCCGACCCCCCGGACCGTGACGATTCACGTGACGTCGGTCAACGACGCGCCGGTCGGGACGAACAAGACCGTGACGCTGAACGAGGATGGAACTTTTGTGTTTTCGACGGCGGACTTCGGTTTCACCGACCCCAACGACAGCCCAGCCAATACCCTGACGGATATCCAGATAGCCAGCTTGCCCCTGCTTGGCAGCCTGACCTTGTCGAACATCCCCGTGACCAGCAACCAGCTGATCTCGGCGGCCAGCATCAATGCTGGCCTTTTGCGCTACACCCCATTGCCGAACGTGAACGGAAACGCATACGCCAGCTTCACGTTCGCGGTGCGCGACAACGGTGGCACCAGCAACGGTGGCGTAGCTGAGGACGTAACGGCGCGCACGATGACGCTGGACGTGACCGCGGTCAACGATGCACCGGTCAACACCGTACCACCGGCGCAGGCCATGGCAAACAACACCATATTGGTGTTTTCGTCCGCCGGTGGGAACGCCATCGTGATTTCCGACCTCGACGCTGGCGGAGCCCCGGTGCATCTGACGCTGTCGGTCGGCACTGGCGACCTGACGCTCAACGGTACCAACAACCTGGCGCTGGACTGGGGCACCACCGGCATCAGCCAAACCAGCATGGGCTTTTCAGGCACACTCGCCGACATCAACATTGCGCTGAACGGCCTGCAGTTTTCCCCCGGCGCAGTCTTCACCGGCAGCACGACGCTGTCTATCGTCAGCAACGACCAGGGCTACAGCGGCATTGGTGGCCCCAAGAGCCATTTGAGCAACGTAGTAATCAACGTGTCATTCGTCAACAGCGCGCCGGTGCTGTCGGGTAGCGGAAATCTGCCGACGATCTTCGAGGACGCCGCGAACCACCTTGGCACATCGGTGACAACGCTGATCGGCGGTCATGTGACCGACAGCAATCCTGGCGCGTTGTCCGGCATCGCGGTCGTTGACGTCGACAACAGCAATGGTGGCGACTGGCAATACAGCGGCGACGGTGGCGTCAATTGGAGCAACTTCGGCAGTCCGACCGATGGCAACGCACGTCTGCTGGCTGCCGACGGACAGACTTTCGTGCGTTTCGTGCCCGGTGCCCACTGGAACGGCACTGTCCTGAACGGCCTGACGTTCCGTGCCTGGGATGCAACCAGCGGGACCGCCGGTGACATAGCCAACACGTCGACCAATGGGGGCACCAGCGCATTCAGTATGGACATCGCCCGTGCCAGCGTGACGGTGCAACCGGTCAACGATGCACCGGTGGGCACCGACCAGACCATCAGCATGCTCGAGCACGGGACCTATGCCTTCGCGCGTACCGATTTCGGCTTCAGCGATCCCACCGACAGCCCCGCCAACGCGCTGCTCGGCGTAAACATCACCAGCCTTCCGTCTGCCGGAACGTTGACATTGAACGGAGCGACGATGGTCGCCCCGGCCTTTGTTACCGTGGCAGACCTGGATGGCGGCAATCTGGTGTTCACGCCAACGGCCCACGGCAATGGCGTCGGTTTCGCCAGCTTTGGATTCCAGGTCCGGGACGACGGCGGAACCGCCAACGGCGGTCTCGATACCGATCCGACGATACGCACCATGACTCTCGATGTGACGTCGGTCAACGACGCACCGCAAGGTGCCGACGGAGCCGTTGCGACACTGGAAGACCAGCCTTACCAGTTCACGCTGGCTGATTTCACGCTGACCGATGTCAACGATGCGCCGGCCGACCAGCTTTTGTCGGTGCACATCACTACATTACCGGTTGCAGGTCGGCTGACACTGTTGGGTGTGACGGTCGCCATCCACGACGAAATTCTTGCATCCGAAATCCTGGCAGGGCAACTGCTGTTCGTGCCCGGCGCAGACACCAGCGGTTTTGCCACCTTCCAGTTCCAAGTGCAGGATGATGGCGGAACTGACAATTTCGGCACGGATCAGGACCCGACGCCGTACACCATGACGATCGATGTTGCCGCGGTCAATGACGCGCCCACGGGAAGCGATATCACACTGGTGATCCAGGAAGACACCAGCCATACCTTCAGCCGCGCCGATTTCGGTTTCAGCGATCCGCGTGACCTGGCGGCCCTGCCGGCCCACCAGATGCTTGCGGTGCGCATCGATACGTTGCCAGTTTTCGGATCGCTGACGCTCGATGGCCAATTGGTCGCATCGGGCCAGTTCATCAGCGTTGCCGATATCGACGCATTGCTGATGGTGTTCACGCCGGCGGCCAATGCCAATGGCCCGGGGTATGCCAGCCTGACGTTCCGGGTCCAGGACGATGGGGGCATCGCCAACGGTGGCGCGGACCTGGACCTCGATTCGCGAACCATCACGTTCAACGTGACCGCGGTCAATGACGCGCCGCTGGCCGTCGGATCCGCCAGCCTGGCCGATGTCACCGAAGACACGCTGACGCCTGCAGGAGCCAGCGTGGGTACGCTCTATCTGGGCAACTTCAGCGACGCGACCGACGCCCCCGCAAGCAATGCCCTGGCAGGGGTCGCAGTGCGGGCGCTGACACTGGATGCCGCGCAGGGTCGCTGGCACTACTCCATCGATGCCGGCGGCAATTGGTCCGAAGTGGGTGCGGTATCGGACGTCGCGGCGCTCAGCCTGCGCCTCGATGATCGCCTGCGCTTCCTGCCGGCACCAGGCTATTCCGGCACACCCAACGCGCTGTCCGTGCGGCTCATCGACGACTCCGTGGCGATGGTATCCGGCGCTCTGATCGATGTGACGGCCAATGGCGGGGCCACGGCCATCAGCGCAGGCGTGGTCGGCACCGCAACACAGGTTCTCTCGGTCAACGATGCACCGATGGGGCAGGACCGGACGGTTTCCATGCTGGAGGATGCAACCCACACATTCAGCCTGGCCGACTTTGGTTTTTCCGATGCCAATGACGTTCCCACCAACGCGTTCCTCGGTGTGCACATTACCGGCGTACCGTTGCAAGGCACCTTGAGCCTGGCGGGCGTGGCGGTCGCCAGCAACCAATTTATCGCCGCCAGCCTGATCGACACCGGCCAACTGGTCTTTCGCCCGGCCACGCATGCGAATGGTGCGGCCTATGCGACGCTCGGGTTTAAGGTCCAGGATGACGGCGGTACGACCAATGGCGGCGCAAACATCGACACCACGGTGCGAACCCTCGCGTTCGATGTCGTCCCGGTCAACGATGCACCGACCGGTGACAGCCTGACCGTGACCATGCCGGAAGATGGGGTCTATGTGTTCGCAATGGCAGATTTCGGCTTCCGGGACATCTCCGACACCCCTGCCAACGCACTGGCATTTGTGACCATCGTGTCGCTCCCGGGCCAGGGCGTGTTGACGCTCGACGGTGTGGCGGTTGCGCCGACTGAACTGATCAACGCCGCCGATATCGCCGCCAGCAAGTTGCGGTTTGCAGCACCCGCCAACGCCAATGGTGCCTCGCTGGCCGCTTTCTCATTCCAGGTGCAGGACAACGGCGGCACCGTCAATGGTGGCCTTGACACTGATCCATTGACCTATACCTTCACACTCCATGTCAGCGCCGTCGACGATGCACCCACGATATCGGCGCCTGCCGCATGGCTGGTGGTCGAAGACACACCTGGCGCGCTGACAGGCATCGTCTTTGCCGATCCGGACGCCAGCACGTCTGCTTTCATTGCAACGTTCAGCGTCAGCTCGGGCACGCTGACCGCCGGCCTGGCCTCAGGGGTGACGTCGGCCATCAACGCCGGTGCCCTCGTGCTCACCGGCTCAGTCGCCGATATCAATGCGCTGATCGCAAACGGGCAGCTAAGGTTCGTCACGGCGGCGGACGCCACGGACAGCGTCACGCTGCGCATCGACATCATCAACAGCGGCACGGGCGGGACACTTCTCGGCGCGAGCACCCTGGCGACATTGAACGTGCAGGCGGTGCAGGATGCGCCGCGGCTGGCCAGGCAACCCGACAACCAGTCGGCGGGCGTGGCCGCTGCGGCCCGCTTCCAGTTGCCGGCGGCCAGTTTCACGGACCCTGACGCCGGCGACACTTTGGTCTATCGCGCAGACCTGGCAAATGGGTTGGCCCTGCCCGGCTGGTTGCGTTTCGATCCGCAGACGCTCACGTTCTCCGGCGCCCCGGGCGCTGCCGATGCCGGTGTGCTGCAGGTACGGGTGTATGCCACCGACGGCACCGGCGCGTCGGCGCAAGCCGTTTTCTCGGTCGTGGTTGTTGCGCCACTGGCGGAGCCCGAGACGGTGGCCATCGATGTCGAATCGGCAACTGCCAATACGTCGGCCAAGCCGAGTGCAACGCAGCCGAAAGAGGCATCGGACACAGAAGCGGTGCCAGTTGAGGCAGCTTCGTACGCACCTGCGCCATCCGCACCCGTGGAGGTGCCGGCACTGGATGCCGGTGGCAACGAAAGCGTGCCAACCGGCAGCACGCTGGTGTTCCAGATCGATACCTCGGCCCTCGCGCGTGTGCAGCGGCCGTTCTCGCTGGTGGACGTGAGCGTCACACCGGTGGTGACGCCGCCACCCTTGCTGGCCCCCGCCCTCCTCAGCCAGCTGGGTGACATCACGCTCAGTAGCGCGTCGCAGGCATACGGCCAGCAGACGGACCTGCTGCGCAAGCTCGAGGAAATGCGCCGACAAATGACGCAGGAAAGCAGCGCGCAACAGACGCAGATCGCATCGGCGATCGCGCTGAGCAGCGGACTGTCGATCGGCTACGTGATCTGGCTGATACGGGGCGGTGTCTTGCTCAGCTCGATGCTGTCCGCCTTGCCTGCGTGGCAGATGCTCGATCCGCTGCCGGTGCTCGCCTCCAACAACAACCGCCGCAAGCCGGACGCCACGGCAGCGGACGACCCCGAGGTCGAACAGTTGTTCGATGGTTCGCGTCGCGCGGCGCCCGCACCTGCGGCGTCCGCCACGAAGGCACATGCGGAAAAAAAAGCGGGGCTCCCGGGTGACATGACCCCGCAGGACACGACGGCGCCATGAATCCTTTTGCGTTCATGCGACGCCTGTCGTCGCGGCTCCATCTGGCATTCGGTCTGTCCGCGTTGACCGTCGGCGTCCTGCTGCTGGCCGCCTATCTGCATGTCATACCGGACGGTGAAGCCCTGCAACGCCAGAATCGTGCCGCGCTGTCGGAAACGATTGCGATCACGGTGTCGACGGTGCTCGACGAACAAAAGCCGGAGCCCCTGGCCGATGCGCTGGCGTTCATCAGCGAGCGCAACGCCCACCTGTTGTCGATCGGCGTGCGGCGGGTCGACGGCTCCCTGCTGCTGGACATCCACGACCACGCCGCGCTGTGGACCGCGTTGCCAAACGCCCCTTCCACCGAAGCGGCGATCAGCGTGCCGGTCTGGCAGGCGGGGGCGCAATGGGGCACGGTGGAACTGCGCTTTACGCCGCTGCGGGCCGAGGGATGGCGCGGCTACCTGCAGGATCCGAGCCTGAAGCTGTCCGCTTTTACGTTCATGATCTGCAGTATCTTGTTCTACTTTTACCTGCGGCGCATGTTGCGTGCGCTGGACCCATCGCGCGCGGTGCCGCAACGGGTCCGGGCCGCCTACGACACGCTGACTGAAGGCCTGATCGTGCTGGACCACCAGGGCAGCATCGTGCTGGCCAACAAATCCACCAGCGTGATGCTGGGTGTACCCGAGAGCAAGCTGGTGGGCGGCACGCCGTCACGTTTCAGCTGGAGCCATGGCGACGGCACGGTATTGACGCCAGACGAACTCCCGTGGCAACGCACGCTGTCCGACAAGCAGCCGCAGCGCGACGTGCATATGAACGTGGGCAGCGAAAATGGGTCCCGGTTCGCCTTGCGGGCCAACTGCTCGCCCATCCTCGACGACTCCGGTGGTATCCAGGCGGTGGTCATCAGTTTCCAGGACGTGACCGAACTCGAGCAACGCGGTGTCGCCCTGCAGGTCGCCAAGGAACAAGCCGACGCTGCCAACGAAGCCAAGAGTCAGTTCCTGGCCAACATGAGCCACGAGATCCGCACACCGATGAACGCGATCCTGGGTTTCACCGAGGTGCTGCGTCGCAGCGGCCTGCGCCAGTCGGGCGAGGCCAACAAGCATCTGGACATCATCCATTCCAGCGGAAAACACCTGCTCAACCTGATCAACGACATCCTGGACCTGTCCAAGGTCGAGGCCGGCCGGCTGGAAGCCGAAAAAGTCGCCTACGCGCCGCACACGGTGGCACACGAAGTGGTGCAGACGTTGCTGGAGCGGGCGTTCGACAAGGGCCTGGCACTGGAGCTGGATTTCCCCGAGCCACTGCCGGCGACGATCGACGGCGATCCGGCGCGGCTGCGCCAGATCCTGACCAACCTGATCGGCAACGCGATCAAGTTCACGGAAACGGGCCGGGTGCGTATCGTCTCGCGGCTGGAGGGCAAAGGCGCATCGAGCCGCTATTGCATCGACATCGTCGACAGCGGCATCGGTATCCCGGCCGACAAGGTGGAATCGGTGTTCGAGCCCTTCGTGCAGGCCGAATCCTCGACGACGCGGCGTTTCGGCGGCACCGGCCTGGGCCTGACGATCAGCCGCGGATTCGCGCGCGCGATGGACGGCGACATCACCGCCAGCAGCGTCTACGGGCAAGGCACCACGTTCAGCGTGTGGCTCCCTGCCGGCATACCCGTTGCCCTGCTGGATCCTGCTGCGCTGTCCGCCGCAGTGCAACCGACCGAATCCACTGTCGCAGTGCACTGGCAGTTCCCGCCCAAACGCGTGCTGGTGGTCGACGACGGTACCGAGAATCGCCAGTTGGTGCGGATCCTGCTCGAAGAAGTCGGACTGCATGTCAGCGAGGCCGAAAACGGCCAGCTGGCGCTGGACCGGATTGCCGCCGAGCTATTCGACCTGGTGCTGATGGACATGCAGATGCCGGTGATGGACGGTCAGACGGCAACCCGCCGGCTGCGCGACCAGGGCAACACGATGCCCATCATTGCGCTGACCGCCAATGCCATGAAAGGTTTCGAAAAAGAACTTGGCGAGGCCGGGTTCAGCGGCTTCCAGACCAAGCCGATCGATGTCGATGCCTTGCTGGCGGACCTGGCCGCGCGACTGGACGGACGCGCGGTCGACGTGCAGGATCCACTGCACGCCCCGGCCACCCCCGCCACCCCGACCGCTGCGACGGGTTCCGCCCTGCCGGATGTCGACGACACGGCCGAGCCGCCGATCGTCTCGCGCCTGGCCGGGCATGCCAAACTCGGAAGGATCGTGGCCCGGTTCATAACGCAGCTGCCCGACCGGCTGGACCAGATGGAGGCCGCGCTGGCGCAGGCCGACTGGAACGAACTCGCCGCCCAGGCCCACTGGCTCAAGGGTGCCGGCGGCAGCATGGGTTTCGATGCATTGTTCGAACCGGCCAGGGAACTGGAGAACGTCAGCCAGGCAAATGACGATGCGGCAGCGTCCGGTATCCTTGCGCATTTGCGTCAGCTCTGCGACCGTATCGAAGATGGCGCTGCGACGAGCGCGCCGGCAACTGAAATGACGATATGAAAGAAGACATTTGGGCCGACACCCAGCCTTGGGGCCTGGACGATGCGCCGCGATCACCCCTGCTCGACGCCAAGGTGATGATGGTCGACGACGAGCCGTTGATGACGGATCTGATCCAGGCCTATCTGGAAGACGAAGGGTATTCCCGGTTCGTTGTCGCCAATGACCCGCGCCAGGCGATGGAGCTGCTGCGCCGTGAACAGCCCAGCGTGTTGTTGCTCGACCTGATGATGCCGCACATCTCCGGCTTCGACCTGCTCGAGATGGTCCGTGGCGATCGCCAGCTTCGCTACACACCGGTGATCGTATTGACTGCCGCCACGGGTGCCGACGCCAAATTGCGCGCGCTGCAGCTCGGCGTCACCGACTTCCTTTCCAAACCGGTGAACGAGAGCGAACTGGTGCTGCGTCTGCGCAACACGCTGGCTTTTCACCAGTACCACAAGCGATTGCTCAACTTCGACCGCGCGACCGGCCTGCCCAACCAGCGGGAGTTCGACCACAGCATCGATGGCATCATCGCGCGGCGGGCGCTGGTCGGTGGCATGGTGGCCTTGCTGTGCATCAACGTACCGATGTGCCGGCAACTGCGCGAATCGGCCGGACAGCCCGCTGCGGATGCCCTTGCGCAGACGGTCGCCCGACGGCTCGAGCGTCTTGCCCGCAAGGTCCTGCAATTGCAGAGAATATTGGGAACCGATCGCAGTCCGCTGGTGTCACGCCTGGGAACCACCCAGTTCGGCCTGGTGCTCGATGGGCTGCCAGACACGGACGCCGTCGAAAACCTGGCCGAGCAGGTGATTGCCCTGATCGCCGAGTCGACGATGGTTGCCGGCCACGAGGTGGCAGCGGGGGCATGGATCGGCATTGCACTGTGTCCGGCGGATGGCACGGCCGGCGAACAGCTGCGCAAGGGTGCCACGCTGGCGGTAGCCTGCGCCCAGCAGCAGGCACACCCCACCTACCTCTTTGCGTCGGCCGAGCTCAATGCGCGTTCCAACGAGCGGCTGGCGCTGGGGTCGGCCTTGCGTGGTGCAGCGCAACGCGACGAGCTGCTGTTGCACTACCAACCCAAGGTCGACGTGGCCAATGGGCGCATTGTTGGCGCCGAAGCGCTGGTGCGCTGGCAACATCCGGAAATGGGCTTGATCCCGCCGTTGCGTTTCATCGGCCTGGCTGAGGAACTGGGCTTGATTCAGTCCATCGGGCGCTGGGTCATGCAGACTGCCTGCCGCGATGCCGCCCAGTGGCACTACGACGGATTAGGCGAACTGAAGATCGCGATCAACGTGGCCAAGCCGCAGTTCCAGATCGGCGGACTATGCGAGGCTCTGCGTGCCGACATGGCGGCGGCCGGATTGCCGCCGCATCTGATGGTGATCGAGCTGACTGAGAGCATGCTGATGGACGATGTGCCCAGCAGCCGGGTGCAGATGCACGCGCTCAAGCAACTCGGCATCACCTTGTCGATCGACGACTTCGGCACCGGTTATTCGTCGCTGAGTTACCTCAAGAGTTTTCCGCTCGACGAGCTCAAGATCGACCGCACTTTCATCATGGATCTGCCAGGATCCGAGTCGGACATCGCCATCGTCCGTGCCGTGATAGGCCTGGGCCACAGCCTGGGCATGACGGTGCTTGCGGAAGGCATCGAAACCGCGGCGCAACTCGACTGCATGCGAACACTGGGTTGCGACCTTTTCCAGGGTTTCCTGTTCAGCAAGCCGGTGCCCGCAGCTGAATTCGTCGCGCTGGTCAAGGCCCAGCGGCCAGCTTGACTCTGGGTCGGGCCATCACGCGCCCGCACCTGCCGGCCGCAGTCAGCGCGCGAATCGCAATGCCGCTACCAGTGGCAGATCATGCGATACCGATTGCCACCGGAGGCCGGCGTCTGAGCTGACCCACAGGCTGCCGGTCGTCGACGCCAGTGCCAGTGTGGTTCCCGAACCATCGACGTCGAGCGCATGACGGTACACCAGCTGATAGGCATGTTGCTGCGGTAGCCGGCGTCGAGCCGCTGGAACGTCGAGCCGCCATCGTCGGTGCGGGTGACACACATCGCGGCGTCCACCGGAAACCGCACCGTGTCGGCCCTGAGCCGGCACGAACCACGCACGCAGCGGATCGGCCGGATCACAGGCCACGGCAAAACCGAAACCCGATGGGCGCGGCGCGGCGATCGGCTTCCACCACCACCAAACCAAACCTGGCGCCGGGGTTGGCGCCTGGCAAGCCATGCACGCGAAGCCATCACGCGCGCCTGCTCGGCTTGAACTCCGGGCAGTGAGCAGAGTTGACGACGTTGGCCCGCCTCTTGAACTGGATACCACCCGACTTCCGCCCGCCTGACCGCCGTCCCGCCACTGACGCCTGCTGCTTTAGCGACTACCGCTCGCAACCTCCAGCGACATGTCAGTGTTAGCCAAATTGCCCTGCCGGTCGCGAGCCGTCACGGTGACTTTCAGTGAGGCCACCATACCCTGCGGCGGCCGCAGTGTGAAGGTGCCTGCAGCGCTGTCGAACGTGGCCCAGCCCGGCAGCGGGGTGCCGTCGGCCAGCGTGGCCGCCAGGACCAAATCGCCGGACTGCTGCTGTGCATGCTGGAAGGTGTCGGCGGGCATTTGGATGACCGAAACGATGCCAGACGCCACCTGTATCGACCCGAGTTCGCGCACTGCATTGAAGCCCTGCGCCAGTGGTGTGTCAATGGCAGTCGACA
>Ga0335395_10001364_pt1 | contig 15472 bp, 12 predicted proteins | sample MAT02_FD_205744 | JGI IMG/M metagenome (GOLD analysis project Ga0335395, IMG submission 205744) | Freshwater microbial communities from Lake Fryxell liftoff mats and glacier meltwater in Antarctica - MAT-02 (spades assembly) (version 2) ...
GGCGACGGTCCTGCCGGAATTCCTGACGAAGAGGGGCGTGCCGCACCGGATTGAGTATCAGGACACTTATTCTATCGTAATGGACAAGATCCCGCAGGGGAAAACCTACTGCAGCCTTTGTTCTCGGCTGCGGCGCGGAAATCTCTACCGGATAGCTCGGGAAGAGGGCTGTTCGACCGTTATCCTTGGCCATCACCGAGATGACATTCTTGAGACGTTCTTCATGAACCTCTTCCACGGTGGCCGCCTTGCCAGCATGCCGCCGCGCCTTCTGAATGAACAGGGCGACCTGTACCTTGCCCGCCCCTTGGCCTTTGTGGCCGAAACGGATTGCGAGAAGTTCGCCCAAGGCATGGGCTATCCGATCATCCCTTGCGACCTTTGCGGAAGTCAGGAAGGTTTGCAGCGCATGCAGGTGAAGAAGCTTCTGGATGAGTGGGAGGCGCGGGTGCCCGGCCGCCGACAGATCATGTTCCGCGCGCTGATGAATGTGCGGCCGTCACATCTGGCTGACCCGGCCCTGTTCGATTTCGCCGGGCTTGCTGCCGAACTTGCAAAGAACGCTCTGGCGGATAGCGAAAATTCTATGCAACTTTCGGCAGAGCGTTAAGGAACTGATCAGGAACATCCGCCTAGGTTTACACCATTCCACGGGCCCTTCGGCCCCGGTGCGGGAGGTGTCGGCATGGCGCTTGGGACGTTTCGGTTAGCTGCAGTTCTGCGGCGCCCGGAGACGGTGGTGTTTCTGCCCGCACTGGCCCTTCTGGCCTTCTGGAGCGGTGGGGAAGGCGCCCTTCTGGCGCTTGCGGTGGGCCTTCCGTTGGTGTTGCTGGGCGCAGGTTGGCTATGGCCGCTTCCACCGGCGGTTGCGGTGTCGGATCAGGTCATCGACCGGCTGGATGCAGTCTTGCGTGACAAGTCGCAAGGGGCGCGGCAGACCGGCTGTTTCGTGCTGCAATTCGACGATCCGTCCTGGCTGTGTGACCGGCACGGCCGCGCCCGCCAGTCGGAAATCCTTGCGGCCTGCATTGCGCGCATCCGCGGTGCCATGAGGCCGGGTGATACGCTGTTCCCGCTGGAAGATGGCAGTCTTGTCGTGGTGCTTGCCCCGACACAGCGGCTGGATCTTGAAGTGATGGTGCGCATTGCCGGGCGCATGCAGCTTGTGGTGCAGCAACCGATACTGCTGGGCGATACTTCGGTGCAACTGACCTGCTGCATCGGCTTTTGCCACGCCCGACAAGTGGCCGATGACACAGGCCGCGCCCTGCTTGAGGCGGCTCAGGTCGCCGTCGACGAGGCGATGCTCCACCGGCCCGGGGCAATCCGGGCCTACTCTGCCGATCTTGCCCGGGCCCGCGCCGCCCGCGATACCTTGCGCGCCGGATTTGCCGCTGCAGTCGAGGCAGGCCAGATCCGCGCATATTTTCAGCCGCAACTGTCCACCGACAACGGCGCCGTCTCGGGGATGGAGACGCTGGCGCGCTGGCACCACCCCGATCAGGGCTGCCTGCCTCCCGGGCAGTTCCTGCCCGCGATCGAAGGAACTGACCTGATGGATCTTTTGGGCCGCGAGATGATGGCCCAGGCCCTTGCCGCGCTGGCAGTTTGGGATCGGGCCGGTCTTACGGTCCCAAACGTCGCGGTGAACTTCTCGGCGATCGAATTGCGCGATCCGCACTTGCCCGAACGGCTGGCCTGGGCGCTGGACCGGTATGACATGTCACCAGCCCGGTTGACCGTCGAGGTGCTGGAGTCGGTCGTCGCGGGTGAAGCGGACGATATCATCACACGCAACATAGCCGCGATTGCTGGCATGGGGTGTGGCATCGACCTTGATGATTTCGGGACCGGCAATGCCTCGATCACGTCGATCCGGCAGTTTACCGTTCGACGTCTGAAGATTGACCGAAGCTTCGTACGGGGGGTCGATACAGACAGGGACCAGCAAAAGCTGGTGACCGCCGTCCTGACCCTGGCCGAGGAACTGGGGTTGGACACTCTTGCCGAAGGGGTGGAAACACAAGGGGAACATGCGATGCTGGCGCAACTTGGCTGCGGCCACGTGCAGGGCTATGTCATCGCCCGCCCGCTGCCGATGGAAGAGGTGGTGCCGTGGCTCTTTCGCCACCGTAACCAACTTGATCAGGCGTTGCGGATCGGCGTGCGCGCGCGCGGATAGCCTTGAGTACCACGTGCGGGGGCCTGCCGGATTGTGCCATGCTGTATTGACGAAACGCCCTTTGTCGCGCTCAGGGCCCTTCCCAGGAAATGCCAGCGGAGACCGGCGTCTTGACTGCCTACGCTTGCGCAATCGGGTGAAACCGCTTGACCTTTCCCCGCCCCTGTCGTTGAAGCACCGCTGATCAAGGAAGATCGGCATGGTGGTTGGCCTATGGAAGAACAGAACAACAAGAACCTGATCCTGGCGATGGTGCTTTCGGCGCTGGTGATGATTGTGTGGTTCGTCCTTTTCCCACCACCAGAGCCCACCGTCGATCTGGCCACGCCGACGGTGTCCGAAGCGGTTGTGCCTGACGCTCAGGTTGCCGATCCGGTCGGGGCCATCGGTGCAACCGGCACCGAAAGCGCAACTGCCGTGCCCGATGCGCCGCGCCTGACGATCAACACGGCAAAGCTTTCGGGCACAATCTCGCTTCTGGGCGGGCGGATCGACGACCTGTCGCTAAAGACCTATCGCGAAACGATTGAGCCGGGTGCTCCAACCGTGCGGCTTCTGGCCCCGGTGGGGGAAAACCTGGCTTACTATTCAGTCTTCGGCTGGTTGCCTGGATCCGGCCTTGAGGCGGGTGACGTCCCCGGCGCGATGACCGAATGGACTCAGGCAGGAGGAAGTACGCTTGCCCCGGGTCAACCCGTTTCACTGCGTTGGGACAACGGCAAGGGCCTGACCTTCCTGCGCGAAATTTCGGTCGACGAAGACTTCATGTTTACCGTGACGGACACTGTCCAGAACGGCACCACTACAGCCGCGACCTTGCAGCCCTACGGGATCATCGCCCGCCATGGTCTGCCCCAGCTGCAGAACATCTTTGTCGTCCACGAAGGCGCCGTCCAGCGCAACGACGGAGAGCTGCTGGAAACGGACTATGCCGACATCACCGAGCTCGAGGTTGACCCGCGCGAAGGGCTTCCGGCCGAGGTGACCGAGTCTGCCGTTGATGGCTGGATCGGCTTTACCGACCATTACTGGATGACCACGCTGATCCCCGAGCAGGGCAAGCCCTACAAATCCGTGCTGAAATTCGTCCCCAGTGCCGGGATCTATCAGGCCGAGGTGCGCCCCCCTGCTGTCAGTCTTGCGGCTGGAGCAAGCACCACTTCGACCTTGCGCTTCTTTGCCGGGGCGAAGGAATGGGCTTCCATCCGCGCCTATGAGATTGACGGCGGCATCCCGGGCTTCCTTGATTCCATCGACTGGGGTTGGTTCTACTTCCTGACCAAGCCGATCTTTGCCGTGCTGCACTGGCTGAACGCGTTGATTGGGAACATGGGTCTGGCGATCATCGCGCTGACCTTCTTCCTGAAGTTTCTGGTCCTGCCGCTGGCTTACAAGTCCTACGTCTCGATGGCGCGCATGAAGGAACTTCAGCCCGACATGGAGGCGCTGAAGGAGCGCGTGGGCGAGGACAAGCAGAAGCTGCAGCGCGAGATGATGCAGCTTTACAAGGACAAGAAGGTTAATCCCGCCGCGGGTTGCCTGCCGATCCTGATCCAGATCCCGATCTTCTTCGCGCTATACAAGGTGATCTTCGTCACCATCGAACTTCGCCACGCGCCGTTCTTTGGCTGGCTGCGCGACCTTTCGGCCCCTGATTCTTCGTCTCTTTACAACTTCTTTGGCGTGTTGCCTTGGGATGCTCCGGCGACCGGATCACTTGTGCACCTGATTTTCATCGGGATTCTGCCGATCCTTCTGGGCATCACGATGTGGTTGCAGCAAAAGTTGAATCCGGCCCCGGCCGACCCGATCCAGCAGCAAATCTTTGCCTGGATGCCTTGGGTTTTCATGTTCATGCTTGGCGGGTTTGCCAGCGGTCTGGTCGTCTACTGGATCACCAACAACACAATCACCTTCATCCAGCAGTACCTCATCATGTGGGGGCACGGTAAACGGCCGGACTTGTTCGGCAACATTCGGACGCCGAAGGCTGTTGTGAAGGTGGCCCCGCCGCCGCCGCCGACGCATGCGCCGAAGAAGGGCAAGAAGTGACAGGGGCAGGAATCGGGACCGTCGCGCATCTGGTCCGCCATCCGATCAAATCCGCTGGCTTCGAAGTCGTGGACAGGGCCGCGCTGACAACAGACGCGGCCTTTCCCTTTGACCGGGTCTGGGCCGTGGCCCATGCCGCCGCCCGCCTGCCCGAACCGCAGGCCTGGGCCCCGAAGCTGCAGTTTCTGCGCGGCTGGAGCTCGGCTGATCTAATGGCGGTGTCCTGCATTTCCGACGCGGCGCGGGGTCAGGTCACCCTGTCGCATCCGCGCCGCCCGACGGAAAGCTTCTTCCCCGATGATCCGGCTGATGCGACCCGGCTGATGAACTGGCTGCACCCACTTTGGCCGCAGAACCGGCCCGAACCGGCGCGGGTGGTCCGGGTACCAGGGCAAGCGCTGACCGATATGGAAGAGCCGTTTATTTCGCTCAACTCGCTGTCTTCTTTGGCCGACTTCGCAGCGCATATGGGCGAGGATCTTTCGATACACCGCTTTCGCGGCAACATCTGGATCAATGGATGGGCCCCGTGGACCGAGTTCGACCTTGTCGGTCAGGAAGTAACGGTCGGCACCACGCGGTTGAGGATTGAGCAACCGATCGGCCGATGCCGCGCCACCGGGGCGAATCCTGCGACCGGTGCTCAGGACGCTGACACGTTGGCAGCCCTGGAGCGGCACTACGGCCATACTGACTTTGGAGTTTACGCCCGGGTGATCGCTTCGGGTGATGTGGCCACTGGCGACGAGGTGCGCGTATGAGCATGACCTTCACCCTTGCCCCCGACCCCGAGGATGAAGCGCGCGAAATCGGGCGACTGATGTTTGCGGGCCCGGTAACCTTTGTCAAAGGCGTGGTCGCCATGTCCGGCCTGCCCCCGGCTGACCGGCTTGAGGTCTGCTTTGCAGGCCGTTCGAACGTGGGAAAATCGAGCCTGATCAATGCGCTGACCGGGCGAAAGACGCTTGCGCGGGCGTCGAACACGCCGGGCCGGACGCAAGAGATCAACTATTTCGCGCTGGGCGACAGCCGCTTTCTGGTGGATTTACCCGGCTATGGCTATGCCGAAGCGCCGGTAGCGATTGTCGCCAAGTGGCAGGCGCTGCTGCGGCAGTACCTTGCGGGCCGCCAGACCCTGCGCCGCGCCTTTGTTCTGATTGACGCGCGCCACGGAATCAAGGCGGTGGACGCCGAGATCCTGGCGCTGCTGGACCGGTCGGCTGTCGCGTTTCAGGCGGTGCTGACAAAGGTAGACAAGATCAACCTGTCCGAACGCGCCGCGGTGATCGAACAAGTCAAGGGCGCGCTGGGCAAGCATCCGGCGGCCTATCCGGAGATTGTGGTTACCAGTTCGGAAAAGGGTGAGGGGATTGAAACCCTACGCGCCATCATCGCCACCTTGATCTGACTTCTACCTCTTGGCGTCATGCCCGGGGTCGGCGCCCGGAACCGGGTCATAGCCCTGCCCGCCCCAAGGATGGCACCGGCACAAACGGTGCGCAGTCAGATACCCGCCTTTCACCGCGCCGTGCCGATCCAGCGCCTCAAGCGCATAAGCCGAACACGTGGGCTGAAACCGGCACCCATGGCCGACCCAGGGCGACAGGATAAGACGATAGGCCCGGACCGGCAGGGCAATGATACGGGCCAGCGGAGTCATGGCTTGGCTCGATGGACGCTGCGCAGGGCATGGGCCAGATCGGCGCGAAGGTCGGCATAGGGGCGGGTCACGGTTGCTTCGGGGCGCGCGACCAGAACGTAGTCCCAGCCGGGCCGAGCGCCAGCTTGCAGCCCTTCGCGCGCCAATGCGCGCAGCCGACGCTTGGCGCGGTTGCGCAGGACGGCGTTGCCGATCTTCCTAGACGCGGTAAAGCCGATGCGCACCGCGGGGGTGTCATCGCCCCGGTCACGCCCCTGCAAAAGGAACCCGGCGGTGCCCTGCCGCCGTGCCGAAGCGGCCTTGAGGAAATCGGCGCGTTTGCGAAGCACGCAAAGGGAAACCGCCGGAGAGTCGGCAGGCGTTTCGGCATTGCTGCCTTGGCCTTGGCTCTCCGGCGGTGTCATGTGAAGACCCCTGATCCCCGAAGGGGACGAAATCAGGCGCTTAGCTTGTGACGGCCCTTGGCGCGGCGGGCTGCAAGCACAAGGCGACCGTTCTTGGTGGCCATCCGCGCACGAAAGCCGTGGCGGCGCTTGCGAACCAGGTTCGACGGTTGAAATGTGCGCTTCATCGCGGCTCTCCATCAGACGGTGCCCGAACCCGTCAGGATTCGAGGGCTTGGAACTTGAAGCCCGTCCTTTACGGGCGGGCGCGGGCCAAGTCAACGCGCGCCTGTCGTTTTTCCTGCAACATTCCGTGGAAATGGCCGGTGGAATTGTTTCAGGGCGTCACGGGAATCGGTCCACCGGATCAATGCGCCGTGATGCCCCTGTCAAATGCTGCCCTGGTGGGCCATGTTCAGGGCTCATGCAAGGAAAGTCAAAGATCATGCTGGCCCCTGACGCCCCGAATGCTGGCGCAAGGCCCGGCTGGCTGCGCAAGTTGCCGTTTCTGGTCATGCTGGCCGGGGCCTTGCTTGGCGCAGTGCTGTTGCGCGATCAGCTGACCTTCGAGGCGCTGGCCAGCCACCGCGAGGCGCTGATTGCCTACCGCGACGCGCAGTACGGTCTGACGGTGCTGGGGTTCATCGCAATTTATATCGGGATTGTCGCGCTAAGCCTGCCGGGGGCCACCTTGGCCACGCTAACCGGCGGGTTTCTGTTCGGCCTTTTCCCGGGGGTCTTCTTCAACGTGATCGGAGCAGGAACCGGGGCGACACTTGTATTCATTGCCGCGCGCGCGGGTTTCGGCGCTGGGGTGTCGGCCCGGATCACGGCGACGGGCGGGGTGGCTGCGCGGCTGCAGACGGGCCTGCGCGAAAACGAATGGTCGGTCCTGTTCCTGATGCGGATCGTGCCTGCGGTGCCTTTCGTTCTGGCCAATCTGATCCCGGCCTTTGTCGGGACCAGCCTGACGCGATTTGCGGTATCGACGTTCCTTGGCATCATCCCCGGCGCGCTGGTCTACACCTCGGTCGGGGCCGGGCTGGGCGAGGTATTTGCCCGGGGCGAGACGCCGGACCTTGGCATTCTGTTCACCCCCGCAGTTCTGGGGCCAATCCTTGGACTGGCGGCGCTGGCCGCTTTGCCGATGATCCTGAAAGCCGTCCGGAGGGACCGATAACATGCAGCGGATCGATACGGATATCTGCGTGATCGGCGCAGGTTCGGGCGGCTTGTCGGTGGCGGCGGGGGCAGTCCGGATGGGCGCGCGCGTGGTGCTGATCGAAGCGGGAGAGATGGGCGGCGACTGCCTGAACGCGGGCTGTGTGCCGTCAAAGGCGCTGATTGCGGCGGCCAAGGCGGCCGAGGCGCAGCGCAAGGGCTTTCGCGGGATTGCTCCGGTTGATCCGCAGGTGGATTTTGGGGTTGTGAAGGACTACGTGGACGCCGTCATCGACCAGATAGCACCCGTCGACAGTCAGGAACGCTATGAAGGTCTTGGCTGCACGGTGATTCGCGCTTTCGCCCGCTTTACTGGTCCGCGTGAGCTTGAGGCCGGGGGCACGGTTGTCCGCGCCCGCCGCTTCGTCATTGCCACCGGCTCGCGCCCCCTTGTCCCGCCAATCCCGGGGGTCGAGACGACGCCCTATCTGACCAATGAGACGATCTTCGACCTGCGCGACCGGCCCGGCCATCTTATCATCATTGGTGGCGGGCCGATTGGCGTGGAGATGGCGCAGGCGCACCGGCGCTTGGGCTGCGAGGTGACGGTGATCGAAAGCGCCAAGGTTCTTAGCCGTGAAGACCCGGAGCTTGCCGCCGTGGTGATCGAAGCGCTGCGGGCCGAGGGCATCCAGCTGCTCGAGGGCCAGCCTGTGGTGCGGTTGTCAGGCGAAGATGGGGCGGTCGAGGTGGTTCTGGGTAATGGCACAATCGTGACAGGGACGCATATCCTGATGGCTGTAGGCCGCAAGGTTGCGCTGGATGGGCTGAACCTTGACGCGGCGGGCGTGGCCCATACCCCCAAAGGCGTGACGGTGAATGCGCGGCTGCGCAGTACCAACCGACGGGTATATGCGGTGGGCGATGCGGCGGGGGGATTGCAATTCACCCACGTCGCGGGCTGGCATGCCGGGATATTCATCCGGCAGGCCGTGCTGGGTCTGCCCGCCAAGGCCGACCTCCGCGCCATTCCCCACGCGACCTTTACCGAACCCGAGTTGGCCCAAGTCGGCCTGACCGAAGCCGATGCGCGTGCCGCGCATGGCGATGCTCTGACCGTGATCCGGGCAGATTTCAGCCACAACGACCGCGCCATGACCGAGGGCAAGGCCAAGGGGCTGATCAAGGTGATGGTGGTCAAAGGCCGCCCGGTCGGGGCCAGTATCGTAGGGCCGCAGGCGGGTGAGCTGATCGGGCTTTGGGCGCTGGTCCTCTCCGCCCGGCTGAAGATGTCGGCCATCGCTGGAATGGTCGCGCCATACCCCACGTTGGGCGAGGTGTCGAAACGCGCCGCAGGTGCCTATTTTTCCCCGAAACTTTTTGATAATCCTGTACTCAAGTGGATTGTGCGACTGGTTCAGCGCGTGATCCCCTGATCGCTATTGCGGAGGGGTTGAGGACGGTGAGACGGCAAAGTTTCCTCAACACCCTGTCCGGGCGCTTTCTGATGCTGACCGTCATCTTCGTGATGTTGGCCGAGATCATGATCTTTGTCCCTTCCATCGCCCGCTACCGCGCCGATTACATGCTGACCAGGCTGAAGCAGGCGCAGATCGCCGCGCTGACCCAGCTTGCCACAGAAGACATGATCACGCCGGAGCTTGAGGCAGAACTTCTGGCCAATGCCGAGGTGTTCAACGTCGTCCTGCGCCGCGATGACGTGCGGCAACTGGTCCTGTCCTCGCCAGTGCCGGGGGAGGTTCACGACACTTTCGACCTACGCGCGGCCGGCCCTTGGGAACTGATCCGCGATGCCTTCATAGGCATCTCTGACACCGAAAACCGGATCGTTCGGGTGATCGGCAACCCGGTGCAGGACGCCGGAACGCTGATCGAAGTGACGATGGAAACCAAACCTATGCGTGACGCTATGGTCGACTACGGCCTGCGCATTCTCGTGCTGTCGGCGCTGATTTCGGTTGTCACCGCGTTCCTGCTGTTTCTGGCTGTTCGCCGCTTGCTTGTCCTGCCGATCCGCCGGGTAGTGCGACACATGCAGACCTATGCCGAAGCGCCGGAAGATGCACGCCGGGTGATCGAACCCACCGCCGACGTCGAAGAACTGCGCGCCGCCGAGGAGGCGCTGAAGTCGATGCAGACTCAGTTGACCGGCGCTCTGCGGCAAAAGGAACGGCTGGCGCAACTGGGCAGTGCGGTGGCCAAGATCAGCCACGACCTGCGCAACATCCTGACCACCGCCCAGCTTTTTGCCGACCGGATCGAGGGCAGCGCCGACCCGGTCGTCGCGCGGTCGATCCCCAAGCTGGTCAACTCGATCAGTCGGGCGGTCAGCTTGTGCGAATCGACGCTGGCTTTCGGCAAGGCGGAAGAGTTACCCCCGCAGCTGCGCCGCCTGAATCTTGCACAACTGGCGAGTGAGGTGGTGGAAAGCGAAGGGCTGGCGCCCGATGCAGCCATTACGTGCCTGCTTGATGTTCCACCAGGCCTGATCATCCGGGCCGATGGCGAACAGCTTTACCGGGTTTTGTCAAACCTCGTTCGCAACGCCCGCCAAGCCATTGAGGCCACAACTCAGCCCGGAACAATCGAAATTTCCGCGGGCGAGGATGAGTCTGATTGGTGGATCCGCGTTGGCGACACCGGACCGGGCATGCCACCCAAGGCGCGTGAGCATTTGTTCTCGGCCTTTCAGGGGGGCGCACGGAAAGGCGGGACAGGCCTTGGCCTTGCCATTGCGGCCGAATTGATCCGTGGCCATGGCGGCCGGCTGGACCTTTCGCGCAGCGATGAGGACGGGACCGAATTCTCTATTCATCTGCCGAAAACGACTAGTGTTGCTGACACATGAATTGCCCCTTGCAATGCCCGCCCCACGGGGCTACATCGCCCGGACTTGTGGACCCGTAGCTCAGCTGGATAGAGCATCAGACTACGAATCTGAGGGTCGGGCGTTCGAATCGCTCCGGGTTCACCATAGATTTCATGGGCTTAGGCTTTACTGCCGGGCCCATTTTTCTATTATTGATCACCGCAAGCATTCAGCTCTCACCGCGAGCCTCGACCGCCCATCCAGTCGGACCGGTTGCAGTGCGTCAAGTCTGCGCGAAATGCGTCGGAACGGCTTTTCCAATACAGCGGGCTGATCTACGGTCAGCGAAAATGACGGAGGGGCCATGGCTTGGGAATTCTGGATCGACCGCGGAGGCACCTTCACCGATGTCGTGGGGCGCACCCCCGAGGGCAAGCTGGTGACGGCAAAGCTTCTGTCGGAAAACCCCGAACGCTATGCCGATGCCGCTGTGCAAGGCATCCGCGACTGCCTCGGCCTCGCCTCTGGTGAACGAATTCCGGACCGTGCGATCTCGGCGGTCAAGATGGGAACAACCGTTGCGACCAACGCGCTGCTGGAGCGGAAGGGGGAAAGAGTTTTCCTGCTCGTCACCGAAGGGTTTGGGGATCTGTTGCGCATTGGCACTCAGGCGCGGCCTGCGCTGTTTGATCTGAACATCAGACGTTCCGATCTGCTCTATGACCGTATGGCCGAGGTTCCGGGCCGGCTGGATGCCGCCGGAACAGAAGTTCGGCCGCTGGATGAGGCCGCAGTAACGGTCGCGCTGGCCGACGCGCGCGCAGATGGCATTACCGCAGTAGCCATCGCCTTGATGCATGGCCACGTTAATCCCGTGCATGAGGCGCGGGTCGGTGTGCTGGCGGTGTCAGCGGGGTTTACCCAAGTGTCGCTGTCGCATCAGGTAAGCCGTCTGGCCAAGATTGTGCCGCGCGGCGACACGACCGTGGTTGACGCCTATCTGTCCCCCATCCTCCGGCGCTATGTGGCACAGGTCGAGGACGCGCTAGACATCGGACGGGCGACGGGGCGGCTTCTTTTCATGCAGTCTAACGGCGGGCTGACCGAGGCGGGGCGCTTTCAGGGCAAGGACGCCATCCTGTCCGGCCCGGCCGGTGGTATCATCGGAATGGTCCGAACCGGTGTCGCGGCGGGGTTTGACCGGCTGATCGGATTCGACATGGGCGGCACCTCGACTGATGTCAGCCATTATGCCGGCGTATATGAGCGTTCGTTCGAGACCGAGGTCGCGGGCGTGCGGATGCGCGCACCGATGATGGATATCCACACCGTTGCGGCAGGGGGTGGGTCAATCTGCAGCTTTCGCGACGGGCGGTTTCAGGTCGGGCCGGAAAGCGCGGGCGCGAACCCCGGGCCCGCCAGCTATTGCCGGGGCGGGCCGCTGACGATCACCGATTGCAACGTGATGTTGGGGCGGCTGTCGCCCGCGCATTTCCCCGCCGTCTTTGGTCCCGCGGGCGACCAGCCACTGGATGCCGATGTGGTGCGGACCAAGTTCACGAAACTGGCCGCCGAGATCGCCGCCGTGACCGGACAGCTGGATCGGCCCGAGGTGGTGGCCGAAGGCTTCCTGCGCATTGCTATCGACAATATGGCTAACGCCATCAAGAAGATATCCGTACAGCGCGGACATGATGTTACCGGCTATACCCTCCAATGTTTTGGCGGCGCGGGCGGGCAGCATGCCTGTGGCGTGGCCGATGCTTTGGGCATGCGGACGGTGTTTCTGCATCCGCAAGCGGGGGTGTTGTCGGCCTTCGGCATGGGGTTGGCCGACCTCCGCGCCCTGCGGGAAGCGCAGTTTGATGGCCCCCTGTCCCACCCGTCCGCCCCTGCCAGAATTGCGGTTTTGGCGGCCGAGGCTGAGGCGGAACTGGCTGCCCAAGGCATCCCCGTGCCCCGCACGATCCTGACCGCGCACCTGCGCTATGACGGCTCGCACCAGCCCCTGCCAGTGCCCTTCGGGACCGAGGATGCGATGCGCGCCGCCTTTGCAACGGCGCATCAGGCGCGGTTCGGCTTTACCTCTCCCGAACGGGCGGTACTGTTTGAAATGCTCGCGGCCGAGGCTGTGGGTGGCGGCTCGGACCCGCCATTCACGAACGCAGGTTCACAATCCGGGCAATCGCTGACAAGCCTGCGGCTTTGGGCAGGCGATTGGCGTGAGGTTCCGCTTTTCCGACGAGAGGATTGCGGCACTGCGACCCGGATCGACGGCCCTGCCGTCATCGTTGAAGCAACCGGCACCACCCTTGTCGAACCCGGATGGCAGGCACGGGTGGACGCGCAGGCAAACCTGATCCTGAACCGGACCAAGGCCATCGCCCGCCCTCCTGCTGCAGGCACCAAGGCCGATCCGGTGCTGCTGGAGGTGTTCAGCAACCTGTTCATGTCGGTTGCCGACCAGATGGGCGCAACGCTGGCGAACACCGCCTGGTCGGTCAACATCAAGGAGCGCTACGACTTTTCCTGCGCCATCTTCGACGCTTCGGGGGACCTTGTGGCCAATGCTCCGCATGTGCCCGTGCACCTAGGTTCCATGTCCCACGCGGTCAAAACGGTGATCGCGGCCGTGGTGGCAACGGCGCAAGAGGGCGACGCCTGGATGCTGAACTCGCCCTGGAACGGCGGGACGCATCTGCCGGATGTGACGGTGATCACGCCGGTCTTCATTGGCCGGAAGCCTGCATTCTGGCTGGGATCGCGCGGGCACCATGCAGATATCGGTGGTCGCACGCCGGGCTCCGGGCCACCCGACAGCACCGTGATCGAAGAGGAAGGCGTAGTCATCGACCTTTTTCCGCTGGTAACCGAAGGGCACCTGCATGAGGCCGCGACGCGGGAACTTCTGGCCTCGGGGCGCTGGCCCTGCCGGTCGCCGGACCAGAATATAGCCGATCTCAAGGCCCAGATCGCCGCGAACGAGACGGGCCGGCGAGAGCTTTTGCGGGTGGTTGACGTGCACGGCGAAGGGATGGTGACCGCCTACATGGGTCACGTCCAGAAGAACGCCGAGGAATGTGTCCGTGCGGTGATCGACCGGCTTTCGGATGGGGAATTCGCCTACCCGATGGATATCGGCGCCACGATCCGCGTACGTATTCGCGTGGACCATGCCAACCGGGCGGCGACCATCGACTTCACCGGCACCAGCGCGCAGCATTCCGGCAACTACAACGCCCCGCAGGCGGTGACGCGGGCAGTGGTGCTTTATGTCTTCCGCACGCTTGTCGGCAAGCCGATCCCGCTGAACGAGGGTTGTCTGGCACCTTTGACGATCATTGTTCCGGAAGGCTCGCTGCTCAACCCTGGGTCCCCGGCGGCGGTGATCGCCGGGAACACCGAGGTCAGCCAGTCGGCCTGCAACGCGCTTTACGGCGCCTTGGGTGTTGTGGCGGCGGCGCAGGGCACGATGAACAATTTCATCTGGGGCAACGCTGATTTCCAGAACTATGAGACGATCGCAGGCGGCACTGGTGCCGGGCCGGGTTTTCCGGGCTGTGACGCGGTTCAAAGCCACATGACCAACACCCGCATGACCGACCCGGAGGTGCTGGAAAAGCGGTTCCCCGTCCGGTTGGAGGGATTCGGCATCCGGTACGGCTCGGGCGGCAGCGGCCAGTGGCCGGGCGGCAACGGGGCGGTCAGGCGGCTGCGGTTCCTTGCGCCGGTAACGGTGACCACGCTCTGTGGTAGCCGCAAGGTGCCGCCGTTCGGGGCCAACGGTGGCGGCCCGGGTGCTGTGGGTGAAAACCTGGTGCATTGGCCGGACGGACGGGTTGAAACCCTGATGGGCAATGACGAACGTGACCTGCCCCCCGGCGCGGTCTTCGAGATGCGCACCCCTGGAGGTGGCGGCTGGGGCGTTTGAGGGCAGTCATTGCATTGTGACCGCAAGATGCAGAGCGCAAGATTCCTGCTTGATGCTCAGATGGGCGGTTTTGGCGAGGGGTTACACCGCCTCGCTTCTGGAGGTGGACGAGGACGCGCCAGCTCAAAAGGGCTACCCGCCATGCTGGCCGCGCGGCTCGGTCTTGACCTGGGCCTTGTCGCACACCTTCACGCCAAGGCCGCGCAGCTGGATTAAGGCCGGGTTCCCCCCGTCGCTTCGGTTACAAGGTCCGCCGCCGCGCGCACCCGTGCGCCAATGCGGCTGGCGTCGGACAGCCCGACCCGGAACGCGGGGCCCGAAACGGAGAGGCCCGCCACCGGTTCGCCATGGGGATTGAAGATCGGTGCGGCGATGCAGCGCATGCCCTCGGCCCGCTCCTGGTCGTCAATAGCGAACCCGCGCTCGCGCGTCCGGGCCAGGTCGCGCATCAGCGCAGAGTCCGAGGTAAGCGTCAGCGTGGTGAACTTCTGCAAGCCCTGTCGGGCGATGATCTCACGCGCCCGCTCCTCGGGGTACCAGGCCAGCAGCGCCTTGCCGATGCCGCTGGAATGCATCGGGCCCTTGGTGCCGGGTGGAAAGAAGGCACGGATCGCCTCATGCGTCTCGACCTGGGCCAGAAACAGCACCTCGCCCCGAACCTCGACGCCAAGGTTTGCCGTCTCTCCCGTCTCGCGCATCAGCGCGTCCATCGGCTGGCGGGCGCGTTCGACGACCTTCGTGCGGCGCAGGAAGGCGGTGCCGATCCGGAAAGCCCCCGCGCCGATGTGCCAAAGCTGGCCAGGCTCCTCCACCTCGACCATCCCGTGCGCCTGCATGGTCTGCAGCGCGCGGAACGTGGTGGCGACAGCCTGACCCGTTTCCTCGGCCAGATCGGAAAGCGTGCGGCCGGGGCCTTGCGTCATATGCTCCAGCAAGAACAGCGCCCGGTCCAGCGCCTGCACCGTGTTCTGGTCGGTCTTGTCGTTGAACGCCTTCGGCCGGCCACGCGGTTTTTGTGCCATTGTCTTTCCCATCGCAGGCTGAAAAAGCACAAGTCTCTGAACAAGTGTGGAAATAGCATGAAAAGAGAGCTTTGAAAAATCTTTTCGAAAAAATTGTGATAGAAGCCATGCCCGTTTAGACAAAGGGATATTCAGCGGAGAGAACCCCGATGTCCTTCCAGAACCCCGTCTTCATCCCCGGCCCTACGAACATCCCCGAGTCAGTTCGCAAAGCCTGCGACATACCGACGCTCGACCACCGGTCACCCGCC
>Ga0335395_10001365_pt1 | contig 15449 bp, 14 predicted proteins | sample MAT02_FD_205744 | JGI IMG/M metagenome (GOLD analysis project Ga0335395, IMG submission 205744) | Freshwater microbial communities from Lake Fryxell liftoff mats and glacier meltwater in Antarctica - MAT-02 (spades assembly) (version 2) ...
ATTCGTCAAAAAATTGCCATCACAGGCGTAGAATTTGTAGAGGAAGCCGTTAATGCTGCACTTAAATAAAATCACTGTTTGCTCTCGCACTTCTGCACTAGCGCGTGCGCAAGCTCAAGAAGTTTTGCAAGAATTAAAAATTTATCACTCTCAGATTGAATTTGAGGTGCACTATTTGCACAGTATGGGAGATTTAGATTTACTCACTTCATTGCGCAGTTTAGGAAAAACCGATTTTTTTACACGCGAACTGGATGAATTGATTTTAACGGGCGCTTATCGCATTGCCATCCATTCTGCCAAGGATTTGCCAGATCCATTGCCATCTGGCTTATCGGTTGTTTGTTTAACAAAAGGTGTTAACCCTGCTGACTCTTTAGTCTTAAAAGAGGGAGTTAATTTACATGATCTTCCACCCGCAGCACTGATCGCCACGTCCTCCCCTAAGCGCGAAGAAGCAGTCTTGCAACTTCGCTCAGATTTTAATTTTTGTGATTTAAGAGGAACTATTGAACAGCGTTTAGCTAAACTAGAGAGAAATGAAGTCGACGGAGTTGTGATTGCTGAAGCGGCACTTATTCGATTAAAGTTGACACATCTGAACCGTATTCAACTTCCTTCTTCAACGACGGAAGGGCAAGGAAGACTTTGTGTCGTCGCTCAAGCTCATGACATGGAAATGCAAAAATTGTTTCAATGTCTGCATTATGACCTGGCAAAAATGAGCTAATCGTTTATGGCAAACAAGAAACGTCAGCTTTATTTAGGTTTAAACCCCTCGAATTATCTGACGACAGATCTATTAACACACGTTCCTTTAATCAAAATCGTTCCGGTTCCCTTGTCAGCAGTTGCAGAATCTTTTAAGATTTTTGCTCATTATACGCATATTTTAATTACATCTCAAAGTACGATTCCCCTTTTACTTTTGTATTTAAAATCTTTGGACTTAAAAATTTACGAAGGGCAAGAAAAAATATTTTTGGCGGTGGGGAAAACAACGGCTAAAGCTTTGAAAGAAGTGGGTATTTTTGTAGATAGTATTCCGCCAGAAGAGACATCGGAAGGACTTATTTCACTCTTTCAACAATTAGATTTGCAAAATGCGCATCTATTTTGGCCGCACTCAGCCCTTTCGCGTCCAGTCATCCGCACTTACTTGCTAGAAAAAAATATAAAATTTACAGAATGTTTTTTATACACTACAGAGACAAATTATCCTGCTCAATTGCCAAAACTTACTGAATTTGACGAAATCATTTTTACCAGCCCCTCAACTGTAGATGCTTTCTTACAAATTTTTGGTTCCCTGCCTATTTCTAAAATTTTGACGCCTATTGGAAAAATCACGGCACACTATTTAAAGTTCAAACTTGCTTAAATAAGCCAAATTGTTTCAATATGTCAAAAAAGAAACATCACTTTTAGCAAGGAGCGCTTTATGAATCAAAACGATAAAAATCCCACACTTACTTACGAACTCCCTCCTCTTCCTTATGAATTTGGAGCATTAGAGCCAGTAATTAGTGCGCAAATCATGGAAGTTCATTATACAAAACATCACCAGACTTATGTGACTAATCTAAATAAAGCTTTAGAACAATATGCAGAAGCTGAGAAAAAGAAAGATTTAGCTGCAATGATTGCCTTAGAGCAGGCTATTAAATTTAATGGGGGTGGCAATGTGAATCACTCGATTTTTTGGACTAATCTTGCGCCAAAAGATAAAGGAGGAGGCACATTACCTGAAGGGGAATTAAAGCAAGCCATCGACAAAAAATTTGGTTCCTTACAGAATTTCATTGAAAAATTTAGTGCTAAAGCCGTAGCCATTCAAGGTTCTGGCTGGGGCTGGCTTGGCTATGACAAAGCAAATGATTGTTTAGTCATTACAACTTGTGCAAATCAAGACCCTCTGTCCACACAAGGCTATATTCCTTTGCTTGGGGTTGATGTTTGGGAACACGCTTACTATTTACAATATAAAAGCGCGCGCGCGGACTATGTTAAAGCTATTTGGAGCGTAATTAATTGGAAAAATGTTGAAGAGAGTTATCTCAAAGCTAAATCTCAATAAAAATTTACATCAACCTACTTTAATAGAGATTAAAGTAGGTTGATCATTTATCTGGAGGATAAAATGCGTATAGATAAGTTTAAAGCGTTCTTAGCGTTAGCTTGTTTGAGTTTAACAACCTATTCATTGTACGCTGAAGAAAATGCGGTGAATTCTGAAAATTTTAATAAAAATATGTCTGTTAGTCAAGCGAGTATAAGTAATCCTTTAATTTATGAACTTCCTCCCCTCCCCTACGCTTTTGACGCCCTAGAGCCAATCATCAGTGCTGAAATTATGGAGCTACATTATACAAAACATCATAAAGCTTATGTAGAAAATTTAAATAAGGCTTTGAAAGAGTTTGCGGAAGTGGAAAAAAAACAAGATCTCGCAAGAATGGTGGAATTAGAGCAGTCTATAAAGTTTAATGGGGGCGGAAATATTAATCACTCCATTTTTTGGACAAATCTTGCTCCGATTAATAAGGGGGGCGGCCAGCTGCCTGATGGAGAATTAAAACAAGTTATTAATAGCCAATTTGGTTCTTTAGACAATCTAATCAGTGAATTTAGTAAAAAATTAATCGCTATCCAAGGCTCTGGATGGGGTTGGTTAGGTTATGACAAATTAAATAAGCGCTTAGTCATCACAACAACAGAAAATCAAGATCCTTTATCTACTAAAGGTTTAATTCCGCTCTTAGGAATCGATGCTTGGGAACACGCCTATTATTTACAGTATAAAAATGTGCGTCCAGAATATGTAAAAGCCATTTGGGGAATTATTAATTGGAAAAATGTGCAGGATCGTTATTTAGAAGCAAAAACTAAATAATTTTTTCCTACTCGCTATATTTTCACATCAGCTTTAGATTTCAAAATATAGCGAGTCATTAAACATCTGGAGGAGCTCATGAAAATTATTCATTTTAATCTATTTTTGGCTTTCGCTCTGTTGAGCTTACCCGGATTTAGTTTTGGCCAAAATGATCAAAAAAATGATCAGACGACAATTGAATTAAATAAAGAAAAATTCTCTGAACCATTTAGTTGGATGGTTTGGAAAGATCAAGTCAAACCAAACAATCAAAAAGCTTATGAAGAAAAGATAAGCGCTTTAATAGAAAAAGCTAAAACGCAGCCCAACTTTATGCGTATTTTAACTTTTTTCGAAAGTACAACATCTACCTATTATTTCTTCTATCCCTTTTCGGAATCACAAGACTGGCATGCAATTTATTCTTTTTGGTCAAAAGAATCTCAACAATTAGATACTAAAAAATTTTTAGTAAATTACTCTATATTTTTAACCAAAAGTATTCCTGAACTTTCGCAATTTCCACAAACAGGACAAGTGAGTCTGGCAAATCCGAATTATGTTCATATGGAATATTTTGAAATTTCACCGAATGCTGAAGAACAATTTGTAAAACTTTTACAAGAATGGAAAATCGATAGTCATAACAAAGCACCTGAATGTGGCTGGTTTGTGCAAAAAATGGTAGTAGGTGAAAATTTACCTACCTATGTTTTATTATGGGGAGACTGTCTAAAAAATGTAGAAAATATCCAACAACTCGATCGGTTCTTATTAGATAAAAAAGCTTACGGAACGATTGTTAAAAAAGTCATTTCAGAAGATAAAGTTTATATTCCTAAACTCTCAACTGCAAAGTTAGATTTATCAGGAAAATAAGGAGAGCTTGCCTAAGAGTTTTTCTTCGAATCTGAAGAAAAACTCTTAAAAAGCAATCGATTTGAAAATGACATTCTATCCTCAAATGAAAAACATGCGAATTTGACTAAGACAAAATATCTTGTCTAATTCTACTCAGTTCACTATTATCTTAATCTATAAATCACTCTAATTTTACATGAGAAACAGTTATGGGACTATTTTCCCGAGACAAGCCTAAAATTAAAATTCAGACAACTAAAAAAGATGGTTTTAGTGGTTGGTTGAAATGCACGCACTGCAATGAATTAATTCATGCCAACGAACTTGAACAAAATCGAAACTGTTGTCCAAAATGTGATTATCACTATAGACTCCCTACAAGTGAACGTATTAAAAGCTTAGCTGAGCCCGATACTTTTACTGTTTTATTTGATAATCTACAGCCTGTCGATGCATTAAACTTTATAGATACAGAGTCTTACCCAAATCGTTTAATATTAGCTCAAGAAAAATCCGGAAGTAATGAAGCTGTAGTTGTAGGAACTTGTTTACTAAATAAAAATAAAATTGCTTTAGGTGTGTTAGATTTCAGTTTTATGGGAGGGTCAATGGGCTCCGTTGTTGGAGAACGTTTGACACTTTTAATGGAGTTAGCCTTACAAGAGAAATTGCCACTTGTCATTGTGTCAACTTCTGGAGGAGCTCGCATGCAAGAGTCTATCTTATCTTTAATGCAAATGGCAAAAACTTCAGCTGCTCTTGCAAAATTACACGAAGCAAAAATCCCCTACATTTCCATATTAACAAATCCTACTACAGGTGGAGTGACAGCATCTTTTGCTTCACTTGGTGACGTAATTATAGCAGAACCCAATGCATTGATTTGTTTTGCTGGCCCCCGTGTAATTGAACAAACAATTGGACAGCAATTACCCCCGGGCGCTCAACAGTCCGAATTTTTATTAAAACATGGAATGATTGACTGTATTGTTACACGGCATGAGCTTAAGCAAAAAATTTCTGATTTAATTGATTTTCTAACGGCTAATTTAGAAGATAATAATTTAAAAGATTCAAAATTAACAAAATAAAGATTTCTAATACAAGTAAGCCATCTTAACTAACGAGGATTAATGGAAAAATTACATATTGAGACTATTGCTATTCCCGTGATAATAGAAAATGAAGATTATCTTCCCGTCTACATGACAGCAGAAGCAGCAGGCGCTGATATCAAAGCATTCCTAAACGAACCCGTAGTCATTGCTGCAGGTCATTCAGCTTTAATACCGACGGGTTTATCAGTAGCGATACCTGTAGGCTATGAAATTCAAATTCGTCCCCGCAGTGGACTAGCTTTTAAAAATCAAATCACTGTTTTAAATACACCTGCTACGATTGATTCAGATTATCGTGGTGAAATTAAGATTATTTTAATTAATCATGGTAAAGAAACTTTTACAGTGACGGATGGAATGCGTATTGCGCAGTTAGTCGTTGCACCTGTTGTGCATGCTAATTTCAAAATTTGTAATGAGTTGGCTACAACAACCCGTGGTGTAGGTGGTTTTGGTCATACAGGGCGCAGCTAATTATGCTCACTGAATATATGGATCCCAGTTTAGTCACTTTTATAGAGGCGGAATCACGGGATGAAGTCTTAAAAAAGTTGGTTCACCTCATTTATCAAGCAGGTAAAATTAAAGATAAAGAGGAATTTTTTAATGCGATTTTAAAAAGAGAAAAAATTGTCTCTACAGGTATTGGAATGGGCGTCGCCATTCCCCATGCAAAACTACCTGCTTTTGATCTATTTTTTATTGCTATCGCAATTTTAAAAAAACCTCTTCCTTGGCATTCGCTTGATGGTTCACCAGTGAGAATTGTTTTCATGATTGGCGGACCCGACGACAAACAAACAGAATATTTACAATTGCTCTCCCGATTAACTCAAACTATCAAAAATGAAGAAATTAGAAAAAAATTGCTAAATCTATCTGAAACTAACAATGTTATTGAATTATTTGAAACAATTTGATATTTATTCCCAATAATGTAATTGTTTTTTTAATAACTTGTTTTTATCTTTAAAGAGTCACTATTATATGGATTTAAAAATTAAAGATGTTGCTGAACTTTTAAATGTGTCCGAAACGACAGTTAGACGTTGGGTTACTGAAAATAAAATTCCTAGCTATCGGATTAATCAGCATTATTATTTTTCAAGAACTGAAATTGAAAACTGGGTCATTTCTCATCAATTAGCTAAAACGCACGGTTCTTCTCCTTTTAAAAATAAAGAAAAAGAATCAGCTATCCCCAAAAATACAGCAAAGGGAGGCAGCAAACAATTTAGTTTATTTAGAGCCGTGCACAAAGGTGATGTTTTACATAATTTACCGGGTCTAACAAAAGAAGAGATTATACGTACAACGATGAAAACCGTTGCAAAAAAATTGCATTTAGATGCCGATGTCATGGTTGATTTATTGTTGGATCGTGAGCAAATGATGCCAACAGCATTAAACAACGGCATTGGCGTTCCCCATACAAGAGATTCGCTATTGAATGGTCATCAAGATGCAGTGATTGTTGTCTTTCCAAAAGAAGACTTACAATATGGGGCTTTAGATGGCATCCCCGTCCATACTCTCTTCTTTTTATTTGCTTGTGAAGATAAGCGTCATTTGCATTTATTAGCAAAGATTGCCCATTTGAGTAGTCAACCGCAAACTGTGGAATTTTTTAAAACTAAGCCTTCAAAAGAAGCGCTCTTAGAATATTTAAAAAATTGGGAAAGTCAAATTGCGCATGAGTCGTCTACTGCTGAGTAGTTACCAAACTCAAATTATTCAATAAAAGAGCAACCCCAAAAAGTGGAGCTGCTCATTTTGAGAAACTTATTCTAAAGTTTTAGCTGTTGCCAAGCCGATTAGAAAAGCCGAATAGGCGGTATTTCCATCCTCAATAAAGGGCTCTATACTACAATCTGCAACCATTAGGTTTTCAACCCCAAACACATTTAAATCCCCATCAACAACTCCTTTCGCCTTATTTTTCGCCATGCGAGCAGATCCCACTAAATGATAAGTAATCAATAAAGAACCGGTCCTGAGATTTTTCGCAAAATCTAATAAACTTTCATCACTACTGTAAGTTGGTGCTGGAGGAGAAAGAACAGAACTGCCATAACTCGTTGCTATATTTTGCAATACTTTGTAGAAAGAAACTGCCAAATAAGCATCTGAACCCACATCAGTCGCTGATCCGTCGGAAAACATATTCAAATCAATTCTAGAACTAATCGTTGGATTTTTGCTAATAATGTGTGCAGATCCTTTACTCTTAGGTTGCATTAAAAGTGCACTGACAGAAACAGCATTAATAGCTGGGACATCGACCCCAATCACTTGCATACGACGGACATCATCGTTGGGCATAAATGGACTGACATTAATAAATCCTTGTAAAAAAGGTGTCGCTGTTGTAGAGCCGGAAATTAATCCTCCAACTCCATAATGGTTTAATAAGTTTTCACCTACATGGGGATTGTGCACAACAACATCAATGCCTAAGGCATTCAATCTTTTTTTGCTACCGATCCCGGATCTTTCAAGAATGGCACCACTTTGGATGGCACCGGCACAAAGAATGACTTTCTCCTTAGCATAAGCTTGTTCGATACTTGAAGCATTCCCGTCTTTCCAAAATTCAACTCCCACAGCCTTTTTGTCTTTGAAAATGACATGTGAAACTAAGGCATTGGATTTAATTTGTAATTTTCTATGATCCAAACCCTTTCCTTCTTTATCAACAATTTTACCCACTTTTTGATAGGCATTTGCAGAAAAACTTCGGTGGCTATTGGCTCCTGCAGTAATAAATTGTTGATGAGCTGAAATACCCGTATTTCCTTCAGAAGGATCATTATAGTCAAAAACTAAAGGTGCATTTGTCCCTGCCGAGATAGCATTAGCAAAAGCATCCGAGCTAACCGGAGGAGATTGAGTGATACTCAAAGGTCCAACCAACCCTCTTTGAGAGGCATTAGCAGCTGTTCCATTCGGAGTATAACGTTCCATTTTTTTCATGAGAGGCAATAACTGGTTATAAGACCATTTTTGTTTTCCAGTAGAACTCGCCCAAGAGTTATATAAATCGGGTGTTCCCCTAACTGCAAACATTCCATTATGCGCGCTGCTTCCTCCCCACATTCTTCCGTCAGAATAAGTAAAAAACTGTGGTGCAAAGCCTTCAAACAAGATAGGTACAATATTTGTAATAGCATATTTAGGGTCTTGAGTCAGTTTCCACGCATTTGGATCAAATACATTGGGACTTAAGACGAGTGGATCTCTTGTTCGGTTTTGCCCCCACTCTAATACTAAAACACGATTTTGACGGTTATCTGACAACTTTTCTGCGAGTACTGCTCCTGCAGTGCCATCTCCCACAATAATATAATCCCATTCTATCTGATTTCTATGGCAATCTCTAAATTGAGCTTCTAAGCCAAAAAATTGCAAGGAAGACAAAAATAGTCCAAAGCTTACAAATTTTTTTAATAGATTTTTCATAAATTTTTCCTTAAATTGTTAACCATACGTTAGTGCTAATTTGCACATAATGTTGAGAAATACACTATTTTTAAAAAATTTTTACATTACAACTAAAAAATCAAATAAAAATTCACTGTCTTTTAAAAAGAGCTGAATTTAAAGATGGAGGAGGAATTGGCGTTGAATGTTTTATTTTTTCTTTTTGTCTGAAGGTCTTTTATTTAATAGGTTCTTTGTCTACTGGAAAAGCTCCTAATCTTTGTTAAGATAAAAAACATCTAATTGAAATTAATTTATCAACAGTTTCTATAAAATATTTAAATAAACTCATAAAATTGATTTATTTAATTATCAGTTGACTCTAAATAAATAAAATATTATCATTTATGTATTAATAATTAAAAAAATGGATAATAGTAATATGAATAGTTTTGATGTTTGTTCTTACAACTTAGGTACTAAAGTAGATGATTATCTTCTGCTTTGTAAACATAATCATCCTGCTGGATTTAAAGCTCAAGAGCAGGCATTTCGTGGTAAATATAGATCTGCTCAAGCCGAAACCACTAGATTATTATTAGCTAGTCAAGCGAGTGTTTATTGTCTGCAGGAAGTATCTCATGACAACAGACCACTCATTACAGCTTTAAAGGAAAAAAATTTCGAAATTATTCATTTTGGTGGCATTAAAAACTTTGATACTGCTGTTGCCTTAGATAAAAGACGATTTAAAAACATTACTAATCATTCAATAATCACTCGTATTAATAAACATCATGAAAAAGATATCGCAATTGCTACAGCCACAGATAGTTTAACAGGTCAAAAAGTTACATTTGTTTCTGCCCATGCGCCCGGCTTTAATTTTACTCAAACGATTAATCAAACAACGACTCAAAAGGGTGATGATTATTGTCAAAAGATTGCAAAAAAACTTTCAGAAATTGGACAGAATACGATACAAATTATTGGCTCAGATATGAATGCCAATCCTGAAAAATGGAATCCTAGATTTAAGATTTTTTCTAATCAAGGATTTCAGACTCAAAGAACAAATTTAGCTACAAATGTTAATCCTAGAGATTCTCATGATCAAGAAAGAGAAATAGATTTCTTTTTTACAAAGGGAATAAGAATGACACTTTGGCAAAGAATAAAATCAATCTTTGTTTCTACTTTTCATTTTAATCCAAGGATTAAATTTGACAATACTATCAATTTTGATGAAACTAAAAATGCTTCTGATCATTTACCGATTTTCATGAATGTTGCGTTTAAGAAAAAGACTTCTAAAATTAAACAACTTTGGCATTTAGTTTTTTAATTATTTTCTAGAAGAGTACGCCGTTTGTATTGAATTAAACTTTTTTCCGAACTGGCGTATTCCTTACCTACTCTTTCATTCTAGTTTTTTTTCATTTTATTGAAAGCCACATTTTGCTGAGTTATAAATCCTCATGCTTTTCTAATAAAAGTCAAAGAGGACGTTTACGAGGATAATTATTCCATAAGAGGGTTATTGTCGAGCTACCAATTCCCAATACAGAAAAACCGGAAATAATTCCTTTTGTGACTACACTCTCTTTTTCTTGCCAAATTATCCCTAATACTAAAAGACCAAAAGAACCAATTAAAATCGGTGCAAAAACTCCGTTAATGATTAATTTCTGAAAGTCACGGTTTTTACGTTGAATCGGAAAAGTATCAACTTCTAGCGCAACATCAGTCATTTCCCCTACATTTGCCCAACTATTTACTGTGTCTACCATAAATACCTCTTAATTATTAATTGAACACTCTGACAAAATCTGTAAGAGAATTTAGTCAGAGTATTCAGCTCTTATTTTTTGGGAGATTCTTTCTTTTCTACTTTTTCTCCGTCTACTTCATCTTGATTCTCTGCATTGCTATTTTTTTCTTTATTTTGATCTTTATTCTTATCTCTTTGGTCAATTTCTTTATAGACATGTAAGGGAAAAGTTTCTTTATCTATTAAGATAATATTGTCGTCTTTTACTGTTACCAAACAGCGTCTTCCTAAATCGGGATGAAGTAACAATAACTCTGCTAAAGGATCTTCAAGATATTGTTCGATTGTACGGCGTAACGGCCTTGCCCCCATTTCAGGCTGAAAGCCTTTTTCTACTAGGAAACTTTTTGCTGCATCGTCCAATTCAAGAAAGACTTGGCGGCGGCGCAAACGTTTTTCAAGCTTATCGATTTCTAATGAAATAACTTCTAATAAATTCTCTCTATTTAATGGATGGAAAATGACAACATCATTTAAACGATTAAGAAACTCTGGCTTAAAGCGTTTTTTTACTTCCGAGTCGATTTTCTGTTTAATTTGTTCGTAATCCATAGACCCTTCGGAAGAAGCTCCAAAACCAATTTCAGTACTACGCTTAATTAAATCTGCCCCTAGATTCGATGTCATAATGATAATGGTATTACGGAAATCGACTTTTCTACCAAAAGAGTCACTTAGACGTCCTTCTTCTAAAATTTGTAAAAGTAAATCCATCACATCAGGATGCGCTTTCTCCACTTCATCAAACAAGACAACTGAATAAGGTCTTTGACGCACTTGCTCTGTCAGTTGACCTCCTTCCTCATGTCCGACATATCCTGGAGGAGATCCCGTCATACGGCTGACCGCAAATTTCTCCATATATTCTGACATATCGACTTGTATGAGAGCCTCTTCGCCTCCGAACATATTAATTGCTAATAAACGAGCTAATAACGTTTTTCCAACCCCTGTTGGACCTAAGAAAAGAAAGGCTCCGATTGGACGATTTGGATCTTTAATGTCTGCACGGCTTCTTCTGATGGCACGGCAAATTGTCTTAATGGCATCTTCTTGTCCAATAATTTTTTCTTTTAAGATGTCTTCCATTTTTAAGACTTTCTTCACTTCGCCTTCTGTCAAACGACTAATAGGGATACCCGTTTGACGAGAAATGACACTCGCCACATCTTCATCACTAACAATGACTTCATGCTCTTCTTTATTGGTTTCCCATTCGGATCGAATTTGCAAAAGCTGTTCTCTTAGACTTTTTTCTTGATCACGCAATTTTGCTGCTTTTTCATATTCTTGCTTACTAATTGACTCTTCTTTTGCTAAACGGACAGATTCTATTTCCAATTCATATTTTGTAATATCTTGCGGTTGATTCATCAAAGAGATGCGCATTTTAGCGCCTGCTTCATCCAGTAAGTCAATCGCTTTATCCGGCAGAAAACGGCCATGAATGTAGCGATCTGATAATATTGCAGCCGATTGAATGGCTTGCGAAGTAAATTTCACACGATGATGTTTCTCATATTCTTCAGCTAAGCCATACAAAATTTCAATCGTTTCATCTACACTGGGGGGATTAATGATAATTTTTTGGAAGCGTCGTTCTAAAGCCGCATCTTTTTCAATATGTTTACGGTATTCGTCAATCGTTGTTGCACCAATACATTGCAGCTCACCACGTGAAAGAGCAGGTTTTAAAATATTTGAGGCATCAATTGCCCCCTCCGCTGCGCCAGCTCCCACAATTGTATGCAATTCATCGATGAAAAGAAGTACGTTGCCGTTCTTTTTAATTTCATCCATGACAGCTTTAATACGCTCTTCAAATTGACCGCGATACTTAGTGCCAGCAATCATTAAAGCAAGGTCTAAAGTAATTAACTTCTTTTTACGTAAGATATCTGGTACATCCCCTTTGACAATTGCATGGGCAAGTCCTTCAACAATGGCTGTTTTACCTACGCCTGCTTCTCCAACTAAGACAGGGTTATTTTTGCGGCGACGGCATAAAATTAAGATAAGTCTCTCAATTTCATTTCTACGACCTATCACAGGATCCATTTTTCCTTCACGGCACATTTCAGTAAGGTCGTGGCCATATGCTTTTAAAGCAGGCATTTTATCATTACTTGGCGGACTTATTCCCTTTTCGTAAGATCCTTTAGATTGCTGAGTTTGTGGAGACATACCCACGCTACCAATTGGAGGAAGTTGTAAATTAAAAGCATCTAGCTCTTTTAACACCTCTTTGCGCACTTCTTTTAAATTCACATTTAAATTTTCTAAAACTTGAGCTGCCACTCCGTCTGTTTGTCGCAGCAAACCTAATAATAAATGTTCAGTGCCTACATAATTGTGGTTAAGATTTGCAGCTTCTTCATTAGCGAACTCAAAAACTTTTTTTACTTTTCCTGTTAAAGCAGGATCTCCATAAACTTGAATTTCTGGACCATACCCAACAAGTTTTTCCACTTCACTTCGCACTGTTTCGAAATCAATGTTTAGATTACGCAACACATTGACGGCAACACCTTGACCGAGTTTTAATAAACCCAACAAGACGTGTTCTGTACCCAAATAGTTATGATTAAGGCGTTGAGCTTCTTTTTTAGCTAATTTAATAACTTGCTTTGCTCGGTTAGTAAATTTGTCAAACATGTCGGACTCACTTTTGTTGGTCGTCTTTAAATTTTTCTTTCCTATGCCTCTGCATTTTGAAAGAGAAAAAACTGAATTTTATTTAAAAAATATTTTATTAAAATTCATTTAATTTTTATTTGTCTAGCAAATGAGCAACGAATTGCGTTACATTTTACTTAATTCTCAATTTTTCAATACCTATTGCTAAGTAACAACTATTTCTTAAATTTAGATTGCATGTTGATTTTTTGCAAAAAAAAAGAGCTGATCCTAGGAATAAATAATTTTTTTGAAAAACAATCATTAAAAAAAGCTTTATTTTTTATTTTTTTCTATATTTCAAAATTTTCTGCCACTTCATAAGCCTTCTGAATACAATCATTTACCGATACACCGTTAAAAGCTGATCCTATACAGGTAAGACTTTGAGTAATAAATGAAATTTGTTGTTCAATGCTATTTAAAAGCTCGGTATAGCCTATTTCATATTGAGGAATCGCCTGTTTAGCTAAACTTGCAGAAATAAAATTAGGGATATCTTTTAAACCGAGTTGGTTTTCTACGGCTATTAAAGCAATGGCGATTGCTTTTTCCTCCGACCACTCTGCGACTTCCGGGTGACGCGTTCCCCCCAACATCAATGTTAAACGTGTTTCTTCAGGACGTGAATTTTGTTCAGGAAAGACAGCGGAGTCCCAAATACAACCTAAAACTTTTTCTTGTTCTTTTGAAGGAATAAGATAACCGAAGCCTTTACGATTAAAAGACGAATGATTGTATCCCAAATTAACAACCATGACAGAGGCATAATTAGGTTTCTCTAAGTCTGCGCTCAAATAAGGGTGGGTTGATTTCAAAAGAGTTGCTAGGCGATAAGTCGGTATTGTAGAGATGAGATGGTCTGCTTCTACTTCTGTTCCATTTGTAAATCTTAATGTTACAGAATCAGGATTCAATACTAATTTCTCTGTCTTCACATTCACAGCAATTTGATCTTTTAAATGCCTAACTAAGTGATCAATTAATGTGCGCATCCCCTCTTTAAATGAAAATAAAGGTGAAGTCACTTCTTCAAGTTTTATTTTTTCATTTTCTACAGTACTTTTATTAAACAAAAATCCTTTCAATAAAGAATTGTGCTCTTGTTCAATTTGAAACATTTGTGGAAAACAGCTTTTCATGGATAAGCGATGCGTATCTCCGGCAAAAATCCCTGACACAACTGGATCAATGAAGCGTTCTGTCCACTCAGGACTTAAGCGACGGCTAAAAAAACTATAAATACTCTCATCTTCATTTGATTGTTTTTTTTCATTCCATTCATTCCATAATACTTTTAACCACCCTGAGGTTAAAGAAGAAAAAGGGACTTTCCATAAATTAGTGGGTAATTGCTGTAATTGTTTATCAACGTATAAGTAGCGTTGAGAAGCAGCGGGATCTGCTGAAATAATTTGATCTCTAATTCCTAATTGATCGATGAGTTGAATGGTCGCATCACCCACGCTTTTGGTTCTGAAGCTGCGCGGTCCTTTTTCAAAAAGATATCCTCCTTTTTGACTGGTTTGAATCCAGCCTCCACAAAAAGAGTTTTCTTCCAAAATTGTCACATGAATTTCGGATTGATATTTTTGTTTCAAGAACCAAGCTGTAGCCAAACCGCTAATACCCGCTCCTAAAATCACCACATTTTTTGCTTTCATAAGCTCTGCCTATCTTTTCATTACGCAATCAACAATTTTTCTAACAGCTGTTTCAGAAACATCCGGAGCAATTCCATGTCCTAAATTTAAAATAAACCCTTTATCCCCTTGCATCTGATCTAAAAGTTGATTGACTTCGCTTTCAATTTTTTGCAAAGGAGCATAAAGCAAATCTGGATCCAAATTTCCTTGTAAGGCCACAGGATAACCTATTTTCTGACGCATCTCTTTCATACAACAATTCCAATCTAAACCCACGGCGTTGGCATTGAGCTGAGCCAGTTGCGGAGCAAAAACAGAAGAACCACGGCAAAACAAAATCACAGGAGTTTTAGGGCGATCTAAATTGTCAACAATATAGCTTAGATAAGCTAAGGAAAATTCTTTAAATTGATTGTCTGCTAAAGTATTTGCCCATGAATCAAAAATTTGAACTGCTTGCACTCCTGCATCAATTTGCAATCGTAAATAAATAATGGACCAATCTGCAATTTTTTTCAAAAGTAAATGAAAAGATTGAGGATCTCGATAAAGCCATTGTTTAGTTTTTTTAAAATCCCGGCTAGAGCGTCCTTCGATCATATAACTTGCCACTGTAAAGGGCGCTCCACAAAACCCAATTAACGGCTTCTTTAATTTTGAGCGAATATTTTTTATACCTTGTTCTACAAAAGTAAAATGTGAAGGATCAGGCTCTTTTAAAAGTTGTACATCTTCTGCGGTCTTGACAGGCCGCTCAAAGATGGGTCCAATTTTCTCCTCAAATCTAAGTCCCAGGCCTAAGGCCTCGGGAATAATCAGAATGTCAGAAAAAAGAATGGCTGCATCTAAATCATAAGTTTGCATGGGCAATAAAGTGACTTCTGTAATTAAGTCCGGATCATGATAAAGATCGATAAAAGAATATTTTTGTCTTAAATCTCGATAAGCAGCTAGGTGGCGCCCTGCTTGACGCATAAACCATACAGGTGGTCTCGAAGAGTTTTCACAAAATAGAGCTTTTA
>Ga0335395_10001369_pt1 | contig 15430 bp, 6 predicted proteins | sample MAT02_FD_205744 | JGI IMG/M metagenome (GOLD analysis project Ga0335395, IMG submission 205744) | Freshwater microbial communities from Lake Fryxell liftoff mats and glacier meltwater in Antarctica - MAT-02 (spades assembly) (version 2) ...
ATCAAGGTTTATCCTATTACCAAAGTTAATATTGAACAGGTTATCAAGGGTGTCAAAATATGGTTAACCGCCGAGCAAAAAGAAAAGGCTAAAAAAGAAGTGTCAAAGGTATCGGCAATAATTAGACCAGCTCAACCGTCTGTTGTTGGTTTAATGGAGTCAACAAGTGGATTACCTATAACAAAGCTTACACCTATACCTCTCAAGGTAAGAGATGTGTCTATAGATGTTAGAGCAGGTGCTGTACACTGGGAGAAACTTTCTACAGCTCAAATGAATGACTTGTATAAAATACTTGAACCTCTCAAAATGGATGACCTTTGGTTAGCTGGTTCAGAGGCTAGAAGTGCTAATATTATAGTTCCCAAAGGGAAACCAGCAACTGCTGCGATAACAAATGTAAAGCAAGCTTTGGCGGTTGATACTCAAAACCCTATTCAAACAGAGAAGGCTGTAAATTACCTATATGATTTATTTATACCCTTGTCTATTGGCAATAGTGCTGCAGAGGAGAAAAAGGAATTAAAGAGAAGGGAAACAGTAAAGAGTATAACTGACAATAAACAAATATATGATATTAACAAATTACTAATCGATATAAATACGGCTACGGCTGAATATGCTAAACTACGTGACCAGATTGAAGCAATACTGTTAAACGTTAATGGCGGACTTATTGCTAAGAGTATGCAGAAAATAACTCTTTTTGAAAAAAATACTAGGAATGAAATAGAAGAATTTAAGGCTGCAATATCTCTCAAACTTATAGATGCTATTAGAAGATATAATCCTGGTACTCCAGGGGACAAAAACGTTCCTAGTATATCAACATATATGGCTAACCAGGTAAAATATGCTGTCATAGATTTTATTAACGAAAGTATGGGTAACACTTCTTTTTCTAAGCAGTATACAGACACATTGAGGACTGTTAAGACATCGTTTGACGAACAAGAGATTTCTTTTAATATTGATAATATGGATAAAGAGGGAAGCCTTGAGTTTGATTCGGTAAGGGATGCTATTGTAGCTAAAGGGGGAGATGCCTATAAGACCAAAGAATCTGCTACCAAGTATATAAAGGAGGCTCAAAAGTCTATTCTAAGCAATACATCAGTTATATCACTGGATAAAACAGTAGAAGGTGAAGATGTGAATCCTGGAGATGTAATCAGTAGCCCTGGCTCTGATATAGGGAGTAGAGCTGATGAACGAGCGGCTACTACGGGTGAGAATATACAAAACCTCTTAAAAATAGGAGGATATAAAGGAAGTGATAAATATAGTGACCTAAAAACAATTAAAAGGGACTTTAATAGGGGGGATACAAACGCTCTGGATAGTCTAATTGCTGGATTTACTACTTCTTATTCTGTAAAAGCAGTAGAGCTTGGTAACGCAAACGAAATACAGCAAGATACTATAAATTTGTTTAAAGATGTTGTTGGTGATGATGTATTTGATATATATAAAGATATGCTTACTAATAAAGAGGTTGATATAATTAATAGTATAGGCAATGATACAGCAACACAGGTTAAACAGCTAGGAGTTTCTAAGGTACAAGTGATAGAACAGAGAGAAAAGTTAGCAAAAGTTTTATTCCCGTTGATTAAGTATAGTATAAATCCTGAAGGTTCTAGCGGAGTATTCAACGAAATAGGGACTGAGACTCTGAAGGCTGAATTAATACCTAGTGGTAAAGACTATAGAGATTTAATAGTGGGTGCAAAAACTTGGGTAGCGGGTAAGCAAACGGGTACGAGTCACCCAATATTAGAATTGGTTAATTTGCTTACGTCTGATAAAATAGAGAAAACGGACTATAGTCTTGCTAGGCTTAAAGAATTAGAGAATGCTGTACAAAAGAAAGACAAGCCTGCTTTTAGAAGTCAGTTGGAAACAGCACTAGAGGTAGACAACAAACAATTTGTAACAAGCCCTTATAGAGTGCTTAAAGACGCTTATATAGGAGCTTTTAATGGATATGTAGATAATGATAAAGGGGATGTAAACAATAACAATTTGAGCATAATACTGGCGTTAGATGAAATTATTAAAAAAGGATATAGTGTAGATACAGATAAGCAAGGATTAACAACTGTTTTTCAAGATAATGTTAAGGCTGTATACGAAAAATATAAAAGCATTAAAGGTTTTGGTGTAGAAGCTACGGCCGCCGATATAAAAATAGACAACAGTGACACGGGGCAATATAACAATTTCATATCTGAAATAAAAGATGCTGTAGAAGACAATAAGGATAGTATAATACAACTACTTATGCAGCTAAATCCCAACAAGTTTCAGTTAAGAGCTACAGAGATTGTGCCGATATTCCAAGAGATGAGCGGTCAGTTTAACTTTGCGAATATACTTGAAAATACTAGTGACGACGATATAAAAGACTTCAAGGAAGGGAAATCTCGAGGTATAGGAGCTGGTAGTGATGACAGTAAGACGTCTGAGGAAGATTTTGATATGGAAGCTTTTGATGCTAGCAATCCTGTCTCTGATGAAGATGGTGTAAAAATTGACGTTCCTGACGAGTTTCAGTTAAGCCAAAGCATGAGAGACGAAGAAGAAGATGCAGAATTACTTTCAAGAGGAGATATAAACAAGTCTAACCTTAATATAGTTAACGATATACTTAATAACAACTTGGTAGAGTCTGCTGGCTTTATTGGTAATGAATTAGGAATAGCTAACACAACACCTACACAGCTAACACTTCTCACTAAGACTTTTAATACCGCACCAGTTGGTAAGTCATATAAATTAGAAGATAAGTATGATTTAGATATAATAGATACATCCAGTAATACTATGCTTTCTAATGTTGTTAACGCAGTTGTAAGTGATATTATCCCGATACAAGGGTTCGCCACTAAATATAATCTAAATAATACAAATATTATATCCATAGAGGCTGTTAATAACATTTGGGATATCATAAATTACAGTGGTTCAAAGAACGATACCAGTGTTAATTATGTTAGAAGAGCCTTAATACAAACCAACCCTAACTTTGTCAGATTAACTGAAAGGCTTATAAAACTAGGTATTCTAAGACTGGATACAGAAAGATTTGCTAAATTGAATACTGGCACTGAATCTATCGTTCCAGTAAACTTCAAGCAATATGGAACTGAAATTCCAGTCTTTCCTACTATGAAAGGAAACAATTTGGTTGAAGTAGGTGACCCTATGTCTATAAAACCTAATTATGTTGTCAGTAAGAATTTCCTTAGAGAATATCTAAGTCCAGAGTCCTTTGACAACGTGGTTAAAATATTAGACCTTAAATATAATACTATTATAAATAAATCAAAAGTACCAGTCTACGAGCTGGACATTATTCAAAAATTTAACGAACTAAAAAATGCCAGTAACACCAACAGAGAAGAAACAAATAGACAAGTTGCTAGCCAGTGGCTCGACAGTTATCTTCAACGACCCATCCCAACTAACCAAAGAAAGGCAATACGAACTTTACAAGAGAATATTATTGGAGGACGAAGTTCCATCAGTTTCTTTGGAGACGCTAGATACAAAAAGCTCACCAAAATCAAAAACAGTTTCCAAGAATTTGGCGGAACAAGAAGCTTAAAGAATGATATATTTAAATTATCTAAAAATGATAATACTAAGCTAGAAAATAATATTAACGAGCTTAACCAAGTATTGCTAGAAGCAGATATAGACCAGCAAATAGCAGTATTATCTTTTATATCGGACAATAAAGACTTGTCATCACTACTAAAGGCTGCTCAATTGGCAGACAGTACTTTTAATAACAAGGTAAAGAGCTTGCAAATACTATCTTTAAAAGATTATAGAGATGGTATATTGGGAGGCTACAAGTCAGACACTGGCAGGGTCAGAGTTAATTTATTTGATGAGGGTAACACTCTTGTTCACGAAATATATGGACACGCATTGACTAGTGATTATGATATTCAAAGAATGCTTGTAACACTAGGAACTTCCTCAGGTATTAAGGATAGTTTTACTAAACCTATTATAGAAGCCATCCTAAAGAGAGGTAACGGATTAGATAGTGGTGTCAATATTATTTTAAACTACTTATACGATATAAAGCAGTACGCAGATGATGCGGTTGCAAGGCAGACTATAAGTACTATTAAAAAAGTATCTATTAGTCCTAATTTTATTAATATAGCCTCTGATGAGCTAGCCGTCTTATACAAGACGCTAAGTCCAATGGGTAAGAATATTATGGCACAGGAAGCTGTTTCACACTCCAAAGAGGCTGACTTCTTGTCTAGCAGGTTTGGCAATCTTAATTTTAATCAAGAGATAAAAGATTTACGGGTGGTTAAGGCTTTGTTTGAATTACCAAGAAATGTCGCCCAAAACAAAGCTCAACCTAGTAGCACTGCAAAGAAAGAACCTTTACTCAACGTTCTTTCTCCTGAAGACCAACTTAATTTCAATAAGATTGGAACTGCTATAGCTAACTTAAACGATGACGTAGATAGTAGGGGACTGATAGATTCTCTAAAAGGTAGAACAGACGATGCTTTTTTCTCTGAATTAAACAAGGTGTTAGAGACTTCGTCTTTAGATTTAGCTACCAAGATAGGATTCTTAGAGTCAGTAGGCTTTAATCCTAAATTTGTTGATGCTTTGGCTATGTTTTATGCTATATCTCCTAGCTATTTAGAGAGTAGAATAAAAGCTATAAGTATTGAAGAAACAATTGATGGAGCGGATGGTTTGTACGAACCAGATAGCAATTACATTGTTATAGCGAATAAAGAGGGTATGGACAGTACCTTAGTACACGAGATGTCACATAGTTTTATAGACCAATCTATATACACGGCAACATTAAACAAGTTGACTAATACACCTCTTGAGTTTTTTGAATTGCTTAATAAAAAATCTTTTGGTTCGCCGCAAAACTACTTAAAGCAAGTTCAAGATATATATAGGTTGATAAGTACTGAGGATGACGAATTAGATGCCGTTCTTAATAGAAATACAACAGGGGAAAAAGAAGGAATAGTTAATAAAATAAACGACTTGATAGAGGTGTTTGATGTTATGTTCGGCATCAAGGCTAATCCAGATAGGTTTATTAGCAATATTAAGAAATCTAAAGGTTTGAGAATATCAGCAACGCCTGAAGATATTTATAATAATAGTGTTATCACCGCAAGAAATTTGCTAGAAGATATTATTCCTAGACTAGATGAAAAATCTACGTCTATACTAGCAACAGAGCTGTTTGCACTAACCTCTCAAGACCTTTATGACAACGAAGATTATGGTGAGCTGTATAACCTACTTAAATATGGTGATATGGGAGATGGTATTTATCCTGACAGGTCAGCACTAAGAATGTCTAAGCCAACTCTTTCGTTCGGTAGACCTGGTGAATATCTAAGCAGGGGAGATGTTCTAGCTAGTAATAAATTGCTTAACCTATTAAGTGGAAAGGAAGATAACAGAGAGATTAAATACTCTAAAACTCCTACGAGAGAACCGAGTACATATATAGGCAAGGCATTGTTTATTAACAACGCTATTAGCACGGGTTCTAATCCTAAGGTTATTGCACTGTTAAATAAGTATAACGCTTACAGAATAAATGTTAAAGGTAAGGCGGACGCAAAACTGGCAGCACTAAATGTGTTTGCAAGATTTGTTTATTCAGATATTAATTCAAAAACAGAAGACAAGCATACAGCTGTGTTAAACACTTGGTATACAAAAGCTACTAAAGATAACAAACCTAACGTTGTTGAACTTATAACTCATTTGGATTATAGAAGAAGTCTTAATCCTACTATGTTTGACAATATGGTAAGACAGTTTGGCTTCACCAGCGATATGAAAAGAATATCAATACAAGATAGCGGTTTAGAGGGCGAGCCTAAATTTACTAATATTAAGTTAACTCTGCCAGCGGGTTATGAGGCATACACACCAGAAGATATGGTGTCTTACAAGGCTAAGATAGACCACGAGATAGTACATATTCTAAGGGGTGAAGAGCATATTAAGGAGGCTAGAGAAGTTTTAGATAAAGATTTTAATAAGATAATAGATTTGGCTTCTAAGTTTGAAGAGGCGGAGTTTTCAGGTCAGATGTTAACTCAAGATTACTTGAACGTACAAACCAATAACAGGGGATACAATCAGATATTTGATACGGAGGAAGACGGAATGCCTAGCTTTAAGCCTATTAATGAGGCTAATTTGATATTGAAAAATCAGTATGAGGCTTTATCATCAGAGCAAAAAAACAATATGGCAGATGAATATTTAGCCTTACAGGTTGAACTAGAGTCAAGAAATGGACTAGCTCAAGACCCTAAATTTACTCCAGAATTGCTAAAACTTTTACAGGTTGTACTTCCTAATGCACAGCCAACCAAAGAAGCTAAGGCTAATCTTATGGACGAGGCTATTAATCAAGCAGCTGTAGAGCAAGCAGGTAGTCAACAAGAGCTATATAAAGCGTTGAATATACCTAGTATATTGCCAGCAAAAGAAGGAGCAATAAAACAAGCCTTTAATTTCTTACTGGACGTACCAGCTATAGCATTCCAATCTATGGGACAGTTTCTATCTGGATTCAAAGATAACCAAGGAAGGTCGCTAAATAACATTATGGCAGAGACAGCTCTTGATAAGTCTATGGGTCTACTTAAAGTATCTATGGACAATCTAGTGTCTACTATTGGTATTAATAGGAATTTAAACAAACAAGCTTTAGATTTGTTTTATGTAACGGGGCAAAGAGACCCTAATGGTGTAGCTGCACCACTGGGAATGACCTATGACTCGCTTATGGGTGAGTTTGTGCCTAGGTTTGAGGTTTACACCAAAGCTATGAGTAGAACGGGGTTTTCTGAAATAGACGAATTAAAAAAAGGTAATAAGTTAGAGAGAAGGTATTATATTGAGGGTGAATATATGTATATACCTATTATACTGAATAATGAGAATGATATTTTGCTAGACCCTAATTATGCTGACTTAGTGAAAGAGCCAGATAAATATGAATATGTTAAAGTAAGAGAGGAATTACCTAAGGACTTTTTAGAGAAAACTATTAACAAAGCTAAATCTAGGAATGACTTTCAAAAGGTTAAAGAGTTGGCTCAAACTATGAGAGACTACGTCACAGCCTCTGGTATTATTGCTAGAGAAAAAGGTGTAATCGCTGAGCAAGCCAACAGTTATTCTCCGATAGTTAAAAAAGTCTCTAATAAAGATGAACAAAACATAGAACTTAGCTTCTTAGATAAGCAAGACTCTACTTTTGATAAGCCTTTTATAGAAAGATATAACGAGGGAATAAGAGATACGGATTCTACCGTTATGATTAGGGATGTTTATGCGAATCTTAATAAGAAGATTATTCAGAATTATACGTTTAACCATCTCCTTAAAGACCATAGTATTCTTACGGGATATAAGTGGAAAGAATTAAAAGATAACATTGCCTTAGCCAAAAGGAATAATGACACTTCTTCAATAGAATATTACTCAGCGATAGAAAGACTATATAATTCTAAGATTAATATCGGTAAAGAAGAATATAGGCTATCAGCTGATTTACACTCGGGTATGTTTAATGCCAATATCGTGTCTAAACCTCCAGTGTCTGGTTCAACACGCTTGAATACTAAGGTTAAAAATTTACTTACGAGCTTAAGTAATTATGCAGAGACTAAGAGGCAGCAAAACATATATGTAGACACCGCTTTTAATGCCATAGGAGCTTTCAACACTGCTGTACTGGGTACACCTGCACTTGCTATGGAAAATATACTACAAGCCACACTTGGTTTTGGTACGGAAATGGCTACGGGAGTGTTAAGTGACCTATCAGTAGGTAGAACAGCTACACTACAAGCTTTGGTAGACACTATCCAATACCAAACTAAGCAAATTATCAGTAGAACCTCACAAGACGCAGATAGTCTTACTTTGACAGATAATATTGCTATGGCACTAGGAGATACGCAGGCTAATTTCAGAACACCATTCCAAACCGTTAGAACGGCTACCTTGTCTAACAATAGGTTGAATCCTGTTAATGCTATTAATAGAGCTTTAACATCTAAGACTTATAAATTAGCTTTTGTCCCTCTTATAGAACTACAGAAACAGGTTAATGAGACTATGTATAGAATGTCTTCAATGATTGTTGCTAAGGCTACAATTTCTAATATGTTAATTAATAATAAGATAGACCCTAAAAACTTTGACCCCGATATAAAAGAACATAAAGATATATTTAACAGTGTAATAGCTTCTATACAAGAAGGAAGGTTGAGTTCTGCTGATAGTGAAGGTAATGCTTCAGCTTGGTATAGGAAGAGTTCTAGCCTAGGAATGGCTAGGTTTGTTGGATATGCTTTTAGTTCAGCGAACGCTACCTATATTCAAGGTGAAAATATATTGAAGGTGGCAGCACTATATACCAACAAGTCTTTCAGAAACAGTTTATCAGAAACAGATAAACAAGTAATGACTATTGCGGCTAGAAGGTCAGCCTTTAGAATGGTTTTGCTAATGTCAATGTTGTCGTTCATAGCTGCAATGTTCTTGAATAGAGACAACGAGGAAGAGTTACTAGGAAACAAATCTGGACTAAGAGGATTCCAAGCCAACAGTAGAGCTTTAATGGCATTCTTACTTAACGTTAAAGATGGTAAGGCTAACGTAAAAGATTTGGCTAGAATGTTACCAACGGGATTATCTACTCCAGCCTCTGTCTATTCGTGGACTAAATATATTCAAGGGGGACAAAGATTTGAATTTAAGGAGGCTCTAAAAGGTGAATTAGAAAGTATGGCACAGATATTTGGATTGCCAATAGCTAACTACAACTCAGTAGAAAATACCGTAGGAGACTTTTTAGGCAAGATTGTAATACCTCAACAGAGAACTATTAATCAGGTTGCTGGACTAACTACTGAGAACGTGGTTAAACCTCAGAAAGGTGGTGTGACAGGCTTTGTTCAGTCAATCTTAGGAGCTGACCTGTCTAACTTGATTAGTAAGAATACAGGAGCGGCTGTTTTATCGCCTGTAAATAGAACTATTAAAACAATAGGCTCGGATAACAAGATTACAGAAACAGCTGTCACACAGAATATAAACACCAAATTAATAGCTAATTTCTTACCTGGCGGTGCGGAGGTAATAGATACCAACCAATTAAAGATAGCAGTTGCTTATGCTGAACAAAAAATAGCTAATGACAAGAACGCTTTAACTAAAAAACTAGACAAGAGGTACCAAGAAGGTGCGATTAACGAAAGTGAATATAACGCTCAACTTAAAGAGGGTATGGACAAGATAAACATAATTAGAGATGAAAGGAATTTAGACGATATAAATCCAGGTAAATTTAACATAAATAATATGCCAGTAACAAATATGACTGGCGGAGGTGATAATATTCCTGCTATAGATAGTGGCATACCTAACGATGAAAGTTCTAGCAGTCCAGACACTGGTAGAGAGAATCTTAAACGATTACCTATTAAAGAGACACAAGCCTTTGATGTGGCAAAACAAAAGCCTATTCCAAAGATAAAGGTTAAAAGAAAAGCTACTAGCACTGGAGCGAATAAGGCTAAATCTCTTAGCAGTAAGACGTTAAAAAGGGTTAGTGCTGGAAGTACAAATATCAAAGCACCTAAGAAGATTAAGACTAAGGTATCGGTTGGGAGAGTAAAGACTACCACAAGCACGACTAAGCCTACCGCTGTTAAACCAGTTAAAATGATTAAGGTTAATAAAAGATAAACCTAAGCGTGACAAAGCCTCCCTAATTGGGGAGGCTATTCTTCTGTGTTATTAATTAAGATATACATTACTATAGCCCAAGAGGGCAATAATATGGGTATAGAGGGTTTGTAAAAAAAGGCTATACTGACATATAGAATTGTTAACAATAACATTGTTATAAGTATTAGTATGTTTGACATTTGTTTTAGTATATATCCTTGTTTAATTGTAGCTAATTTTCGTTCTATATTCTATTCCGTCGGGAATTACATTATGAGTTTTACTAGCCGTAGGTTTGAAAGCTGTGTTTGTGTTCCCAGCGTGAATTTCTAAACAATCTACAAACTCAGGATTATCGACTATCCACTTAATAAAAGCTAGCTTGTCAAGAACCTCCAAACATTTAGTTTCTCTAGTGCTTACCTTGCCTAGCCCCTCTGTTGTAAATGTTTTTTGTACTTTATTGGTTTGCTCCACTTGCTTCTCAACCATCTCGGTTGCCATAGCTTTAATTATTTCAACGTACCCTGTATCAGCTCCAGCGTCTAACTTGGCTTTTGCCTGTAAATCAATCTTAGTTTTCTCTTCTGCCATCAATCTATTCTTTTCGAGTTTTGCCTCTTCTCTAAGTTTGATATCGTAATTAGACCTAATATTGGTTAGTTTGGCTAGGTAGTCTGTATATTCTTTCAAATTAGTCTGTTCATCTATTACTTCCCCCACTTTTACCAGTCTACTACTACTAGTCTTAACACTAGCTTTAATAGATTCAAGTTCTTCTTGCATTGGCTTTGTAATATTTAACTTGCCCCTCTCTATTTGCCCTATGATGGATTTTATAAAAGCCATTTCAGACAGTACATTCTTACCGACTTCTATAGTAGAAATAGGTTGTGTAGTGTCTATTCTTGTTATCTTATCCACGTCGGGTTGGATAGACAGGTTTAGTGTTTGTATAGCGGTGTTTAAGTTGGACATATATATTTATATTAATCTTTTGTTTAATGTTTATATTATATAATAAAAATTGCTTTTTGTAAAGGGCTTGCTTTTTTTAGATTAATTTAAAGAACCCTTTAAGGGTTTGTTTTATGTAGTTTTAGCTAAAAATTTATACTAACAGTGGAGAGTGCTCGGCAACCAGTTCTGCTAGTCTGTCTTTTTGCTCTTGGTATGTTGGAAGATTTGCTAGAGCAACGACAGCTTCCAGTGTAACTGGCTTGAAACCCGCTTTAAGATATACAGCTTCTATTTTGGCTGCATTTTTTTGCTCTTTCTCCGTATCTCCCTCCACTTTGATGTACCCGAATCTAAAACTAACCTTACTAGGTTTGACTGGTACAATCTTGATATAGCTTTCAAAGAATTCATTGGCTTTGGTGCCTGTCTCTTTGAAGATATTGTATCTATCTTTATCACCAATCTTTACTCCGTTCTCATCAAAAGCGTCTTTTGGGACAAGGAAAACAAATTCTGGATTGGTCTTTGGGAAGCAAGAGCTATACAAGACTTCCTTAAAGCTCTCTTTCTCAAAGTCATATTGAGCATATATTTCTTTGGAGATACAACTCTCTAGCAATCCGCTAGACTCAACGTTGTTGCTTTTAGGTATGGAGTTATCCATATCGCCAAAACCAGTTAATTGAATGTATTTCCTCCCCTCTTCAGATTCTTTACTTTCTAATTTAACTAAGACTAACCTTCCTATTAGAGCGGTAGTGTCAGCAATAAGACTTATATAAGAATCTTTGGTTGCGTCGCCTTTTATAGTTTTAACAAATTGATGTTTTACACCCTCTTTAAAGCGTGGGTCGCCCGTGCCATCGTTATAGCTATCCTTTATGTTTAAGAATCTCTGAAGGAGGAATGTGTTGCCATCCGTATCCTGTACCTCTAAAACGAGATTACAGCCAGTATTACCTCTACTAAATTTAGAGGGAGCTGTCTCTAGGTATGTTGCCTCTGTTATGGTGACCAGATGGTCTCCTGTGGTGGGCAAGAAGACTGTACTTTTTTCACTACTGTTGTGACCTGTGTCATATTTTTTAGAGAGAGGCATATGTATTGTTTTTTTGGTTTGTATTGCCTAACTTTATAGTTAAGTGTTTTTATTATATAATAAAAATTGTTTTTTGTAAAGGCGTCTTTAATCGTTTGGGGTGTAAAACACTGCTGAGAGTGCTAAAGCACCAGGTATTACCAGTATTGGTAGTAATACCACGATGACAGCTATAGCTATTGTTATTAATGCTTTTTTTGTGTCGTTCATATTAATTTGATAGTAGTTGTTCAAGCTCTGCAATGGTTTTATCAGAGAGGGCTGCATCCTTTTTGTTAGCGATAATGGTCATAATCCTTTCATTAGACTCCTTTTTTGCTTTTCTATTGTTGATATCTTCCTGTTCACTTAATTTCGTATTTAGTACGTCTAGTGCGATGTCAAACCTTATTCTAGGTAACTCATCCTCTTGAGTATTTTTAAGTAAAAAAGACTTTCTTAGAGTTTCTTCAATTGCTTTTTCCAGTTTGACGGCTAATGCGTCTAAATCCTTTATAGTCAAATCCCACAATTGTTCAGTTGATAGATATCCTTTGTCGGTTAGAAATCTGAGTTTAAGCTGTGTAGCTTTTTTGAAATCTGTAGGTTTTGTCATATTGTTGTTGTTTTTTTTGGTTTAAAAATTTGGAAGCTTTACGGCTTACCAGCCTGTTGGTTAGATTTTAAGTTTGATTACTCTTTGATGAGTACCTTTTAATTTAAGGATTAACACGTCAGAGACTGTAGAATTAAAGCCTAAGCCAGACAATTGTTTCCCTTCGGGTTTAATCATTGCCTGTGTTCCTAACACCTCAAGTACCTTTCTATGCTCGGCTAATTCTGCTATCAAATTTTCATTGTGGAAGCTTCTTATAGCCGAAGGTATTTCGCATTTGTCTAGCATAAATAAGTAATGTTTATTACCTACGTTGTTTTCTCCCCAATGGTTTGGCGATAGACAAACTAAGCTAACCTTATGGAAGTTATTAGTTTCTAGTCCCCACATAACCCTATTAGAGTTAGTTTCTGGTAGTAAATGTTTGATTGATATAGCACCATTTTTAACAGTAACCACAGCAATTTCAACGACTTGTTTGATAGATAGGGAATTATTATAAATATAATTAAAGATTTGTCCATCAAATTCTATTTCAATCTTAAATCCATTATTGTTTCCACCATCATAGTTTTTAACACTAAATCTATATACACCATCAGGAATAGTGTTTTGCCAAGAGATATTTTCAATTCCTACTTTGGTAGGTCTAATCATATCTACGTCTAGCCAACCTCCAGTATTAGATGATTTTTTACAACCATAATATATTTCACTACCTCGGGGTTCTCTACAGTGCAAATCTAAGTCTACGTTACCTAAAGTATCTTCGTCATTCCATTGCAAAGAGCATCTAAGAATACCGTCAACACTACCTCCAGCTGTTTTTACATTATCTTTAATTTGGCTTTTGCCCGCTAGGTTGCCATTAAATGTCCAGCTATAGTTGTTAGTCCATTTAAAGATTGGTTCGGAAGAAGGGTCAATTGCGGTGGTTAGAGCTACTAGATTGCCTGACTGATTGTTTTGGAGATATAACTCCAGTGAAGTGCAAGTAGGTAAAATGTCTTTCATAAATTTATCAATACTAACTTCTTCTACACCATCAAACTCACTTCTCTTGTGTCTTGTTGATGTTGCTTTTACATTATCAAAGATTGAAATATCTTTAATACCTCCATCTCCTATATTACTATGTAATATTTCAGACACTTTAATATCATCAATATTTGCAATCCTTCTATTAAAAGATTCTACATAGCCATTATCTTCTACAAACTTTTTAGCTTCTTCAATCTGCCTAGCGGTGATAGGAGACGAGGTTTTCATATAGTTAACAGGGTCAACTCTTTTGTTCCAAGCCTGACACGCTTGGTTTAATTCTTTACCTTCAGCTAATTCAGTACATAATACACCAATTAATTCATTTTTGAACTTAGCAATAGGCAGTTGGTACGACCTATTCCAAGCCCAGTTGTCTTTATTTTGTAGAAGGTTATCATATTCCTTTTTTAGAACTATAAATTCCTCTACCTTGTATAGGTGGGTGGTGCCATCTAATAGCGAGCCTTGATGAATAAGGTCTCTGACAAGTTCTAAAGTGTCTAAGGATATTTCATCCATAGCTCTCTTAAAAACCTCTTTAGAGCTTCTATAGCCAGCCATAATAGATTCTACAGAATGTTGAGAGAAGTCTACAAACTGTCTAGGCAAATCTAAATAGAAATGAGGGAAACTAATCGTTTGATTTTCTGTAACTACACCAAATTTCTCAGCCTCTTCTTTCGTGTAGAGCTTATAGTTGTTTTCAACTCCTAGTCTAAAGGTTGCGTCAGTTTTTTGAGACTTACCATATTTTAGTGTTGTCAGATTATTATAACTTTCTATAAACATTTCTGATATACTCGAAGCTAAAACAGCTTGCTTTACGGCTTTTACAGAATTAAAGTATTCGGAATCTGTATCCAGTTCAATGTCAAACATTGTTGTAATGTTATTATCACTATCGATGGATACAATATTACCATAACTACGAATAAAGCTTTTACAGGTGTTACAATTATGCTCGGAGCTGTCAGGGTCTCTAAAGCGTTCTTCAGGGTCAAAAGCTCCCAAATAAATATCCCATAAGGCACTCCCCTTTATACTGACTCTAAAAAGCTTACCTGTTTGGCAAAGCGTTTGGAATTTTTTATTTATTTCTTTGTACATAATATTTTTTTTAGGTTTATAGTTTATAATCAGGTTTTAATCTGATAAATGTTATTTGTCAAGATGTTTTTTAGGGTTTGTTTTTATGTGTAAATTAGTAAAAATGCCTTTTGGTCTGCCACTGATAGGGTTTTTAGATATTCTTGTGCTTGCTCGCAGTAATAGACTCCGCCGCCACTTTGTCCACTTATGGAGGAAATAAAGCAAGCCTCGTTTCCAATGTGTGACCAGTAACAATAATGTTTTTGTTGCACAGGTTTGCACCAATCCGCAACCCAGTTATTTTCTGCATTTATTTGATATATTTTTTGGACAATTTCAAGGTGTCTAGTTTCTAGTTTGATAGAATAATCACACTTGTCTTTTTCTAGGAAAACTTCTTGGTTTCTTAACAGTAAACTGTCAGCAGCACTGTTACCCCAATAAGTTGGTAATATGTTCCCAGTGCCCTTGTCACGGAAATAATAAAGTGCATCCTCTTTTAGTGGCAACACTTCCGCCCCATTTGGAAATTTAGCGGTTTCTTTTTCGTATTCGTATTCGATTACGAAAGCCTCGGGTTTCATTCTTATAAGGTCAGCAAGACTAACATCGTCAATAATTTTCACTACAGTAGCTGTTTCTAGTCCGTCTTGAAAAAATAAAGTTTTTAATTCTGCTACTGTAAACGTGCAACCTTCTTTTAGGGTGTATGATATAATTTTAGGATTCATATAATTATTGTTTTAAATTGTTGTTGATTATTCTAAGGGCTAGCTCGTCTTGCATAACCTTGGCTATCTTACTATGACCTATTCCGTTTTTAAGATGTTCTATAACCTCTTCAATATGTACTGTGTCCATAT
>Ga0335395_10001370_pt1 | contig 15430 bp, 14 predicted proteins | sample MAT02_FD_205744 | JGI IMG/M metagenome (GOLD analysis project Ga0335395, IMG submission 205744) | Freshwater microbial communities from Lake Fryxell liftoff mats and glacier meltwater in Antarctica - MAT-02 (spades assembly) (version 2) ...
TTACCGATCACCCCGTTCTTCATCCTCGCCGGGGCCACCTTCGGCAGCGTGGTCGGGCTGGTGGGCTCGCTGATCGCATTGGCCGCGAACTTAACCCTGTGCTTCTGGATCGCACGCAGCGGGCTGCAGCCGTTCATCATCCGGCTGCTGCGCCGCTTCAGCGTCATGCTGCCGGAGTTCGACGGCAACCGGAAGCGGGCCGTCCGGCTCATCGTCCTGGTGAAGTTGGCTCCGGGCGTCCCGGCGTTTGCAAAGAACTACCTGTTGGGCGCGGCCGGGGTGCCGTTCTGGCTGTATCTCGGCCTGTCGATGGCCATCAGCGGCGTGTACGCGGTGGCCTTTGTGATCCTCGGCGAGTCGGCCCTGGAGCGGGATCCCAGGCGACTGCTGATCGCGCTGGCGATCATCGCGGCCACCGCCGGCGGCGTGTGGTGGTGGCGCCGGCGCCGTGCCGCCGGGCGCGAGCCGCTCAGCGAGCGCGGATCCGACTGAGTGTCGTCAGCTCGTCCTCGGCGGTCGCTGCGCGCGGCGGTGGCGGTGGCGGTGGTCGATTGCGTCGTTGACCGCCGACACCGCCATCGAGGCTTCGCGCGCCAGCAGCAGGCTGGCGGCGAACATCGCGATCACGCCGATCGCCGTCAACGCGGTCGGCAGGCCGATATAGCGGTGGCCACGAAGAACGAGAATTCTTCCCGGCTGGATCGCTGCGGGTTCCTTCGACTGCGTTGGGCGACGGGTCGGCGTAGCCTGGCTGTGTGATCGCACGCCGCTCCACCCGCGCGCGGCTACTGCGGCCGGTGTTGTATTCGCTGGCGCTGGTCTACTGCTCAACGCTGATTCATAAGCGGCGACGCTGGCCGGCGGCTGCCGCGGCGGACTGCGCCGGCCGGGGAGTTGCTACGTTTCGGAATGGTGGCGCAGACGCATGGGGCCGTTGGACCTTGCCCGCAGCACGCGTGGCGACCCGCAGCGGCGCCGGCGCGCGGGCCGGCGGCCGCATGTCGCAGTGAAGACCCGGCTCGGCGCCCGATGCGTGGCATCGGTTACCCGCCAACCGTCATCGAGTTGCGCGCGTGGCAGGTCGGCGGACGGCCCACCAGACGACCAGCCAGCCCAAGGGATGCAGCAGCGCCATCATGAGGAACACCGTCCCGTAGGACTGCGCGCCGGCGAACTGCGCGACCACTTGCGTCGACAGCATCCCACCCAAGCCACTGCCGGCCGCGATGATTCCGAAGATCGTCGCTACATGACGACTCGGAAAAGTGTCCACGGCAAGCGTCGTTAGGTTGGTCAGGAACATCAGATGTGCAAACGCAACCAAGGCTCCAAGGCCGAATGTCATGGCAATGGAGGGATTTCCTGCGACGAGCGCGCCGATCGGCGCAAGCATCGCCGCCACCGCCATGACGCAGAGACGACTCGACGCGGGCGTCATGCCGCGACGAACCAGTCGGCCGGAGGCGATGCCTCCGCCGATGGCGCCCAGGTCCGCCGCCAGATGGACCACCCAAGCCACCTGCGCCATCTGCAGCAGCGTGACCCCGCGGTCGTCCATCATGTACTTGGGGAACCAGAACAGGCAGAAGTACCACACAGGATCGGTAATCATCCTCGCCACTGCAAGGCCCCATACGGGACGCACACGCAGCAATGGCAACCACCCCCAACGGCCCTCGCTTGCTGCCTCGCGTGACATTTCGACCGGCGGGGCCCAGCGGTGGACCAGCCACCAGCCGATCACCCACACGAACCCCAGTGCGCCGGTGGCCACGAATGCGGTCCGCCATCCGTAGCTTAAGGCAACGCTGAAAAAGTCCCTGTCGCCTGCGAAGATAGCGGGTAACGACCCGATGCGGAAGCGAAGCAATGAAGCAGCAGACACTGGCGATGGCAGTCGATCAGGGATCTGGCAGTACCGTCGGGCGACGCGGCGGCACGTGTTTCTGGCGAAGATGGAGCAGATCGTGCCGTGGCCGGAGCTGTGCGCGGTTATCGAGCCCCACTACCCCAAGGCCGGCAAGGGCCGGCCGCCGGTGGGGCACATCGGTGTGGACAGCCGCACGGGCCTGGCACACAGCGCGGCGGTAACCGCGGCCAACGTGCATGACAAGCACCTGCTTGAAGACCTGTTGCACGGCGATGAGCGACGGGTCTATGGCGACAGCGCCTGTGCCAGCCAGCGGGCGTTGATCCTGGAACATGCGTCGCAGGCGAAGGACTTCACCAACCAACAGGTGCGCAAGCGCGGCGAGGTCGATGAAGCGCAGAGGCGCCGCAACCGGAGCAAGTCTCGAATCCGTGCCCGGGTCGAACACGTCTTCGCCGTGGTCAAGCGGCTCTGGGGCTTTGCCAAGGTGCGCTACCGGGGTCGGGCCAAGAACGCCACCCGCAGCTTCGTGATGTTCGGTTTGGCCAATCTGTACCCGGCGCGTGCAGGCCTGACCGGATAGGTGCGCCCGCACGGCGCCAAAACGGGTCGTAAGCACGAAATGCGACCCGTATCGGACCGAAAAAGCCGCCTGATCGGCGGATGTGGACACATCTGTTGAGAAGTACGCATTACAGTCAGTTGATCAGCGCTGCCCTAAGTCCATCGCGCAGGTGGATCTTGAACGCGCGTCGCAGACAATACCCCCTCCTCGTCCCCGAACACGACCTTCTGGAACGTCGCTGTTGGTGGCAAAGCCATTTCAGCAACAGCACGCACACTTCTCTTGCAGCGAAGCGCACGTAATCACAATTGGTCGCGAGCACCTACCGGACAGCTGACCCCGGTGCCACCCAGGCCGCAGTAGCCATCGGGGTTCTTGGCCAGGTACTGCTGGTGCGGCTCCTCGGCGTAATGGAACGGCGGCGCCGGATACACGATTTCGGTGGTGATCGCGCCGTGCCCGGCCGCCGACAGCTCGCGCTGGTAGGCCTCGCGGCTGGCCAGCGCGGCCGCGTGCTGGGCCTCGCTCTCGCAGTAGATGGCCGAACGGTACTGGGTGCCGCGATCATTGCCCTGGGCCATGCCCTGGGTCGGGTCGTGGCTCTCCCAGAACACGCGCAGCAACTGCTCGAAGCCGACCTGGGCCGGGTCGTAAACCACCAGCACCACCTCGGCATGGCCGGTCTGGCCAGAGCACACTTCCTCGTAGCTGGCATTGGGCGTGGCCCCGCCGGCGTAGCCCACTGCGGTGGTGAACACCCCCGGCTGCGTCCAGAACTTGCGCTCGGCGCCCCAGAAACAGCCCATGCCCAATTGCACCTTCGCAAGACCCGTGAATTCGTCGCGCAGGGGCCGCCCGTGGATCACGTGGCGGTTGCCCAGGGTGACGGGCTGGTCGCGCCCTGGCAGTGCTTCGCCCTCGCGGGGCAGGCGTTGCTTGAAGGCGCCGATTCCGAGCATGTCGAGTATCCAGTTCAAGGCGTAAGGGTCCTCTCTAGCTGAGACCGGGGCGGTGTGATTTCAAGGCCTGCGCATCGCGCGTGGCAGGCCCGGCGCCCGCTCAGGCAGGGTTGGGCAAAGCTTCCAGCTCATCGGGATCCACCGGCTCGCTTTCCACCAGCACCCGCAGGCAAGCCTCGGCCTGCTGCTCGTAGCCGTCGGGGATGCAGACCCTGATGAAACCTGACGCCGGCAGCTCGCCCACGCCACCCAGCAGGGACTCGCCGAACACGAACGCGGGCACGCCCGCGTCTTCCAGCAGATGCTTTGCCAGGTGCGCATCGATGATGTTGTTGGCGAGGTAGGCCACTTGCATGGAGGGTGCTCCGATTGCCCAGGACCATGGTGCCACGCCGCGCGCGGCCGCTGCGGCGCGTGCGTCGGCTAGACTGTGGCCCCGTTCATCCGGCCCTACCGCGCATGTCGTTCGTCCCACCCGTAACCCCCCGCTCCGATGGCGCACGCCCCGACGTGGCGCGCCCCGTGGCACCGGCTGCCGGCGAGAAGCAGGACTTCATCCGCCAGATCGTGCGTGACGACCTGGCCGGCGGGCGCCACCAGGCGATCCGCACGCGTTTCCCGCCCGAGCCCAACGGCTATCTGCACATCGGCCATGCAAAGTCGGTATGCCTGAACTTCGGCATCGCCGGCGAATTCGGCGGCAGCTGCTTCCTGCGCTTCGACGACACCAACCCGGCGCGCGAGGACCCCGAGTTCGTGGCCGCGATCCAGGACGACGTGCGCTGGCTGGGGTTCGAGTGGAAGCAGCTGCGCCACGCCTCCGACTACTTCGGCGTTTACTACCTCGCTGCGCAGAAGCTGATCCGCGCCGGCCTTGCGTTCGTGTGCGACCTCAGTGCCGAGCAGGTGCGCCAATACCGCGGCACCCTGACCGAACCCGGCCGCGATTCACCGTTTCGCGACCGCAGCGTCGAGCAGAACCTGGACCTGTTCGCGCGCATGCGTGCCGGCGAGTTCCCGGACGGTGCCCGCACCCTGCGCGCGCGCATCGACATGGCCAGCGGCAACATCAACCTGCGCGACCCGGCGCTGTACCGGATCAAGCACGTGGAACACCAGAACACCGGCAGCCAGTGGCCGATCTACCCGATGTACGATTTCGCCCACGCACTGGGCGATGCCATCGAGGGCATCACCCACTCGCTGTGCACGCTCGAGTTCGAGGACCACCGGCCGCTGTACGACTGGTGCGTGGACCACGTGGACCTTGCCGGCGACCATGCAGTGCTGCAACCCCTGGCCGCACTGGGCTTGCCGATCGAACCGGCCAAGCCGCGCCAGATCGAGTTTTCGCGCCTCAACATCAACTACACGGTGATGAGCAAGCGCAAGCTGGTGGCGCTGGTGGGCGAAGGCCTGGTGGACGGCTGGGACGATCCGCGCATGCCCACCCTGCAGGGCCTGCGGCGCCGCGGCTACACACCGGCCTCGTTGCGCCTGCTGGTGGACCGCATTGGCATCAGCAAGCAGAACTCGGTGATCGACTACAGCGTGCTGGAAGGTGCGCTGCGCGATGTCCTCGATCCGGCCGCGCCACGGCGGATGGCGGTGATCGAACCCCTCAAGCTGGTGCTGGCGAACCTGCCCGAAGGCCATGCGGAGACCCTGACCTTCTCCAATCATCCCAAGGACGAGGCTTTCGGCAAGCGCGAGCTGCCGTTCTCGCGCGAGCTGTGGATCGAGCGCGAGGATTTCGCCGAGGTCCCGCCCAAGGGCTTCAAGCGACTGATCCCGGGCGGGGAAGTCCGGCTGCGTGGCGCCGGCATCGTGCGCTGCGACGAAGTGCTCAAGAACGACGCCGGCGAAGTGATCGAACTGCGCGGCTGGCTGGATCCGGAATCGCGGCCCGGCATGGCCGGGGCCGAACGCAAGATCAAGGGCACGATCCACTGGGTCAGTGCCGCACATGCGGTGGAAGCGGAGTTCCGGCTCTACGACCGGTTGTTTTCGGTGGCCGATCCCGACGACGAGGCGCAAGGCAGGACCTACCGCGACTATCTCAACCCCGAGTCGCGTCGCTCGGTGCGGGGCTATGTGGAACCGGCCGCGGCCCGTGCCGAGCCCGAGCAGTCGCTGCAGTTCGAACGTACCGGCTATTTCGTCGCCGATCGCCGCGACCACCGCAGCGAGGCACCGGTTTTCAACCGCAGCGTGACCCTGCGCGACACCTGGGCCGGCACGGCCTGAACCCCGGCGGCGTGCCGAGCGTCGCCACCCGTCCATGATTGCCACCGGAGTCCAGGCCATGTTTCGAACAACGGGATCCCTGCTGGCCATGCTGCTGGTACTGGCCGCCTGCGCCGCGCCACAGCCGACTGACCCGGCGGTGGCCACGAACGACCAGACCGAAGCCGGCACGCCGGTCTTCTCGCAGCCGGCGCCTCCCATGGCCGGTCCGTCGCCGCCGCGGGTGCTGGAAAGCGTGGTCAAGCTCGACTACAGCTGCAGCAGCGACGCGCAATGCGTGGTCAAGGACATCGGCAACTGTTGCGGCACCCTGCCGGCCTGCGTGAATCGCGACAGCCCCGCCGATCCTGCGGCGGTGCAGGCCCAATGCAGCGCGAGCGGGATGATGAGCGTATGCGGGTTCCGACCAGTCGCCGCCTGCCAGTGCAGCGCCGGCCGTTGCGAACCTGCGCCGCAGGCGCCGCCCGGCGGCCAGCCATGATCCCGCTGCAGGTCGCCATTGCGCTGCCTGACTGGGTGCAGGAAACGGTGGATGCCAGCCGTGCGTATCCGGACGACGAAGGCAAGGTGGCGTTGGCCATCGAGTTGTCGCGCCTCAACGTGGAGGCCGGTACCGGTGGGCCATTCGGCGCGGTGGTGTTCGGGCCGGACGATCGCATCATCGCGGTCGGCGTGAACCGGGTGCTGCCCACCCACACTTCGCTGGCCCACGCGGAGAACCTGGCCTACATGCTGGCCCAGCAGCGTCTGCGCTCGCCGCGCCTGAACGAAGTCGCCGGTGGCCCGGTGACCCTGGCCACGTCGTCGCAACCGTGTTGCCAATGCTTCGGCGCCACCCTGTGGGCCGGCATCGACCGGTTGCTGGTGGGCGCGCGCGGCGAGGACGTGGAAGGCTTGACCGAATTCGACGAAGGCCCGCTGCCGGCGGACTGGATTGGCGAGCTGTCCAGGCGCGGCATAGGCCTGGTCCGCGACCTGCACCGCGATGCGGCCTGCGAGGTGCTGCGCGCCTACGGCGAGCGCGGCGGCCAGCGTTATTGACGTGGACGAGAGTGCCGCAGCGGGCGCCATCGAGGGCCTGCTGTGCTATTGCCGCCAGGGTTTCGAGCCGGAACTGGCGGCCGAGCTGACCGAGCGCGCGGCGCTGGCGGGCTACCCCGCCTATGCGCGTGCCACCCGCAACCAGGGCCACGTGCTGCTGCTGGGCGCACCGGGCGCGGCGCTGCAGCGCGCACTGCCATGGCAGTCGTTGATCTTCGCGCGGCAGAAGCTGCAATTGATCGCCGAGCTGCGTGGGCTGGACCCGACCGACCGCATCACGCCGATGCTGGCGGCGCTACGCGGCCAGGCGCGCTTCGGCGACCTGTGGGTGGAGCATGCCGATACCGACGAGGCCAAGCCGCTGGCGGGGCTGGCGCGCAGTTTCGGCAATGCGCTGCGCCCGGCACTGCGCAAGGCGCGGTTGCTGAGCGAAAAGGACAACCCGCACCTGGCGAGGCTGCACGTGGTGTTCGTGGAAGGCACGCACGCGTTGCTGGCGCGCGCGGATCCGGCCGATGCCTCGTCCTGGCCCCTGGGCATCCCGCGCCTGCGCCTGTTGCCCGATGCGCCTTCGCGCTCGGCACTCAAGCTCGAGGAAGCGCTGCTGACCCTGCTCAGCCCGGCGGAAAAGGAACTGCTGCTGCGTCCGGGCATGACCGCCGCCGACCTGGGCGCCGCACCGGGCGGCTGGACCTGGGTGCTGACCCGCGAGCACCTGCGCGTGACCAGCGTCGACAACGGGCCGCTGCGCCAGAACGTCATGGACACCGGCCTGGTCGAGCACCTGCGTGCCGACGGCTTCCAGTGGCGGCCTTCGCAGCCGCTGGACTGGATGGTGTGCGACATGGTCGAGCAGCCGCGCCGGGTGGCCGAGCGCATGGCCACCTGGTTCCGCGAGGGCTGGTGCCGGCATGCGGTGTTCAACCTGAAGCTGCCGATGAAGAAGCGCTGGGAAGAAACCCGCCTGTGCCTGGACCTGTTCCAGCAGCAGGCGCAGGTGCCGATGACCGTGCGCGCGCGCCAGCTCTACCACGACCGCGAAGAGATCACGGTGCTGGCCACTACGGCTCGCCTGCCCTCGCATAACCCGTAGCAGCGCCCCATGGGCGCGATGCTCTTGTAGCCCCTCGGGTTTTCCACCAATTGGTTGGTGGCGCAGGGGCGCCCCTGCGATCTAATTTAACCAGCCGGCGTCATGTCTGCGGCGGCGAACTAGCGCACGCGCCTGTTGTGCGGGTCCCAGCAGGTGCAACGACCCTCTGGCAATTTGCACGCTGCAACGAGGCGTCAGCCGCCGGAGGCCTTGCGCCAAAGCAACTGCGACAATCCGGGCAGCTTTCCTGCCAGGCCCAGCAGCGGGCCACGCACCAGGCTGGCGTGCATTTCATCGTTGGAGAACAGGCGATTGATGCCTTCGAAGGTGAATGCGGCTGCGGCGTTCTCGCTGCGGCGGTTGCGCGACCAGCGCGCCAGCCGGTGCGGTGCATCCCACGGCAGCTGGCGCGTGCGCGCCTGTTCGATCGATGCCGCCAAAGCGGCAACATCGCGCAGGCCCAGGTTCACCCCCTGGCCGGCCAGCGGATGCACCACGTGCGCGGCATCGCCCACCACCAGCACGCGGCCGGCCACGTAGTCACGCGCCAGCTGGCGCCGCAACGGGAACGCAGCGCGCGCCGAGGCCAGTCGCATCGCGCCCAGGCGCCCTTGCGCGGCTGCGGTCAGTTCCAGTTCGAAGTCGGCATCGGACAGCGCCAGCAGGCGCGCGGCTTCGGCCTCCGGCAAGGTCCACACGATCGAGCTGCGACCCTGGGTGAACGGCAGCAAGGCCAGTGGCCCGCCCGGCAGGAAGCGCTGCCACGCGGTGCAGTCGTGCGGCGCGTCGGTGTCGACGAAAGCGACGATGGCGCGCTGGCCATAGTCATGTGCCGACGTGGACAGGCCTGCCAGTTCACGCAGGCTCGATTCGGCACCGTCGGCGGCGACCACCAGCCGCGCCGCCAGGCGCGTGCCATCGTCCAGGCGCAGGCGGGCAAGGCCATCGTCCTGCTCCAGTGAATCGACCCGCGCCGGGCAATGCAGGCGCACGCCAGCCGCTGGCAGGGCGTGCCACAGGTGTTCCTGCAGCAGTGCGTTCTCGACGATGAAGCCCAGCTGCGGGCGGCCCAGCTTGTCCGCATCGAAATCCAGTTCGCCGCCGCCCACCGCATCCCATACGCGCATGCGCCGATAGGGCTGGGCACGCGCCTGGCGCACGCCATCCCACACACCCAGCTGCTGCAGCAAGGCAGTGCTGTCCGGGGCGATGGCGTAGACACGCAGGTCGGGCGTGGACGACGCCCAGGGCGTCGGCTCGCGCGCTTCGACCAACGCCACTTCCAGTCCGGCGCTCGCCAGCGACAGGGCGCAGGAAGCGCCGACCACACCGCCGCCGACCACCGCGACATCCAGCGGCATGGTCCGGCTCATGCGATCGGCTCCCTGCACAGTACCGGCACGTCTTCGCCAAAACCCATGGCGCCGCCCACCAGTGAAGACTGCAGCGCCGAGGAGGCAGCGGCCGCTACCAGCCCAAGGCTGCGCAGTCCCGCGGCCAGCGGGGTGTCGTTGGCGGTCAGCCGCGCCAGGCCAGAGGAGAACGCGAGGGCGCGCTCGCGGTCGGCGGCACGTCGGCTCGCGTGCGCCTGCAGCAGCGAGGGGTCGGCCGGGTCGCCGGCATTGGCCAGCAGCTCGGCCAGTAGCAGGGCGTCACGCAACCCGAGGTTGAAGCCCTGCGCGCCGATCGGATGCAGGGTCTGGGCGGCATTGCCCAGCAGTACGGCGCGCGGCGCGGTGGTGCGCCTGGCTACCACCTGCACGATCGGATACGCGCTGCGCTCGCCGGTGGCGGCGAAGCGTCCCACCCGCCAGCCGAAGGCTCCCTGCACCCGCGCCAGCCACTGGTGATCGTCCAGCGCGGCGACCGCGTCGGCCTGCTCACGCGGCACGCCGTGGACCACGCCGAAATGGCGGTCGCCGCGCGGCAGCAGCGCGGTGGGACCGTCGCGGCCGAAACGTTCGTAGGCGGTTCCGTCCGGCGCCTGGGCCGCGCGCATGCGTGCCACCAGCAGGGTCTGCTGGAAATCATGCTCGTGCGCGCCGATGCCCAGGGCCGTGCGCACGCTGCTGTGGGTGCCATCGGCGCCCACCAGCAAGCGCGCCTGCAGGCTGACTTCACCGGCATCGGTGTGCAGCCGCATCGACCGGTCGTCGCCCTGCCCATCGGCCAGGCCCAGGAATCGCGCGGGGCGGTAGCGGGTCAGGCGCGGCAGCTCGCCCAGGCGCGATTCCAGCGCACGGCCGAAGTCGCTGGCCACCACCACCTGCCCAAACGACTCGCGCCCATGGTCGCTGGCCTGCAGCAGGACCCGGCCGAAATCACCCTGGCGGCTGACATGGATGCGGCGGATGGGTCCTGCTGGCGCGGCCAGGTGGCGCATCACCCCCAGCGTGGTCAACGCCTGCACCGTGGCCGCGGCGAAACTGAGGTTGCGCTGGTCGAACACCGGCGGAGCGCGCCCCGCCGGGGCGGACTCGACCAGGCCCACGTCCAGACCGGAGCCATCCAGGGCAATCGCCAGGCTGGCGCCGACCAGGCCGCCACCCACTATCACCACGTCGTGTCGCTGGTCCATGGCGCCCATGATAAGCCCCGCGTCCCGGCTCACCATCAGGCGCGGTCCGTTAGACTACGCACCTGAGTGTCCCGGAATCCTTTCATGAACAGCACCGCCCAACGTGCCACCGTGCTCGCCCTGCTCGTCGCCCTGCTGGCCACGCGCCTGCACCTGCCCACCACCCTGACCCATTTCGGCGCCCTGCCCGATGCCTCGTGGGCGGTATTCTTCATCGGCGGCTATTACCTGCGCGGCTGGGGCCGTGGCGCGTTCCCGGGGCTGATGGGGCTGGCGGTGCTGATCGATTACCTGGTCATCCGCAGCCAGGGCATCGATTTCTGGACCCACTACTGCATGTCGGCGGCCTACTGGTTCCTGGTGCCGGCCTACCTGGCCATGTGGACCGGCGGTGCGCTGCTGCGACGCCACCAGGGTGAGGCCGACGGCAAGACGCTCGGGCTGCTGGTTGCCACCCTGTTCGGTGCGGTGGTGGCCTGCCACCTGCTCAGCCAGGGCAGTTTCTACTGGCTCGGCGACGCGGTCGCCGAGCCCACCGTGGCGGGCTGGTGGAAGAACTACAGCGACTGGTTCGTGCCTTACCTGCGCACCACCGCGATCTACGTGGGGCTGGCGCTGCTGGTGCACGTGGGCGTGACCCGGGCACTGGGCGCCAGCGCCCGGTTGCAGGCCTGACTAGGAGGGGCACGGCCATGGGCAACCGGCTTTCGAAGATCTACACCCGTACCGGTGACGACGGCACCACCGGCCTGGGTGATGGCACCCGGGTCGGCAAGGATTCGGCCCGGGTCAACGCCTACGGCACGGTGGACGAGGCCAACTCCAGCATCGGCGTGGTACTGGCCGCCCAGGTACCCGACGACATCCGGGTGCTGCTGACCGCGGTCCAGCACCAGTTGTTCGACCTGGGTGGCGAGCTGTGCATCCCCGGCCATGCGTCCATCCAGGCGGCGGACATCGACGCGCTGGAGCGCCACCTCGACCATTACAACGATGACTTGCCGCCGCTCAAGGACTTCATCCTGCCGGCCGGTGGCGAGGCCGCCGCGCGTTGCCACCTGGCCCGCACCATCGTGCGCCGGGCCGAGCGCGAGACCGTGACCCTGGGCCGCCACGACGCCGTGCGCCCGGAGGCGATCCGCTACCTCAACCGGCTGTCCGACCTGCTGTTCGTGCTGGCTCGCGTGCTGTCCCGCGCCGACGGCCAGGGCGAAGTGCTGTGGAACCATTCGCGCCGCCAGGCCTGAGCCGCGCCACCTTGATCATCTACACCCACCCTGCGTGCCTGGCACACGACACAGGACCCGATCATCCCGAACGGCCCGAGCGCCTGAGGGTGGTGCTGGCAGGCCTGCGCGAGGCCCACGCCGACCTGGACTGGCGAGAGGCCCCGTTGGCCAAGCTGGGGGACCTGCGCCGGGTGCATGACCAGGAGCTGGTGCACGAAGTGCTGGAAGCCCAGTTCGAGGGTCATCGCATGCTCGATCCGGACACGGTCATGTGCCCTGCCTCGCGCGCTGCCGCCCTGCACGCCGCCGGCGCCGGCGTGGCTGCAGTCGACGCGGTGATGCGCGGCGAAGGCCCGACCGTCTTCTGCGCGGTGCGTCCGCCCGGGCACCACGCCACCGGCCGTCATGCGATGGGGTTCTGCCTTTTCAACAGCATCGCGGTGGCCGCCGCCCATGCGCTCGACAGGCACGGCCTGGAGCGGGTGGCCGTGGTGGACTTCGATGTGCACCACGGCAACGGCACCCAGGCGATCTTCCTGGACGAGCCGCGCGTGGCGTATTTCAGCAGCCACGAATCGGGCCTGTATCCCGACAGCGGCACGCCCCAGGAGCGCGGCGCCGGCCACGCGTTCAACGTGCTGCTGCCGCCCGGCACCGGTGGGTTCCGCTTCCGCAACGCCTGGGCCGACGAGCTGCTGCCGCAGCTGGACGCCTTCCGCCCGCAGCTGCTGCTGGTGTCGGCCGGCTTCGATGCGCACATGCGCGATCCGCTGGCCAACCTGATGCTGGAAACCGAGGACTTCGCCTGGCTGACCCGGGAGTTGCGCCTGGTGGCCGAGCGCCATGCCGGCGGGCGCCTGGTGTCCATGCTGGAAGGCGGATACGACCTGGAGGCGCTGCGCGAATGCAGCGTCGCCCACGTGGCCGCGTTGCGCTGACCCGCCCGGCGCGACCCGCTGCAAGGGGCTGCAGCCCTCCCGGATGAACCAGAACCGCGACCCGGCGGCGCTTTCATTGCCGCCCCACCGGGGATGCGGCAAGCTAGCGTCCGTTTTCCGTCCGGGTCCACACCGCGTGCGCCGAGCCTTACGCCTCCTGCCTGTCCCCTTCGGCATTGCCCTCGCCCTGCCCGCCATGGCCCAGGGAATTCCGGCCAACTGGGACTTGTGCCCAGCCGGCGACGTGATCCCCTCGTTCGATGGCAGCCAGCCCGAAGCAGGCGCCGCCGCAGCCCAGGCGCGGGCCGAGCGGGTCGACCAGCCCACCGAGATCCTCGGCGACAGCCAGAGCGGCACCGACCAGAGCCTGCAGTACCAGGGCAACGTGGAGCTGCGTCGCGGCGACCAGTACCTCAACGCCGACAACCTGCAGTTCGACCAGGAAACCGGCACCTACGTGGCCGTTGGCAACGTGCGTTACCAGGATTCGGGCATGCGCGTGGTGGCCGAGCGCGCCGAAGGCGACCAGGACGCCGACACCCACCGCATCGACAACGTGCAGTACCAGCTGGTGTCACGGCGCGGCAACGGCGGCGCCGAGCGGATCGAGATGGCCGGAGCCACTGGTGCGCTCATTGGCTCCACTTATTCCACCTGCGATCCTGCCAGCCGCCACTGGGAACTGCGCGCGCGCCGCATCGAGGTCAATACCGATGACGGCTGGGGCGTGGCCCGCGGCGCCACCGTGCGCCTGGGCAAGGTGCCGGTGATCTACGTGCCGTACCTGCGCTTCCCGGTCGATGACCGGCGCCACACCGGCCTGCTGTATCCGTCGATCAGCAATTCCAGCCGCAATGGCTTCGACTACCGCCAGCCGATCTACCTGAACCTAGCGCCGAACTACGATGCCACCCTCCTGCCGCGCTACATGGCCAAGCGTGGGCTGCAGCTGGGCGGGCAGTTCCGCTACCTGTACGAGCAGGGCAGCGGGGTCATGGACCTTGCCTGGATGCCCAGCGACCAGCTGGTGGAGGATCGCGCCGACGCGATCGCCAATGGCGCCCCTGATCCATTCGGCGATCCGCTGCGCAGCCGCAACCGCGGCATGTTCCGCTTCACCGGCAGCCACAATTTCGACAGCCAGTGGCAGGCGCGCGCCAACGTCACCTGGATCAGCGACTCGCGTTACCTGGAGGATGCCGGCAATTCGCTGTATGGCATGTCCGCGGCCAGCCTGCTCAGCAGCGTCGGTGTGTTCGGACAGGGCCGCTACTGGAGCGCCGGGGCCATGGCCGATGCCTGGCAGCTGGCCGATTACACCCTGTCGGACGACAACCTGCCCTACAACCGCATGCCGCGGGTGTACCTGAACTGGGAGCAGCCGGTTGGCCGCTGGTTCAACGCCGGCCTGCACGCCGAAACGGTGCGATTCGACCACAGCACCCGGCCGGGTGGCAGCCGCCTGGACCTGAAGCCGTCCATTTCCATGCCGTTGCAGGGCGCGTCCTGGTACATCACCCCGACGCTTGCCTGGCGCTACACCACCTACCAGCTCGAAGACGGGCTGGCCGCACAGCGGCCGGGCAATGACGACAACCCTTCGCGCAGCCTGCCGATCGCCTCGTTCGATGCCGGCCTGTTCTTCGACCGCGACGCCGACATCAAGGGCAGCCGTTACCTGCATACGCTGGAGCCGCGGCTGTTCTACCTCAACACGCCGTTCCGCAACCAGGACGACCTGCCGCTGTTCGACACGCGTCCTTTCACCTACAGCTGGGGCCAGCTGTTCCGCGACAACCGCTACACCGGCCCAGACCGCCAGACCGATGCCAACCAGCTGACCGTGGCCATGACCACCCGGCTGATCCGCCAGTCCGACGGCCACGAGCGCCTGGCCGCCAGCGTGGGCCAGATCTTCTACTTCGACGATTCGCTGGTGACGCTGCCCGGCGAGCTGCCGGTCGAGGAAGGCAGGTCGGCCTGGATCGCCGACGCCAACTACGCGCCGACCGATCGCTGGACCATCGGTGCCTCTTACCAGTACGACCCCAAGTTCCGCCGCGATGACCTGATCAGCCTGCGCACGCGCTACCTGATCGGCGACGTGGGCGTGGTCAACCTGAACTATCGCTATCGGCGTGACCTGCTGGAACAGGCGGACATGTCCTTCCTGTACCCGATCACCCCGTCATGGAGCGCGGTGGGCCGGTACTACTACTCCATCCAGGACAGCAAGCCGCTGGAGATCCTGGGCGGCGTGCAGTGGGACAGCTGCTGCCTGGCCGTTCGCGCAGTCGTACGTCGCTACGTGCGCAACCGTGAAGGCGAGCTGGACAATTCCTTGCAGGTCGAGTTCGTGCTCAAGGGCCTGGGCTCTGCCGGACGCGACACGGAAGCCACCTTGCGCCGTGCTATTCTCGGCTACTACCGCGACGACCTCTACCTCGTCCCCCCGAGCAACACCACGCCCAATCCCGACGACGGCGGACTGGGCCCGGACTCGATGCCATGAACCCTATGAATTTCCGACCCCTGCTTGGCGGCCTGCTGGCCGCGCTCATCTGCATTGCGCCCGTTTCGGCCCAGCAGCTGCAGCCACTCGACCGCATCGCCGCGGTCGTGGACGAAGACGTGATCCTGGCCAGCGAGCTGGATCGCGCAGTGGCCAACATCACCGCCCAGTACGCAGGCCAACCCGAGCAGTTGCCGCCGCGCAACGTGCTTGAGCGCCAGGTACTTGAGCGCCTGGTGTTGCTGAAGCTGCAGGTTTCGCGCGCCGCCGACAGCGGCATCCGGGTCAGCGACCAGGAGCTGGACAACGCGGTGGCCGGCGTGGCCCAGCAGAATGGCACCAGCATCGATGGCCTGCGCCAGCGACTGGCCGAGGACGGCCTGTCGTTCGCCGACTTC
>Ga0335395_10001371_pt1 | contig 15424 bp, 15 predicted proteins | sample MAT02_FD_205744 | JGI IMG/M metagenome (GOLD analysis project Ga0335395, IMG submission 205744) | Freshwater microbial communities from Lake Fryxell liftoff mats and glacier meltwater in Antarctica - MAT-02 (spades assembly) (version 2) ...
CGGCAGCCAATGCGGCACCTGATGGAATTCGCGAACGATGGTGGCCAGCACCGTGTCGCGGTAGGGCTGATAGCGGAAGCCCACGCCGTCCACCGCGTAGAAGGCCACACCGTCAATCACCCACTGCCGGCTGCTGACCCCCTCGAAGTAGGGCGCGAAGTCGGCCAGGTCGGGTGGGTTGTAGTCGAAGATGCGCAGCGGCTTTCCATCGAACTCGCGGAAATCTACCTGCAGATCGTCTTGGCGGGCGTGGTGGCGGCCCACCCCGAACACCGGCACGTATTGCTTGTAATGAAACGCCAGCATGGCGGCCGGGTTGTACGTGCGCGCCATCAGCGTAGCGCCGGCCGGCATGTCTTGCTGCAAGGCAGTCACCAAGACCGGTGTCTCGCGCAGGAACACAGCACGATCGTGTAGCCGGGTATGTTGCCACCACGACAGCGGTGCCCAGACTACACCCGCCACCAACAGCAGGTGCGGCACCGAGAGCCACAGGCTCCAGCGCCACGAACGCTTGAGCGCATGCGCATCCAGATACAGCGCCGCCCAGGCCACGAACACCGGCACAAAGCCCAGCACCCAGTGAAGGCCGATGGTGCGGCGCAGGCTAATGACGGCAAACAACAGAATAGGGAACAGCCACAGCACGGCCAGCGCGCGGCGCGTGTTCACTGAAACGCCCGCGGCATTCGATGCGCGCCCGGCCTGCCACAGCAGCCAGGGCGTGAGCAGGTACACCACCATCGCCACATAGGTCGCCGGCGTTTGCAGATTCCAGTGGCCTCCCTCGTTGCGATTGAACACGTTGAACATCACATTGGTCCAGCCGTGGGTCATGTTGAACGCCACGTTGACCGCGGCCGAGGGCAGCGCGGTGGCGGACATCAGCGCCAGCGCCCACCAGCGATCGCGCCGCCAGCCCATGATGTGCACCGCGTAACCCACACCCAGCAGCACCGCGAAGTACTTCGACAAGAACGCCAGGCCGACAAACCCCCCCGCCAGTGCGTACCAGCCAGCGCTTTTCGCTGGAGAAGCATCGGCCCTCACATAGGCCCAGGCTGAGAGCGCCATGAACAGCAGCAGCGGCGTGTCGGTGGTGAGCAGCACAAACAGCCAAGACCACGGCAGCGCCAGATACACCGCACCCGCCATCCAGGCGCTGGCTGCGCGCTCGGCGGGCAGGATGCGCAGCAGCGCATCCACCAGGCCCAGGCCGATCACGCTGGTGACCAGCAGGGTGAAGCTGCGCAAGACCAGTGGCACGTCGCTGATGCCGTGCATCAGTGCAAACAACCAGCCCACCATCGGTGGGTGGTCCGAATAGCCCCAGGCCGGCCGCACGCCCCACTGGTAGAAAAACGCCTCGTCCCCGGTTATCGGGAAGCCGGCCGCGAGCACGGTTTTGAGCAGCAGCGAGCCCCAGAAGGTGGTCCAGAACAGGCGTCGCGCGTCGGCAATCAAAAAATCAGAGGCAGTCATATCGGCGGAAGAAAAGCGCGCTGCAGCCGCGACGCAGGTCGGGTCAAGCGTCCAGGGCGAGCAGGGTGACGCCTGCCACGATCAGCGCGCAGGCAGCCACCCGCACCCACGAAAACGGCTCGCCCAGCCAGACCACGCCCACCCCCATCGTCACCACAAAGCCCAGGCTCACCAGCGGGTAAGCCAGGCTCACCGGCAGCCGGGACAGCACCCACAGCCAGAGCACCGCGCTCACCCCATAGAGCACCAGACCGAGCCAAACCAGTGGACTGGTGAGCGCATGGCCGTAGGTGGTGGCGAGATCGCCGCCGGGCGGGGCACCCATGCCGCGCTTCATCGCGATCTGCGCGGCAGAGGACAGCAACACACAAAAAACGGCCAGGGCCAGCGCAATCGATTTCATAGACAGAATTCTGCGGACGCTCAGACGTTCATGGCCCGGCGATGGCCAACAGGCCCACGCCGGCCAAGATTGCCGCGGTGAGCCAGCTGAAATAGTCGCGCAGCGCAAACTGCAGCGGGTCTTCGCCATGCAGCTCGCGCCGCCCCGTCTTGAGCCAGATGCGCATGATCCACAGCAACAGCACGGGTGCCGCCGCCCACAGCCACTCGGGCTGCGCGTATTGGCTGCGCCCATGTTGGCTGTCAATGTAGAGCGTGAGCACCATCACCGAGAGAAAGCCGCTGGACATCCCCATGCCGCGCAGCGAGGGCAGATCGCTCGCGCGGTAGCCGCGCCCTGGTGCGAGCTTGGCGTCGGTCTCGGCGCTGATCTCTTCCAGCTCGGCGCAGCGCTTCACCAGCGCCAGGCTCAGGAACAAAAACACGGAGATCGCCAGCAGCCAGTTGGATGGCGTCACCTGCGCGGCCACCGCGCCGGCGCCGATGCGTAGCGTGAAGAGCGCGGCCAATACCAACACGTCCACCAGCGGTAGCCGCTTGAGATGCATCGAGTAGGCCAGTGTGATCGCGGTGTAGAGCAGCAGCATGGCGGCAAAGCCGGGCGAGACGGCCAGCGCGAGCGCAAACGCCAGCACCAGCATCGCTGCGCCCAAACCCACCGCAGCCGGGATCGACAAAGTGCCCGCCGCCAGCGGGCGCAGCCGCTTGATGCGGTGCACCCGGTCGCTCGGCAGATCCAGCAGATCGTTGAACAAATAGGTGGCCGAGGCGCACAGCCCGAAGGCCACAAAGCCCAGCGCCACCGCGCCCCAGGCCTCAGCGGCGGTGGCGTGGGCCGCCACCAGCGGGATGAACAGCAGCGCGTTTTTGGCCCATTGCTTGAGCCGGATCGCGCGCAGCACCGTGCGCAGGCGCAGCGGCTGGCGCTCGAACACCTGAGCCCGTGGGTGCTGCTGGCGCAACTGGCTCAGCACCGAGGCAGGGGTGTTGACCGCGATCGCCTGGGCGCTGCCCTGCCACACCGCCAAGTCGTCGGCACTGTTGCCGGCGTAGGCCCACTTGGTGTGGCCAACGGCCAGCGCGTGGGACGCGATCGCCTCGCGCTTGCGCTCGCGGCTCAGATTCGGCCCGCCCTCGGTCCCGAGGGTGTCGCTGAACACGCCAATGTGCTCCGCCACCTCGCGCACGATGCGGGCGTCGGCGGCGCTGGCCAGCACCAGCGGTCGGCCACGCGCGTGTTCGCCACGCAGAAATTGCAGGAAGTCCTCGCGGTAGGGCAGGCGCGCTGGATCGGGACGCACCGCGTCGGCCAGCCGCTGCTTAAAGCACGCCTTGCCCAGGGCCAGCCAGGCCAGCAGGCGCAACAAATTCAGCGGGCTGCTGCGTATGAACAGCATCACCGACTCATACAGCGTGTCGCTTGGGGTCAGCGTGCCGTCCATGTCCACATACAGCGGAACGGTGTGCGCATCGCTGCTGATTGGTGAGGTGTCAGGGCTTTGCATGGTGGTGGGATTCTAGGAGCCCAGACCCCAGTCCACGGCATGCGCACGGCATGCGCACGGCAGCTGGCCAGCGCCCTGCGGCTTCTTTCACGTTCGCACAGCGTGCAACGCATGAAGCGCTGGGGGCAGTTTGTCCACGCCCGATCGCAGCGAAGTACACCGACGACGATGTCTCGGCCAACAGCCGGTGGTTGCGCGGCACCCAAGTGGCGACCTGGAACACGGTCAGCACGCTGCCTATAAAGCCGTCGGGATGTGTTTTAGGGGCAAGCGCTGGCGGCTACTGAACTGACAGCGTCTCCACCCCAAACCCCACAATGTTCCGGCTGACTTTGCTGAACTCCACGCCAATGAGGTGAATCGGCTCGCCCCGGCTGCGGTATTTGTCGGCGTAGGCCATGTCTTTGAGTTGTTGCAGGGCACTGCCGTTGGGGTTCATCTCGACCACCTTGAACTCGAACAAGAACACCTGGCCCGCAAACAACACCGTCATGTCGATGCGTCCTACGTTGGTGGGGTCTTCCAGGCGTATGTCCAAGCCCAGAGCGGCAAAGTGGCTGTAGAACACGCTGGCGTAGTAGCCCTCGTACTGCGTGATCGGGTTGTTCGTGAACCACTGGTGCGCAATGGCGCTGTACAGGCTCTGAAAATGCGCCTTGAGTGCTTCAAAGTCCAAGGCGCTCAGGGCATCAAACAGCCGTCCTTGCACTTGCTCTGCCAGCGAGGCATCGCCCATCAGCCCTTTAAGCAGTGCATCGTTCAGACCGCTGCGCACTTCCAGGTTGGGGTAGGCCAGTGCGTAAATGGTGCGGGCGCCAATTTTGCGTTCGCCGGCCAGGGTGAGATAACCGGTTTGCCACAGCAGGGCCTCGGTAGAAATGGCTTCCACGTCAAAGGCCGACAACAGGGATTCCGATGCGTGCAGACGACTCAGATTGGGCGTGAAAAACAGCCGCTCTGTCAGCAACTTGACCAAAAACGTGGGGGTGCCGGTCTCAAACCAATACGGGCGGAAATCGTGACTACGAAACAGCAGCAGCAAGTCAAACGGGTTGCACACCGGCGTGCCCAGCCAGTTGTAGCCGTTGTACCAGTCGCGGATTAACGCCCGGTCTAGCCCGGGCAGCTCTGCGGCAAACACGGTGTCCACATCCGTCTCGGTGTAGCCGCACAGGGCGCTGTAGCGCTCGTCCAGCGTGATGTCGGTCAGGTTGTTAAGGCCCGAGAACAGGCTGACCTTACTGAACTTGGAGACGCCGGTCAGGAACACAAACTTCAAATGCTCGTCTGAGCCTTTGAGCACCGAGTACAGATTTTTAAGCCCGTCTCGCATCTCGGTGGCCACAACGCGGTCGTCGATGTTGTCCAAGATGGGTTTGTCGTACTCGTCAATCAGCACCACCGCGCGTTGGCCGCTGGCTTGGTGGGCTTGGCGGATCAGGTCTGAGAAGTTGCCTGCAATGTCGCCTTGCGGCAAGCTCTGCGGCAAGCAGCACCCCAGTGCCTCCCGATTCACCCGCAAGATGTCCTGGATGCGCTGATCGAGCTCTGCCCGGCTTTGCAGCACACCGTCAGAAAAACTGACCCGAATCACCGGGTGCGTCTTGCCCCAGTCCCACAGCGGCTCGGCTGCCAGCCCGGTAAACAGCGCCCGGTTGCCTTCAAACAGCTCTTTCAAGGTATCGAGAAACAGGCTTTTGCCGAATCGCCGGGGACGGCTTAAAAAGTAGGCTTTCCCGGTTTGGACCAAATCCACCGCCATGCCGGTTTTGTCCACGTAGTAGCAGTTGTCCTCGCGGATTTCGCGGAAGGTCTGGATACCGATAGGCAGCTTTTTACGCGCCGACGCCGGTGAGTGAGGGGCGGTGGAGGTCATGAAGGCATTCTAGGCAGGCGCTGAATCGCACGCCCCTGCGGTCGGCTTCGGTGCCCTGCGTGGACCTGTGGACCATTTAGCCGCTGAGGCGTGCTTGCGGTCGGGCTGGTGGTGACACCGCTGTTCTTCGCCCGCCGTTGAAAGCGGTTGCCACGCGTGGACGCGCAGCAACCGACTGCGCTCAGCCAGCCACCAGCGCGCCAGCCTTCATGCGATCTCGCGCCAGGGTTTCGCGAGTTGCTATGCGGCGGAAGAAGAAGGTGACCACGCTGCTGCTGAGCACGATGAACAGCGAATACAACACCGGGATCAGCAGCACCTCTTGCTGAATGGTGGTGGCGATGCTGAGCGTGACGATCAGCACCGCCAGCGGCCCATTCTGGATGCCGGTCTCCAGCGCGATGGTGCGGCTGCGGTTGTTGTCTTGCTTGAGCAAGCGCGCCAGCGCGTAACCCAGCGCCATGCCGATCAGGCCCAGGCCGATCGCCGCGAAGTACACCTGCCATGGCGTCTCTGCCAGCAGCTGGTGGTTGCGCGGCACCCAGGTGGCGACCAGGAACACAATCACCACGATGCCCATGAAGCCGCCGAGCAGCTCGATGGTGGCGCCGATGTTGGGGTTGAGCTTGCGCAGCACCATGCCGAGCACGGTCGGCACCAGCAGCACCACCAGCACCTGCGCCACGTTGGCTGCAGGAATCTTGAATTCGCCTGACAGACCCGCCATCGACGAATAGAACTCCAGCAGCAGCGGCACCATGACCAGCGCGGCCAAGGTGCAGACCGTGGTCATCAGAATGGACAGCGCAAGCACGCCCTTGCTGAAGTAGCTGAAGATGTTGGAGGTGGTACCGCCGGGCATGCAGGCCATGAGAATCAGGCCCACGGTGAGGCCGGGGGAGAGGTCCAGCGCCATCGCCAGCGCAAATCCCAGCAGCGGCATGATGCCGAATTGGCACAGCATGCCGACCAGCACGCCCTTGGGCTTGCGAAAGGCAATCAGAAAGTCGCGCCAGGTGAGCGAGGCGCCCATGCCCAGCATGATGACCATCATCATGATGCCGAGCAGGCGGGTTTCAAATTCAGTGATCATGTTTTGTTCTCCTCAGCCAATCTTGTTGTGGGTCAGCGGGCCTTGGATGCCTGCGCCTGGGCCTCAGCCTTGAGCTCTTTGCGCAGCACCTTGCCGATTGGGCTTTTGGGCAGCTCGTCGCGCATCACCACCGAGCGTGGCACCTTGTAGGCGGTGAGCTGCTGGCGGCAATGCGCCAGCACCTGCTCGGCCGTGAGCTTGCCGACGTGGTCCGGGTGCGGCACCACATAGGCGCGCACCGCCTCGCCGGTCTTGGCGTCGTTCACGCCGATTACCGCCACCTCCAGCACCGTCTCTAGCTGGGCGATGGTGTCTTCCACCTCGTTGGGATAGACGTTGAAGCCAGAAACCAGCACCAGGTCTTTCTTGCGGTCAACGATGCGCAGAAAGCCGTCGCCCTCCATTACCGCCACGTCGCCGGTGGCCAGCCAGCCGTCGTTCAAAACGTTGGCGGTCTCGGCCGGGTTGTTCCAGTAGCCCCGCATCACCTGCGGACCACGCACGCAGATCTCGCCCGGCTCGCCCGGTGCCACCGGCAGGCCGTCATCGCCCAGCAGGCGCACCTCGGTACCGGGCGCGGGGATGCCGATGGAACCCAGGCGCGGCGTGCCGCTCAGCGGGTTGAAACTGACCACCGGCGACGTTTCGGTCAGGCCGTAGCCTTCGGCAATTGGTGTGCGCGTGACCTCGGTCCAGCGCTGCGCTACCGCGCTGTGCAGCGCGGTGCCGCCGGCGATCGACGCCTTGAGGTGCTTGGGCGGGTAGGCGGTGAACCACTCCTCGTTCAGTAAGCCGTTGAACAGGGTGTTGACACCCGTCATCCAGGTGATGGGGAAGTTTTCCACCGCGCGCTGTAGGTTTTGCACCGGACGCGGGCTGGGCACCAAGACGTTGTGGGCACCGATCAAGAGGAAGCCGAGCAGGTTGGTGGTGAAGGCGAAGATGTGGTACAGCGGCAAAGCGGTCAACACACACTCGCGGCCCGGCTCCATGTGGGTGGCACCCATGGCCAGCATCTGGTTGACGTTGTTGAGCAGGTTGCCGTGGCTGAGCATGGCGCCCTTGCTCACCCCGGTGGTGCCGCCGGTGTATTGCAAGGCGGCCAGATGGTCGTGCTGCAGGCCTTGCCAGTAGGTCTTGGCGGGTGTCGCGGCCAGCGTGGCACGGCCTTGTGCCAGCGCTTGGCCCAGCCGCACATGCGGCACCGTGACCGGCGGCAACACGCGGCTCCAGACCTTTTGCACACCGCGAACGATGGCGCCAGGGATGGCGGGGAAAAACTCGTTCACCCGCGCCAGCACCACATGCTTCACGCCGGTGCGCTGGAGCACGCCGGGCAGTTTGTCGGCAAACATGTCCAGCACCACCAGCGCGGTGGCGCCCGAGTCGTTGAACTGATGCACCATTTCGCTCTCGGTGTAGAGCGGGTTGGTGTTGACCAAAACACAGCCGGCCTTGAGCACACCGAACGCCACCACCGGATAGGCCAGGCAGTTGGGCATTTGCACCGCGACCCGGTCGCCGGTTGTCAGCCCCAGCGTCTGGCGCAAGTAGCCAGCAAACGCATCAGATTGCTCGTTGACCTGCGCAAAGCTCAAACGGCCGTTCATGCCGTTGGGCATCACACAGCTGAACGCTGGATGCTTCAGGCGCTTGGCCGCTTGTTCGGCGGCGAAGTGGGCACAGCGCTCCTGCACCAGCTCGGCGAGAGACGCGTGGCGCGGTGTGGGCAGCTCGGCCACAATGCCTACGCTCGCGTAAGTGCCAAACCAGGGTCGGTGGGCGGGGTCGAACGGTGTCTCGTTTTTCATGATTTTCCTCGGGGCGAATTTGTCGGTATTGTGAGGGCTCCCGGGGAATTTTCAAATGGGCAGTTGAGCCCAGCCCCGCTGCACCAGTTCCACCACCAAGTGCGAGAGCGAGACCGCGTAGAGCACAGCGCCCACACCGGCCATACCCGCCAGCAGCAGCGCCAAGCCGTCGCGGAACATCCAGCCCAGGCTGAGCAGCACCAAACTGATGGCGGGCAGCACATTGCCCAGTGGCAGCGGTACAAAGATGATGACGCCCATGAGCGCGATCCACACGCCCCAAAGCGGGCGCAGGCGGCGGTTGCTCATGGCGATCCAGCGCGGGCGCAGCAACCGGTCGGCCTCTTCGTAGATCCAGGCCAGGCCATGCAGACAGCGCCGGGTCCAGACTGGGTTGAGCGTCACGCGCCCCAAGCGCTCGGGCAGCGGCATGTTGTCCATGCCGCGCAGCCAAGCCCACGACAGCAGAAAGATGCCCAAGCTGAGCACCATGCCGGCGCCCGCGATCGGCAGCGTGGCCAGCACCGCCAACAACATCATCAACACCGGCCCAGACGCGTCACCGTGCAGCCGAATCAGCTCGGCCAGGCTCAGACGCAAGTCCGTCGGCTCGGGTGAGTCGGCGGGCGCATCGGGAGCTGGCTTTGCAGGCTGAGCCACCTGCCGCAGCGTCTGGGCCAGGGCGCGGTTCATGCAGGTCTGCGTGTCAAGCCGCGTGGACGGGAAAACTTGTTTAGTAGGAAATGGCAAGCCACCGCAGCCGCCAGCATCATCAGCATGACCAGCCCCCAAACGATCCACATCAGTGGGATCAGCCAACTCACCACGCCACCCAGCGCCGGGCCACTCTGGCCGAACCAGCCCATCACATCGACCCAGGCAGCCTGTATGCCTTCGATCCAGGCTGGGTCGACCAACAGGCCGAGCCAAGCGGGCACCGGCCATTGGCCCGCGTTGGTGATGACGTCGCCCGCTTGGCCAGAGGCCATGGAGGTGGCCAGCCAACTGGTGAGCTCGGCGGAGACAAGTACTGTGCCGGTCCACAACGCGGCGATCAGGGCAAAGGCGATCCAAAGGGCAATTTTCATGGGGTTCTTTCGCAAAAAAAGGTTTCAGAAATTCAGACTGCCAGCCGCTCATGCGGTGGTTCGGCCGGGTCAGGGTTGGACTGCTGCGGCCAAGCTTTCGCCAGCTCGTCGAACAGCGCCACCTCGCCCTCGGCCAGGTGGCCGTCGCTCAGCATCACCGCTTCACACAGCGTGCGCACCTCGGCGCCAAGCGTTGGGCACTGCACCTCGGCGAACATGTCGCGGCGCGTGGCGCTGTCGATCGCCGCCGATCCCTGCCATTCGCCGTGGCTGGCGATCAACAGGTCTTCGCAGAAATGATCGATCACCGCCTTGAAACACTCAGGCCCCAGGCCCAGGCGCGCTGAAGCGCCCAAGCGATCCAGCGCTTTGAGCTCGGTGATGGAGCAGTGGCCATCGGCCAACAAGGCCATGGCGAGCAGCCGGGTGGCGGCTTCGGGACTGTCGATGGGGTAATTGCGCATGGGTGCTTTCTGGTTGTTGACGTGGGAGGCCATCGCGGGCTTATTCGTTCCCGCCCATGCCCAGCAAACTCAGCAAGCTGGTGAACAGGTTGAACATCGAGACGTAGAGGCTCACGGTGGCGAGCACGTAATTGGTCTCACCGCCGTTCACGATGCGGCTGGTCTCGAACAGAATCAGACCAACCGAGAGCAAAGCCACCAAACCCGAGACCGCCAGAGCCAGCCCAGGCATCTGGAAGAACATGGCGCCCAGCGCCAGCATGATGGCGATCACGATGCCAGCGAACAAGAAGCCGCCCATGAAACTGAAATCGCGCTTGGTGGCGAGCACATAGGACGAGAGCGCAACGAACGTGGCACCGGTGGCGACCAGCGCGGTCACGGTGGTTTGCGCACCGCCGGGCAATGCCAGGGTCTGCGTGAGCAGCGGGCCTACGGTGTAGCCCATGAAGCCCGTGAGCGCAAACACCAGCGGCAGCGCCCAAGCGCTGTTTTGCGCTTTGTGAATGGCGAACAGCAGGCCAAAAAAGCCGCCAAGCGTGATCACCAAGCCGGGCGCGGGCAGTTGCAGCGCTACGCCGGTGGCGGCCACACCAGCGCTCCACAACAAGGTGAGCGACAGCAGCGCGTAGGTGTTTTTGAGGACGCGCGCGACCTCGGGGCTGTGTCGCTGCAGTGAGCCCTGGGCGCCGGGCGGGCGCTGGTTGCGGGGCAGGGGAATGGCGCGGGGAGAGTCGTTCATGGTGGATTCCTGAATGAGGTTGTGGTCATGTCAATGCGGTGAAAAGGCTGGGGGCTGAGCGCGCGGTCACAACGCGAGCTGCGGCGCCAGCGAGCGCGCCGGCTGGCGAGCGATGCGACGGTGCTTCTGCCACTGGCGCACCAGCGCGGTGGTGGCGCGCTTGAGGGCCGCCTCCAGCGCCTGCACCGCATGGCGGCGGGTGGCGTGGACAACCACGGTGCCCATGCCATCAATGGTGAGCTGGATTTGGCAGCGTTGGTCGATGCCGCCGCGCGGCCCATTCAGGTCCACCAGCTTGACCTGGGCCTGCAGCACCTGACCCCGCAGTCGGCGCATCGCGAAACGCAGGCGGCGCTCGGCAGTGTCGCGCCAGGCCTGCACCTCGGCGGGCGCACCCTGGGCCTGGGGAGAGTCGATGAGGATGTTCATGGCGGGCTCCTGGTGAAACAACGGGTGGCGGTTTTCTGGCGAAACCTCAAGATAGTGGCGCGATGGCTCCTCTTAAAGCAGATAATGACTGACGTTCATTCCTTGAAAAATTGAGCATGAGCCAAGACCTTAATTACAAACACCTCTATTACTTCTGGGTCACCGCCAAGGAAGGCGGCATGTCTCACGCGGCAGCGCGCCTGGGTATGGCGGTGCAAACGGTGAGCGCGCAGGTGCGCTTGCTGGAGCAGTCGCTGGGCCATGCGTTGTTCAAGCCAGCCGGGCGCGGCCTGGTGCTGACCGAAGCCGGGCAAGCGGCATTGCAGGTGGCCGAAAAGATTTTTCAGCTGGGCGAGCAGCTGCACACCGCGGTGCGCGACGCGGCCAGCCAGAGCGGCGTGCGGCTGGTGGTGGGCATTTCCGACGGCCTGGCCAAGCTCGCGGTGCGCGAACTGCTCGCGCCCGTGCTTGCTGAGCCTCGGCTGCGCCTGGTCTGCCACGAGGGTGATTTTGAAGATTTGTTGTCTGACCTCGCGCTGCATCGGCTTGACGTGGTGCTCTCCGACCGGCCAGCGCCGGCCAACCCCAACCTCAAGCTCTACAGCCACCCATTGGGCAGCTCGCCGCTGGGCTGGTACGCGCCGTCTGGCTTGTTGGAAGCGGCACGGCGCGATTTCCCGCGCAGCCTGGCCCAGGTGCCGGTGCTGCTGCCCAGCGCGCAGGCGTCGGTGCGGTGGGCGATTGACCAATGGTTCGAGCAGCACGGCGTACGGCCCAATCTGGTGGGGGAGTTTCAGGACAGCGCGCTGTTGGCCACCTTTGGTGCCTCGGGCATGGGCGTGTTTCCCGCCTCAGAAATGATGCGCGACAAGCTCTCGCAAGGCTATGGCCTGCACGGGTTTGCAGGTTGCGAAGGGGTGCAGGAGCACCACTACGCGATCGGCACCGCGCGCAAGGTGCAGCATCCGCTCGTGCAGCGCATGCTGCTGCAGCGCTTGCCGAAAGACGAAGAAGCCTGAAGCGGGTCAGCGCTTCACCGCTTGGTGGCGGCGCCGGTATCACAGCCACTGGCGGCACGCCCCTAATATTTGCTGCACCGCAACAAAACACTTGCTCCCAGCGCCAGTTTCCGTACAATAGCGCTCATGCTGCACTGCAACATAAATGCAAAGGACGCAGATTTGCTGGCTGAGCCTCATGCCGTCAGCAACCCGATTGACCCCTCTTTTTAAGGAAACCACCATGAAAAACCCAGCAGAACAAATGATGACCACCAACAAAGCCAATATCGAGGCACTGGAAGGTGCCGTGAATCAGGCTTACGCCGGCATGGAAAAGCTGGTCGAGCTCAACATGGCCGCCACCAAGGCAGCGATGGGCGAGACTTTCAGCCACCTGCAAGCCGTGCTCACAGCCAAGACACCTCAAGAGATGATGGCACTGCAGACCGGCTACATCCAGCCCCTTGGCGCCAAGTCGATGGCCTATTTTCAGCACGTGCAAAGCATCGCCACCGAAGGCCAGGGCGACTTCACCGCTCAGTTTGAATCCAAGATGGCAGAAGCCCAGAAGGCTTTTGGCGACAGCATCGAACAGATGACAAAGAACGCACCGGCTGGCTCTGAAGCTGCTGTGGCTGCCTTTCAGAGCGCCATGAGCAACGGCCAGAAAGCCGTGGAATCGGCCCAGGCCGCAATCAAGAAAGCCACCGTTACCGCACAGGCCAACTTCGACAGCATGTCCAAGCAAGCCACCGATGTGGCCAAGAAGGCCGCCAAAGCCGCATGATCTCTGCGGCCTGAGGGCTGCTGATCGTTGAAAAGAGCGCCTTCGGGCGCTTTTTTCGTGGCTGGCGCAGGCGCTCAGTCCAGGTGTTTTGCCAAAAATGCCAGCGTGCGCTGACGGGCCAGCGTGGCGGCCGCTTCATCAAAGGAACCGCGTTGGTCGCAGTTGAAGCCGTGGTCGGCGGCGTAGACGTGAACCTCCACATCCGGTTGCGCCTGGCGGAACGCCTCCGCGCTGTCCAGTGGGATCCAGTGGTCTTGGTCGCCGAAGTGCGCGAGCACCGGCACCTGTGGTTTGAGTATCGCGTCGTCGCCGGCCGTCATGCCGCCGCCGTAATAGGGCACGGCCGCCGACAGACCGCTCAGCGTGCAGGCGGCGCGCCAAGTGAGCAGGCCGCCCCAGCAGTAGCCGACGATGCCCACCGGGCCGCCGTTCGCTGCCTCATCGATCGCCGCCTGGATGTCCTGCATCACGCCGGGCGCGGGCAGCTCATCGACCGCTGTTTTGTAGCCAAAACCTTCGCCCATGTCGGCTTCGGTGTAGCCCAGCTCCACGCCCTGTTTGACGCGGTGAAAGGTGGCCGGGGCCACGACCCGGTAGCCCTCGGCGGCAAACGCGTCGGCCACCGCGCGGATGTGGCTGTTGACACCAAAAATCTCTTGCAGCAGCACCAACCCACCCTTGGGGTTTTCTGCGGGCTCGGCCACGTAGGCGGGGAATATGAAGCCGTCGGCGGCGGTGAGTTCGAGAATGTGGCTCATGGGGTCTCCTGAAAAAAGGGAAAAATTCGGGTTAGGCAGCCAAGCGGCGCTTGACAAAATCGAGCCGGTCCTGGCCCCAGAACAGCTCACCGTCGACCACGTAGCTCGGCGCACCAAAAACGCCCGCCTCGATCGCGGCCTGGGTGTTCTGAGCGTAGCGGTTTTGCACCTCGGCGCTCTGCGACTGTGCGAGCAAGCCAGCATCGAGCTCGCATTCACTCAGCAAGGCCGCCAACGTGGCAACGTCAGCAATGTCGCGCTCCTCTGCCCAAACTGCCGCACCGATGGCGCCCGTGAGCCGCATCGCAGCCGCCGTGCCCAGCACCTGCTCGGTCACCACGATCAGCAGCGACGCAGCAAGCCCTGCCACCGGGAAGAAGCGCGGCTGCACCACCAGCGGGAGCGCCAGCGCCTCAGCGAAGCGCTTCAACTCCAGCAAGCGGTAGGCCTGGCGCTGCGGCGCGCGCTGAGGCAGCGGCAGGCCACCAGAGACCGAAAACACCTGCCCCAGATCGACCGGCAGCAGCCGCACGCTGGCGCCCGTTTTGGCCACCATGGCGGCGAAACGGGCATGCCCGAGGTAGGTCCAGGGGCTGTTCGGGGCAAAGTAGCAGTCGACTGCGTGACGCATGGGGGTGCTCGCGGGTTGGTTTAATGAAGCCACATTGTTCAGGCCAAAACAGCCCAGGGTTGTCACCCCTGCGGCCCATTCTTGCAGGAGACGGGTGATGAGCAAGCCAAGCGCCAAGATTCAAACCAGCCAAGGCGGCGTGCTGCTGGTCACGGGCGCCAGCCGCGGCATTGGCGCGGCCACCGCCCTGCTCGCTGCGCGCTCGGGCTGGCAAGTCGCGGTCAACTACGCGGCGAACTCGTTAGCGGCCGATGAGGTGGTGCGCGCGATCCGTGCCAGTGGTGGCACTGCGATGGTGGTGCAGGCCGATGTCGCCGATGAGGCGCAGGTACTGGCCATGTTTCGCAGCATCGACACCAAGCTCGGCCCGTTGACCGGGCTGGTGAACAACGCTGGTGTGGTCGACGTGAGCGCGCGTCTGGATGAGATGAGCGTGGCGCGCTGGCGGCGCATGTTCGACATCAACGTCATCGGCTCGATGCTCTGCGCCCGCGAAGCCGTGCGCCGCATGAGCACGCGCCACGGCGGCTCGGGTGGCGCGATCGTGAACGTGTCGAGCGCGGCCTCTCGCTTGGGTTCGCCCGCCCAGTACCTGGACTACGCCGCAGCCAAAGGCGCGATCGACGCCTTCACGCTTGGCCTGGCCAAGGAAGTGGCCGCCGAGGGCATCCGCGTCAACGCGGTGCGCCCGGGCCTGATCGACACCGAAATCCATGCGTCGGGTGGTCTGCCCGACCGCGTGAAAGACCTGCAACACCTGGTCCCGATGCAACGCGGCGGCAGCGCCGACGAAGTGGCGCAGGCCATCGTCTGGCTGCTGTCGGACGCCGCAAGTTACACCACCATGAGCCTTTTAGACGTTTCTGGAGCACGTTGAACATGACCACCGCCACAACCCCCGAACAAAGCCCGCACATCAAGGTGTGGTGGGAAGACATGGCCGTTGGCCAGGTGCTCGACCTGGGCAGCCTCTCGCCCACCAGCGAGGATATCGTGGCCTTTGCCAAGCAGTTCGACCCGCAGCCGTTTCACCTGAGCGAGGAAGGCGGCAAGGCCTCGGTGTTCGGCGGGCTGTGCGCCAGCGGCTGGCACACCTGCAGTCTCGCCATGAAACTGATGGTGAGCAACTTCCTGAACCAGTCGTCCAGCCTGGGCTCGCCGGGGCTGGAAAACATCCGCTGGCTCAAACCGGTGTTTCCCGGTGACACGCTGAGCCTGCGGCAAACGGTGCTGGAGAAGCGCCCGATGAGCAAGCGCCCCGACGTGGGCCTTCTGCGCACCCAATGGGAAATGTTCAACCAACACGGCGACCAGGTGCTGCACATGGAGGGCTACGGCATGTTTCGCCGGCGCTC
>Ga0335395_10001373_pt1 | contig 15410 bp, 16 predicted proteins | sample MAT02_FD_205744 | JGI IMG/M metagenome (GOLD analysis project Ga0335395, IMG submission 205744) | Freshwater microbial communities from Lake Fryxell liftoff mats and glacier meltwater in Antarctica - MAT-02 (spades assembly) (version 2) ...
GGTGTAGATCGCGGGGGTTCCCTCGACCTGCAGCTCTTGGCCGAGAACGAACTGGTTCGCCACTGGGCTTCGGCAGTTGGCTGACGCAACAGGACGCCCTGCGACCGCATCGTCGAACGCCTTCTTGGGGTCTGCCGCGCACCAGATCGCTCGCATCTGGTTGAAGACCTGGCCGGACGTTCCGTTACGCGGCCACGCAAGGTACTCGACGGTGATGCCGCGGGCGTTGAGCTCAGGGATGCTGCGGTGGAGGATCTGGCAGTAGCCGCAGCTGATGTCGGTGAAGACGAACACGCGGGCCTTCTCGTTCTTCGCTTTGTAGACGATGTGCTCGCTGGTCGGTGAGTCCGCAAGCAGCGCACTGCGGATGCCAGACCTGGCGACGTCGGTGAGATTGGACTTGTTGCGCAAGTCGATGATGTCGCCTGCGATCAGGTAGCGCCCATCGGCGCTGACGTAGACCACGTTGCCTTCAGCGATGACCTGGCGGAGCCCTGCGATGGGCGACTCGCTGATCGACCTGATGTTGGCGGCTGGGTTGACGCCCATGACCGCGGCACGCACGGCAGCGTTGGGCCCAACGCCAGCAGCCGTCTGCGCTTGAGTGGTCAGCGATGCAGCAGCAAGTGCTGCGAAGAGAAGTGTCTGGCGCATGGCGCACTGGTCCTTGTGGATGATCCCGGGGTTGGGTGACGAAATGATGGCGGCTTCGTGGCGCCGGGAAAGTTCTAACCCCCCCTTCTTCTTGTGCTCGTTAGCCCGGTTCATTTGCCGGTGGGCTTCGTAGAGTCATCCGACACCGGAGCAACTCGCCAAGGAGCACGTGGATGAAGCAGATCGTCTTTCCGCGCCATGCGGACAATGCACAGCGCATCCTCATTTTTACGCCCGAGCAGATCATCCCCGCAGCGGCGATGTTCATGATCGGTCTTGTCACAGAGACGCTTGCTTTCTCGATCGCAATCGGGATCGGCGCCTCGTGGCTGTTCGCAAAGTACAGCGAGGGGAAACCGGATGGTTTCCTGATCCACGCCGCTTACTGGTACGGACTTTTTCCTCTCAAGGCGCGCAGCGCCATCAACCCCTACAAGAAAAGGATTGACCCCCTGTGAAGATGCAAGACTGGTTCAAGACGCGAGAGGGCGCGCTTCGCGAGAACAGCTGGGGTCGGATGATCATCCTCGGCCAGGTCGTTGTGATCCTGGTGATGGCCGCAGGTCTCGCCACACAGCGGCAGGCTGTCGTTCTCGTACCGCCAACTCTCGAGGAGCGGACGACGATTGAGTCGAACGCCGCGTCCAAGGAAGCAAAGATCGCGTGGGGTATGTACATCACGGGCATGCTCGGCAACGTCACGCCGCGATCGAGCGAGTTCCTGACGCAGAGCATTTCCCGCTATCTGTCGCCCCGTATGTATCGCCCGGTGATCGAGGGCATCGACGAGCAGGCCAAACAGATTCGCGATGAGCAGATCACGCTGCAGTTCATCCCGACGGTTGCTCGATACGACGACGAAATCAACAGGGTGATCGTGTCGGGCGAGCTGATCATCCGCGGCTTGCGCAACGCGGAACGCCGCGAGGTTCGTAGCTACGAAATGGGTTTCATCGTCCGCGACTATCGCGTGCTGCTCGACAGCATGAGAGTGATGGACGGTGAGTGGAAGGGTGTTTCTGCGGAAGGAGAGGAAAAGTGAAATTGTCGATGAAGCCCGTACTTATGTGCTTGCTGCTGTGCACCGCACCGGCGTACGCGCAGCAATCCCTCACCCCGCCGGGCATGCCGACGTTGCGCCCTGTGCCGCAGAAGCCTGTTGAGGAAAAGCCTGCAGAACGCACGCGAGGCGGAGAAGACGAGTCGCTGTCGTTTTCCGTTCCCTCAATGCGCGGTGGTGCCGAAGAAGAACCGTCGAGCGCTCCGTCACCTGCGTCAAGCCGCCCGTCGGTGACGACGCGACCGGTCGCTTCTGCTGGCTCGTCGCCGATGCCACCTCTCAACGTTGCCGCCGGCGCCATGCCACCGCGGTCGTCTGCAGTTCCTGCTGCTTCGCCTGCCCGGCCTGTTGCTGCACCGACGCTGCGGCCGTCGCGTGGCGCGCAGGTGCCGTCCGCTGCCCAGTCGGAGCGCGAGGAGATCGAAGCGCTTGATCGTGATGTTGCGCGCGCTCGTGCCGCACTGCCTGCTGCGTCGCAAGGCGGAACCGTAAGCGGTGGCCAGATCCCGCCTTCAGAAATGACGGTCAAGCCCGGACAGCCTGTGCTGTTCAACATTGCTCGCCAGCACCTCAATCGGATCGTTACCCCGTTCGCCTCGCCATTCGTGAAAACGACGAGCCCGGGCACGACGGCAACGGTTGAGGGCAGGGTGGTTTACATCGCAACGGCGAACCCGGCTCCGGTGTCGCTGTTCATTGGTGATGATTCTGACCCCGTAAACGCTCTGGCCGTCACGGTGGTGCCGCGCGATATTCCAGCGGTACAGGTGACCCTGAAGGTTGAGGGCTACGAGCCGTCGGTGTCACGACCGATCGACCCGGCAGCTGCCGAGGACTTCGAGCTTTCGCAGCCTTTCCTGCAGACGATCCGCGAGCTGTTCCGCACGCTTGCCACCGGAGAGATCCCGAGTGGCTATGGCATGGCACCGGTGCGCGGTGCACACCCGATGATGCCGGACTGCCCGATGACCGGAATCCGCCTGCGTCCGATGCAGGAGATCTCGGGCTCTCAGATGGTGGTGCTGGTGGCCAGGGCAGACAACGTTGGCTCGGTTCCGGCTCAGATCAACGAAGAGATGTGTGCGAGCGATAGCGTGGTAGCCATTGCTGCCTGGCCGCGCCGCGAGCTGGCGCCTGGACAGTCGACCGAAGTCTTCATCGCGTTGCGGCGGGGAGCTGCACGGTCGGCATCACAGCGTCCCTCGACGCTCATGGGGAACTGAGATGGCAGCTAAAAAGAGTTTGAAGGATCGCTTTGAGGCGCTGGCGCCCGACAGGAAGCGCAACGTTGTGATCGGGCTCGTCTTGGGCGGCTTTATCACGCTCATCAGCGCCGCGGTGGTCATCAGCGAGTCTGGTGATGTGCCGCGCGCGGTTGGCCAGAATGCGGCCGACCAGGATGTCCGGAACGTGCTGATGACGACGCCTGGGCGCGAGCTCGGCTTGCAGGGTGTTGCAAACGACGTCGACACGCTGGAGTTGCGCCTCAATGCGATCGAGAAAGAGAACGAGCGCCTGAAGGTGCAGCTTGACGCCGCTGCTGCTAAAGCTGCCTCGAGCGGCCTCGAAGAAGGGGGTGCGCGGGACCCGGATGCTGCTCTTGCAGAGCTCGCGGGCAATGTCGATGAACGTCGAAACGCCCTGCGGAGTCCGATAGGCACCATCGGCAACACGGACCGCCCTGGTGTTGACGATCCCCTGATCGATACAACGAACGGTGTCGTTCGTCCGACGCGGAACAACCAGATCCGCGGCGGCTCGGTAAACAACGGCCAGGCGGAACCCGTTGAACCCGCAGCTGCGCCGCAGATTCAGACGTTCCGCGAGACGGTCCGAAAGCCTGCACGAAGCGCCGCGGATCGCGCTCGGGCCGCTCTTCCGCCGGTCTACATCCCCACTGGCAGTATCTTTACAGGGACGATGCTCAACGGCCTCGATGCGCCGACGGGTCGAAGCGCGAGCAATCAGCCGATCCCGGTGCTGGTGCGTGTGAAGCACGAGGCGATCCTCCCCTCTCGCTTCAGCTCAGATGTCAGGGAAGCTTTCATGCTCGCCGCCGGCTTCGGCGATCTGTCCAGCGAGCGTGCCTACCTTCGCGCGGAGCGCTTCTCGATGATCCTGAAGGATGGCCGGGTCATCGACATCCCGGTGAAAGCAGCTGCTGTTGGGGACGATGGCAAGACCGGCGTTCGAGGTCGGATCGTTTCCAAGCAGGGTGCGGTGATCGGCAAGGCGCTGCTTGCAGGCATGGCCGACGGCATCAGCCGCGCGTTCGGCGGTACCCAGCTCAGCAGCGGCGGCGGAAGCAGCGACGAGAACACGGACATCGGCGCTGCGGCGTTTGGCGGAGGTGCAAGCACCGGGCTTGATCGCGTCGCGAGCTATTTCCTGTCCCAGGCAGAGGCCATGTACCCGGTCGTAGAGATCGATGGCGGCAGAGAGGTGAGCTTCATCCTGCTTGAGGGCGTGGAGCTTGCGCACCGGGCTGCTGCAGCGCTTGAGGCGGCTGAGGCGGAAGAGGATGCGGAGTCCGAGTCGCCCGACACCGCGTCCAGCTAAAAACAGGCCTTAACCCGCTTTCTTTCATCCGCTGTTGGGCTGTATCAGCCCGGCACGTCACCACTAGGCTTATCCCATGATCCGTTCCCTGCCCAAGCTTTTCGCTGCGGTCTCCCTCATCGCGCTCGCCTCGACTGGCTGCGCCACCAAGGGCGGCAAGTTCGCTTGCCCGTCGCCTGATGGCGTCAGCTGTATGTCGTCCGTCGAGCTCTACGAGGCCACGAACTTCCGCGACAACCTGGAGTCGTCAACGGGAAAACATGCCGGCGACGGGGTCGCGACTGAGGGCGATTCGCTCGCTCTTGCCCCTTCGCCCGGCTCTCGGGTGGCTTTTCAGGATGGCTCGCTCGCACTGATGGGCGGGGCGTCGTCCCGAGCAAGTGACATCCCGCTGCGGACGGAGGCTCGAATCATGCGGATCTGGGTCTCGCCCTGGACGGATGACTCGGGCGACCTGGTCATGCCGGGTCACATTTTCACCGAGATCGAGGGGCGTCGGTGGACGTTAGGTGGTGCCGCTCCCTCAGCCGCAACAACGCTGTTCGATCCGAACCGCGTCGTGATCGATGACAACCCTTCCTTTAACCCTCAAAACTAAGGTGCTCCCATGCTCGACACGATGACGAAAAAGCTCACTTTGCTCCTGGCGGTCTTGACCGTTTCTCTCATGGCCCCGACCGTCGCCCATGCTTCCGGCGGCGGCGCTGATGACCTCGGTCTCGGCGATCTTCTTGATTGGCTGGTCGGCCTGATCCAGGGAACGCTCGGCAAGATCCTCGCACTCGTTGCGTTCCTCGTCGGCATCATCGCCGGCGTCGCACAAGGCAGCTTCCTAGCTGTCGCCACCGGTATCGGTTTCGCCGTCGTCCTCTACTACGGCCCCGACATCATCCTCTCCGTCTTTGGCGCAACGCTCGGCTTCTGATCTGAACCCGAGTTTCGGGCAGATCCCCACCTCCTTTAAGGACGCACACACGCATGTTCTCTTTTCTTGAAAAAAAGCTCCCCCTCGTCGCGGCATTGATGCTTGTGACCATGGTGATGCCGAGCGTCGCTCTTGCATCCGGCGGAGGTGCCGATGACCTCGGTCTTGGTGATCTGCTTGATTGGCTTGTTGGCCTGATCCAGGGAACGCTCGGCAAGATTCTGGCGTTGATCGCCTTTCTCGTTGGCATCATCGCCGGCGTGGCGCGTGGCAGCTTCCTGGCCGTTGCGACCGGCATCGGTTTCGCCGTGGTCTTGTATTACGGCCCCGACATCATCTTGTCCGTGTTCGGCGCAACGCTCGGTTTCTGATCGTATGAGGCGCCCGGCAGACATGGGCTGTCGGGCGCCTTTTTCCCCCCATGAGGTTCCATTTCCAAGAGGATGACCGCGATGGATCGCGTGGAAACCCACGTACAAGCTTTTGGCCTCGTCAGCGCGTTTGATGAGCAGAACAACACCTTCCTCATCGCCCCGAACCTGCTGGGCTTCGGTGCCGTTTGTGCGCCGCTTGCAGGCGGTGACGACTCGCTTGCGAACAAGCTCAATCTTTTGAACAGCATGGCGTGGCCCGAGGGCACGTTGATGCAGTTCACGAACTACAGCTCACCTGATCTGATCGACATCGTCCTGAGCTACAAGGAGCTTCGCCGCCATGTGCGCGACCCGCTCCTGAAGGCGCTTAGCGATAGCCATGCCGCGTGGATGGTTGACTCGACGAACAAGGCGGTGGACGAGGCCTCAGGGATCAAGCTGCGCAATTCGCAGCTGCTGATTACCGTGCAGATCCCTTGGTCTGGCGCCAAGCCTTCTGATCGCGAGGTGCGCGAGGTGCGCGACCTCCAGGTCGGCTTCATGCAGGCGCTGAAATCCGCAGGCATTTCCCATGCTGCGTTGACGCCGAAGGCCTATATCCGGTTCATGGAAACCGTGCTCAACCAGGCGCCCGGCGCAGGCTGGAAGCGCTCGCCGTTGACGGAATACGATCCGCAAGAGGTGATTGCGAGCCAGCTTCTTGATCCGGGCTCTGCGGTTGAATTTGATGCCGATGGTCTTTGGCTGAATGGCAATACGCGCGTCAAGGTCCTCTCGCCCAAGAAGTACCCCAGTCCAACGCATTTTGGTATCGCGATGCGGTACCTGGCGGACTGGAAGTCGGGTGCGCGAGGCATTCGCGAGAACTGCATCGTCACCCTCAACGTCTACTTCCCGAACAATGACCGCGAGCAGGGCAAGCTGGAGAAGGAGCGGATCTGGAACCAGCATCAGTCTGGAACCCAGGTCGGACGGTTCTTTTCGTTCTTCAAGGAAAAGCTGGAGTCAACAAACGCCATCCTGAGCGAGGTCAAGGAAGGCGACCGAGTCGTGAGCGCGTACATCAGCATGGCGATACTCACGCAGGGCGCAGGATCCGACGCAGCCTCACGGGTGGCGACAGAGGAAGCGAGCCAGGCGTCGACGATGAACGCCATGTCGTATTGGCGCGAGTTCGGCTTCACGATGATGCAGGACCGTTTTTTCGTCTTGCCGATCTTCCTCAATATGCTGCCGTTTGCTGGTGACGCATCCTTGAAGGACGTGCTGCAGCGTTACAAGAAAATGGCAGGCCTGCAGTCTGTGCATCTGGCGCCCGTCATGGGCAGCTGGCGCGGCACCGGTACGCCGGTGGTCACGCTGACCTCCCGCGACGGCCAGGTGCAGCCGATCTCGCCGTGGGACACCGACGGCAACATGAACTTCCTCATCGCGGCGCAGTCCGGTATGGGTAAGTCGGTGTTCTCGAACAACCTGATCGCCAATTTGCGCTCCATGGATGCAAGCGTCTACGTCATCGACGTGGGCGATTCCTACAAGAACCTTTGTGAGTCGCTGGATGGCCAGTACCTTGAGTTTGGCAAGGGCTCGGAGATTTGCCTGAACCCTTTCACGCTGGTCAAGGACTATCGCGAAGAGGAGGACATGCTGTGCGAAATGATCACGATCATGGCCGCTCCGAACGAGGGTCTCTCTGACAAGCAGCGTCCGCAGCTCAAGCGCGTTATGGCCGCTGCCTTCAGCCAGTACGGCAATGAAACGAACATTGATCGGATCGCTGAAGAGCTCGGCAACGAAGACGATCCGTCGATCAAGGTGATCGGTCAGATGCTGTACCCGTTCACCTCCGCGGGCAGCTACGGCACTTACTTCAATGGGCCAAACACTCTGAAGGTCGGTGGCAAGTTCACCGTCCTCGAGCTGGGCGCGCTCAAGTCGAAGATGCACCTGCAGCGCGTCGTGCTGCTCTCCCTCATGTACCAGATCGGCCAGGCCGTCTACATGGGCGACCGTTCGACGAAGCAGATGCTGCTTATCGACGAGGCCTGGCAGCTTTTGGCTACGGACGATGCGGCGACATTCATCGAGCGCGCCTACCGGCAGTTCCGAAAGCACAACGCCTCAGTGGGCATTGTCACGCAGTCCGTCATGGACGTTTGGCAGACCAAGGGCGGGCGGGCAATCGCTGAGAACTCGGCGCACATGTACCTGCTCGGTCAGAAGGGTGATGCGATCGAGGGCGTTCGCAAGGAGGGCAAGATGCCCTTCGGTGACTGGGGCTACGAGATGCTCAAGACCGTCCATACGGTCAAGGGCGTGTACTCCGAGATCATGTGCGTGACGCCCTTCGGTGTCGGCGTCGGTCGCCTGATCCTGAACGACTTTCAGAAGATCCTGTTCTCCACTTCGCCTGACGATGTCATGGCGTTGAAACGGTATCGCGACAAGGGCATGACCCTTGCGGACGCCATCTTTGCGCTGATGCGCGATCGCGGCGTCAAGACGGGGAAAGCCGCGTGATCGGCGGTCCTGATTCGCCATCTGCTGGACCTGATGTCGCGGTGCCTACGGTGAGTGCGGTGGTTCCTGCGCGCTCGCTTTGGTTCGATGTGGTGACTTTCGTGTGGCCTGTCTTGCTCTTCGCCGGCAGCGTTTACTGGTCGCACAGCAGGGAGGCTGATGTAGTCCGGGCTGCGGCAACGATGCCGCCCCGAATCATGGTCATCGACGAGCTCGCCCTGATCACGAAAGTGGTCAGGGAGGAGAACATCCAGGATGTGGCCGTGCTGCGCACGCGCATGACGGATCTCATGAAGCCCTATACGGACAAGGGGTACGTCGTGATCAGCGAACTCTCGGTTGTTGCCGCTCCCGATGGCCTTGTCCTGCCGAATGAGGACTTAGGAGCGCTCTATGAGCGCGGAAGCAAATAAGGGTCGCCGGCAACTCTTTGTTCGTCAGGTCTTTGTGGCGATCTTCGGTGTGGTCTTTCTTTTCGCCCTGGTTGGGATCGCGGTGCCCGTGACCGAGCGCTATCGGGTTGCGTGGGACAAGGGCGAGGTCGCTTGCCTGCCCTACCGAATCTTCCTCATCGATCTTCACGATCAAGACGTGGTCCGCGGTGAGCTGGTGTCTTTCAAGACGCACGGGCTGAGCGCAAAACATCGGCCGAACGCGATATTCACAAAGCTCGTCGCAGGCGTCCCCGGAGACAAGGTCGACATCCGGGATGGTGAGGTCTTCGTGGGTGGGCGGCTTTATGGCCCTCTCTTTCTCGACGTCGCCAAAGTGCTTGGGCAGCCTGCGGCCTCTTTCGAGCGGTCGTTCACTCTCGCCGACGAGGAGTTTTTCGTCGTCGGAACGGAACACAACAGCTTCGACAGCCGGTTCTACGGGCCGGTGTCGCAGTCAACCTTCGTCGGTCAGACGAGAGGGGTTTGGTGATGCGGACGATGAAAGGTTTTGGCGGTTGGTTGACCGTCGTTGCGGCAGCGCTTATGGCGCCAGCGCTTGCTGTCGCCTCAGAGGCGCCGCCCAGCGACGCGCAGATTGCGTCGAGCTCAGCACAGATCATTCGTAACGCGCACACGGATGAAGCCGCGGCCGAGATTGCCAATGACGCAAGCGCGACGCTTGAAGAGGCCAGGGAGCGCTGGGCGGATGTCCTGTCTGAGGTAAAAGGAACGACCGGGCAGGCCGTCAAGGACAGTCTGGAAATGTTTGGGGCTGAGGGTCAGGCCATGCTCGAGGCGACAGGCGAGGCCGCCGAGTACGGGGTCGAAGCGCCGCTTCGCTACCGGATCTTCGTGTCGCAGGCGATGCCCCGCGAGGAGCTTCGCCAGCTGGTTGAGCTTGCCCGCGATCGACAGGATCTTGTGCTCGTGTTCCGCGGCATGAACCGCGACCAGAAGATCAGCGACGTGTTCGGCTTCATCGTGAGCCTCATGGGTGGCATCAAGGAGGGCGAAATCGTCCCGAATGTGGCCATCGATCCTGAGCCGTTTCGCGAGATCGGCACCACACTTGTTCCGACGCTCGCTCGATATGGCGATGATGAAAAGCTCATCGCTCATGTTTCTGGCGTTACCTCGCTGCCGTGGATAGACGAGGAGGTGAGTCGCGGCCAGAAGGGAAATCTTGGTCAGCGCGGAAGCGTGGTCGAGGCGTCCGAAGAGGACATGATTGAAGCGATGAAAGCGGTCGCTTCGCAGCTGAACACTGACGGGGCTGGTGAGCGCGCGGTCAACAACTACTTCAAGAAGCTCCATCAAGAAATTGCCACCGTGGCTTTTGCGCGCGTTCGCGAACTTGACCCGAGCTTTGTTGTTGAGGAGACGATCGAGCTTCCCGACGGAAAGATTCTTGTCGAGGCAGGGACCGTCATCAATCCGCTTGCAGAGATCCCCTTTACGTCGATCCTTGTCGCGTTCAGCCCAACGGACCCCCGGCAAGTCGAAATCGCAAGGGCACAGATTGCAAAGTACGAGGGCAAGAACGTGATGCTCCTCGCGACATCCCTGTCCCACACCGGCGGGCTTGAGGGATACGGCGCTTTGGTCGAGAGCCTTGGCCGTCACGTCTACTACCTGACCCAAGAGGTCAGGGATCGTTTTGACATACAGGCAGTGCCCGCAGTCGTTACTGCGAACGGCTTGAAGTTCCGGATCGAAGAGATCCCGCCGCGCTAAATAAGGAAATTGCGATGTTGCTTCTGACAAGAAGAATCGGTGAGTCCGTGATGATCGGAGATGGTGTCCAGGTGCGCGTCATGAGCGTTCAGGGCAACCAGGTCCGGCTGGGTATCGACGCGCCGCGTGAAGTGACGATCCTTCGATCGGAGCTGTTGCTCAATAGCCGCGAGAAGGGTGCCCATGAACACAAAGTGGATTAAGGGTGCGGTACTCGCACTCGTTCTTGGCGCATTGGCCGGCGTTGCCGAGGGTCGCTCGCTAGGCTGCCCCGATAGTGGTGCGCTGACTCGCGGTGGCTTCATGACCGATCTCAACTGGGGTGGGTTCTTCCCTGTCCAGATGGGGGCAAATCTTGGGTCGAAACGTAACAGGCCTGGAGACGCTACAGGGCCTACGTGCGCCTGCAGAGGCCGCCTTGGGATCGTCACTCCTGGCGTTACCTACGGCATGTGGCAGCCGACACACATGCTTGAATCGACGCGTGGTGCATTCTGCTTTCCCTCTCTAGGCCCGGTTGGAAAGGTCGGTAGCGCCATCGGCGGAGCTCTGGCGCCGCTGCGTCAGGGAGGCAACAGTGCAAATTCCCAGGAGGGCGGATACAAGCACTTCCATCTGATCGCATTCCCCGTCGCTGCAGTGCTCGATATGTTCACGAGCACCGTATGCAGCCCCGGTAACTCGGGATTCGATTTCGACATGCTGTTCATTTCAGAGGTTGACCCTACGTTCGCGAGCGACGAGCTCTCGATGTTCGTGAACCCTGAGGCGCTGCTCTTTGCAAACCCGATCGCTCAAGCCGCATGTCTTGCCGATGCGGCAGTGACCACGTTTGGCAGGCCGATCAGGCAGCTCTTCTGGTGCGTTGGATCTTGGGGCTCGATGTATCCGCTGACTGGCCATTCGTCATCGCAGTCGTCGGTTGTCCGTGAAACCTCACTGACCGCTGTTCGCGGCGTCGCAAAGCTGCATCGATTTGGAATCATGAAGAGAACGTACGGCCGCGGCGGCACTTGCAGGAACCGCGCAGCGTTCATGTACCCGAAGCAGCAGTACCGCTACCAGATCATGTACCCCCTCGCTCAGCGGAGCGCTGGCCCTGAATGGACGGGAAGAAACACGCTCCTCAGCCGAGAGTTCAGACACCTGCCGGTGGTCGGTGAGGACTGGGTGCAGGTGCTGTGGACCTATGACCAATGCTGCGTTAACCCCTGATGAGGTCTCAAATGTTCCGTTCATTGCTTGCTTGCTTGATGGCAGCTTCGATGCTTCCTTTTGTCGCCTTCGCGCAGACCACAGTGAAGTCTGACGAGGGTGATCAGGGTGCTGAGTTCGGTAAAGATCTTCTTCGGTCAGCGCCGAAGGTCACACACAATGCGGCGGGCGGTGAGCGCGGCGCCGGGGCGTTAACGATCCAAGGGGTTGGGACGATCGGCGTTAACGAGCTGGCTCCTGGCGCTGACAGGTCGAAGGTGGACTCGCTCTCGCAGAAAGCAGGAGGGCTGAACGCTACAAACGCGCAAGACTCTGGCGCTCAAACATTACGCTCGGGCCTTAGAGATCAGGGCGCTGGCGGTGATGCGCTTCGGACCATGGTGACATCGGAGTCGATGCCCGAGTCGCAGCTTGCCGGCGATGAGGCGAACTTCTGGGGCAACACCGCCCGCTCGGTCCAGGCTGGGCAGACAGGAACTCTCAGTGGTGTCTTTGCAGACTGCAAGGACGAGGTCTCTCTTCGCCGGGGTGACTCGATCATTATCGAGCGAAGCCATGAGTTCACATGCGAGGAAAACGTTGACGTGGCGCCTCGCTGTGGTCGCGAGCGCCAGGTTGTTTTTGCCGAAATTGAGCGGCAAGAAGAAACTGTCGTGGTGCTCGATCAGACGATTAGGGTTTCCAATCGTGGATCCTTTGTGGCCTTGCCGGTCGGCGGCGCGCTTTCCGCTCGCCTTCGCTACCGCGGCCATGCGTTCAGCATCGAGATCGAAGGTGATCTGCCCGAGGGCGTCTCTGCAACTGTTGAAGAGCCGTCTTCTTCAAACGGCTGGAACGGCGCTATCGCTTTTTCGGCAGCGCCCAATATTCCTTGTCCGACGGTGATCGAAAAATCTGGGGGGGCGCCACTATGCCCGCCTCCCGAAGAGTCCACGGACGTTCGAGTGAGTCTCGCAGCCGTGCTTCAGGCTGGCGATTGGTACAAGGAGGAGATTCTTGAAGGCCCCGGTAATTGCCTTGCTCGCTACGAGGCGGAATTCGGCTGCCCGCTTCGCTTTGCGTGCTCGTCTGAGATGGCGACTCTCGACAGGTCGAGCGTCACGGCAGATCTCGCTAGCAGGATCGGCATGGCGCCTCTGTATAGCCCTAGTGAGCGCATGGAGGGCGCGCGCGAAGTCGCCGCTTGCGCGGTTGCTGAAGCTGTCCCTCTTTGTACTGTGTGTGCCGACGAGGAAAACAACACGGGATGCGTTGTGGCTGACGTTCGGCAAGGAGGTGGCGTGACCTGCGGACAGCTTCAGTCCGATCGTACCTGCTCCGAAAGAGGCGCTCGCACATGCATCCTTTATGCGGAAAAGCTGCCTGGCCAGGAAAATGATCCGCCGCGTTGCGTGACGTACAACCGATCGTTCACGTGCACGAAGCGAGAGTCGTCCGAGCCGGAGATCATCTCTACGGTAACCAACTCGTGTGCTATGCCAGAGCTTGCCTGTGCTGGCGACGGCTGCCGAAGAGAGCAAGACCTCAAAGGCGACGCGCCAGGCACGTCGCTACAGACCGCCATTGCCGGGCTCGCCGTCGGCCAGGCAATGACGACGGATATTACCCAAGGGAAAGGAAGCGGTTCCGGTGCAGGATCGGCGCCACCAGCTTCGACCGCAGAGGTTACGGAAGGCTACGCGCTTGGCTACGATCAAGATGACGATGGCGGTGCACAAGGAAGCTCTGAGGGTTGGCAGACCGAAGACGGCGGGGCGATTCCATTCATCGACACAAGCAACATTCAGGTCTTCCGCGGTGAATCGGGCAGCTGCAAGAAGGCCCTTGGCGGACTGATCCGCTGCTGCCAGCCGACAAAGAGCGATGCGAACAAACGCTACTGGAGTCTCTTCAGCAACATCAACCGCGGATCTCTTGCTGGCTCTCTCTTGAGTAGGGAAGGACCGTCAACGGGTTCATGGGCGGCCATGGCCGGGGGCGGCGGCTCGCTAAACATGATTTCGCAGTCCTTAGCGAGCGGTAAAGAGAACGTGACCGGTGGAGGGACTGGTGGTGCGACTGGAGGCGATGGCTCCATCGGAGAAGTGCACGATCAATTCATGGCACAGGCTCGCCAGCAGATCCGGCCGAGCCTTTCACCGAAATGGGCCTGCGCTTCGAGAGAGTTCGACCTTGCAGTGAGGCGCGAGATCGGCAGCTGCAGCTTTGCCGGCACCTACTGCCGGCGGCGCGTGTTCGGCGTCTGCCTTGAGAAGCGCGAATCCTACTGCTGCTATTCAAGCCCCATGTCGAAGATGTTGCGGGCTCACGCTGACGGCGGCACGATTCGCCACGGCAATGCACGCTCACCGGATTGCTCTGGCCTTTCGCTTGAGCGCCTCGCAAGTATCGATTGGGAAACGCTGGACCTTTCGCAGCTTGTTGGACACATGCAGGAAGGCGGTGCTTTCCCCGCCGGCGGCGATATTGGTTCTGGCTCTGTTGAGCGCTACACAGGATCAGGGGCTACGGCCGGCGGCGCTGGCCGAGTGAACGTCACGGATCGAACCGCTGACCGGCTCGGACAGATCGACGCGGGTAGCGTTTCCCGAGGCGTCCAGGCGGAAGCAGAGGGGTTGCGCATTGTGACTGCGCCGCCTCCGGAAGGCCCTGCTCTGCTTTCGTTCTCGACGACCTACCACGTCGGGCGGGCGGACGAGGTCGTGATCGTCCGAATCGTTCGATCGGGATCCGTGGGTTCGGCAAGCTTCGCCGTGGATGTCCAGAGCGGAGCTTCGGAGATTGAAGGGATCGAGGGTGCCGCCCAAAGCTGGGGTGCAGGGGATCTCACCGATCGCTTCGTCCGCGTCCGCCTGTCTCCCAACGCAACGCAGGGCACTGAAATCCGCCTGCGCCTTTCCACCAGCAATGAGCTTGGCGCGGTCACGGCCGCAATCATCGAGGTGATCTGATGGCTACCCTGTGGGTTCGAATCGGGCTGATGGTCGCCTTGATAGGCGCGGTCTTCATCGGGGTGTGGGACTTCTTCCGAAACCCGACGCCAGAGACAGCGGTGGCCATCCTCATGCCAACGGTGGAAGAGGTCGAGCGCGCCAAGGAAATCACCGACCCCGTCGTCGACTTCGTTTCGCGACAAGACGAGGACTCCGTTCGAGATCTCGTTAATCAGGCGCGCGTCGAGTTCAACGACTCGCTTTCCCACCCGGGTGCGCCGGTCGAGATCATCACCGCGATCAACGAGGTGATGAAGGGCGCTGATCCGGTTGGCGCGCTGCGTTCGAGCCTGCCTGCTGTCCTACCCGCTGCGGCGGAGCAGGCGTCTCAAGGTTCTTCTGCCGTGGAACCAGGCAGAGAGCCGGGGATCGACTGGTACAAGGGGCGCTGAGGGTGTCTTGCATCCTCGTGGAATGCCCCGTTTGTCGGTGCTCGGTGCAGTGGGACGCCTGGCGAATGGAGCATCCGTTCATGGCCCTTTGCTGCGGCGCCATCGTCCGCCTCGTCGAGGCGGGCGGTGTTCACTCGTTGATCGAGGTCGAGGCCTCTATTCCTGAGTCGGACTAGGCGTTTCCCCAATCCTCCCTTCCAAGTCTGAGTTCCGCGAAGGGTTCGGTAATCCCCCTGCAAATTAGCTGCAGTCGGAAGTGGAATTTTCTCGTAGTCTGATCCGAGGAGGTTCCCCGTGAAGAAATCGCGTTTCAGTGACAGCCAGATCATCGCCGTGCTCAAGCAGGCCGAGGCCGGTACGCCGGTTCCGGAGCTGTGCCGGACCCATGGCATCAGCTCCGCCACGTTCTACAAGTGGCGGTCGAAGTTCGGCGGCATGGATGCCTCGATGATGTCCCGGCTCAAGGAGTTGGAGGACGAAAACCGGCGCCTGAAGAAGATGTACGCCGAGGCGCAGATGAGCGCCGACATCCTCAAGGAAGCGCTCACAA
>Ga0335395_10001374_pt1 | contig 15406 bp, 15 predicted proteins | sample MAT02_FD_205744 | JGI IMG/M metagenome (GOLD analysis project Ga0335395, IMG submission 205744) | Freshwater microbial communities from Lake Fryxell liftoff mats and glacier meltwater in Antarctica - MAT-02 (spades assembly) (version 2) ...
TGGACAACTGCTGCCGAGGTACTCGACGAGTTGTACGCCGACGGCGAGTTGTGACCGCGCTCGTCCTTCGACGCCTCAGCAGCAGCTGAACTCATCTCCCGCACCGCAGCCGGCGCCAGCGTCAGTCGCCACATCACCAACGACAAGGTGCTCTGGGTTCCGGACGGCATCTTCGACGTCGAGGCCAACGCAGCCCTTCGTCGGCTCGAACTTCGCCAGAAAATGTCGACAGCGCAACGCGCGACTGCCCGCCTTCGGCTTCGGCACCTCCGCCTTCGACGACGTCGCGTGAGCGGCTTGGCCGACCGGGCGTGGTCGCTGCGAGCGACCATCACCTTCCCGATGCGTGCTACGTCGCTCTCGCCCAAGCACTCGACTGTCCACTGCTCACCACCGACATGAAGCTCGTCAACGCCCCAACCCTCCCGGTGCCGACCCTCCACGCCTGATCAGCACCGACTCGGACCGGCGCCCGGCGGTCACTCCATCGTCGGGCGAGCCGCCAGAGCAGTCGCCCATGTTGCAACGGCATCGGTCGGGTCGAAACGGATGGCGTAGCACCCGATCGACTGGGCGACGCGACAGTTGATGGCGTCGTCATCGATCACCAAGCATCCCTGTGGGTCGCAACCAACAGCGAGCATCACTCGTTGGAACGCTCGGCGGTCGGGCTTGAAAATCCGGTTGTCGCTGCCGACGAACAAGTGGTCGAAGTCCGGGAAGCCGGCGATGTCGGACATCCATTGTCGGTCGAACTCGTTGCTCAGCAGTGCGATCCGAGAGCCCCGTGCTCGAAGTTCCGCGATGACCGACGCCAGCGTCGGACGAAGCGGGGCAAGCGCACGACTGCTCGCGATAAACTCGCCGGACGTCGGCGTACAGACGCCGTCGAAGTCGAAGACGACGACCTCGAACGCCTCGGTACCGGACCGAGGGGATCGGATTGGGTCGTTCACGGTTTGGATTCTCGCGCCCTGCCACATCGCTGCGATCCGTCAGGGGTGCATGACGACAGCTTTGGGTTCGGTGAAGAACTCGCGGCTGAAGTTGCCGCCTTCTCGTCCGACACCGGACCAGCCGACTCCCCCGAACGGAGCGCGCAAGTCACGTACGAAGAAGCAGTTGACCCACACCGTCCCTGCGCGCAGGTTCGCCGCGACTCGGTGGGCACGTCGGAGGTTCTCGGTGAAGAGCATCGCGTTCAGGCCGTATTTCGTTCCGTTGGCCATCGCGACTGCTTCTTCTTCGGTGTCAAACGGCTGGATGGTGACCACTGGGCCGAAGACTTCCTCTCGACAGATCCGTGCGTCGGCGTCCGCTCCGGTGATGACCGTGGGCTTGACGACCCAGCTGCCGTCGCTCGCCACACCGCCGCAGTGGACGGTCGCTCCGTCGGGGAGGTCCGAGAAGAATCCGGCCACTTTGGTGAAGTGTTCCTTGCTGGCCAGTGGGCCGACATCGGTGTTCGGGTCGTCGGGGGCACCGACGGTCAAGGCTTCGGCCGAAGCGACGAACCGTTCGACGAAGTCGTCGTAGATGTCGCGCTGCACGAACAGGCGGCTTCCTGCGAGACAAACTTGGCCGGCGTTGGTGAAGATGGCGGTGTTCGACCACTTGACCGCCTCGTCGAGGTCGGCATCGGAGAACACGATGTTCGCTCCCTTGCCGCCGAGTTCGAGACTGACCGGGATGAGCTGCTGAGCCCCGGCGGCAGCGATGATACGGCCGGTCGTCGACTCGCCGGTGAAGGTGAGTCGGTCGATTCGGTCCGACGAGGTGAGGAACTCGCCTGCGCTGTCGGGGCCGAAGCCGTGTACCACGTTGAGCACGCCGTCGGGCATGCCGGCTTCGGTTGCGAGGCGCGCCATGATCGTGGCCGAGCCAGGCGTGTCTTCGGCCGGCTTCAGGATGACGGTGTTGCCCCAGGCGAGTGCCGGCGCGATCTTCCACGATTCGAGCATGAGCGGAAAGTTCCACGGCGCGATCGCGACGACCACGCCTGCTGCTTCGAACCGTGCGTAGGCGTGGTGGCCGGTGTCGCTCGGGTAGACCTCGGACGCAGCCATGCGGGCATGGTCGGCAAAGAAACGAAAGTTCTGTGCCGCTCGTGGCACATCCTTGGTCAGCATCGCACTGATCGGTTTGCCCATGTCATGGGAATCGGCCGACGCGAGTTCATTCGCGTTCGCTTCGATCAGGTCGGCAAGTCGGTGGAGGATCGCACCGCGTTCGCCGAACCCCATTCGTGGCCACGGTCCGTCGTCGAATGCCCGACGTGCCGCGTCGACCGCGGCTTCGACGTCGGCTCGGCCGGACAGAGCAACCGTGTCGTGAGCGAGCTGCGTCCACGGATTGATCGTTTCGAACGTTTCTCCCGATTCGGCGTCGCAGGGCTTTCCGTCGATCCAGTTGGTGATCATCAGGCAACGCTCCCATGTTGTGCCGCAGCCATCTCCGCTGCGATTTGGATGATCTGGTCTTCCTGGCCACCGACGAGTTTGCGGTTGCCGCATTCCATCAAGATGTCGGCACCTGAGACCCCATATCGCTCCGAGGCTCGGAAGGCGTGCTTGAGGAAGCTGGAGTACACCCCGGCGTAGCCCATGATCAGCGCAAGTCGGTCGAGCACACACTCTTCGTCCATGACCGGACGGACCACGTCCTCGGCCGCGTCGATCATCTTGAGCACGTTGAGGCCGGTGCGTATCCCGATTCGCTCGGACACTGCTGCCAGGGCCTCGCAACTCGTGTTGCCCGATCCAGCGCCGAAGCGGCGGGTCGAGCCGTCGACTTGCACAGCACCGGCCTGGATGGCAGCGATCGTGTTGGCTAACGAGAGCGAGAGGTTCTCGTGACCGTGGAATCCGACCTGGGCGTCGTCGCCGAGTTCCGCAACGACGGCGGCGACTCGGCTGCTCGCGTCGTCGAGAATCATGGCGCCAGCGGAATCGACGACGTAGACACACTGGCATCCGGCATCGGCCATGATTCGCGCCTGTGCAGCAAGCACGTCGGGCGAGACCGTGTGCGCCATCATCAGGAAACCGGCCGTTTCCAAACCGATCTCCCGCGAGAGTGCGAAATGCTGCTCGGAGATGTCGGCTTCGGTGCAGTGGGTTGCCACTCGCACGATCGACACGCCGATGTCGTGGATTGCCTTGATGTCGTCCTTGGTCCCGAGGCCCGGAAGCATCAGTGCAGCGATCTTGGCGTTGGTTGCCGTGTCGACGGCGGCCTTCATGAGAAGGCGTTCATCGACGAGTGACTTGCCGTAGTTGTACGAGGAGCCGCCGAGGCCGTCACCGTGGGTGACTTCGATCACGGGCATGCCGGCATCGTCGACCGCTGCGACGATGTCGCGCACGTTCTGCTCGGTGAACTGGTGTCGTTTGGCGTGCGAGCCGTCACGCAGGCAGGTGTCGGTGACGCGGACGTCGAGCGTGTCGGAGAATGTCCGCGGGAGGGTTCCGCTGAGGTCCATCAGGCTGGTGCTTTCTGCTCGGAGTAGTGGTGTTGGGCCATGCGGTTGCCGACCTGGGTCGCGGCCGCGGTCATGATGTCGAGGTTGCCGGCGTAGGGCGGGAGGAAGTCGCCGGCACCGCGCACCTCGACGAAGATCCCGACGCGACCCGTGGTCTCCCCTGGTCCCGGCGGATCGAACTGAGGGTCGGCGATGAGTCCGTAGCCGGGCACGTACTCCTGCACGTCGGCTGCGATCCGGTGGATCGACTCCGCAATGGCGTCGGTGTCTGCGTCGGCGGGGATCGAACAGAAGATGGTGTCGCGCATCATCAGCGGCGGCTCGGCCGGGTTGAGGATGATGATCGCCTTGCCCTTCGTCGCGCCACCGATCACCTCGACGGCGTTGGCGGTGGTGCGGGTGAACTCGTCGATGTTCTGACGCGTACCGGGTCCGGCCGACTTCGACGCGACGGTGGCAACGATCTCGGCGTAGTCGACATCGACGATGCGCGACACGGCGAACACCATGGGGATCGTCGCTTGGCCTCCGCAGGTGACCATGTTGACGTTCCACTCGTCGAGGTGGTCGGTGAGGTTGGCTGGCGGAATCACGTACGGGCCACGCGCGGCTGGCGTGAGGTCGATCGCTCGTATCCCCGCCTCGCGGTACCGAGGGGCGTTGCGCACGTGGACATAGGCGGATGTCGCTTCGAACACGATGTCGGGAAGCTCATCCTGAGCGAGTAGCCAGTCGACGCCTTCGGCTGACGCTTCGAGGCCCTCTTCGCGTGCGAGCTTGAGCCCAGCAGAAGCGGGGTCGACGCCGATCATCCAACGCAACTCGATGTCGGTTGAGCGCTGGAGCTTGTACATGAGGTCGGTGCCGATGTTGCCGGAACCAACGATGGCGGCGGTGGCCGTCATGGATGTCCTTTCAGGTCGCTCGGCGAGCGACAGGGGTTTGGGACAGCGAGTCGGGTCATCACGACGAGACGTGGGTGGTGACGGTGCCGAGGTCGCCGAAGTTGGCAGTGACGGTCTGGCCGGGGTCGATGGCTTGCATGGGGCCGAGTGCCCCGGTCATCACGACGTCGCCGGCGCGAAGGGGTGTGTTGCGGGCGCACATGGTGTCGGCGAGCCAACGAGCAGCGTGGAGTGGATGCCCGAGGCAGGCAGCGCCGACCCCGGTCGAGACTTCGGTGCCGTCGATCGACATCGACATCGAGATGGTTCGGAGGTCGACGTGGTGGAGCGGCACGGGGCGGCCGCCGAGCACGTAGAGGCCGCAGCTGGCGTTGTCGGCAACGGTATCGACGATGCGGATGTCCCAGCTGGCAATGCGACTGTCGACGACCTCGATCGATGGCAAGGCGAACGCGGTGGCCCAGATGATGTCGGCGAAGGAGTGTTCACCCTTGTCGAGGTCGTGTTCGAGCACGAGTGCCACCTCGGCTTCGGCACGTGGTTGCAGCAGTCGGTGGGCGGGCAGTTCGATGCCATCGCCGAACTCCATGTCGACGAAGAGTGTTCCGAAGTCGGGTTGATCGACGCCGATCTGTTCCTGGACAACTTTGGAGGTGACGCCGATCTTGCGGCCGCTCACCCGCCGACCAGCAGCGATATCGATGTCGATGTTGATCTGCTGAATCGCGTACCCGACGTCGATGTCGGTCGCGGTTCCGACCAGCTCACGGACGGGTCCGCAGGCCGTCGCCGTTGCTGCGGCCGTGCGCAGCTGCGCTGCGGCCTGCTCGATCAGAGTGCTGTCGACAGTGGTCATTGTCCGGGAACCGGGGCGGACGCGTCGTTGGCTCGGCTCGCTGCCTGGGCGGCAGCTTCGGCGGCGAGTCGGGCCTGTTTGTCAGCAAGCAGCTCACCGCCGGCCATGAAGTCGGTGTTCGGAAATTCGTTGATCCAGACCCGCACCGACTCGCGGGGTGCACCGAGGTGTTCGTGCATCGCGTCGGTGATCGCCGCCATCAGCGCCTTCTTCTGTGCGTCTGATCGGCCCTTGGCCATGTGAACGTTGACGAGTGGCATGGTCAGGTTCCCTGAGCTGTCACGGTGACGGTGCCGAGATGTGAGTAGCGCGCCGTGGCAACGGTTCCGGCAGTGAGGGGCCGCGCGTCGGTTGCGGCGCCAGCCATCACGATCCATCCGGCTGCGAGTTCTTGTCCGTGCTTGCCGAGGTGGTTGGCAAGCATCGCCACACACTCGGCGGGGTCACCGAGCAGCGCGGCGCCGGTGGCCGTACCGGTGACATCGCCGTCGATTTCGAAGACGCAGCCGAGTGTCGTGAGGTCCACCTCACGCGGTGCGACGCCGGCCGACCCGATGATTACCCGTGCCGCCGAGGTGTTGTCGGCAATGACATCGGGGAGCGTGAAGGAGAAAGCTTCATAGCGCGAGTCGATGATCTCGATGCCGCCGACGATCTTGTCGGTGGCGTCGAGAACGTCGTTCGCTGTCACGCCGGGACCCGACAGCGCCTCGGCCAAGACGAAGACGAATTCGGGCTCGCATCGAGGGTGGATCAATTCGCCGAGTTGCACAGGCTGCCCAGAGTCGAGCACCGACGCCGCGGGGACCCAGCCGTACACCGGTTCGGACACACCCATCTGCTCCTGCTTGGCGGCTGACGTGAGTCCGAGTTTCGCTCCGGCCAGGGTGTCGCCACGGCCGAGTTGCAGCTCCAGCAGCGCGGCTTGGATCGCATAGGCGTCGTCGATACTGAGATCGTCGACTTGTTTGGTGATGGCCTGTACCTCGCGCCGTTCGTCGATGCCGGCGAGCAGGTAGGCAGCCCAGTAAGCGTGGTCGATTGCCATCAGGACGGCGCGTCCAGTTCGTCGCGCGCTGCTGCGGCGTCGATGTGGAGGCGTTTGAGTTCGGCGGCGATGGGGCTGTATCGCATCGATCCGTCGTTGATCCAATCGGTGGCGAACTGTGCGCCGCGCCCGAACTTGGAGCGTTCGAGCGGCAACTTGATCGCGTCGTGGGGTTCGCGGACCACGGCAACCGGGTCGGCGCCGTTGCGGACCGATTCGATCGCTTCTCTGAACATGCGGCGGCATGCAAGGACACCGACGTCGCTCTTGGTGATCTTTTCTTTCACGCGGTCGGCCACCGGGCCCTGCGAGACCCAGGCCATGATGTCCTGGCCTTCGATGTAGTCGACGATGTAGCGGCCGTCGTCGGTGATCCAGTCGATGCCGTAATCAACACATCGGTTGCCCTCGGGTGCAGGGGCGCCTTCTGGTGCGTGCACCGTGTAGAACATCACGTGGGTGTGGGTGTCATCGACCGGCACCCGGATCTGCATCTGGAACACACCGTTTCCGCCGACCCACATCTTGTAGGGGAACACGAGCGGGTGGCCGATCTTCCAGTCGTCGCTCTCCTCGGACTGGCCGACCAAGAGCCGTCGCTTGATGATTCCGTGTTCGAACGGGTCGAACGCGACCTTCTCGTGCTTGTTCCCGCCGAACGACTCGGGCATCGGCGTTCCCTGCTGCTTGGCGATGAACTCGAAGTAGTTCCCGTGCAGCGCCTCGACGTGGTATGGGTCGACGGCGTTCTCCATGATCTGCAACCAGTTGCAGGGAATCACCGCGTGACCGATGTCGCGGATGCCGTCCATCGTGTAGGCCTCGTACCGGGGGAGTTCGGGCGCCGGGCCGTCTCCCACGTAGGCCCACACCAGTCCGCCGAGTTCTTGTGCCTCACCGGAGCGCACGCCGCAACCGGCGCGGAACTTCGGCGACGAGTCGGGCTCGGCGAGGATCTCGACGCACTCCCCCGCGGTGTTGAACTTCCATCCGTGATAGCCGCAGCGCAAGCCGTCGTCTTCGACGATGCCGTAGACGAGCGACGCTCCGCGGTGCGGGCATCGTTCGTCGACGATGCCGTAGCCGCCGTCGCCGGTTTTGAACACGGCCCACTCCTCACCGAGCAGGCGGGTCTGCTTCACGGGGAACTCATCGAGTTCGCGGGTGAATGCAACCGGGTACCAGTAGTGGCGAAGGACATCGCCCATCGGCGTGCCCAGGCCTACTCGGGTCAGTTCGTCATTTTCTTCCTGAGTCATCATGTCGGTGCTGCTCCGTGTGTGAGGCGGTGAATGAGGCGTGCGGTTTGTTCAGTCGAGGATGGTGACCGTGCCGGACGAGCCGTCGACTCGAATACGGTCACCGGTCTTGATCTTGTCCGTGGCGAAACCGGTGCCGGTGACCGCTGGGACGCTGTATTCGCGGCACACGATCGCAGCGTGGCTCATCATCCCGCCGATGTCGGTGACGCACGCCTTGATCTTGGGGAAGACCGGCGCCCAACTCGGGGCGGTGATCGGCGCGACCAAGATCTCGCCGTCTTGGATGGTTCCGACGTCGGCGGGGCTGAAGACGAGGCGCGCGAGCCCTTCGACCAATCCGGGTGACGCCGCCATACCGGTGATGACACCTTCGACGTCGTCGTCGGAGCCGAGCCAGGTCGCAACCGAATCGGTCGTGATGCCCCAGAGCATGATCGTGAACGGTTCGGTGATCACTTCGGGCGGCTCGCCGAGTGCCTTGGGTGCCTGCCAGCCCTTCAAGCGTTCGTGGATCTCGCGGCGGCGCTCGATCGTCGGGGCCCAGTGCGTCTTGGATGCGCTTGGAGCGTTGACCGCCCAGTTCGTGTAGTAGTCCCAGAGCACTTCGTCGACCTCGTTGAGCCGCAGGAACAGCAGGTCGTCGTCGGCACCGAGGAGGCCCTCCTTGCCAAGCGTCGCGCCGAGTTCGCGGACCTTGCGCCACACGACCGACATCGTCCAGTGTTCGATGTAGAAGTTGTGGTTCTCGACGTACGGGAACACGACGCGGGCGAGGCCCAACTTGCCGTCGAATGCTTCACGATCCTCGTCGGTGGCCAGCAGATCACGGTATTCCTCCACGATCCGATCGCGCTCGGCCCGGATTGCTTCGATCGGTCGGCTGATGTCGTTGCCACCCTCGATCTTGGCGATGTAGTCCTTGATGAACGCGTAGGGGACTTCGGGATGTTCACGCCAGATCTCATCAAAGTGGTAGAAGCCGTTACCGGACGTGAAGTTGAACCACGGGTCGGCCACGTCGTCCCATGCCGCCTGCCACTGCGCGCCGGCTTCACCCTCCAGTGTCACGTTGTTCGGATCGTCGAACGCACGAGCGATGCCGAGATCGATGGCCTTCTTGGCGAGGATCTTGAGTTCCTCGTTCGGGCGGAAGAGATCCACCTCGACGCCGGCGACCATCTTGGCGATGCCGAGGTCGGGGATCGACGGGAACGCTTCCTTGCAGAAGCCGAAGAAGTCGAGATACGCGGCGTAGCCGAGGTTGAGGAACTCGAAGTGGTACTGCCAGACCTGGACGATGAGATCCTTGAACCGGTTGTAATCCGACATCAATCGGTGGCCGCTGCCGAGTGCCACACCCTCGGTGATGATCGACATGTCCTCCATCTCAGGGAGCGGTGAGAAATCGAGCGCCTCGATGTCGGCGATCGACCCCTTCACTTTCACGAGCCACGACTCGTACAACTCGTCCCAGTTCGCGAAGTAGTGGCCGGCGCGTTCCATGAACTGTGGAACGCGGGCCTCGATCTTGTCGGGATCGACACCGACAGGTGAGAGGTAGGCGTAGCCGTAGAGCACGCGGAAGTCGATGCCATCGGCCGGTGGGATCCGGTAGTGGCGGCTGTTCATCTGGCTCAGTGTCGCGATCGCCGTCTCGAAGAAATGCGAGTCCCACGGCGTCATCGCCGTACCCCAGTGCATCGAGTCCCAGAACCAGAACCGGTTCTCTTCGTACTCGCGTCGCTCCTCGCTGAAGGTCACCGAATACGGGTAGAGATCCCTCCACCCCTCGACGCCCTCAGGTCCTTCGATCTCGAACGGATTCGGAAATCGCTTGTCTGTCATGTTTCTTCCCCCTCAGGAATGCCCGGCAAGAAGCCGATTGGTGTGGTCGTGACGTTCATGAACTCTGTGCTTCTTTGCGGGTGTGCAGTGGCGACACGAGCGTGGACACGATCGATGCCATCGGATCTCCGGTGTGCTTGGCGATCGGGACGGCTGCCTTCTGCGACCACACGGTCTCGGGCCGGCTTTGCAGCATGACCACGTTCTCGCCGGCGGGCAGATGACGATCGACTGCCCACTCGACGTCCTGCGGGCAGCCGTAGTGCTTCTCTGCTCGGCGTGCGAGCATCGCCACGGCGATGAGGTCTTCGTCGGTGACCGACGGAGCGTTCTGACGTTCGGCTTCGATCGGGAGCTTCTCGACCACGCCGTGATCGGTCAATCGGTACTCGACGAGCTTGGTGGAGATCTCACGTTTCACGACCTCGCGAAGCACCTTGTCGACGAGGAAGTTGTCCGGCGTGACCTCGCCGGAGACGACCGCTTCGCCGAGGCCCCACGAGGCGTCGATCGCAATCTGCGATCGGTCGCCGTTGGTCGGGTTGAGCGTGAACGCAACACCGGAGGCGATCGGGTCGACCATCTTCTGCACCGCCACCGACATGGCGATGGCGTTGTGGATGTAGCCCATCTGGTGGCGGTAGGCAATGGCTCGGTCGGTGAACAGCGACGACCAGCAGCGCCGAACGTTCTCGATCACCGACGGCAGCCCGCAGACCCAGAGGAAGGTGTCCTGCTGCCCAGCAAAGCTGGCATCAGGAAGGTCTTCGGCAGTTGCCGATGAACGCACCGCGACGGGCAGGTTGTCGACGCCACAGTGCAATGACAATGCCTCGTAGGCAGTGCCGAGCGCGTCGACAACGGCGTCGGGTACCGGCTCGCTCTCGATCAGGTGTCGGATCTGTTGCGACACGTCGAGGTTGTGAGCGAAGTCGTCGTGGTCGAGACCCCGCAGGAGTTCATTGACCCGGTCGACGAGTTGTTTGTCGCTCCAGATCACCCCGTATGCGTCGGTCGTCAAGGCGAAGCCCGGCGGCACCGGCATCTCGGCGCGCATCATCTCGCCGAGGCTGGCGTTCTTGCCGCCGACGAACGGCTTGTGTTCGTGCTCGTAACGGTCGTACCAGACGATGAAGTTCGTCATGTCAGCAGCCACCTTTCTCGGGGTGAAAGAACGGATGGTGGGCAGTTGTTCCGCCCAGTCGATGATCGGACAGGCTTCGCACATTTCATGAAGTGCTCTCGGTGGGCACTGCATCGGCATGGTCGGGCATGCCAGCCCAGTCGTCGTGCACCGTCCACGTCGGCAGGAGGTCGATGTCGGGCACCTTGACCTCCTGCACCCGGTTTCGGTACGCAACGGTGGCGTCGCGGCCGCCCCGGGTCCAGTCGGTGTCGCCGAGCAGCTTCACTCGAACATGTTCGGTGTTGTACGGCTCGCCCGGGTCGTAGCCGAGGGCTGCGACGGCGAAGGCGCGAATGCAGCCAGAGTGCGTGGCGATGGCCAGACGGGCACCGGGGAACTCGCCCGACAGACGGCTGATGCCAGCCCAGAAACGACGTACGGTCATCGATGGCGGCTCGAAGTGGACGAGCGGGATGGTCAGCCAGTGCTGGATCGGGTCGCCGCCACCCTGCTGGGTGCGCCAGAAACGGTCCATCTCGACGAGCCACAGCGGGCGGTCGCCAACCGCGGTTCGCTCGTGACCCTCGAGCAGTGCGCTGTATTGCCGGAATGCTGCAGTGACGTCTTTCAAGCCGTCGGGTGCGACGAACTGGAAGTTGCGGAACTCGTCAGCCGGCTCCGGCGCGATGATCGTGATGTCTTTCTCGTACTGCTCCAAGCCGTCGAGGAGACCCCGGTGGATCTGTTCGGCGGTCTCGCGAGCACGATTGGTCGCAGCGTGGCGGAACACGATGGTTTCGCCGGACTTCATGCGGCGGGCAAGCGTGCGCCCGTAGGTGTGCGCCTGCCAGGCGCCCTGCGGGGTGAGCCCGGAGTCGGTCGAGTAGCCCTGCGTCTCTCCGTGTCGGATCAGGTAGACGTCGTTGAGAAGTTGACGTGCCGAGCTCGGCGGCGGCGAGATCTCTTTGTTCCGGTTGTCCTCGGTGAGCGCCTGCTGTGTGGCGAGGTCGCTGCGCTGCCACAGTGGTTCGGTCGTCGTGGCCGCTGCCGGCGCGCTCCGCTCGCGGAAACGCTTGAGGTACAGCGGAGCGCCGCCCCCATCGTCGGCGTCGACGCCCGCCTCGTCAGGCGAGAGGCCTTGGCGGTCGCGGTATCGAGCGAGATACATGGGCGCCTCGAACCGGTCGGTCGATGCCCCGTTGCCGTTCGAGTCACTCATGAGTGCACCGACATGAACTTCTGGTCGACCTGACCCCGGTAGGAGAAGATCGCCCGACCCATCTCTGCTTCGGTCCACACGGTGGGCTCGTCGTCGGGATCGAAGTGGTAGCCGCCGGTGTACACCTCGTTGCGGTTGCCTGCCGGGTCGAAGAAGTACAGCCCGCAGCCACGGGTGGCGCCGTGACGGGTGGGACCAGCGTCGATCTTCACGCCATGGTAAGCGCAGGTGTCGGCTGCGGTGCGTAGGTCGTTCCACTCGTCGACCCAGAACGCCAGGTGGTGGAAACCCCCGTCAGGACCCGTGAGAAACGCTACGTCATGCGGCGTGTGGGTCCGCTCGAGGAACGTCGCGAGCTGATGGCCATCGTCGGCAACGATCTGCTCGGTCAGCCGGAATTCGAGGACCTCTTGGAAGAAGGCGGTGACTCCGTCGACGTCCTCACACAGCAAGAAGATGTGATCGAGCCGCGGTGGATGCATGCCGATCAAATTGTCGGGAGCCGGCGGCGGGTTGATCAGCGACAGGCCATTGCCGACTTGCCCTTGCCCGCATTCCAGGTCGATGACGTGCCCGCTCGGCGATCGAAATCGGGCCGTTGCTCCAGCGGCTTCTGCGACCTCGCCCGGGTGGAAACGTTCCACCGAGATGCCGGCGTCAGTGACTCGATCGGCGAGACGGTCGAGTTCGTCCTCTTCGACGACCTTGAACGTCAAGGAATCGAGTCCGTAGGTCGGAGCCTGCTGCAAGATCAGTGAATGGTGCTGCTGCTCGTCCCACCCCTTGAGGTAGGCACGGTCGCTGTCACGGCCGGTGACGACCAGCCCAACGACTTCGGCGTAGTACGCAACCGCGAGTTCGAGGTCGGGGACCCGAACCGTGGCGTGCGACAACCGCAGGATGCCGGGGGAACTCATGTGTGCACGCTCGCGAATCGCTCGTTGAGCACGCCCTCGTAGTAGAAGACCGCACGACCCGCACGATCGTTCGTCCATGTGATGGTCGGGAAGTCCGGGTCTGGCCGGTAGCCGCCCGAGAACACCTCGTTGCGAGTGCCCATCGGGTCGAAGAAGTAGATCGTGCTGCCTCTCGTCAAGCCGTGGCGCGTCGGGCCGATGTCGATCGTGACGCCGTGGTACGCGAGGAGGTCGGCGGCGCGACGCACGTGGTCCCAGTCGTCGAGCCAGAACGAGAAGTGGTGGAGCGCACCGTTGGTTCCCTGCACGAAGGCGATGTCGTGTGGCTTGGCCGATCGTTCGAGGAAGGCGATGGTCTGGTGGCCACCACCGTCGAGGAGTTGCTCGGTGAGGCGGAAGTCGAGCACATCTTGGAAGAAGCGGGCGGCCTCGGGAACCTCTTCGGCTTGTACGAGCAGGTGATCGATGCGAGGCGGAGCGATGCCACGAAGATTCGGCACGATCGGCGCTGGGTTGATCAAGGGCAGACGACCGCCGACCTTGTGGACGTCGTACACCAGTTCCATCTCGTGGCCCGAAGGAATCTCGAAGCGGATGGATTCGCCCTGGCCGGTCTCTTCACCGGCGGCTACCCGCTGCACCGGCACGCCGGCCCGCTCGATGCGAGCCTCGAACGCTTCGAGGTCGCCGGGATGATCGACCTTGAAGGCGAACCGGTCGATGCCGACTCGGGTGTCGTGACGGATCGCCAGGCAGTGATGGTCGCGCTCGTCCCAGCACTTGAAGAAGATCCGTTCGCCGTTGCCGTCGTCGGTGCGTTCGCTGATGTCGAGGCCGAGCACCTCGGTGTAATACGCAGCAGCGAGTTCGAGATCGGGGGCCGTGATGTCCACGTGACTGAGTCGGAAGATTCCCACGACTCAGACCGTAGAGATGCGACGACCGTCACACCAGTGACATTCCGCAGAGCGGGACAGCGTAGGTTCTCGAATCATGTCGAGAAACCGTTTGTCGTCGGTGGCGAGCGCCGTTGCCGTCCTCAAGGCGTTCACGTCGACGTCTCCAAACTGGGGTGTGTCCGACCTCGCAGCGCACGTCGGACAGTCGAAGTCAACGGTGCACCGGATTCTCAGCACCCTCACCGACGAAGGACTCCTCGAACAGGACTCGTCGACCGGCCGCTACCGACTCGGCCTCGTCCTGTTCGACCTCGCTGCAGCGGTCCCGTCGCAACGCAGCCTGCACGAAGCGGTGCTCCTGCCGATGACGGACCTGCGCAACAGCAGCGGCGAGACCGTCCAGATCGGAGTCCTCGACGGTCGACAGGTCGTCTACGTCGAACGCCTCAACAGCCCCAATACCCTCCGGCTGTTCACCGAACTGGGTCGGCGCAACGACGCACACTGCACCGGATCCGGCAAGGCACTCCTCGCATTCCTCGGTAAGCCTCAGCTCGACAAGTTGCTGAAGGGATGGGATCCACCGCAGCGAACTGAGCACACGATCACCTCGCGCACTGAACTGCTCGCCGAACTCAAACGCGTTCGCCGCGATGGATTCGCAGAGAATCGGCAGGAGTCCGAGATCGGAGTCGTGTCGATCGCTGCACCGATTCGCGACGCGAGCGGCGTGACGATCGCATCGATGAGCGTGGCTGGGCCGACAGACCGGATGGATCACCGCCGCGACCAGCTTGCCGACACCGTCGTCGCCATGGCCCTCGCCACCTCTCGTCGCCTCGGCTACCGGGGCCGACGCTGAGCTTTCCCGCTCCGCGGGACACATCTTCCCGATCAGCGTGCGCTCTCCTACAGTCCTGGGATGCCCGGATCCGACTACGACGTGTTGCTGCTCGACTTCGGTGGGGTCTGTCTTGTCAACCCCGTAGAACTCCATGCCCGAGCGGAGACGGTGCTCGGCCTCCCTCCGGGCACCTTCGGCTGGATGGGCCCGATCGCTCCGGACACCGACCATCTCTGGCAGCAGATGGTGGCGGGCGAGGGCCTGTCCGAACGCGACTACTGGGCACAGCGCGCCACGGACGTCGGACATGCTGCCGGCCGCGAAATGGACCTCCGGAGCTACATGAAGCTGCTCTACGATCCGCCGGTTCCCGAGATGATCCGACCCGAAGCAACCGCCGTGGTCATAGCGGCGCTCGCTGCCGGGTTCGGTGTGTCCGTTCTCACCAACGACATGCGTGCGTTCCACGGCCAGGACTGGGAGAACGGCGTCGAATTCCTGCGACTCGCCGACCACATCGTCGACTGTTCGGACACCGACATCTTGAAGCCTGATCCGCGTGCGTTCCAGCGAGCGGTCGACATCATCGACGTCTCACCGAAGCGTGTTCTCTTCGTCGACGATCAGCCACGCAACGTCAACGGTGCCGACGAGTTCGGTCTTCATGGCCACTGGTTCGACATCGCCAACGCGGCCGACTCGTGGCGTGACGTCGCTGCTCGACTCGACATCACGATGTGACCATCAGCGACCGCCAGGCCCACGATCTCGCCGCGAGGCTTCGAACAGCCGAGCGCGACGGCTCCGCGATGCCGCTGGCCTCCGAGACGTTCACCGACCTCGACTGGGACGATGCCCGGCGCATCGCAGTGGCCCGAGATGAACTCCGCCGATCCGACGGCGACGAGTGCATCGGCTACAAGCTCGGTTGGACATCGTCCGCCATGCGCAACGCGTTCGGCATCGACCGCCCGAACTGGGGAACGCTCTGGCGATCGCAACTC
>Ga0335395_10001375_pt1 | contig 15404 bp, 17 predicted proteins | sample MAT02_FD_205744 | JGI IMG/M metagenome (GOLD analysis project Ga0335395, IMG submission 205744) | Freshwater microbial communities from Lake Fryxell liftoff mats and glacier meltwater in Antarctica - MAT-02 (spades assembly) (version 2) ...
CACGCATTCTCCCGGCTTCCGGCCTCCGCGCAGTAGCGACTCACCCTGCTGGGATCGCCCATCTGCAATCTCCGGGCAATCCAAAGGTTCGTGACAACAGTCCGGCTTTTGACAACTACCGCCAGCGCGATTTTCACGGAACTCCCCTTCGGCCGGCGGACAGATTTCCAGCAACGCGGCCTTCGGATCCTCAAACTTCCGTCCTGCCTTCTCGAATGCTTCGCACGCAGTCTGCACTGCAAGTTTCGAGGCGAGTGCGCTCGTTGGCGAATGCCTTAGGGAGCTTCGGCGAGGCCGAGCGCGGCGGGCCGGACTCGTGCCGCGTGATCTGGATCAGTGAGATTTGACTTCATTGGAAAGAGTGTTTTTGAACACTGCGAGGCGCACCGATTGCGGTGGTTCACGCAGGATTCGGGGCTTGCGTTTACCATGGCCCGTCGTGGACGGTTTTATGTCTGGAAGTGATTTTATCTTTGTTGGGGTTTTCATAGCTTCGGTCCAATCGCCCGCAAGCGGCGTCATTCTCCTGTTAGGCTAGTGTAGCATCGATGTATTTAGAAAGCATTTGTGACTTTGTTCGGAATGCAGAGCAGTTAACTCGTAACGGTCAGCAAGCATCACAAACATACGCGAGTAAAGTGGGGCTTCATGGTTCGATGAGTTGAGCGATTGCGTCAAATTTCATAGGGCCAATGCCCTTGACCCTGAGGCATCAGTCCACTCCCCACAAACACTCCAATACCCATCCACATCCTTGGTAGGATCAACTCGTATCTCCGTGGCTGGCTCCGGCGCCTGATGAACATATCCAGAACAATCTGTATGATGCAATGAGTCCGTGAGTTCGGCACAGGCACCGTGGGGTATCCAATCCGTCCAAGTATAATAAAAACCATCACGGGTGGATGGATCAGGAGGATCACAAGGCGTAGTTCCAGTTCCTGTGCCTGTGCCTGGGGGTGGGGAAGGAAACCATGGACTGGCTGGTCCGTCAGGCAGGTCGCTGGGCCGAAGAAGATCCCAGCCCGGAGAACAGGGCTCAGGTTGTCGGAGTCATTGACGTAACTGAGCCGATGGTGACAAAGAAGGCGCACGAGGGCGACCAGAAAAGCGGGGAGTTTGAGTTCTGAGAGTTTTGTGGGGGGTGGGCACGCATTTGTCCTACCCCACCTGATATCTTTGCCGCATGACAAAGATTCCAACGTCCCGCGGTGAGGTAACAATTCAAGCTCCTTCGCCTTTTCTTTTGAGAAATCTTCGAGCGTTGCTCCCCTTTGGAGCCTGCCAGCTTTCCAACCCTGGCGAGGATAATACCTACGCCATCGCTATGCAATGTGATGAGAAGGAAGTCTATTGCATCAAGCAACAACCTTTGGAATATGACCGGGAAAACGCGGAGCGGTGGATGGATATCCAACACTGGATGTGCGTAGACGTTCTGTCCCGCTACCGAAAGGATGGGTTCAGCGGGGCCTACCTGCCGACTCAATACATACGGCAGCGAGATAAGGAACTTTGGGAGGCAGGCGTGGCCCATTTCATCTTCCCGTCTCCCTCAGGCATTGAGGCCCAGGAATTTCCTTACGATGGCGCATTCGACAAACAATTCGGGCACGGGGCGACGACGATGTTCATGAGCTTTGTCGGCCACTTCAAAGCGGCCTTTGCGGAGTCCCCGATCACGATGCCGCAATACCTCGGACTCGATGTCCGTCCACGCCTCCACCTACAATCCCTCGCAATGAATTTCCTCTGCTTCGGTCCGCATGTTCTCTGTCTTCGTAAAAAGCTCCTAGCTAAGGAAGACCCGGCCTGGACAATTCTTGCAGGGGTGGGTGTCAAGACCGTCCACCATATGCCCTGCGTGCCGATGGCAATCAAGGGGGCCGACCTCGCCATCACGAAATTCGCGCCGCCATCCGAATGAATACGCCGGGATTTCGTTTCAAAGAAGGTAAGCTGTATGCGTTCTCGCAGGAGAGCGTGATGATTCTAGAGGCCTGGCCGACGCTCAAAGCGGTTCGAAAGGAGGAAAGTGGAGGATGGGAAGAATTTGAACCACGGTTCCGGGTGGTGAAGCCCTACCGTCCGCTGAAAGCGAAAGAAGAGCCCCAGCTTGAACTCGCATTTGAGAAGCTCGCCGTGAAGCCGTCGCTGGCCGACCAACGCCGCCGGGCATTCGACGGATTCCGGTTTGCAATGCCAAAACCGGTCGCGGCCGTCGTGGAGAAATTCCAAAACCGGCAATGGGGGATTCTCCGGCTTATGCGCGAATCCGAGGGCGTCATCGAGTTCGTGAGACTGAACCCGGCGCTGGCATTCGGCTTGGGAAACATTAAGCCCTTCAGGGAAAAGTTCACAACCACTGAGGGGGCCGCAGCCCTCTCCCGGCGGCGGCAGCGCGATGTCGCCGAAGCTCTTGGATTCCCAGGTACCGAGGGGGCCGCGAAAATCCTCGCAAAGATTTATCCGGAGTCGGTCTCTGTGGACATCTTGCTCCTGCTTCGCGATGCCTTGCGGAGGAATGAGGCTTTGAAAGCGCTCTCGCACATGCGCAAGCTCAATGCTGGTGTCCTTGCTCTGATTGCAACCCCCAACCTCCTGCAAGCATCCACGCCGGCACTGCTGGCCGAGGTAGGCAATTCCCCGGCGGAAAAATATCAGGCGAGGGCATCGGAAATCCTCCGGGACACGCTCGACATGCTGGCAGCTATTGACCTGCGGTCGGGTGTTCCGAAAATTCAATCGTTGGAGAGGCTGCTGAGCATGCACGCAGAGGTGAGCACGAAGTTTCTCAACAAGTGCCCGCACGGGAGCGGAGATCCTCGCCTGCCGGCTCCGCCGCTTCGTGGAACGCGCGACATCGTGCCGATTCTGACAATCAATGACCTTGTCGATGAGGGGAAATGCCAAAACAACTGTGTTGCTACTTATGCCGAGCGCGTCAAAAGGCGTACAACCTTCATCTATCGGGTCCTGCGCCCGGAGCGCGCCACCCTTTCCATCGTGAAAGGCGAGAACGGAGACTGGCGCATCGACGAACTCGAATGCGGCGGCAACACACGAACCGCTGACATCACCCGCATCGCAGTCGAAGCCTGGCTCGACCAGTTTGCACTTTCCGTTTGAACTGCATCCCGTGAAAGACACAAACACCTGCCCACACTGCCGTCAGAGAAATCGTATCGAGGACTCGATTTGCAATAACTGCAATCAGCAGATCGTCCTTCCGGCTGAGGGGGCGATCACGATCTGGCGTCTCGGTACCGTCCGCGAGGGGCTGATTGGAATTCTAGCAAGAGTTCTTCAGGACGCCTTTCACCTACCCTGCGCCATCCAGCCGGCGTTCATGGCTGAACGCCCGAGCCTGTGTCCGGACTGGAACGGGATTTCTGCGAATGTGTTCCTCAAGCAGACGCTTGCGCGGCACAGAAAAAAGGAAGCTGCGGTGCTCGGCATCACCGAAAAAAATATCGTGCCGTCCGCCAGCTACAACTTCCTCTTCGGAAACGCCTATCTCGGCCTGCCCGCTGCAACCGCCAGCATCCATCCACTGGCCGATGACAAGCCGCCGGTCTGCCAGAGGCGTGCGAATACCTGTCGGATCCCGTGCTCGGGGAACGCCTCCTCATCATCACAAGAGTCGTTGCGGAAAAGCTCTCCCTTGGCAGCCGAATCACCACACTCATGGGAAGTTCTGTTGACACCCAGAAACTCATTTCTTCGGTAACGCTTTTTCACCACGCCGCCGGGAAGCTGGATCCAGACGAGAGCGCCCCTTGGCTCGCAGACTTCGCGCAACTCTGCGAGAACATCCTCGCGGCCGTCGAGGCACAGGGCTACGAGAGGTGATTCCTCACGCTGAACCTGTTGAATCAGCAGCAGGCATGAGCGGGCTCGAAATTGCCGCCGTGGTGTTCGGCCTAGCCTGCGTTTATCCCACCATCCGCCAGAGCGTTCTCTGCTGGCCCGCAGGCCTCATCCAAGTGCTGCTCTACATTGCGATTTTTTACGAGGTGAAGCTCTATTCGGACATGCTTTTGCAAGTCGTTTACGTCGGCCTGCAAATCTACGGCTGGTATTATTGGATCCACGGCGGAAAAAGCATGACGAACTTCCTGTCAGCAGGCTTCCCCGAAAAGCCCTCGGCATTTGAATCTTTTCCTTTCGTCCTTCAACCATGCTGCTGGGATTCTTCATGCACCAAAAACGGATGCTGCGCTGCATGACTTGACGAGTTTTATGCCTATTCCCCCGCTTCTAGGCGGGAGGCACTCCAACTGGCCAGCCCGGCATTGAGGAAGCGTTCCTGAGCTTTTGGTATGTCGTAAGCGACGTGCCGGAACCGGACCACTCGACGTTCGCAATCGTAGACAGCATAGCAGGCGCGGGGGTTGTCGTCACGGGGCTGGCCGACGCTGCCAACGTTCACAATGTAGCGGGAACCTTTGTGGAGCTGGACGGGGACGTCGCCGGGGACCGTTTGCCTGAGTTCCTCTCGGTGCATTTTCCAAATGGCGGGCAGGTGAGTGTGTCGAATGAACGCAACTTTAGCGTCCATGGTTTCGAACGAGGCGTTGGCGTCCTCATCGTTGTGGACGTAGGAGAATGTTTCCGGACGCCATGGGGAGGCGTGCACCAACATCATATCATCTTTGTTAAGAACCAGCGGTAGTGTCCGGAGCCAGGTTTTATCTTTCGCAAGCTGCCGCCTGGGAATTTTCAGAGGCCAACCGACCACGGCCCTCAATTCGTCACACCCCCGGTTCAGGTGTTCGTGGTTGCCCAGTAAGCACCCGAGGAATTTCTCCCGGACGATCCGCACGCATTCGCCCGGCTCGGATCCGTAGCCCACTAACATCCCCGAGGCAATACTACTCCGACACACCGAGCTCGGTGGCGTCCGCTAAAACCGCCTCGAAGGCGTCGATGTTGGCGTGGATGTCGCTGAAGAGAGCTATCGTGCTCATGGTCTTTGGTGATTATGGTTCGCACCATTCTTAATCGAAGCGAGCGGCAGTTTCAGCATGGGTTGCGTCCGCATCTGGACGAATCGATACTTAGCTGGATCGATTTGCGCTTCTCCGTCCCAGCTGTAAGCGCAGAGGAATCCCCCCTTGCCTGCACCGTAGTCCAGGCAGGCGAGGTTGGAGCGGATCGGAGCCGGCGTGGGGCTCTGGAGCGCGTAGTGCCCGAAGAACGTCGGAGGCGAATCCTCCGGGTATCCCGTTTTCGGAACACGAGCCAGCGGTCGATCAGGAACGTCACTGCATTCCGGAAAAATCGCCTCGCGGCAGGTTGTTCCTTCAAGATCGATCCACCATTTCACGCGGATCTCGCGGCGCATCGTTTCATCGGCTGTCCTGTGCGCGGCTCCCTCGGGAAGCAGTGCTTCCGGACCATTCACAATGCGGCTGATGGTGTCATGTTCGCTGGTGCCTTTTTTGCTGTAGCGCTCCAAGGCAGCGCCTTCGAGGCGTCCAACTTCGTTCATCTCTCTAATGGCTTGCTCATCCCAGCAGGCGTGAACAGCACGCAGGCCCCCGAGGTCAAGGCTAAGGGGAAGGCTGGAAAACCAGCGGATCCAATTGTCCCACTCCCGGCGGTCGGGAAATTGATCGAGCGTTTCCCGGTGCTGTCGGAAGTTCTTATCCGAATGCGGCCGCAGAAATCCCCCATCCTGGCCAGTCGTGTGGTATCGCATGGCGTTCACTTCATGGTTCCCAAGGATCGCGAGGGCGTCCCCTGCCTCAACCATGCCGCGAACCGTCGCGAGCGCCTCTGGGATCTTAGGCCCCCGGTCAATGAAATCCCCGAGGAAAACAACCTTCCGCCCCTCCGGGTGTCGCCAGGTCGAGGACGCACTTTGATATCCGAGGATTTCGAGGAGTGAGTTCAGTTCGTCCGCATGCCCGTGAATGTCACCAATGATGTCGCAGCTTTTCATAACGCATCGAGATTACTTCCCTAGGAAAGTTCAAGCAATTCACAGGTTTGACGGATATGTTACTCTATCGTCATGTTTGAGGATCTCTTTTCCATCGGAGGGCTTTCGATTGACCGGCTCAAGAGTTTTGTCGAGGTGGCAGAGAAGGGGGCGATTGCGCGGGTGGCTGACGGCGACCCCTCACGGCAGTCGCTCATCAGTCGACAGATCGGCGAGCTGGAAGCGTTTTTCGGAACCGAGCTGACCCGGCGCAAGGGCAAGGGACTTGAACTGACCGAGGCCGGTCGCGAGTTGGCCCGCCAGGCCCGGCTCCAGTTCCAAGGGCTCGCGGACTTCAAGGCATCGTGCGCTGGGCTCCCTATCGAGTTCCGCATCGCCGCCGGCAACAGCATCCTCGAATGGCTACTTGCTCCAGCGATGACCGCCGTCGCTGGCGCGGTTCCCGGCAGCCGCTTTGTCCTCCTCGACTGCCGCACGGGTGAGGCGGTGCGCGGGCTTCTTGACCACACGATTGACTTGGCAATCATCCGCAAATCGGCAGTCGTGCAGCCGCTCAAATTCCGCACTGTTGGTCGTTTCGGATACGCGCTTTTTGTCCCAAAGTCACTCGGACGCAAGATACAAAAAAATCTGCCGCTCGCCATTTCGATGGGCGGCGATTTTTACGATTCGTTTCAACTGGCGGCAGAGAAGGCCGGCGAGTCACCCAATATCGTCTTCCGCTGTTCGAGCTTCACCCAGGCCGCTCAGCTCGTCCGCTCCGGGACATGCGGCGCCATCCTCCCCCGCATCGCCGCTCCGTTCCTCGCAGGTGACGCCACCATCCACGAACTTCCCTGGCTCAAGTCCGTGACGCGCGACATCGGGATCGCCTGGCACCGCCGGCTTATGGACATCCGCCCGATGGCGGCCCGGCTCCTCGAAGCGATGGAGGTCCCGATCACAGGGACATTGAAGAAATCCTGACGATAAAGTCATCCACAACGCATCTTCCTGCATGGCTGATATTGGGCTCCTGCAGCATGAATTGCGCCTTAAAATCATCAGGACATCGATAGTCCCGGCCGGCAACAAGCCCGGGATGAACGATGGCAACCAAACCGACATTATTAAACTCGCCGAAGCCCTACAATCCGGGGCGGAATGCAGAAGAATCTTGCCTGGATCAAAGAACAATTCTCAAAAATCTTGCGCGTCCTCGAGGGGAGCAAGCCCCCTCAGAGCCGGCTAAGCCTGCCGCAGATAGGTGATCTCCACACCACGGGTCAGCCGGGCTTCCTGGATGGCCTGTTCCAGTGAAAATGGTCCGCTCTCATATTTTTGGAAGATGTCGAGGCCCCGGTCCATTGTGATTTTCCATCCGGTATCGGTCGTGATGTTACGGGCATGGAAATTCGGGCTGTGGTCCAGCTCCCAACTGAATGCGACTCGCGACCCAGTGAATGATTCGGCAATTTGATTGAGGAATTCCTCCTGCTTCACACAGCAGTCGAGGTCCGACTGGGTGACGAGATGAATTTCCGCCTCGTCTCCCTCGGGAACAATGTCGTGAACCATCTGAAGAAACTCCATCACGTTCCGGGCTTGGAAAAACATCCGGACATACGGGTCGTGGATGGTGATTTTTGACGCTCCTTTCAGATGTGCGGCAAAGAGCCTTCGGTAGCTCCAGCCTTTCGTATTCTCCGGAACCACCACATGCCCTGGCTGCGGCACACACTCCTGGCTTTTTTCGGGAGTGTCCGGCGCGGCCTCCTCATTTGGCGATTCTCCCTCGCCCTCATGAGCGGGGTTCTCTGGATTGGCTGTTTGGCGTGGGGCGGCAAATGTCGGATACTGAATCTCTTCGGGGGTGATGACGGTGACAGGGGCTCCACCGGAAATCGGCCTATAGATAAAATCGTGACGCTTGAACGTGTCATCGATCCGAAGGATATGCTCGCGCACCCGGCGACGGCACTCCATTGAGAAATGCAGGATTTCCGCCATCTCCTCGGCCGTGGCTTTCCCATCGGGGTAAAGGATTTTCATCAATCCCGAGAACGTCTTCTCGAAGCCGGTCTGGTCACGAGTGGAAACCTCGGAGGTGATTTCGAAATGTTCCTGGTAGGCCCCAGTAAAGTCTTCGGTTCTGAGGTGCTTCAGAATTTCCGCCAAGTAATCGACAATGAAGCCGTATCCATTTGTGAAAAGCTCATGACGAATTGGAGATACCTCCCAACCGGGATTGTAGGCGTGCATTCGGTCGAGGAAGGCGGAATCAATGTATTTGTCCGGGAGCGGTTCAAAGAAATGGGAATGCTTGAGCATGTAGGCCACTGATTTCTTCGTGTTACCCATGAAGACCATGGAGGCTTCCGCCGTGAGCTGCTCGATACCACGCGAGAAAGTGCGGTTGGCCATGTAGTTTTTCATGATGTCCACCAGCGCTTTGTCCACCTTCTTGTCCTTGCCAGCGAACTCATCAAAGCAGACGCAATCCCAGTAACCGACAAGGCCGATACGCCCGTTGGAGTTGCTGACAAAAAGCTTGGGAGCCGTGACCTCCGATCCAGAGATGAGCATGCCGTGCGGAGAAAATTCGGCGTAGATGTGGGACTTCCCTGTCCCCTTGGGTCCGAGTTCGAGCAGGTTGTAGTTTCGCTCGCAGTACGGAATCAATCGGACGAGCGTAAGGAGTTTCGCGCGGCGACCAAAAAACTCAGGATTGAATCCCATGCTCTGCATGAGCACATCCATCCACTCCTCAGTCGTAAAGAGCGCACGGGCTTTCAGGAAATCCTCAAATTCCACCTTTGCCACCTGAATCGGTTTGAGGGTATCGATTTGCCACGGGCTGCTTTTCTGATCCTCGTTAACCTCGTAGGTGACGTCCACAATGCACCATATGCCGCCGACTAGGAGCTTAGGAAAGCGGCGGACAAAATCGTCAGACACAGGCACTTTTTTGAGTCCAAGATTCGTGAATTCCGCTTCGTAAAACCCGCCCTTGTCGTTCAATTCGACGGTGAGTTTGTCGATGACTTTGTGACGCCCCTTCTCCTTGATGGTGGATTTCACCAACTCGGCCTGATTCCGATGGACATAGTGCTTAGCCAGGATGCGTTGGACGGATTCGAGGCCGGACTTCAAAACCGCCGGGTCGTCTGTGGCACAATGCTGGCCCAGAAGGAATTCAAGCACGTAGGTCGGAACAACGGCATTTTGTTTTAGCCCCTTGGTGAGATCCTTGCGAACGACGAGACCGGGAAAGGCATCCAGAATCTTTCGGTCGAGATCCCGCAGGGGAGGAGCGGAATCGGTCAAGAGTTCGGCAGGTATAGACGATTCAGGAAGATCCGTCGTTTCTGTTGGCGTGGAATCAGATGTCATCGAAGTCGGTGGCGAACGGTTTCTGGAGTTTGATCGGATGGGACTTGTAAGTCACGGTCTGGTTTGTGCCCGGCAGTGTTTCTTCCAGGCGGATTTCCACCGTCTTGTTGTTGAAGTCATCGGCGGCCTTGGAGAGGACGAGGACGACGCTCACTTCTCGCTTGCGGGCCTCCTCGTCGGCGGAATCACATTTGAGCGTCTTGACTTCCGAGAGCGGAGTTCCGTCCATTGCGAAAACCCCAACCCGGAGTTCGCGGAGCAGGAGCTTTGTCGCCACCGGCATTTCCTGATAGAGCGAGAGGGCAACCTGGCCGGTCGTGATTTTCGCGGGAACACGCAAGAGTTCCACGGAAACCCGCCCTGTGTCGTCGGTGCGGGCTTTGTGAATATGGACCACTGGGACGATGACCTCCTGCAGGCTCAGCCCGCCATGAACATATCGCTTCCCTGAGCCTTGAATCGGAAAGCGTCCTAGGGCCAAGGGAAATGAGCAGGACCAATCGCCAGGGAGCCCGAGTTGAGCTGCTGTAAATAACTTGGTGTCAGACGATGAATGAATACCAGTGCCAATGGAAAACCGCCGGTTGCGTAACAACCATGCGGAAGCGCCGGGTAAAGGGGTGTCGTCGTTCTCATGAACGGCATCCTGTTGAAACAGAAAGCCGTGGTCTGACACGAGCAGCATGTTGTTGCCATTGATATTGGCGATTTTCTTGACGATGGAGATCAGCTCATCGAATGCCTGCTCAACAGCATCCACAGTCTTTGCTTCGGTCGCCGCGGCATCTCCGGTTTTGTCGATTACATTGTGGAAGATGTAGATGGCATCGTGCTCCCGCATCAATGCCCGCCCATCGCTTTTCGTGTTGAGTTCGAGAAAATGCTCGGCCTGAATGGCCGTCCCGCGTCCATTCAACGCCCGTTTGAGGATTTCGCTCCGGTTATCGGTCCCGGTAGCACTGCGCCCATCGACGATTGCATTGCCAGTATCCGGGTCGATTGCCAACTCCTTCCCTGGCAGAAGCGAGGCCATTCCGAGCTGGGTGTAGGATGGAAGCGATGCGAAAAGCGCATCCAATTCCGCCGTGAAACGGTTCTCGGCATTCATGCGTTCGGCAAAATCGGCCGCAGCTTCGTAGCGGAGCGCATCGGAAATAATCACAAACACCTTTTGTCCTTTGTCCAGGTAGGGCCGGACATACTGGTCGAAAAACGCGCGTTGGCGGGGGATTTTCCCGCATGACCACTTGTCCAAGGAACGAACTTTGTCACTCCACTGGTCAGCCAGCGGGAGGAGGAAATTATTGACGTAGGCCTTCTCGGTCCACTCGGTCAGTTTTTCCATCACATTCACCTGCCCGTATCGGCGCAAGTGGTAGCAGGCCTTCCGATAAGCGCGGTCGGTTTTCCACCACGTCGAGCGGTAGCGCTCAAGGCCCTCATCAATCGAGTCCAGATGCAGCTCCGCCGAGGCAATCAGCTCCCGGAGTTCAAGGGCTTGTTGAATGGCTCCATAACCGTGGGCATGATCCGGGAACCAGAAGGAATGCCGCCTAACTTGGATTTTGTTGCGGATTTCATCCGCCGTGGCCCCTTCCTCAAAAGCCCGGCATAGCCGGTGAATGATGAACTTTTCAAAAATCTCAAACGTGTCGGCATCACCCAGATCGAGGCGCTCCCCCGATGCGTCGAGCTTCGCAGCCAGTTGGAAATCACTCTCCAATCCTGTCGCCCATTTACGGAAAGACTGACTGTGCGATTGGCTGTCCTTCCATCGCTGTAGGAAAACCTTCGCATGAGCGGTCAGCGCCACTGCCGTATCAAGCGGATTCGCGGCACGAAACAGGGAAACAGCAAAATCCCGGATGGATGGGGTCTCAGTCACATAGCCAAAAAGCCGGGCAACCTCCCGCCAGAACGATTCCACCAAGGCATACTTGCCGAATGTTTCCTCCACGGGATCGAACATTTCACTGGGCAAACGCTGCCTCAGAAATTCCAAGAGCACCGCATCCACCTCCACCGGGGAATCGGCAAGAACCGCCATCATTTTCAGACGCAACTCAGTGACCTCGTTGTCTTTGTCAACCATTTCCTTGAGACGCTGCACCCGCTTGGCGTCCTTAAAGAATTCGGCATGCTGCTCAGCGAGGGGACGGAACTCATACGGGAGGCCGACTTCCTGCACCGCCAGAGAGGCTCGGTCCGCTTTGAATTCATGGCCCTGAAGCAGAAGGTCGAGAAGCCAATTGTCGCCATCACCGGGTCGTTCAAATGGACAGTAAACCAAAAAACGAGAGGAAGAATCCTGCAACATCCGAACTTTTGTCCCGAACTCGTTATTTCCGACGGTGAGTTTAGTCACGCGGTCTCCCTCAAAGCCCTCGAATGCTTTCTGCCACTCAACAGGGGCATCATACCAGAAGACGAGCCGGTGTCGCTGGAAGGTTTGTTGGAGGCTATCGTGGATGCGTTTCATTCTACAAATTTTCTAAAAGATATGAGGTCTTCTGAGCGGTCAACCATCGCTTGGTATAGCAATCTTTTAGTTTTGGCTTTTGCCCGCATTTCTCCGCTGCCTCCTCAAGAGAGATCAAGCGATCAGCAAGTCCCAATGCACAGGCTGTGAGCACCGCAGCCTTGTCTCCGGTCGTGACAAGCCACCCGGAGAATTCGAGGACAAATACGTGTGCGAGCAAATCCCGCTCTCCAGCGTCCAGACCTAAAAGTGTCGATGACTTTGCGGCGGCCTTCAATTGAGCTTCTGTCGAAGGCTGCTCAATGACAGCTTGCCTAGTGAAGGCATCCATATCAATTTCGACGTAGCCGTGCATGACGTCCGGTTTTGTGGCCAGTTCCTTTGAAACCTCCGCCACAGTTCGAATGTCAAAATGCCCTGCCAGAGCATTCCAGCAACTGCTTTGAGTCGCTTGGATTACCACGCACGTGTCCACGTAAAGAATTGGTTTGGGCATCGAAGGCTGTTTCTCACTGGTCGATGTTGAGTGTCACACCATGAAAAGCGGCCTGTACCGAAAGGCTCTGAAGGTCCATGCCAAGCACCTTGAGGACCTTCCTGGCGGATACCTCCCCTTTTTCGATGCCCCATGCCAAGCGCTCAAAAAAAGTGCGGGAGAAAGGCGCTTTCTCAACCGCCTGGAAAGACGGCAATTCGGCGATCAGCGAACCTGCCTCCGCCAGTTTGATTTTCCCTAGCGCGACATATCTCCAGACCACAGCCGGTGGCGAGACATGGAAACGTTCAGCGATAGAAGTCACCCAATCCGCCAGAGATCCTTGCTCCGGTTGTTTATCCCACCTTTGGCAAAAAACATTCGCAGGCATCAGAAGAGCTGCCGCAAAGTTATCGGCCAGATGCTCGACCTTTTTCGCCTTTGTCGAAGAAGGATTTTTTCGATCCACCCTTTCTGGTGGCATGGCGTCCCATGTCAGGACATGAAACAGCTCGTGTGCGAGGTCGAACGTTTGGCGTCCCAATGATTCTCGCCGGTGTATCAGGATCGTGTCTGCCCCGGGAATCTGGGCGGCAACTCCGGAGACTCCATCGGGCATATCGACGAAGAAAACCGGGATATGCAATTTTTGTTCAACCGCTACGGCCAGTTTTTCGCTTGGCACGGGTCCGAGCTCCAGATGGCGGCCCATGGCTTCTCCGGCGGCCTGCGCATCCTCGAAGGTGCTGTTGAGATTGAGAGCCAGCTTGGGACGAATCGGACCCGGCGTCTCTCCACGTTTTTCACCAAGGTAACGCCAAAGAGCGACCCATTTTCCGGCTTGTTCTTGGAAGGGTTGGAGGTCGGCTTCCTCCGATCCAGAACAGCGGTAAGAGAAGCCTCCCTCTCCCACGAGTCGAAAGGGATCTAAAAAGAAATCCATGTCCAGGCCAGTAATTCCGAGAAGAGCCAGCATTTCCTCGATTGTGACCTTTCTTTCGCCTGCCTCGATGGCTGTGAGTGTTTGGCGGTCCTTGAATCCCAGCTTCTTGGCCAAGTCGGATTGGGTTAACCCCAACGACTCCCTCGCCACGGCAATTCGGCGGCCAATGTGGGGAATTGGCAAATACTCAGCATGCGTTTCCATATGGCAAGATTGTCTTGCTTTTAACGGAAGGCAAGATATTTTTGCCCAATGAGTCAAAGCGCTTCTACGCAATATCCTGCGGAAAACCTTGTTGGAACCGTCATCGCCGACCGATGGCAAGTAACCGCCAAGCTGAACGGAGGAGTTGCAGAAACAACAGGAGGGAATTTTTCCATCCCCTATGAAGTTCTTGATTTGCAGACGAAACAAAAAGCTTTTCTCAAGTTGCTCAACATACAAAAAGCCCTGACTATTTACCAAGGCTTCCCTGGGTTCACTCTGACTGAGGCATTGAACCGTATCACCGAGGGCCATATTTTTGAATGCCATCTTGCCGATGCATGTGCTGAGCGAAAAATGACTCGTGTCGTGCGTGGAATCGATCACGGACATACTATGGTCGAGATCCCCGGATTCGGCGCTGTCCAACATGGCTATATCGTTTTTGAGCTTGGAGTTGGTGACACTCATCACTTCCTCAAGGTATCGCAGTCATTTGATCTTGCGTGGACTATGAAGGTCCTCCATCAAGCTGCAGTTGGTGTGCAGCAACTCCACCAAGCAGAAATTGCTCATCAAGACATAAAGCGGTCCAACGTCGTTTTCTTCGAACGCAACAACGCGAAACTTACGGACCTCGGTAGAGCGGTAAAGCGTGATCGTTACAGCAATAATAACGACCGTGATGTGCCTTGTGAGTTCACAAATAGCCCACCCGAATTGATCTATGGCTCCATCCCGGGCGATTGGGACCAGCGCCACTTTTCGACCGACCTTTACATGCTTGGCAATCTTGCATTTTCGATGCTCTCCAACGTGACCATCACGAGCGCCATTCTTCTCGAACTACCAATTGAACTCCGTCCTAAATCGTTGGCGGGACTTATACTCGGTGGCACCTATCAGGGGAAATACTCAGAAGTTGTGCCGTTTCTTAAAAACGCCCTTGATACCGTTCTGGTTCGGTGCGCCCCGCAGGTTGATGACTGCATCAGGGAGAAATGGAGCACGACTGTCGCGCAACTCTGTGACCCCGATCCCGAGAATAGGGGGCATCCCCGGGATCACGCCCAGAAGCACAATCGTCGATATTCTGCTGAACGTTTCATTTCTGCGTTCCGTGATATGGAATTGAAAGCCGCAATTGCCGCCAAAAAATGAACAGCTTCTCGGAGAAAATTCGCCGTGTTATCCCCCGCTGGCGCAACTTCAGGGTGTCCGCGAGACTCGGCGAGATTCTTCCTTTAAAGTCCCCCGCGTACTCCGAACCGCTGGTTCTTAGCGCAGCAGACGCTTGGCAGGTGTGGAGTTCGGCTAAAAATCCGAATAGCGCCGGGGAACTGCTCTCATCCGGCCTTCTCTCTGGAGATGAGAAGGCGGTGCGTGAGGCATCCGCGTTCCTTTTGAATGGCGGCTCCCAAGCTTCTCCATTTGCCCGGGAGTTTGCTCGCTCGGTGCTTTCGATTGAGAGTCTGAGCAATATTTCTATTCCGGGGTCTCATGCCGATCAGGATGTCCGCTCCATTAGAGCCCTCCTGAGACTCAACCCTTTTGATGCGGTCGCTTGGGCGGACTTGGCGCGATTTCACACGATTGGCGGGCGGTTTGAAAAAGCTCATCGTGCCATCCTTACCGCACTCCGACTCGCACCAGGGAACCGCTACATACTGCGCACTGCTGTCCGCTGCTTGATCCATCTGGAGAAAGCGGACCAAGCCTTGTTTCATCTCGTCCGTTGTCAGACCACTGAGCATGACCCCTGGCTACTTGCAGCGCACCTGACGGCATCTAGCATTGAGGGGAAGGTCTCTAGACTGCGGAAGCGTGCGCTGGCTGTGAGCACTTTCGACATGGACCCGCTTCATTTGTCCGAACTCAGAGCATCTCTGGCTAGTGACGAGTTGATGGCAGGGAACTCAAAGAAAGGAAGAAAGCTATTGCAAGCAGCCCTTCAGAAACCCACCGAAAATGTCATTGCTCAGGC
>Ga0335395_10001376_pt1 | contig 15400 bp, 8 predicted proteins | sample MAT02_FD_205744 | JGI IMG/M metagenome (GOLD analysis project Ga0335395, IMG submission 205744) | Freshwater microbial communities from Lake Fryxell liftoff mats and glacier meltwater in Antarctica - MAT-02 (spades assembly) (version 2) ...
ACAAACATCATTTTAACCAACTGTATTATTTGGAACAATAGTGGCGGACAAATTTTTAACAACCAACTAGGCAATACTACCGTCACGTATTCCATAGTGCAAGGCGGCTACTCCGGCACAGGCAACCTGGCTACCGACCCGCTCTTCGTGGACGCTCCCAATGGCGACCTCCGCCTCGCCCCCTGCTCGCCCGCCATCAATGCAGGCACCAACACAGGCGCACCCGCTACGGATATTGTGGGCAATGTTCGCCCATTCGTGGGTACAGTCAGCACGGCGGATATGGGAGCGTATGAGTATCAGGGAAATCCTGCGGTTACCGTTACTTCCCCCACGGTTACGCAACCTACTTGTGCTGTTCCCACGGGTACTATCGTGGTCAATGTTACCGTCACGGGCGGCGGTACTTTAGAATACAGCATTGATAACGGCAGCAACTGGCAAAGTAGTGCCACTTTCAGCGGCCTTGCCGCCGGGAATTACAACCTCAAAGTACGCTTGCAGACCAGTCAGACTTGCGAGGTCGCCTACGCCAGCAATCCCGCTGTACTCACTGCGCTTCCTAGTGTCACTGCTGGCGCCCTCTCTTCGAACGCAGCAAGCATCTGCCAAGGGGGAAGTGTGGACATTTCTCACACGGGTAACACGGGTACTATCGGGTTTGTTGTTTTTCAGAACGGAACAGTGATTGGAAGCTACGCCTCCTTGCCTGAAGTAGAAACATTCTTTACTACTGCTTCTCCTGGTGTATATTGTGTATATGGGTTTGCGTATTTAGTAACCCCTAGCTGTAGTAATTTTGCTGGCTTCACCCTCGCACAAGTCATTGCTGCTTGTTTTGCCGGGCAATGCTACAACATTAGCGATCCATTGTGTATTACGGTCAGTCCGCAACCCGTTGGGCCGACGTTGAATGTCAAAACGCCCAATGTGGCAGCGGTTTGTTTTGGAACGGATGTCAGTGCTACTTTCACCGCAGGCAGCGGTGGCGTGGGTTGCTCGGATGATTATGTGTTGATTATTGACGGCGGAACACCTGTAGCTTACACCCCTGGCAGCAATGTGGGAGCAGCAGCCACCAGCAGCATCGCTATTCAAGGTCGCCGCGCTAACTGTGGCGTAGGGTCGGGTTGTAACGGTACAAATTATGTGACGTTGGCGAGTTGGACGGTCGATCCCGTCAGTGTGGGCGGTACTATCGCCGGTGGCGCGCCAGTGTGCGCGGGCAGCAACAGCACCCCGCTGACTTTGAGCGGTCAGGCGGGCACAGTCGTGAAATGGCAGTCGTCCACGACTTCTGACTTTGCCAGCCCGACCGACATTACTAACAATACAACCAGCCTCACAGCCACTAACCTTAACCAGACGACCTACTACCGGGCCGTGGTGCAGAGCGGCGTGTGTGCGTCGGTTTTCTCGGCCACGGCCACTGTGACGGTGAAGCCTCAACCTTCGGCCAGCATCGCGGGCAACGGCGGGGCGGTCTGCTCCGGTAGCAACGCTAGCTTCACCGTCAGCGGTACTTCGGGGGCGACCTTGACCTACACCATCACGGGCCAAAGCGGCAACCAGACGCTGATCCTGAACGGCATCAACCAGGCCATCACGGCCAGCAACGCGACGGCGGACGTGACGCTGACTTTGGCGAGCGTGGAGTTGAACGGCTGCACGGCCAGTCTGTCGGGCAGTTCCACGGTGACGGTTAACGCCCTGCCGACGCTGACCCCTGGCCCCAACAAGACGGTCATCCTCGGCTACGGCAGCAACTGCACCGACATTTCAGCCCAAGCCAGCGGGGGCAGCGGCGGAAACTACGCCTACCTGTGGAGCCAGAATGCGGGCAGCACTTCCTCGGTGCGCGTGTGCCCGCAGGCCGCGACGACCTACACCGTGACGGCCACCGACGGCAACGGCTGCACCTCGGCCCAGGCCCAGGTGAGGGTCAATGTGCAGGACGTGCGCTGCGGCAACCGCAACCAGAACGTGACGATCTGCTACTTCGGCGTGACGCAGTGCGTGAGCGAGAAGATCGCGGCCCGCTACCTGAGGCTGGGGGCCAGGCTGGGCGGCTGCGGCAGTGGCGTAGCGGCGCGTGTGGGCGTGGCAGAAAGCGAGGAACTGCCGCTGCAACTGGGTGTGAAGGCTTACCCCAACCCGGTGGCGGATGCGGTGACGGTGGAAGTGCAGGCCCCCCGCTCGGGCGGAGCCACGGTGGAGGTGCTCGACGTGGCGGGCCGGGTGCGGCAGTCGCGGCAGCAGTCGCTGGCGGAGGGGCTGAACGAGGTGGAGCTGCGGCTGGGTAGTTTGCCTTCGGGGATCTACCTGATCCGGGTGCGGGACGCGGCGGGGCGGCAAGGCGTGGTGCGGGTCAGCAGGGAGTAGGGTTTGGGGGGCGGGGCCATTTCAGCCTCGCCCCACCTGCTTTTCCAAGTTTTCTGCGCTTTTCCCAGTTTTTGGTCGAATAGGGACTGTTTTTGGTCAAAACAGGAGGGTTTTGACCAATTATGGACAGTCCGTTCTCTGAACGCTCCCGAACTTTGCAGCACTCAGGTGGTGAAAACTTCTTTTCCCCATTAGATTTTATTCGGACAAATTAACTAGACTATCGCGCCCGGTGGCGAGCTTTGCCTCATGAACTACGAAGAGCAAAAAAACACGAGGGCAATTTTTTGTCCCTGACGAGCCTGACGGTGATCGAATTCGAGCACTTTTTGCGCTATTTCGAGCCGCTTTGGGAAAAGCGTTACCGTCATTACACGCTTGAGAGTGGATTGCGCAAGAATCCGCTTTCAAGGAACACGGCAACGCCCTGCTGCCCTGTCGCGACTCGGCCAAGTTGGCTCGGGTGCTGGCCGACCACCGCAGCAAGGTCTTCCGGCTGGACGGCGTGGAGGCGGGCGGGCAGCGCAACGCCGACCAAGCGGCTCAGAAAGAGGAAGGGAAGCTGACCGTTAATAAGAGCACCTACTTGATCTTCCCTACACCTGAATCACCCCCACATTGAACGCCTTCGTAATCGGGGCCTGATTGGCCGCCTCGATGCCCAGCGAGATAATGCGCCGCGTTTCGCGCGGGTCGATGATGCCGTCCACCCAGAGGCGGGCGGCGGCGTAGTAGGGCGAGAGTTGCGCGTCGTAGCGGTCGGTGATTTCTTTCAGCAGGTCGGCTTCGGCTTCTTCGCTGAGTTCCTGGCCCTTGGATTTGAGCGAGGCGGCTTCGATCTGGACGAGGGTTTTGGCGGCGGCGGTGCCGCTCATCACGGCCATTTGGGCGGTGGGCCAGGCATAAATCAGGCGCGGATCGTAAGCTTTGCCACACATGGCGTAGTTGCCCGCGCCGTAGGAATTGCCGACAATGAATGTGAACTTCGGCACCACCGAATTGGCCACGGCGTTGACCATCTTGGCCCCGTCCTTGATGATGCCGCCCTGTTCGGCGCGGCTACCGACCATGAAGCCCGTCACGTCCTGGAAAAACAGCAGCGGGATTTTCTTCTGGTTGCAAGTCATGATGAAGCGGGCGGCTTTGTCGGCGGACTCGCCGTAAATGACACCACCCATCTGCATCTCGCCCTTGCCCGACTTGACGACCGTGCGCTGATTGGCCACGATGCCCACGGCCCAGCCGTCCACGCGGGCGGTGGCGCAGAGGAGCGTTCTGCCGTAGTCGGGCTTGTATTCGTCCAGTTCGGAGGCATCTACGATGCATTCCAGCAACTGCGCCATGTCGTAAGGCTTGAAGCGGTCGGCGGGCAGAATGTCGAAGATTTCGTCGGGCTGGCGCTTGGGTAAGATGGCTTCCGCGCGGTTGAATCCGGCGTTTTGGGGCGCGCCCAGCTTGCTCATGGATTTGCGGATAGCATCCAGACAGCTTTGGTCGTCGGGGTACTTGTTGTCGGTCACGCCCGAAATCTCGCTGTGCATCGTGGCCCCGCCCAGCGTTTCGGCGTCCACATTCTCGCCGATGGACGACTTAACCAAATACGGCCCCGCCAAAAATACCGACCCCGTGCCTTCCACGATCAGGGCCTCGTCGGACATAACGGGCAAATAGGCCCCGCCCGCCACGCAACTACCCATGATGGCGGCAATCTGCGGAATGCCCTTGGCCGATAGCTGCGCGTTATTCCTGAAAACCCGGCCAAAGTGCTCTTTATCGGCAAAAACCTCGGCTTGCATGGGAAGGTACACGCCCGCGCTGTCCACCAGATAAATGATGGGCAGCCGGTTTTCCAGCGCGATTTCCTGCGCCCGCAGGTTTTTTTTGGCCGTAATCGGAAACCACGCGCCGGCCTTCACCGTGGCGTCGTTGGCGACCACCACGCACAGCCGCCCGGCCACGTAGCCCAGGCCCACCACTACGCCGCCCGCCGGACAGCCGCCTTCGGCTTCGTACATGCCATCACCCGCCAAGGCCCCCACTTCCAGGAAGTAGGCTTTATCGTCGAGCAGGTAGGCGATGCGCTCGCGGGCAGTGAGTTTGCCCTTTTTATGTTGGCTCTCGATTTTCTTGATACCGCCGCCGAGCTGGGCCGTGGCGTAGCGGACGTTAAGGTCAGCGATGAGTTTGGTTAGGGAAGTAGGCATTGGCGTGAAGGGTGGAGCGGCTTACTAAGAAATCAGAAGGGTTAGTTTTCAATCGAATCCACCGCTGGCTTCTTGAATTCTAGCGTCGTGTCCACGGGCGACTCGGAGGGGCCTCTGTCTTTCTTGCCAAAAATAGACACGTTAACGTAGCGCTTCGGATTTTCGCGCAGGTTGGCCAGCAACTGGTTCATGCTGATGACGGCGTAGTTGAGGTTGTTGTAGAGCTTGTCGTCGTTGATGAGCTTGCTGGCGGTACCCTGCCCTGACTTGACCGAGGCAACGAGTTGCTCCATCTGCGCCACCAGTTGGTTGGCGCGGTTGACGGTTTCGCCCAGCCGCAGGGCATTCAGCGAGTCGGCAAAGGTGCCCGTCTTAGTTAGCAGCGGGCCGATTTTCTTCTCGGTTTCGATTAGGGAGCCGGAGAGTTTGCTCAGGTTGGCGGTGAGTTCGGCCAGGCTCTTTTGGTTTTGCTGGAGCGTGGTGCGCAAGGCAAGCCCCGTTTGGTCGTAGTTGCGCAGCACCTGATTAAGGATGGCCCCGGTTTCCTGAAAGCCCTTCGTCACCATCGTCAGGTTCCTGACCAGCGAATCGGCGTGGGTAATGACGGGCAGGGTTCTTTCCTGCAAAAGCGCCTGAATGCCTGCTTCCCGGCCGCTCAACAGCGTGTCGCCGTCGGCCAGCGGGCGGCCCGCCGGGTTGACTTCGAGGCGAATGAGCTTGCCGCCCAGCAAGCCGCCATCGGCCAGCACGGCCTTGGTGCCTTGTCGGATGATGAGGTCTTTGCGGATGTCCAGCGTCACCAATAAATGGTTATTCTTTTCTTGTTCTATCCTGACTTTGCGCACCTTCCCTACCACCATGCCGTTGAGCATCACCGGGTTTGAGGAAGTCAGTCCATCAATTTTATCATAAGTGACATAATAGCTTTTGTTGGGCGAAAAGAGGTCGGCTCCTTTCAAAAAATTAAAACCAAAGTAGAGCATCCCGATCGTGGAGACCGACAGCAAGCCCACTTTAAGCTCTCGGGAGAATTTCATGGATGTAAAATCGTGAGGATAGAAGGAGTTGTTTCGGCTACGAAAATGCTACTATTATCGTTCCATCTCCTCCCGGTACTGCTTGAAAGCTCCGAACACCGCGTCCGCCACTTCTTCTTGCCCCTGACGGGAATGTAGGTAAGTCTCTTCGTCTGCATTGCTCAGAAAACCGGTTTCCACCAGCACGCTGGGCATATTGGTTCGCCACAGCACCAGGAACCCCGCCTGCTTCACGCCCCGGCTCTTGCGCTTCGACTCCGCCCGGAACTGCCGCTCGACCCGGCTGGCAAACAGCAGGCTGCTCGACAGAAAGGCACTCTGGTAATTGGCTAGCATGATGTGCGCCAGCGGTGAAGTGGGGTTAAAGCCTTTGTAGGTTTCTTGGTAGTCTTTTTCCTTCAAGATAACCGAGTTCTCGCGCTTGGCCACTTCCAGGTTAGCCTCGGACTTGTGCAGCCCCATCACGTAAGTCTCGGTACCCAAGGCGCTTTTGGCCCCCGAATTGCAGTGGATGGAAATGAACAGGTCGGCGTGATTGCGGTTGGCGTAAGCTGAGCGTTCGTCCAGCTCCACGAACACGTCGGAGGTGCGGGTGTAGAGAACCTTAACCTCCGGCATTTCCTCTTTTATTTTTCTGCCTAGCGCCAGAGCGATCTTCAGCGTGGTGCGGGACTCGCGGGCCACTTTGCCCCGCGTGCCGGGGTCGTGGCCGCCGTGGCCGGCATCAATGACCACGACGTCAATCAGTCCGGGGTTGTTTTCCGAAACAGGTTCTTGTCGAAAAGCGAAGGCCAAACTCACCACTAAACCACCCGTGGCAGCCGCCATTTTAAGAACTTTTAACATTATTTTTTGCTTAGTGCGTTACTCCCTAGTGGTTTCTCCACTAATTTTGACATCTTGAATTTTAGGCAAAAATACGCTTTTTGATACAACTGAAAAAAAAGTGGTTTAGTATATCGCTGACTCTGTGCGTACTTCTACTGGTGGGATGCGTAAGAACTCAGCAACAATCGGGCCGATTGGGTCGCCTGTTCGGCAAAGCCGCCAAGGCGGACTCCTCGGCGGCGATTCGGGTCGCCATTTCCCCGACTTCCGTAACTCCCGACACACTAAGCCGTAGCGATTCCACAAAGCTGCCGGGCGGCGTCCGCCTCGCTACGGGCGACAGCCTGGGCATCCGGTTGGACTCGCTACGGGCCGATTCGCTCCGCGTGGACTCGCTGGCCAAGCAAAGCGACCTGCAATCGACCGTCGAGTACAAGTCGCGCGACTCCACGATTATGGACTTGAGCAAGAATCAGGTTTACCTCTACGGCGAAGCCGAGGTGACCTACGGCACCATCAACCTCAAAGCCGACTACATCCGCATCGACTGGACGCTGAATGAGCTTTTTGCCAAGGGCACTTACGACTCCACCACCAAGAAAAACGTCGGCGACCCCATTTTTCAGGATGGTGCGGAGGCCTACAACACCAAAGAACTGCGCTACAACTACAAGTCCAAAAAGGGCTTTATCCGGGGCGTGGTCACGCAGCAGGGCGAGGGCAACATCCGGGGCGAGCAGGTCAAGAAGGACCAAGAAGGGAATTTGTACATCAAGAAAGCCATTTACACGACCTGCAACCTGACGCACCCGCACTTTTACATTAACGCCCCCAAAATCAAGCTCATCGACAACAAGCAAGTCGTGTCGGGTCCGTTCAACCTCGTCATTGCCGACGTTCCGCTACCGCTGGGACTGCCGTTCGGATTTTTTCCCTTTCCCAAAACCAAAGAAAGCGGCACCTCGGGCATCCTCTTCCCGGCCTACGGTGAGGAACCCAACGGACGCGGCTTCTTCCTACGCGATGGTGGCTACTATTTTGCCGTGAGCGAGAATTTTAACGCCATCATCACCGGCCAAATCTACTCCACCGGAAGCTGGGGATTGGGGACTAGTTCGGTGTACACCAAGCGCTACCGCTATAACGGCAACGTCGCCCTGCGCTTCAACCGCAACAAGTCGGGCGATGAACTAGACAAGCTCCTGAAGCGGCCGGGCCGTAATGATTTCAGCGTTATCTGGTCGCACGCGCCGGTGCCACGCGGCAACTCCACCTTCTCGGCCAACGTGAACGTGACCAGCAACAGCTTCAACCAGTTTAATGCCTTGGACAACCAGCGGTACATCTCCAACGTGGCCAGCTCATCGGTGCAGTACAACCGAACCTTCGGACAGTACGCCCGCGCCGGAGCCAGCCTGCGCGTAAACCAGAACTTCGGCACACCCAATCCCGAAACGGGCGTAAAGTCAGGCGGAAAGACCGACGTATCCACCCAGTTTAACTTTGGAATCAACCAGATCGCGCCTTTCGCCCTCAACGGCGGGCGGGGTGCCTGGTACGAGAGCTTCCGGCTCGGGATGGATTTCAATGGTGATTATAGCGTCAACAATACGCTGTCGCGCATCGACACGACTTACTCCACCTTGGGATTCATCATCGTCAACCCAATCGATAGCGCCCGCACGCGCGGCGACCAAGTGGTCGATTTCAACTTCGACAATCTGCCCGAACTGCTGAAAGACGCCCGCTTCAATGGCCGTTACTCCATTCCCATCTCGCTGCCCAACTTCAAGCTGCTGCGCTTCATTAACCTCACCCCCGGCATTTCTTTGCAGGGGGAGGTATTCTCCAAGCAATATAACTATCAATATTTAGGCGATAACCGCATCCGCATCGACACCATCGACCGCGTGGGCAGTGAGTACAGCTACTCGATGAGCGCCAGCTTGAACACGCGCTTTTACGGCACTTTTTTTGTGAAAGGCAGGAGGCTGGAAGCCATCCGGCACACGGTGATTCCGGCGGTGTCGTTCAGTTACACGCCCGATTTCTCGGGCGATAATTTTGGCTTTTTTCAAAAAATCCAAATCAACGAACTGGGAGAAAGCCGCTTCCTGTCGCGCTACCGGGGCATCGGTAACACCTCCGGCAACGGGCGGGCGTCGGGGGTTATCTCTTACAGTTTAAATAACTCTTTTGAAATGAAACTGCGGTCGAAGAGCGACACCTCCGACCAGCAGTTTGAGAAGGTTTCGCTGCTGGACAACCTCAGTTTCAACGGCAGCTACAACCTCATAGCCGACTCGCTGAACCTGTCGAACCTGTCGGTCAACGCCAACACGACGATCAAGGATTTGAACCTGAACTTCAACATGACGTTCGATCCTTATGCCTACATCGTCGATAAACGCAGTCCGGGCAATACGGCGGGGGTTCGCGTCAATGAGTTTGCCGTCTCGCGTGGGCAGGGCCTGGCCCGGCTTTCTAACCTCAACTTCACGTTTACCAAGAGCTTCAATCCCAAGAAAGATGGAGCTAAAAAACCCGCTTCGCCTAACCCCACCAACCCGCAGGCTACGGCCGAAAACCTGGAATTCATCGAAAGAAACCCCAATCTCTACGTGGATTTCAATATTCCTTGGAATGTCAACATCAGCTATAACTTCGGCCTGAATCGCCTGGGCCTCCAACCCGCCTCCATCATCCAGACCCTCAACGCCACGGGCGACCTGAGCCTGACCCCCAAGTGGAAGGCCAGCTTGCAGACTGGCTTCGACTTCGAGGCGCTCAGCCCGTCAATCACCACGGTGTCGCTGTTCCGCGATCTGCACTGCTGGGATATGTCGTTTAACTGGACGCCCTTTGCGGGCAACCGGCAGCGGGCCAGCAACTACTCGTTCACGCTGAAAGCCAAGTCGTCCATTTTGCAGGACTTGAAGCTGTCGCGGCGGCGCTCGTTCGTGGATCGAAGCGGGTTTTAAAGAAAAAAGTCCGGCATGAGCTCTTCGTCGCGGAGGTTGGAGTCAACGCGGTACTTCGCGAAATCCGTTACGCCTTCGGTTTTCAATACTTCCTCATCTACGAAAAAATTGCCCGTGCATTCGCGGCTGTTGCGGCTGAGGATGTGGAAGGCGGCATCGGCCATGATTTCGGGCGTACGGCTGCGGCGCATGAGACCGTCGCCGCCCAGCAGGTTTTGCACGGCGGCGGTGGCGATGGTCGTGCGCGGCCACAGCGCGTTAAAGGCCACGCCCTGTTTTTTGAACTCGCTGGCCATGCCCAGCACGCACATGCTCATGCCGAACTTGGCCATGGTGTAGGCCACGTGCGGCGCAAACCAGCGCGTTTCCATGTTCAGCGGCGGCGATAGGTTCAGCACGTGCGGATTTTCGGCTTTCAATAGATGCGGTAAGCATAGCTTGCTGGTCAGAAACGTGCCGCGCGTGTTGATGTGGTGCATCAGGTCGTAGCGCTTCATGTCGGTTTGCAGCGTGGGCGTAAGGCTGATGGCGCTGGCGTTGTTGATCAGGATGTCGATGCCGCCGAAGGTGGCGACTGCTTCGTCCACGGCGGCTTGCACAGCCCCCTCGTCGCGGATGTCCACTTGCAGCGGCAAGGCTCTACCTCCGGCGGCCACTATTTCGGCGGCGGCGCTGTGGATAGTGCCGGGCAGCTTGGGGTGCGGCTCGGCGGTTTTGGCGGCAATGACCACATCGGCCCCTTCCTTGGCCAGGCGTACCGCAATCGCCAGGCCAATTCCCCGGCTTCCGCCGGTGATAAACACCGTTTTATTTTTCAACATAGATTTTTGGAGATTTATGGATAAATTTAGTGGAAATGCCCTTTTTGCACGCTTTTTTTCTGAAAGGGTGGCATGATTTGTGCTACGTAATTAGACTCCGGTTAAAGTTTCAAGGTAGCGAAAAGCGCCCGATAAATGACAAAATTTCTATTTCAGCTTCTTTTTCCCAATGTCATACCAAGGTCAAGCGGTGGCGAATGGAAACCTCCGGGTACGCGCAGGATACCTGCGAACGGCCATGGCGTCAACGACCGTTTCGTGCTGCGCAATGTCCCCGACGTAACGAACGTTTCCTTAGAGGTCTATAACTGCTGGGGGCAACTGGGTCACTAAGAAAACGACTGCAAAAGCGACTGGGGCGCAAAGGGAGGCGGTAAGAAGGGGCTAACCGGCAGCACCTACTTTTACGTGATCCGCCTGAGCGATGGTCGCGAGTTCATCAAGTTTTTGACCACCATACATTAAGCCGAACATTTTATGAAAATCTCTACTCTTCTAGCTGGATATCCGCCCGAACTCTTGCGCAGGTTGAGATTCGCGGGCCTGTCGCTCTGGCTGTGCGGCACGCTGTGTTCCGCCCAGCAAGAAAACCCTAAGCAGCAGGCCGACCGCCAGTTTTACGCTCAGAATTACCCCGTCGCCGCCAGCCAATATGCCGAAATCCTGAAAGATCGCTCGCTAGCGGACGATGCGCGAAAGGACGCGCTCTATAACATGGCTTATGCTTATAAAGAGGTGGGGGATTTTGCCAAAGCCGAGAACAGCTTCCGCAAATTGCTCGAACTGGGTGAGCCGACTGGCAAGTACCAGAATGCCTACCTTTACTACGCTCAGGTGCTGGGCCAGAACGGGAAGTTGCAGGAAGCGCAGGAGATGTTTGCCCGTTACGAAAACGTCAAGGCCACGCTCGGCACAGAACCCGCCAACTACCGGCCTGGCGCGATGGGCAATGGCGACACCAAAGTGTCCTACCGCGTGGAGCGCCTGGGCATCGACACCGACAACGCGGAGTTCAGCCCGGCTTATTTCCGGGAAGGGCTGGTGTACGTGGCCGGCAAAGGTTCCAGTATTGCCGGCAATTCGCCCGATAAAGGCTATCTCGATTTATTTTATATCCCTAACCGCAACGACCTCACCGCCACGGGTGTCGTAGGGGCCGATGGCAAGCTGGTCGCGGTGAATAGGGGAGTCGAAAACGGCACCACCTACGCCAACCGCCGCCTGGGCCGCGACAGCTACACCCGCGCCACGGCCAACGATTCCCGTACGGCGGCCACCTTCGCCCCGCTGAGCTTTTCGTCGGGTTTGGGTTACAATGAAAACGACAGAAAGCCGACGGCAACCGTAGCCCCGGAAGAATTCAGCAAAGACCTCAACACCAAATACCACGAAGGCCCGGTTACCTTCTCTGCCGACGGGAGCCGGGTGATTTTTACCCGCAACAACTACAATGAGGGCAAGTCCCGGAAAAGCTCCGACAACGTAACTAAGCTGAAACTCTACACCGCCGAACTCCGCGACGGCGGCTGGGCCAACGTGCAGGAACTGCCTTTCAACAGCGACGAGTATTCCTCGGGCCACCCAGCCCTGAGCCGCGACGGCAAGTTGCTTTACTTTGTGTCCGACCGCCCCGGCGGGCGCGGCGGCACCGATGTGTACGTGGCCCGCTTCGACGGCGGCACTTGGTCGCAGCCGCTCAATCTGGGGCCACAAATCAACACTAAAGGCGACGAGATGTTCCCCTTCGTGGACGAAAACGGCGTTCTTTACTTTGCTTCCAGCGGCCAGCCCGGCAGCCTGGGTGGGCTGGACATTTACTATACTTCGCTCAATGACCGGGGCGATTCGCAGGTGCATCACCTCGAGGCGCCTATTAACTCCAAAGCCGACGACTTTGGCCTAATCGCCGACGCTGGCCGCTCAATCGGTTATTTTAGCAGCAACCGCCTGAATGGCGACGACGATATTTTCCGGTTTTTTCGGGAAAGTTCGCTCTACGGTTGTCGGAATTTGTCCCTGAAAGTGTTTGACGAAACCAGTCTCGCACCGCTGGATAGCGTTACGGTGACCATCAAAGCGCGGGGCGAAGGCCGCGACGACAAAACGCTGACCACCGACGCCGAAGGCATGATCGACATTTGCCTGGAAGCCGAGAATGATTTCCTATTTGAACTAGCCAAGGACGACTACCTCACCGGGACGGTTGGCTTTTCGACCAAGGGCCTGACCGACGACAAGTCCACGAGGCTGGGTGCATCATTGATTAAGTTCAACGTTATCGAGGATGACCGCTCGCCGGGTCGCGTCACGAGCGGAAACGACGACGGTGACTGGGAAAACGAGGAGTCCATTTCAGCCTCCACCCTGCGTGGTGCCGTGACCGGGGAGGGGGATAAAAAGCCCATCGAAGGGGTCAAAATTATCCTGAAGAATGAATGTGATGGGGAAGTCAAACAAACCGTAACCGGGCCGAGCGGGCGCTTTCGATTCGAACTAACTGAGGGCTGTGACTACACGCTGGTAGCGTCGAAGGGGTCGTATGGCACCAACACCAACGCCATCAGGAAAATCAAAGCCGGGTCGAAACCCAAGCTTGTTTCGGCTAACATTTTGATGATTAAGGCCGGCGACCTGGTGACACTGGACAATATCCGCTATGACTCGGGCGAGTGGCAGGTCAGGCCGGATGCCGCTAAGGAACTCGACCGCCTGGTGACTACCATGCGCAAATATCCTACGCTGCAAATTGAGATCAGCTCTCATACCGACAGTCAGGGCGAGGCAAAGTTCAATCAGTACCTGTCGGAACGCCGCGCTAAATCCGCCGTTAATTATCTAGCCTCTAAGGGAATATCCCGCAATCGGCTTTCGGCCAAGGGATACGGCGAGTCTCAATTGCTGAACCAATGCAAAGATGGCGTACTTTGCACCGAAGAAGAACACGAACGTAACCGCCGGACAGAGCTGAAAGTCCTGTCCATCGACTAACTTGGTCACTTTTCCCAACGCCAAAATAAACATCGGACTGAATGTCGTCGGAAAACGGTTCGACGGGTTTCATGATATCGCCTCCTGTTTTTATCCCGTAGGCTGGGCCGATGCGCTGGAGATTATTGCATCCGATGAGCTGTCATTTAGGTCGTCGGGCCTGTCCATTCCGGGCGATGCCGACGCGAACTTATGCCTGAAAGCATATCATCTTCTGGCAAAAGATTTTTCGCTGCCGCCCGTTGGCATTCACCTGCTCAAAGCCGTGCCGATTGGCGCGGGACTCGGCGGCGGCTCAGCCGACGCCGCTTTTACGCTAAAGGCTTTAAGTGAGTTTTTCTCACTCGGTCTCTCTACGAAAGAGCAGCAGAACTACGCCCGATCACTGGGCAGCGATTGCGCCTTTTTTATTGAAAACAAGCCGATGTACTGCTATGGTAAGGGCGATCAGTTTGAAGAAATACCGCTGCGGCTAGGCGGAAAATGGGTTGTGCTGGTCAATCCAGGCCTGCACATTTCTACCGCCGAGGCCTACGCCGGGATAGTGCCACAGACACCGACCGAGGATTTGCGTCGACTTTTGCAGCGCCCCATCGGGCAGTGGCGCGATTTTGTTAAGAATGATTTTGAAAAGAATTTATTCAAAAATCATGCTATTCTACCCCAAATCAAGGATAAACTCTACGCTCTTGGGGCGCAGTACGCCAGTATGAGCGGCTCAGGCTCCACCGTTTACGGAATATTCGACCAAGAGCCTTTCCCGACGAACAATTTCCGGAACTCAACCGTTTGGAAAGGGGAATTAACCTAACGCAGACCATGCCCACCCGGCCCAAGACTTCTTCCAAAGAAAACAGTTTTACCAAGCGTCGCGAGCCGCTGCATTTTCTTCTATGGCTGGGCATCGTGAGTAGTGTACTGATTTTTACCGTCATTTTAGGGATTTACATTGTCCGTAAAGTAGGGCCTAGTTGGCAAAATACGCCGCTACCCGGCGTGTTTTGGCTGAGCACGGTGGTAATTCTTTTGAGTAGCGTCACTTTGCACGAGGCTAAGGACGCGTTCAGCAAAGAGCGTTTCGCGCTTTACCGTACCTGCCTGACCATCACCCTTTTCCTCGGGATGGCCTTCGTGGGGATGCAGGGATACGGCTGGCTACAGATGACAGAGCAGGGTATTTTGATGCAAGACAACCCGTCTGCGGGCTTTGTGTACGTTCTTACGGGCCTGCACGTGGTTCACATCCTGGGCGGGCTGGTTTTTATGGGGATATTATTTCGCGAAGCCACTAAAAACCGCTCCTACGTTGATTCGTTTGTGTACAGTGTCAATCCGCCCAACCAGCTAAGGGTACGGCTAATGACGCTATACTGGCACTTCGTGGATGTGCTTTGGCTCTTCCTGTTCCTCTTTTTGCTCTATCATCACTCCAATTAGGACGCTCGACTCGCTCCTGCTTTCGCCGCCGTAAAGGCGACTACCTAAGTTTGTTGAGCCGTAGGCCGGCAAGTCAGCTTGTGGATGTAGCATAGGTGAATTCGGACGGTGAGCCGGAATAACTTGATGCAAAAACAGCATTTCGCCCCCACTTTCTCCTAAAATTTAGGAACTTTGATCCCACTTAGTTGACAACGAAAGCTCATAGCAGTCAACTGCCAACCGTCAACTAAAAAAGTGGGAATAGATCAAATATTTGAAAACTTCACCAAGCTGCGCGTCCTGGTTGTGGGCGATGTGATGCTGGATTCCTACGTTTGGGGTAAGGTGGAGCGCATTTCACCCGAGGCCCCCGTTCCCGTGGTACACGTCGGACGCCGCGAATATCGGCTGGGCGGCGCGGGCAACGTACTGTTGAACGTGCAGGCTTTAGGGGCGGAGGCAATTGCCTGCTCAGTCATTGGCAACGATAGCCCCGGCGATATTCTGGAACACCAGCTAATCGAACGCGACCTAAGTATTGAGGGGATTATTCGCAGCGAAAACCGCATCACCACCATCAAAGAGCGCATCATTGCGGGCTCGCAGCAGGTCGTTCGTATCGATACCGAAACCGACGCGAACATTTCGGAGCGGGAGCGGACGCAGTTGGTTGCTAAGGCCAAAGCGCTTATCCCTACTTGTCAGGTGGTGATTTTTGAGGATTACGACAAGGGTGTCCT
>Ga0335395_10001380_pt1 | contig 15387 bp, 12 predicted proteins | sample MAT02_FD_205744 | JGI IMG/M metagenome (GOLD analysis project Ga0335395, IMG submission 205744) | Freshwater microbial communities from Lake Fryxell liftoff mats and glacier meltwater in Antarctica - MAT-02 (spades assembly) (version 2) ...
CTTACAAGAATCAACGGCATTACGCCGTTTCAAATTCAACATTTCTAAATTGAATCGAGGATTTAGACGCGTTTAGGGTCTCGATGCCTACCAGTTGACCTTCTATTGAGTAGTCCATAATAGTACCTTTTTTTTCCTCACAGACTACGTGATTTCTAAATTTCTTCGCTTATTCCCCGAAGTTGCATTTGATCGTAGATCACGCTTAGAAATTGCAAATCCAGATTCGGAGACCATAGCTTCTAAGCCGCAAAGACCCGATCCATTCGCTTACTGACCTCGGCCAGTCGTTCGCGGTCGCCACCACCTACTTCGGCGGAGGCCCAGCCCGAGTAGCCGATTTTGGCCAATGCCTGATTCACGGCAGGCCAGTTGCAGTCGCCATCCATGATCTCGACCTGGAAACCTTTCCAGATCCCCTCGTCTGATTGCTTCTTGCGGCTGTATTCCTTAATATCAAGCTTCATGATGCGCTTGTCCAACGCCTCGATCCAATGCTCAGGCCAACCGTAGCGCACGATGTTGCCGACGTCGAAGTACCAGCCCACCAGCGGATGGTCGATTTCGTCCACGTAACGGGCCGCTTCCAACGGACTGAGTAAGAAGTTATTCCAAACGTTTTCCAGCGCAATCTTTACCCCCGTTTTCTCCGCCGTGGGAATCAGCTTCCGGATTTCGGCCTGGGATCGTTCGTAGGCATCCTTGTAGCTGGTTTCGGCGTTGACGACGGCAGGAACGAGCAGCACCGTGGTGCCTCCGTACATTTTACAGTCGTTCAAGGCGGTTTTCATGGATTCCACGCAGGCGGCTCGCACCTTGGGATCGGCGGAGGACAGCGGCGATTTCCAGTGCATCGAATTGACCACGCCGGGCAGTTCCAGGCCCGTTTTATCGCGGGCAGCTAAGATTTCCTTGTGATCGAGGTCGTGGGGCGAATCCAGCTCTACGCCATCATAGCCCAACTCTTTGAGCATTTTGAACTTGTCCATGATGGACATATCGCCTTTCACCATGCCCCATTTTAGGCTCTTTTTGACCATCGGGCGGGCGGGTATTGGGGCCGCATTGGCTGCGCCCGACCACTTAAGCGTGACCGCCGAAGCCGCCAACGCGCTATTTTTTAAAAAATCTCTTCGTTCCATGTGAGTTTCGTGAGGGATATTGGACATCAACTAAATGGCGTGATGCCTGGCATGGCCACTAGCGCTTCCGGCGGCGTCATTGCGAAACTATTGATGTCCCCGGCCAAGTCTTCAGTGGAGTTCATGGCATCGTCCCAGGTGATCGTCTTGCCCGTGTAAGCCGCCATGCGGCCCATGATGGCCAGCATCGTGCTTTGTGACATCCACTCACCGTTGTTGATCGGCTTGCTGTTCCGAATTGAGGCAAAGAGTTCGTTGTGTTCCGTCTGGTACATATCGTTTTGCTTGCCCGTGTATTTCCAAGGGTTGGCTCCGGTTATTTCGTGGACGTTACGCGAGCAATCGACCATGGCCTTGCCCTTTGTGCCGAAGCTTTCCACGGCGTAGCTGCGCGCGGTGTTGATTTGCTGCCGCGACATATGGAAGCCCTTGGCACCGTTGGGGTATTCATAAGTAATGGCGAAGTGGTCGTAAATATTGCCGAACAGCGGATCGACCCGCACCTGCCGACCGCCCGTACCGACGGCACTAATGGGTATTGCGTCGCCGAACGCCCATCCCATCATGTCGATACTATGCACGGCCTGCTCCACGATGTGATCGCCGGCCAGCCAGGTGTAATACGTCCAGTTGCGGAGGACGTACTCCATGTCGGTCCAGCCCGGCTGACGGGGGAATGACCACAAGTTTTCGGTGTTGTAAGTATTGTAAACCGCCATGACGTCGCCGATGGCACCCTCGTTTATTTTGTCGAAAGAAGCCCGTTTGGGATCGTGGAAACGCCAGCACAGGCCCGAAACCAAGGACAGGTTCTTCTCCTTTGCCAGTTTGGCCGCTTCCATAACTTTTTTCAGACCCGGCGTGTCCACCGCCACGGGTTTTTCGCAAAATACGTGCTTGCCCGCTTTCACGGCAGCCATGAGGTGTTCGGGCCGGAAGTGCGGTGGGGTAGTCAGGATGACGACGTCCACGCCCGAGTCAATCACTTTCTGATAAGCATCGAAGCCAACGAATTTATGGCCTTCATCGACTTTGACTTTGTCGCCCACCGCCTTGGTAAGGGCATCCAGCGACGAGTCGAGCCGATCGCGGAAAATATCGCCCACAGCGTGTAGCACCGCGTTGGGATCGGCGCTCACAGCCTGCTTGGCCGCGCCCGAACCGCGCCCGCCGCAGCCGATCAGCCCCACTTTCAGGGTTTCGCTGTTGACCCCCGCAAAAGCGCGATTAGGGATGATGATGGAAGGGAACGTGCTGCCCGCCAGGGCCACGCCCGCCAGCTTCAGGATGTCTCTGCGTGAAGTACTCATGATCGCATTGTTGGGTTGAATTAAAAAATAGTTTTACAAGCAGGAAAGGAGGAGGGAGGAAAGGATAAAGGAAACAAAGGAGACTCGGCTTTACACCAACTTCCCTTTCCTGCCTTCTCCTCTTAACCCTTTCCTCCTTATTAAAATCTAATTTATTAAGTTTTTTTCAAATATAGCACAAAAACATCCGTCCTGCACTCTTGTTAAGGTAGTTCTGTATGTGAATACTCTTTTACGCCTACCATGAAAAGCATCCCAGCGGCTTATTCTCCTATTCTTCTGGTTCTTATTTTGCAGTTGTGGGCCATCCAGGCGGTGGGCCAGTGCGCTGCTCTTTCGACTCCCGAGTACAAAACGGGTGCCATTTCAACGACGCTAAGCGGTTGCCTGCCGCTTAACGTGGCGGTACACAATAACCTACCCGGTGCTACCAACACCCGCCACGTGTTCGACTACCGGGGCGGGGCGGTCGATCCCGATAGCCTCTCCTCCGACAGCGTCCGGGTGTATCGCAAGCCGGGCTTTTACACCATCGTGCAGTTTTCGGAACGAGCCGGGCAGAAGCACCTCGCCTGCACGACGATCAATGTAACGGATACGCTGGCTCCGGTAGTAAAGGCTATTCCATGCGCCAACGGCGGAGTGCAGTTGGTGTTCGACCCCAAGCAGCCTACCCCTTACCCCACCTACCAGGTGGATTGGGGCGATACCGAAATTAAGGGCTATCCCGGTTTTGGCAAGAAAATTACTTACAAGTACGCTGTGCCTAAAACGTACAACATCCGGGTGCGGGGCGTCCATACGCCGGGCCAGTGCCGGGGCACCGTAACGCGGCTCACCTTCGTGGTGCCCAAGAACCTGACGCCGCCCGCCATTACCGAAGCCCGGATGCGGAGCGAAACCAGGCTGGATTTACAAATTCGGGACTCGCTGGCGACGGAATTGATTTTGCAAAAAGGGAATGCGGACGGCGTTTTTGACCCAAGCGGACAAAACCTAAGCGAGAATCAGAATACAGCCAGCACTGCTCTGGAACTGCCCGATAAAATCTGCTTCCGGCTGCAACCTGCCGATACCTGCCTAGCTGAACTGCGCTCGCGCCCAGTCTGTGCGTCGGGTTTTGCGGTGATCGGAACCAAGGATGAGAATACTGTTTCCTGGAACACCGACTTCCGCCCGCCGGGAATTAAATCCATTATCCAAAAAGACGGGGTCGATTGGAAGGACATAACCAATTCAGGCTCTTCCGGTGCGGCCACTGATCGGGAGTTTGTCTGCGGCAAGGAGGTTTGTTACCAGCTCGTGGTTAGGTATCAGGGTTTCACTTTTTATTCACTAAAAAAATGCCTCACCGTGCTGCCAGACGAATGCGAGGCGCGACCGCCTTTTTATTTGCCAGATGCTTTTTCGCCCAACGGCGACGGTCTCAACGATGCGCTGGAAGTTACAGGTGTAATTTCGTCCGAGTTTGAGATCACGATCTATGATAAATGGGGGCTGGCGATTTTTCATAGTAAAAATCCCGCTTCATCTTGGGACGGGAAATTCAGTAACCAAAACCTGCCCGTCGGCACCTACGCCTATGCGGTTCGTTACTTGGATCGCGGCGGGAAGTACCTCATCCGGATGGGTACAGTCTATCTACTGCGCTAAGCGCGGTTTTGCCCGCGTCAGTCTTCTATTTCAGGCCGTCGCTGAACTCCAACAGTTTTTTCAAGTCGCCTTCCCGGCTAAACTGCACGGTGTTTTCCTTGAGATAATCGTCGATTACGTTTTTGTGTTTGGGATAAAGTTTCAGCACCGTTTTACGATTGGCCGGGTAGGTTACGCCGCCCTGGTCGGCCAGAAAATAACTGGCCCGGTGCGAGTACATCACATCGCCCTTCATGCTCAGCGGGGTAATGGAGCTGTTGGCGTTAGGCAGGTTACTGATGGCCTTGATCGACGACACGCCCGAAGACTGGCCGTAACCTCCTTCTTTGTCCACATTGCCTACTTGCAGTGATTGCGCCGTTACGAGCCTCACCTTTCCGTAGTCGCCCAATACTTTTAAGAAGCCTGCCTTTTGGTCATGTATAAATATATCGTCGTTGATCTTGACGTGGCGAATGGTGTATTCCTGGGATATGGCGAGCGTGTCCTCCAATCGCGGGGTGTTGAGAAACTGCATCTCACGGAGCAAGAGGTTGAAGTTGAGCTTCGCCGAAACCGTGCGACCATCGCGGTACAAGACGGTTCCGGTCGTGAACTGGGGATAGAGGTACTTGTCGTTGTTCGAAAGTTGCTCACCCGACTTAACACGGACGGTTTCGCTGGCTTGGGCAAAAACCCCGAGGCTGGCAAACCAGAAAATCAGGAAGAACGGAAGCGATTTTTTCATGATAGATGAAGGGATTGTCGGTGGATAATGGGAAGTTTGCCTTTTAGGTAAAAACCGAATCGCAGCCCGATCTACTTCGGGTTTTGGGAGCACATCCTTCGGGGATAAAACGACTATGCAAAAGCGCTCAATGGAGGAAATGGATCGACTCACGGTAAGTGAGTTCCAAAGCTCCGAAAAATTCCCTTACGTCATTGTTCTAGAAAACATTCGCAGCTTGAACAACGTCGGCTCGTTCTTCCGCACCGCCGACGCTTTTCGAGCCGAACGAATCTATTTGGGCGGCTATACACCCGCCCCGCCACACCGCGAGATCACCAAAAGTGCGCTCGGCGCGGAACTGGCCGTGGATTGGGAAAAGGCGGACGACACGCCGAAATTGGTTGAAAAGCTCAAAGCCGATAATTACAAGGTAGTCGCCGTCGAACAGGCCCACGACAGCCTGCCGCTTCAAGACTTCAATCCCGCCCAAGGCGCTAAATTCGCCTTTGTTTTTGGGAACGAAGTTTCGGGCGTCAGCGAGGAAATAATGGCCCTAGCCGACCTCTGCGTGGAGATTCCGCAGTTCGGCACCAAGCACTCGTTCAACGTGGCGGTGTCGGCCGGAATTGTAATCTGGAAGCTGGTCGAGAAAAACTTAACATAAAAATAACGCGATAATTTTGTTCTTCCGAAAAAAATCGTAGCTATTTGTAGATTTTTTAATTTCAAGGGTGCTGTCCGTGCCGCAGCCCATTCCCCAAAACTGAATCATGAAAGAAAAAACCAAAAAACTGACCGCTGAAATCGCCCAAACGCTGGAAGCGAAACTGGAGGCGATGACCACCGAGTCCAAAAAACTCAAAAAATCTGTCGAGAGAACAGCGGAAAAACTGGCGAAGAAAGTCAGTAAGCTGATTGAGCAGCAGAAAAAGAAAGCAGAAAAAGAAGTGGCTAAACTGGAAAAATCCGCTAAAAAGACCGCAAAAAAAGCTGGTAAAAAGCCAGAAAACCCTAAAAAGTCTAAAGGCAAAAGGACCAAAGTCGACTCGGTCAAAGCCAAAAAGATCAAAGAAGGTCGCGAGCCGCAACTAGACTCGAAAACTGCCGCCAGCGAAGTCTCCAACCACTCCATCGAAACCATACAGGAAGCCGTGGAAAAGACGATCGCTAATACCGTGGATTCCGAAGTCACGGCCATGCCCGAGAGCAAACCCGCTCCTAAAACCAAAACCGCCGCGAAGAAGCCCGTCCGGGCCACCAAATCCAAAACCACCACGGTCGGCACCCGCAAGCGGGTCATGGGCCGCGCCCCTAAAAGCCCCGCCAACAAGCCCGTCGACGAGAATTAGCAAAGCCCAAAGTGATGCTCGCCCCGGCAAGTGCCCCCCAGCCAAGGCGACCACGAAGTAGCGGTGCGTTGGTTTTTTTGAACCCGAAATTTAACAGAAAAGCCTTTTCGAGGAATTCCCTGAAAAGGCTTTTCTGCTTTAAAAACTCATTCTTTCACAAACCGCTTTCCCTACTTGATATACCGATAATCCTCCCCGCCCTTCAAGCTCAGCAGCGTCTCGTACATCAGCTTGATGACGTTCTGGACGTCGTTTTTGCTGACCGTTTCGACGGTGGTGTGCATGTACTTCAGCGGAAGTGAGATCAACGCCGACGCTACGCCCTCGGCGGAGTAGGCAAACGAATCGGTGTCGGTACCCGTAGAGCGGCTCACAGCCTGGCGCTGGAAGGAAATTTTATGGTCGTCGGCCACTTTAATGATGTGGTCGCGGAAGTTGTTCTGCACCGCCGGGCCGTAACAAAGTACCGGCCCAAGGCCGCAGCGCAGGTCGCCCTGCTTGGTTTTGGCGTACATCGGCGACTGCGTGTCGTGGGTCACGTCGGTCACGATGGCTAGGTCGGGCTTCAGGCGGCGCGAGATCATTTCGGCCCCGCGCAAGCCAATCTCCTCCTGCACGGCATTGACCACGTAAAGCGTATAAGGAAGCTCTATCTCGTTTTCATGCAGCAAACGCGCTACCTCGGCAATCATAAAGCCGCCCACGCGATTGTCCAGAGCGCGGCCCACGTAATACTTGTCGTTCATTTCCATGAGACCGTCGGCGAAGGTGATGACCGTGCCCACGTGAATGCCCATTTCCTCCACCTCGCGCTTACCTTCCGCCCCCACGTCGATGAAAAGCTCTTCCGGCTTGGGCACCTGATCCTTGGACGTATCGCGCACGTGAATGGCGGGCCAGCCGAACACGCCCGGCACGGGTCCTTTGGCCGTGTGCAGGTTCACGCGCATGGAGGGTGCGATGGCGGCGTCGGATCCGCCATTGCGTCGGACGTAAATATAGCCATCGTCGTTGATGTAGTTCACAAACCAGGCTATTTCATCGGAGTGCGCCTCAATGACTACCTTGTAGTCTTTCCCGGGGTTGACCACGCCCACCGCCGTGCCGTAGGTGTCGATGATTCGGTCGTGGATGTAGGGCTTGATGTAGTCGAGCCAAATCTGCTGCCCGGTGGATTCAAAGCCAGTCGGAGAAGCATTATTAAGGTATTTGTAAAGGAATTCGGTGCTCTGTTCGTTCATTTTACGCAATGGATAATTGACGGGGAGTTGTAGATAATGCTCATTTGTCCGCAATTTAGGCAGTTCCAACAAGCTGGTATAAATTTTTTAACGATTTGAACTCAACTATAGTCCGAAACTTTGTGTGCTCACTTTGGTGCTTTATCCCAGAGTCAGGAACTGATTCAGCATCGGAAATCATTTAGAAAGTTTAAATTTGCGGCATAAATCAATACTCAGGTTACTGAGCTGCACCATTTCGCACCAATCGTCAGGAAAACCTCTCGAAGCTATGAAATTAACCCAGATTGACCGCCGCACGGGCCTGACTCGCGAGGAATTCATTGAGGACTACCTCAAACCATGCCGCCCGGTGGTGTTCACCGACTTGATTAAAGATTGGCCCGCCACGCAGAAATGGACTTTCGAGTGGTTCCGCGAAAACCACGGCGACTTGGAAGTGCCGTTGGTGGACAACCATATCCATGACCCCGACAAGTACTTCCAGAACGCGGCTACCATGCCCTTCGGTGAATACCTGTCGTTGATTGAAAAAGGTCCTACGGATCTGCGGATTTTTCTTTTCGATATTTTTAAGAAAATCCCCGCCCTCAACGCCGACGTGCAGTTCCCGACCATCATGGACGGCTTCGTGAAGAGCTACAAGTTCATGTTTTTCGGTGGCCAAAACTCTGAGGTGAACCTGCACTACGACATGGACTGCTCCCACGTGTTCCTCTCGCAGTTCCAGACGCGCAAGAAAATCATCCTCTTCCCGCCCTCGGAAAGCACCTGGCTTTACCAGCACCCTTTCACGGTGATGAGCCACGTCCACCCGCTGAAGCCCGATTTGGAGCGCTTCCCGGCCTTTGATAAGGCGCAGGGCTACGAAACCATTCTCGGTCACGGCGAGACGGTCTTCATTCCGTCACTATGGTGGCATTACATCAAGTACGTAGACGGCGGGTTCGGCCTTTCCCTCCGTGCCAACGACTCGGTCTTCACGCTGCTGAAAGGCGGTATGAACCTCGCTCGGCACACGGTTGTAGATAAGGGGATGAACTCGCTGCTCGGGCCGAAATGGAAGGAGTGGAAGGAGAACAAGGCCGTAGAAAGAGTACGGGCGATGATGGCGTAATTGGTATCCGGCTAGTCGGGAATAATTAGAATTCTCATCCTTCCCATGAATTGGCTTATCTACTACCCGAGTAGCCGAAAGCCAACGACCTTATTGCAAAAATGTCCGAAAAAATAAATAAAAAGGTCAATATCAAGAACAAGCGTGCCTCGTTCGAGTATTTCTTTATTGACACGTTCTCGGCAGGATTGGTACTGACGGGCACCGAAATCAAGTCCATCCGGCAAGGGAAGGTCAATTTCCAAGATGCTTATTGCCTGTTCATAGACGATGAGCTTTTCGTGCGAAGTCTGCACATCTCGCCTTACACCGAAGGCACTCATTACAACCACGACCCCATCCGCGACCGCAAACTACTTATGACCAAGCGTGAACTCCGCAAACTTTCTGAAAACTTGAAGGATCAGGGGCTGACGATCATCCCCACGCGGCTGTTCACCAGCGAGCGTGGCTTGGCAAAGATGGAGATCGCTTTGGCGAAAGGGAAAAAATTATACGATAAACGGGAGTCAATCAAGGAACGCGATGTGAAGCGCGAAACCGACCGTGCCTATTGAATTAGGAAACCGACTTGGGGCCGCATGAATAAATGAATCGTCGCGAGGATTGCCCCCCGCTAATTCTCATTTGTAAAGGTTTTAACGCAAGATTTTACTAACATTTGAACTGCCTTTGGCGTTAGTATTAGGTATATTTTCTAAATTGCCCGAAAAGAAATTACCTTGTAGTTCTCCATGAGCAGGAAAGTTCTAGTCCTCAATCAGGATTATAGTGCGCTAAGTGTTTGTTCCGTACCTAAGGCTTTCCTGTTGGTCTACATGCAAAAGGCCGACATGGTTGCTCATTCGCCCCATTATGTCTTGCGCACCGTCAACGAAGCCTATCCCATGCCCACCGTGGTGCGATTGCGCCGCTACGTTCATCTGCCTTACCGGGGCGTGATGATGACTCGCCAGAACATCTTCAAACGAGACGGTAACCGCTGCCAGTACTGTGGTACCCACGACCACCTCACCCTAGATCATGTGCTGCCCAAGTCTCGTGGCGGCAAAACCAATTGGGACAACCTGGCTACGGCCTGTAAGCGCTGCAATTCCCGCAAGGGCGACTACACGCCCGAAGAAGCAGCAATGCCACTGCGTCAACGGCCCTTTCGGCCCTCTTTTCTTATGTTCATCCGGGATTTATCGGGTGCTGTTGACGAAGGTTGGCTGCCCTACTTGGGCGCCAAAGAGGTCGCCCGCTGAGTGGTTCGTTTGGGTAAATAGTGGGCTGACGATTTTGTTTTGAAAAAAGCGTTACCTTTGCGGTCTGTTTCCCGAAAAAGAGTTTTTTCATCAATTTCAGCTCACCCGTCCGGGGGCTGATGTATTTCAGGGCGGTTCTTCACATTATTTATGGCAAAAATTAGAAAAGATTTAGTGGTTCCCGATTTTAACTGGGATACCGCTGACGACAAAGGTTTTGGTACAGGCTACTCTGATGCGGATCGTACACGCCTAGAAGAGATGTACGGTGACACGGTTTCTACGGTTCAAGAGAAAGAGGTTCTCAACGGCACGGTAGTAGGTATCACCGACCGCGAAGTAATTTTGAACATCGGGTTCAAATCTGATGGTATCGTTTCATCCAACGAATTCCGCGACCTGCCCGACCTTAAGATCGGTGATCAGGTGGAGGTGTACGTTGAAAATCAGGAGGACGGCAACGGCCAACTGATTCTCTCGCGCAAAAAGGCCAAGGTCATCACGGCTTGGAATAATATTCAGGAGTCGTTCGAGGGTGATAAAATAATGGACGCCACCGTGAAGCGCCGCACTAAGGGCGGTTTGATCGTGGACGTGTACGGCATCGAGGCATTCTTGCCCGGCTCGCAAATCGACGTGAAGCCAATCCGCGACTTCGACGTGTTCGTCGGCAAGCGCATGGAGGTGAAAGTAGTAAAAATCAACCACGCTAACGATAACGTGGTGGTTTCGCACAAGATACTGATTGAGAAAGACCTCGAAGCCCAGCGCCAGTTGATCCTCAACAACCTCGAAAAAGGTCAGGTGCTGGAAGGGGTCATCAAAAATATGACCAACTTCGGTGCTTTCATCGACCTTGGTGGTGTGGATGGTCTGCTGCATATCACGGACATTTCGTGGGGGCGTATTGGACATCCATCCGATGTCCTGTCGTTGGATCAAAAAATGAATGTCGTGGTGTTGGACTTCGACGAAGCCAAGAAGCGTATCTCACTAGGGTTGAAGCAGCTTCATGCCCATCCGTGGGATTCCCTAGCCGAAGATATGGGTGTGGGTACCAAAGTAAAGGGACGCATCGTGAACGTGGCCGACTACGGCGCATTCCTCGAAATCATTCCGGGTGTGGAAGGTTTGATCCACGTGTCCGAAATGTCGTGGTCGCAACACCTGCGCAACCCGCAGGAATTCCTCAAAGTCAACGACGAACTGGAGGCCGTAATCCTGACGATGGATCTCAACGACCGCAAGATGTCGCTCGGCATAAAGCAGCTTACCGAGGATCCCTGGACTCAGGCTTCGTTGCAGGAGAAATATGCCATTGGCAGCCGCCATACCGGGATCGTACGTAACCTGACGAATTTTGGACTATTCCTGGAACTGGAGGAAGGAATCGACGGTCTGGTACACGTGTCCGATCTTTCTTGGACTAAGAAGGTTAAGCATCCTTCGGACTTTATTAAAGTGGGTGAGAACCTCGATGTAGTGGTGCTGGAGCTAGACGCCTCCAATCGTCGGCTGGCCTTGGGTCACAAGCAATTGGAAGAGAACCCATGGGACACCTTCGAAACGCTGTTTGAGCCTGGTTCGACGCATCGTTGTACTGTCCTTTTCAAGGGCGACAAGTTTGCGACTCTTGAACTGCCTTATGGTATTGAGGGCATTGCGGCCATCAAAAATCTCACGAAGGAAGACGGCTCAATGCCCGAAGTAGGCGAGAGCCTTGATTTTATGGTAATCGAGTATTCGAAAGAGGATAAGAAAATTGTGCTTTCACACGCCAAAATATGGCAAGGTGGCACAGTGGATCCCAAGGCTGCCAAGAAGCCTAAATCGGTTGCCAATTCTTCCTCAAGTTCATCTTCCAGCACTTCCAGTGATAGTGCCACTAGTACCTTTGGTGATTTGGACGTGTTGTCAGCTTTAAAAGAGCAGATGGAGGGTTCGGAACAAAAAGGTAAAAAAGACAAAAAGAAATCCGACAAGTCCACTGTTGATCAAGACCGTAAGTCGAGCGACGATCCGAGACTAACCCCTACCGCTGAGGAGGTACTGGGAAAGCCCCTCTCCGAAGAGGTGGAGGCCATAGCTGAGTATGCTATCGAGAAAGCGGGCATCAACCCTGTTGCCGATAAACTGGACGCTAAAATAACGGAAGCCAAGGCGGAGAATAAGGATGTTGAGCCTTCGGTGGAAACTCCGGCTGTCGAGACTGAAGCAGAAAATCCATCGACCGATGTAGAGAAGATGAACGCTGAAAAAGTTGCCGAAGCCGAAGAAGAGATGGCCGAAGCTAAAACGGAGGAGGTGAAAGCCGGAAAAGAAGAGAAATAAGCGGATGGAGTCCGAATAATTTCTAAATTTGCCGTCCGGTAGCGGGCGCAAGCGGGCAACCGGACGGCAAACAATGGTTCCGTGGCCGAGTGGCTAGGCAGAGGTCTGCAAAACCTCCTACAGCGGTTCGAATCCGCTCGGAACCTCATTAGAGCTAAGTTACAGAGAGAAGAAAAATACCATTTGTAAAGGTCAAAACAATTGGCTCATACAAATGGTATTTTTTTACGAGGGTAGGCTATTTAGTCGAATGACAGGTCGTTATCACGACGCGCTCTGCTCTTTCAGCTTAGAAAACATATAAATAGCTGACTTAGTCAAAATATAGCTAAAATCCTTTTGTGGATAAAAAATCGTGAAGTAAATTTGCGCTTTGATACGGTGCTGCCGACTCTCCACTGAGTACATCTGCAGCGAAAGTGACATTCTTTAAGAAAAATACCACTTGAAATGAAAAGATTTGTTGTAGGATTATTGTTTTTTTGTGTTCCCTTCTTCGCGCTGGCGCAAGCCCCTGCGCCAGCAGGCGATGGCGTAACGGCTGGGGGTGGCGATGTTGTCAATGGCGAAACCATTTTCTCACAAAACTGCGCCAGTTGTCATAATACGTCCGCTGAGAAATCAGTGGGTCCTGGTTTGAAAGGCGTTCAGGAACGGCATGAGTTTCCGTGGTTAGTAACGTGGATAAAGAATTCCCAAGCCATGATTGCGGCAGGTGACCCGGCGGCCTTGGCTATCTACAAGGAATATAATCAGGCCCAGATGACGAGCTTCCCTAACTTGACGGAATCAGACATCAAGGATATTCTGGCCTACATCGAGGAAGCCAACGCGGCACCGGCAGTGGTTGCAGGTGCCCCGGCGGCAGCTGGAGTAGCCGTAGCCCAATCGAGCGCACCTTCGGATCTCTTCGTTCTAGTGCTGGTTGCTCTACTGGTTGTGATGCTACTGGTACTAGGTGTCTTGCTGGTAGTGGTAACCTTACTTTCCAAAGCGGTAAGTGGTGACATGGTAGCTACTCCGACGGCGGGTGTCCCCTTCATGGAGCGTTTGAAAGGCACTTTGACGAATACGGCTAACAACCCGGCCATTCGTTCGGCCACAATTTGGGTGTTTGTATTATTAGTTACCAAAGCGCTAATCGACGGAGCATTCAGCGTGGGCGTTCATCAGGGCTACGCGCCCAAGCAGCCCATTGCCTACTCGCACAAGCTGCATGCTGGTGAATACAAAATAGACTGCAACTACTGCCATACGGGCGTCAATCGTGGCAAGTCAGCTCACATACCTTCGGCTAACATCTGTATGAATTGCCACGGCGTGATCAAGAAAGAGTCGCCCGAAATTCAGAAGATTTACGCGGCCATCGAGAACAACCAGCCCATCGAGTGGGTGCGGGTTCACAATCTGCCTGACTTTTCCTACTTCAACCACGCCCAGCACGTAAACGTGGGCGGCTTGGAGTGCCAGCAATGCCACGGTGAAATCCAGAACATGGAAGTGGTCGAGCAGCGCTCATCGCTTACGATGGGCTGGTGTATCGACTGTCACCGCAAGACGGACGTCAATACCAAGGGCAATGCCTACTACGACAAGCTCGTGCAAGTTCACAACGAGGGCAGCAAGGATAACCTGAAGGTAGCCGACATCGGTGGCTTGGAATGCTCGAAGTGCCATTATTAATCCAATGAATAATGAATGGTTGATAATGAATAATTATTAACCTCCAAGTTCGAAAGAGAATTCGTACAGAACAGTTTTATGGAACATACAAATAAGAGGTATTGGAAAGGTCTGGAAGAGTTGCGAAACGATAAGGACTTTGTCAAGAATGCCAATAGTGAATTTGCCCCCGCCCCGCCCACCGAAACTAAATACGAAAGTCTGGTGGACGGAATGGGTTCTCATCGACGAGATTTTCTTAAAGTACTCGGTTTCGGCATGGCTGCCGTGTCACTGGCCGCTTGCGAGACGCCCGTCCGTTATGCAGTTCCCTATCTCAACAAACCCGAAGGCGAATTTCCGACCATCGCCAATTGGTATGCCTCCACCTACGCCGAGGGCGGCGACTATGCCAGCGTGTTAGTCAAGACCCGCGAAGGACGCCCCATCAAGCTCGAACCTAACAATCTTTCCACTATTTCCAGTGGCGTCAGTGCCCGTATCCACGGCTCGCTGCTGAGCTTGTATGACAACGAGAAGCTGAAAGGGCCCGCCAAAGGCACCGACACCAAAGTTAGTTGGGAGCAAGTGGATAAGGAAATCATGTCCCAACTTGCCAAAGCAGCGGCGGGCGGCGTACCCATTCGCCTAGTTTCTTCCACCATCATCAGCCCAACGACCAAAGCGGTGGTCGCTGATTTTGTGGCCAAGTACCCGGCTACTACGCACATTCAATACGACGCCAACTCGGCTTCGGCTCTCTTGAAAGCCAACGGCGGCAAAGTACCCGCTTACGATTTCAGCAAAGCCAAAACCATTGTCAGCATCGACGCTGATTTCCTCGGCACCTGGATTGCCCCCATCGCTTTCTCCAAGCAATACGCCCAAACGCGGAAGCTGAGCAGTGCCAAGGGGGGTAAGAAAGATATGTCGCGGCACTACCAGTTTGAGTCGCAGCTTTCGCTGACCGGTTCCAACGCCGATTATCGGGCGGGGATGAAACCTTCGCAAATTGGTCTGGTCGTGGCGGCACTTTATAATAAGGTAGCGGGCAAGATGGGCGGTAGTACGGTCTCAGCCGCCGCAGTCAACATTCCCCATCTCGACCAGGCAGCCGCCGACCTCATTGCGGCAAAAGGCCATGCGCTGGTGGTTTGTGGCACGAACGACATCAACGTCCAAAACCTGGTTCGCTCGCTCAACAACATGCTGGGCAGCAACGGCAGCACTATTGCCGGTGCCGCCTACAACCTGCGCCAGGGTGACGACGCAGCCATGAACGGCTTCATCGACGAACTGAAAGGTGGTCGCGTTGGCGCAGTTATGTTCCTGGACGCCAATCCAGTGTACGATCACCCGCGCGGAGCCGAAATCGCCGCCGCGTTGCCTAAAGTACCGCTGAGCATTTCGTTTGCCCCCCGGCCCGACGAAACCGCTTCTTTGACCAAATACATTTGCCCGGCCCCCAACTACCTCGAATCCTGGGGTGATGCCGAGCCAAGAACGGGCTATTACAGCTTGATTCAACCCACGATAAGCCTGATATTCAACACGCGTCAGGCGCAATCGAGCTTACTGAAATGGTCGGGTAAGGATGATAATTACCACGAATACCTGAAAGCTCAT
>Ga0335395_10001382_pt1 | contig 15374 bp, 8 predicted proteins | sample MAT02_FD_205744 | JGI IMG/M metagenome (GOLD analysis project Ga0335395, IMG submission 205744) | Freshwater microbial communities from Lake Fryxell liftoff mats and glacier meltwater in Antarctica - MAT-02 (spades assembly) (version 2) ...
CCCCGTAATTTAGTAAAAGTCCCGACATTATCAGTCTTGCCGACCTTGGCTTGGAGGCGGGGAATATCCCAACGCAGAAAGGGATTAGTTTGTTTTTCTACACCCAACCATGTCGGAATAGTTGCTTGATTTTGCGATCGAGCCAAACGGACTTCTTGGAATCTTGCCTGCAATTCTGGATTTGTATCTTCTACTTCTAGGGCAAATTGGAGATTTTTGAGCGTATATTCATGGGCGCACCAAACCCGCGTCTGATCTGGTAATTTTCTTAATTTCCCTAAGGAATCCACCATTTGAGCAGGAGTACCTTCAAATAATCTGCCACAACCCCCAGAAAATAACGTATCTCCACAGAATAATTCTCCCGGTTCTAGAGGCGAGACGGGGGGAAAGTAGTAGGCAATGTGGGCGTAGGTGTGACCGGGCACAAAATAAACTTGGGCGACTCGATCGACAAACTTCACCTGATCCCCTTCTTCGAGAAATACCTGTTGTCCCGGAATTCTGCCCCGGTCTTTGGCTCCGCCGTAGATGATGACTTCGGGAAAATGCGCTTGTAGTTCTTGGTTGCCGCCAACATGGTCACTGTGGTGATGAGTATTAAAAATAGCTGTAAGTTGGAGTTGAAGATGCTCTAATTGCTGGAGAACGGGGGCAGCTTGAGCGGGATCTACCACGGCGGCTATCTGCTGCGATCGATCGACCAATAAAAAAATATAATTATCTTTTAAGACAGGAATTTGGATAATTTCCATGGGGGATTATTTCCTCGTTGGTGTAGCCTCTCGTTTCGAGAATCGACGCTCGATCGGTTTTAGGTAAACTGATCATGTAGGCTAACTATGCCAGCTTTATATTTATGCAAAATATTGATGCAAACCAATCTCACCGAGAAAGATATTACTAGGATCCTAGAACAAATTGCCCAAACTGGACAGATCAGCCGCCGTGATTATGCCCAACTAGTAGCGGTGATGCTCCGGGTAGAAGCCAAGGATCGATTCTCTAAGGAAGATGCTACACCAATGCGCCTCCGGGAAGTTTTTGATAAATTACAGCTAGGACAGATTAAGTTTTTTAGCTGATATTTTTATGTAAGGTGGGCCTTGTCCACCCTGCTCGCTTTGTTTGCAAAAAATAAATGGTTAGAAATTAGTTAGAAATCAATGGTTAAAACGATCGCCATCCTTGCCCCAGACCTCCACGGGGGAGCTACCACTAGAGTTTATCTTTTAGCTCAGGTACTCCAAAAATTGGGACATGCAGTAAAAATTTATGGTTTAGTCTTTGGGGAACGAGTTTACCCTGATCCTCCAGAAAATCTAGAGGTCTTTGCTCTGCCCGGTGGTGACTATCCCCAAATTATTTCCAACCTGCGAGAACTATTAACCTTGATGGGATCCCCGGATATCATCTATGCCGTCAAACCCCGCCCCACTAGCCTTGGTTTAGCCTTAATCAAACGCTGGCAGACAGGAATTCCCGTCATGTTAGATCTGGATGACTGGGAGATGAGTTGGCATGGGGGTGATGATTGGCAGTACCGCCCCACGATCAAGCAACTAGCGAGGGATGTGATCCAGCCCCAAGGAGCCTTACGAAATCCCAACCATCCTCTATATATCCAGTGGAGTGAAAAATTAATCGCCCAAGCAGATGCCCTGACCGTGGATACCCGCTTTCTCCAATATCGGTTTGGTGGCACTTACCTGCCCAACGGCAAAGACGTAGAGTTGTTTAACCCCGCCAATTTTGACCCTGAAGCTAGCCGCCTCAAGTATGGTCTCCAAGATTATCGGGTGTTATTATTTCCGGGTACAGCTCGTCCTCACAAGGGATTAGAAGATGTATTAGCAGCCCTAGAGCAGCTAGAGCAACCGGATTATCGTTTAGTAATTGTGGGAGGGACAGAAATTAAAGATAATTATCTAGAGCAATTAATGCAGAGATGGGGCAAATGGATAATTAAATTACCCCAGTTCCCGACCGACCTGATGCCAGAGATTGTGGCGGCAGCGCATATTTTTGTGGTTCCCCAACGGGAAGATTTAACGGCGATCGCTCAATTTCCCATTAAACTTACAGAAGGTATGGCTATGGCTAAACCGATTTTGGCAACTCAAGTTGGTGATATTCCGGAAATTCTAGGGGATACTGGTTATTTAGTAACTCCGGGAGCGATCGAGCAAATCGCCACAAAGATTCAATGGATTTGGGATCATCTAGATACTGCCAATCTATTGGGTAATCAATCAAGACAACGCTGTGTAGAATTGTATAGCTTCGATCGGATGGCAACAATTCTTGGCAAAATTATTGATCGCCTCTAATTCCCAGATTTTGCAATCCCCACAAGTTTATGTCCGCTAACTATCTACTCCTAAGTTTCGCCCTCAGATATCCTCTACTTGTAATTTTGACAATTACCTTAGGATTTTCGGGAGCAATTTTTAATGGCCTTAGTACTACTTTAATTGTGCCGCTAATTCTTGGCTTCTTGGGGCAAAATAAGACTATTTCCGTTAGCGGGATGCCCCCCTTTATCAAAAATTTATTTAACTTGCTCTCGATCGTCTCTCCAGAACAACAACTCCTGAGCCTGACGATCGTCGTCATCGCCGGGATTATCCTCAAGAACCTATCTGGCTACATCAATATTCTCGTCTCCAGTCGTCTTTCCCAATTACTAGTTAATGGGATGCGGAAAGATGGCTTACGGTTGCTCTTAGATGTGGACTTAGATTTTCATACCAAATCCAAAGTCGGGGATATTATTAACCAGATTAGTAACGAGGTAGGTAGAGCTGCCGGAGCCGTGAGGACAGTGATCAATATCTTTACGATCGTGGTCACAATTCTGGTTTTTGTCGCAATTTTGTTATCTATTTCTTGGCAACTAACCATCGTTTCTACCTGCCTATTAATGCTGGTCACGCTCCTGAATCAAACCTTTATCAGAAAAGCAAGAAACTTTGGCAAAATCCTCTCTGATAAATCCGCCCGCTATTCCACAGCTCTGCTAGAAATTTTGCTCGGGATTAGATTAATTAAGGGAGTCGCCAATAAAGATCATGAGTTTCAGCGCCTATCAACCTTGATTGAAGACCGAGAAGTTGCTGAGTTTCGTTCTCAGGTCTATTTTGCTGCGATCGCCCCCATCAATGAGATTAGTGGGATTTTAGCCATCTTGGGCATTGTCACCGTCGGCAGAGTATTTTTTAGCAATCAGCTAGATTCTCTGTCTACTTTGCTCCTCACTTATTTATTTATCCTCTTTCGCCTCCTGCCTTTTGTGGGGCAACTCAATTCCTCCCGGAGTGGGCTAGCCAATGCCATTCCCAGCGCTGAAATTGTGGCAAATTTCCTGAGCCGTGAGAACAAGCCCATCATGGTCAATGGCTCCTATCCCTATAAAAAAATCAAAGAAGGAATTCGCTTCCAATCCCTGACCTTTGCCTACCCAAACCATGAAAACTTGGTATTGGATCAAATAAATCTTTGGGTCCCCAAAGGAACTACCCTAGCTTTGGTGGGAGCCTCTGGATCCGGAAAATCAACTTTAGTCGATCTAATTCCTCGATTTTATGACCCTTTATCTGGAGCAATTACCTTAGATGGCAAAGACTTGCGAGATTATGATTTACGATCGCTCCGCCGAGATCTGGGGATTGTGAGCCAAGATACTTTTCTTTTCAATGATTCTGTCCACAACAATATTGCCTACAGTCGAGAGCAAGCTACACATCACGAGGTTATAGAGGCAGCTAAACGAGCCAATGCCTACGAGTTTATTATTCAACTGCCCGATGGTTTTGATACCCAAGTTGGCGATCGAGGGGTGATGCTATCTGGAGGACAACGCCAAAGACTAGCGATCGCCCGCGCCCTGCTCCGGGATCCCGACATCCTGATTCTGGATGAAGCCACCAGCGCCCTAGATACTGTCTCTGAACGCCTAGTCCAACAAGCCCTAGAAGAACTCTGCCGCAACCGCACCACGATCGTCATTGCCCACCGTCTATCTACTATTCAAAAAGCCGACCAGATCGCTGTCATGGATCAGGGCAGGGTTGTGGAAGTGGGCAGCCATGAGGAACTTTTACGTCTAGGCGGCTACTACACCCAGCTCTACGCCATGCAGTTTGATCAAGATGCCAATGCTGTGATTAAAACTGCCGTCAATGATGCCCTTGAGAAAATCTCCTACGAAATTCGATCGCGCCTCACACCCATGATTGGCTTCCTGCGTTTAGTAGTCGATGACCTCGCAGATTCCCCAGCAGAAAAAGATGAACTAATTGAAGAATCCTACGATTCTGCTCTCCGCATCCTCAAAACCCTAGAATACCTCCAAGCCTCCGCCAACAAAAAAGGAAAACAAGTTCTCCCCCAAGAGATTCCCCCCGACCCAATCCAGCCCCATTCACCAGAAACCATTGAGAATGATCCCACTTCGAGAACACTCCCTTCTCTAGGAGAGGCTACACCAACGGCAAGCTCAGGGCTTCACAGTGACCGCCTTGAAAATTCCCCCTTAGAAAAAGAGAGTTAGGGGATCATTTTCTAAATTTTTTCTATTTCTCGAACAACCTCAAACAACTTTGGTATGATTGTTGCGATTAATCATAGGAGCTTGAATGCAGTACGATTCCGATAAGTTAACTAACGGCTTAATTTTTGATTACCTGATTATTTTTGATGCCTTCAAGAAGAAAAAGATTAAACTCCTTGAAATTGGCATTTTCAAAGGCGGCTCCCTGCAATACTGGGCTGATTATTTTACCCATCCCGAAACTCAGATCGTGGGTATCGACCTCAACATTCCCGATATTACCTTCCCCGAAAATGTGATTGTCCGGCAGTGCGACCAAAATGACAGTGAGAGCTTAGAGGCTCTGGCAAAGGAATTTGGCGGGTTTGATATTATCGTTGATGATGGCGCTCACTTCCGCCGAGAAACAGAAAATTGTTTCCGAGTCCTCTGGGATTTTGTCCCCCCCGGTGGCTACTACGTCATCGAAGACTGGGCAGCAGGCTACTGGCAGGATCAACCTAGTTATGCTGGCATGGTAGAGCTGATTACCGAATTAATTCATAAGACCCCAGAAATTAAGGTAGCGGGTTTCAATATTGTGCTGTCTAAGGGCAAAGCTCTAGCTTTCTTTCGCAAGGGAGAAGAGGGGTGGACTAGTTAGTGGATTAGCTTAGTAGATTAGCTTAGTAGATTAGTTGCTGGACTAATGAATAGTCTAGATTCAGAATCAAAGTTAAGAAAAGTAGCCAAAATTACCAGAACTCTGCTGCCTCCTCCTCCGCACCCTACAATGGATCTAGTAGGTATGAGATAGGAATATGGGGCGGTGTTCTAAATGGTTTTAAATTTAATTCATATTTTTGAAGTAGAGCTGACAGCAACAGTGCTCCCCCTGCTGGGGTTAGGAGCCTTAATATTCTTTGTGGCTTTCTTCGTAGCGGCAGAACTCTCCCTCGTGGCAGCCTCTCCAGAAAAGATTGCCCAATGGACATCCCAGACTGGTAATCCCCTGAAGGCAAAAGCAGCGATCGCAGTCCAACAAGCCCAGAAGGATTTACCCCACTATTTTTCTGTCACCCAAACAGGGACGACGGCGGGGAGTTTATTATTGGGTTGGCTAGGGGAAGGAACCACGGTGCATTGGCTAGAAAAAGGATTCGGATGGTTGCCCGTGGGAAAATTACCCATGAGTATTACTTCCCATGCGATCGCCGTCATTGCCGCTTTCTTTCTGATTACCTACGTGGAAATTTTGTTAGGGGAATTAGTCCCCAAGGTATTAGCTACCAATGCTCCCGAAAAAACCGCCCTCCTGCTTATCCGTCCCCTACAAATTTGTGATTATCTACTCTCGCCTTTTCTCTTTCTCCTCAATGGTAATGTCCGCCTCCTCACAGGCTGGCTGACCCGAAGAATCCCAGAATTAGCAATCACAGAGCCTTATCTAAGTGTAGGGTCTCAATCTACTCCCGTCATAGATTTAATCTCGATTACTGATCCCATTCCTGTGGTCAACAATATTCATCCTCATTAGTGATTTTCTCTTTTGCTGTTGACCCAAATGCTAGCCCAAATTAACTAATTTTAAAAACCAGAAACTACGCACTGGGGAAACTGGTACTGGAGGGCGGGGATCACGGGGCAGGGCTTTTTGGGGGAAAGGTTAGTATTGCCTCGAAGATTGCTTTGAATATTGCTTTGCAAATTACCCTGGGAATTACTCTGAAAGTTAAAGACACTCCAACTAAAGGGAGCTTTTTCTTCGGCAGAGAGCCAGAGGAGACGTTTAGCACGGGTCATGGCAACGTAGAGGAGGCGAAATTCTTCGGCGGTTTTTAGGTATTCTGCTTCTTGCCAAGCTTGGGCAGCGAGGGGAATCTCGGTCTTATTACTAATCTGATCATTAATCTGATCACTAAGTTGTGTCGAATTGTAGTCACTGCCATCCCCGGAGCTTGCCATTCGTGTAGCCTCTCCTAGAGAAGGGAGCATAGTTGAAGGGTGGGCCTTGATTCCTAGGGTCGTGTGGAGCTTGGCTCTGATCTGCGCTCTGGCAACTTCGGCTAGGGTATATTCACCGAGAAACTTCGCTCCAGTGGGGACGTAGAGACTGCCGGGGATCACGTCTTCATTGAGGAAAGGTAGGAATACATAATCCCAGTCGAGTCCCTTGGCCTTGTGCATGGTGATAATCGTCAGTTGACCGGGACGGATATATTGGGCTTCGGGGTTTTCGATTTCTACCCAAGAGAGCCTTTCAGTGTTGATAATTTCTTGGAGGTGGTCGATCGCTCCCCCTAGGTCTTGATTGCCTCGATGTTGCCCCAAGCGTTCGGTGAGTTTATCATTGGTAGCTAGTTCGGCTTGGTCGTAGCGGAGAGTGAAGGCTAAAAAAGTTGGTAAATGGTACAAAGGCAGTTCTCCTCTTGCCCGGAGGAGTTGGGTACAATAGCGGCGAGCCATGGCCACGGCAGCAGATTGGGGCGGGTCGAGGGGGCTGGGATAGAGAAACTGCTCTGGGAAGGTGGCGAGGGCATTGAGGTCTTGGGCGGGGACTAGCTGCCGTTTGACAAGGATTTCGAGGGCAGCTTTCAGGAAGTCGGGGGAGTGGGGTCGATCGAGAAACTGCAAGAGACTGAGCATTTCCCTAGGAATATGGGAGTGGCGATCGTTTTCATGGACTTCATAGATGACTAAACCCGCTGCCTTAGCTTGGGTCTGGAGTTGTTGAGCCAAAAAGCTACCCTGACGATTTTCCCTGACTAAAATTGCCATGGTGCGATCGGGATTTGCTTGGAAGAGGGCAAGGGTGCGATTACTCAGTAATTCCACGGTCTCATAAATATCTACCGGAGTGTGAATCTCTAAGCCTAAATCTGTGGGTGCTGGGTTTGCCTCTGGCTGGGGATCGCCCTGATCTACCGGGAGAATTTGCTGGAGCTGAAAAGGTCTGAGCGCCGATTTACTTTGGGTTTGGTTGACCCATTCAAGGACAAAATTCGCCGCATCAATAATAATCTGGCTACTCCGACCCGCCTGATCCATGGTGGCAAGGCTTTCCTCTCGACTACGTTCTAGACAAAATCGCCGGAAGTAGACCGGATCCGCTGGGGTAAAAGTGGAGTTGATGGCTTGATTGGGGTCGCCGACTCGGATCAAATTGGGAGCAGCATGACCGTCGGGCGGGGTAGCAATAATTTCTAAAAGCTTTGCCTGTAGAGGGCTGGAATCTTGGGCTTCATCTTCAAAAACGGCGTATACCTGTTGCTGCCATAGATTTCTGGCACTAGGATTTTCTAATACCCGTAAGGCTCCGAGGATCATATCATCGTAATCAAGAAAATTGCGCTGGCGGCTGTAGTATTCATACTGTTCGTACAATCCGGCGGCGATCGCTAGGGTTTGATAATCATCATCGACAACATAGCTCAACTCCCGCAGCGCCTCGATCGACAGCCCCGAACTTTTTGCCTCATGCACCACCGTACTTACCAGAGTTGGCAATATTTCCGTCCGCAAGACCGCCGATCGACGCAATCTTTCTGTTTCTTCCCCATCAAAATCTTGCCCTGCCCCAGAGAGAAGACCGACAAATAGTTGGGGATGTTGACTAATCCACTGCTCCACCACCGTTTTAATCAAGCGATGCCCCTTGGTGGGATCAATCAGGGTAGAGCCTTCCAGGTTGAGTCCAGAGAGCCGGGGATGGGTTTGGGCAATATTCAGAGCCAGCCCGTGGAGAGTATGGACAGCAAATCCTAGACTAGGCAAACCCAAATCTTCCTTGAGATAGGTACGAATTTTATTTTTGATATTGGCTGCTGCCGCCCGGGTGAAGGTAACGATGATCAATTGGGGTTGCCGGAGTTGGCGGGGCTGAATTTGAGATAGTCGGGCAATAGTGAGAGCCGCAGCGATCGCCATCCCCGTAGATTTACCTGCCCCCGGTACCGCCGAGACCCCTAGTTGTCCCCCTTGCCAATCAGCCATAGCCCTCTGCCCCGGACGCAATCTTGCCCGGAGGTTTATCACTTTTGTACCTAGTTCTGTATCTGAATTTGTCTCTAGGTCTAGGGGGCGATCGGGCAATAAATTTTCCATCACTTTTAGGGTTTAAAACAGAGGTTTATAAATAATTTACAGTTACTTTATCAAAGCTTTACAAATATTGCTGTTCTAACCAATCCTCCAGTATTAACATCTACATATCAGGAGTTACGCAAATTAACTTAAGAGTACTGATTTCCGTAATGTAAATGCTCTCTAGTGAAGTCAACAGCAGTGGATTAGATCAACATATTTACTGAGCTTGTGGTCAGGGCAATACTCACAGAGTTGATGATCAGTACAAATACATAAGATCAGAGCTAGTCCAAAACAGGATCAAATCATCTACTAACAGGTTTTTCTCAAATCAGCAAAATTAAATATCGCAAAATTAAATATCATTAAATATCAAAGAAATATTAAAAAATATTAAAGTCAATCTTGGTATCTATCTATGTCTCTCTCCTTCATCTCCCCTTTGACTACTAGTCGCCCTGCCGCACCTCAAAAAAAATTAGTATTCATAGATGCTGCCGTAGACAATTTTAGCAGCTTGCTTAAGGGCTTGGAACCAAATTTAGAGGCGGTAGTTCTTGATTCTAGTCAAGATGGGGTGATGCAGATTAGCAATTTTTTGGCTAACTACCAAGGGGCGATCGATAGCATCCAGATTCTCTCCCACGGAGCCGCAGGTAGCCTCCAACTGGGTTCCTCTAGCTTAAGTCTAAATAATTTAGCTCAGTACGAAGCCGCCTTAAGTAACTGGTTCTCTTCTAGTTCTACCAGTGCTGGCAACCGACCTGATCTCCTCCTTTTTGGTTGTGATGTAGCCGCAGGAGAAGTGGGCAGTGAATTTGTAAATAAATTAAGCCAAATTACTGGGGCAGATGTGGCGGCATCTATAGACCCCACGGGCAGTGTTGCTAAGGGTGGTAACTGGATTCTGGAAAAAGTCACGGGGGCGATCGAAGCCACCTCCGCCTTTACCCAAACCGTGAAAGATACCTACACAGATATTCTTGCTACTTTCAATGTCACCAATAATAGTGATGCCGGGGCTGGTTCCCTCCGTCAAGCGATTCTGGAAGCCAATTCCACGGCGGGGCTGGATACTATTATTTTTGATCCCTCTGTTAAATTAATCAAACCCAATTCCCCTCTTCCTAATATTACCGATCCCGTTAACCTCGATGGTCGTCCGGGGCAATCTGGCACACTCCCCGGCGTAGAAATCAACGGTCTTAATGCTGGAAGTCAATACAACACAAACTCTGGGCTAACTTTGGCGGGAACAGCTAGTGGTAGCGCAATCCGGGGTTTATCAGTAACTGGGTTTTGGGGCAATGGGATTATGCTATTCCAAAGTGATGGCAATACTATTGAGTTTAATCATATTGGTGCAGATATCACAGGAACCGTAGCTCGTGGAAATAGCCGTGCTAACGATGCAGAGGTTTATCATGCGCTGCTTCTACGTGGTTCTCAGAATAATACCATCCGAAATAATTTAGTCTCTGGAAATTTTGGCTCTGGCATTGTTCTTTTTGGTAGCAACCTTGGTCTCAACGGAGGCTATCCCGGTGTTTCCCGTAATTCCACGGGTAATCAAATCATTAATAATATTGCGGGGCTAGATATCACTAGAGAGCGAGCCATGAGCAACGAGAGGATTGGGATTTTCGTTGAAGGCATGAATAACCTGATCGAATCTAACTGGGTCGCAGGCAATGGTACTGATTCCACTTCTTCAGGAACTTATCCTAGAGGACTAGCGGCGGAAGCTAGTGGGAGTACGGAGCTTAATACTTTTAGAAATAATATTGTGGGGACGAATCCTTCCCGGGCTGTAGCTATACCCAACCGGACTAGTAATGGGGACATTGAAGACTTAGGCGGGGCAGCAAAGCTGAACTACTTTCAAGGAAATTCCTATTACGGTGATTTTTATGGTTTCAACACTGGCACCCCCAAAGACTTGGGCGGAAATTTCAAAGTAGTTGGCCCAGTAACAACTAACCCTGTCCTAACACCGTTCGCTCCCCAGCTCACTGATATTACCTCTAATCAACCAGTCAATAATGGCGACCTGATCGATACTTTAGTCGGTGGTTCCATTACCAGCACTCCGGGTAAAGGAGTTGCAGTAACAGCGGTGGATAACACCAACGGTATATGGGAGTATTCCACTGATAATGGGGGAAGTTGGTCAAACTTAAAAACAGCCTTAGATATTCCCCCGATTCGTCCAGAGTATGGTGGTGTTTGGTCTGATGGCACTGCAAATGGAGGTGTGCCTCCCATTAAGGTTTTTATGTTGGCAGCAGATGGGAAAAATAGAATTCGTTTTGTTCCCACCGTTGGTTTTACGGGGAATGTAAACAATGGTGTCACCTACATGGCTTGGAATCAAGTGATTGGCAGTAATGGCGGCTGGACAAACCTAACTCCGGCGGGGAAAGTGCGGATAGATATGATGCGAGTCGCTTTCAGTATGGATGCTGTTGGCAATATGACTACGGATAATTTGAACATTGAGGTATTACCCGGTAATAATGCTCCGGTGTTAGACCCAGTTTTGGTTCAACCTTTGGCTCCTATTGACAAAGACCCCGTAACTAATCCCGGAACCTTAGTAAGTGCTTTAATTCCCGGAGCCGCAGTTACTGACCCCGATGCAGGAGCCTTGGAGGGCATTGCTGTTACCAGCGCAAATAATAGTAATGGCAGTTGGGAATATACCATTGATGGCGGGACTAATTGGTTAGCCTTTGGCAGTCCTAGTGCTACGAATGCTCGTCTATTGAAAGCCGATGGATTAACAAAAGTTAGATTTGTACCGAATGCTGGGTATGAAGGAACACCAAATATTACTTTCCGGGCTTGGGATCAGGTGATTGGGATTGCTGGAGGGACAACGGATGTATCTGTGAATGGCGGGGTGACTCCCTTTAGTTTAGTTCTGGGGACGGCGGCGATCGCCATAGGAAGTGCTGTTTTGCCACCTCCTGTACTACCTGAACCTCCCACAACCCCCAATGCCCCGATCGACCCCGGCTTTATCCCGCTCCTCAGAAATCCCCCTGCTCCCCCGACTCCCGACCCCATAGTAATTGGCAATCCTCCCACCCCAGATTTACCTAGTCCTCTGCCGCTACCTAATTCTCTCTTTTCTCTTTTTCCTTTTGCTTTCCCCTTCCCCATCCGCTTTCCCAACCTGAACCCTACTCTGGAGAAGTTAGTTGCCGCAGGCAAGGGAGAAGAAGGAGAAGGAGACGGCTGTCCCTGTGCTACGATCGTTAACCAACAACAGCCCAACCCAGTTATCGACACAATTTGGGGAACTAACGGGAACGATCGCCGCCTAGTCAGCAAATCTAAAAAGAACGAAAAGGGCGCCAATACAGTTTATGGGCTACAAGGTGATGACACCATCTTTGGGGCTGCGGGAAATGACAACCTCTTTGGTGGGGCGGGGATCGATCGCATCAACGGTGGCAAAGGCAGAGACTTTATCAAAGGTGGAGCTGGGAACGACCAGCTTTATGGTGGTAAAGGCAATGATATGATTTTTGGCGGGGCAGGGAAAGATTTCATCCTTGGTGGCAAAGGTAACGATTTCCTCTCTGGCGGCAGTGGTAAAGACCTTATTTACGGTGAACAGGGAAATGATGTGATTGCTGGAGGTGCAGGGAACGACCTCCTCTTTGGTGGCACTGGCAATGACACCATCTGTGGTTGTGATGGGGATGACCGGATCTCCGGTGGTAAAGGTGATGATATCCTCTACGGCGGCCGAGGGAATGATGTGATCTACGGCGGCAATGGCAAGGAGCTTATCTATGGTGGTTCTGGCAGCGATATTCTCTCTGGTGGAGCCGGAAATGATTTCCTTTCTGGGGGTGCTGATAATGATGCTCTCTACGGTGATAAGGGGAATGACATTCTCTTTGGTGGAGTCGGGAATGACCTCCTTGTGGGTGGGGATGGCAATGATATCCTCTGGGGCGGGGCTGATAATGACCTGCTCATCGGTGGCAAAGGTACGGATATTTTGATTGGTGGTGAGGGGAGCGATCGCTTCCGTTTAGCTGCGAATAACGGCATGGATACGATCGTTGACTTTGCTGTCGGCGTGGATTTCTTTGAATTAGCAAAGGGATTAAAAATCTCTGATCTCCAGCTAGTTCAAGGTGTCGGAGCGACAATTATTGGTCTGCAACCCGGAACTCTCTTCCCTAGTGATAAACCCCTAGCGATCGTGCTGGGAGTAAACGCTGATAGCATCACTCCAAATAGTTTTCTATCTGCATGATATGTCAGAGGTTAAAATAACTTAGGGCGGTTTCTCGACTCTAGAAGTTTGGGGATCCGCCATTTTAACTTACTCTAGATCATTCTCCCTATGGCAACTATTAACGATAACTACCTGAAACTAAAAGCCGGATATTTATTCCCAGAAATTTCCCGTCGAGTCAATACCTTTGTGGCAGAAAATCCTGAAGCGGCGGTGATTCGCTTAGGGATTGGGGATGTCACCGAACCTTTGCCTGCGGCTTGTCGGACAGCGATGATCCGGGCGATCGAGGACATGGGCGATCGAGCTACTTTCAAGGGCTACGGGCCTGAACAGGGCTATGGTTGGCTCCGGGAAAAGATTGCTGCCCACGACTTCCAAGCTAGGGGCTGTGATATCAGTGCGGAGGAAATTTTTATCTCCGATGGCTCCAAGTGCGACAACGGGAATATTTTAGATATCTTGGGCAACGATAATAAAATTGCCGTAACGGATCCGGTGTATCCCGTTTATGTCGATACCAACGTCATGGCGGGGCATACAGGAGAGGCAAATGAACAAGGGGAATATGCCGGACTAGTTTATCTGCCAGTGACGGCGGAAAATAATTTCACAGCCCAGATTCCCACCGAAAAAGTAGATTTGATCTATCTCTGTTTCCCCAACAATCCTACAGGAGCCACTGCCACTAAGGAACACCTGCAAGCGTGGGTAGATTATGCCCGTAAGCATGGCTCGATCATTTTCTTTGATGCTGCCTACGAGGCTTATATCACCGATCCTTCCCTGCCCCATTCCATCTACGAGATTCCCGGAGCCAAAGAATGTGCGATCGAATTTCGGTCTTTCTCCAAAAATGCCGGATTCACCGGGACTCGCTGCGCCCTGACTGTAGTTCCCAAAAACCTCACAGGTAAAGCCCAAGATGGCACTGATGTGGAACTCTGGAAACTTTGGAATCGCCGTCAATCCACCAAATTTAATGGAGTTTCCTACATTGTCCAACGGGGAGCCGAGGCTGTGTATAGCCCAGAAGGACAAGCCCAAATTAAGGAATTGGTTAGCTTCTATCTAGAAAATGCCCAAATAATTCGAGAACAACTCACGGCGGCGGGTCTCCAAATCTACGGCGGCGTAAATGCTCCCTACGTTTGGATCAAAACTCCCCAGGGTCTCTCTAGCTGGGATTTCTTTGATAAGCTCCTCCATACCTGCCATGTAGTCGGCACTCCCGGCTCTGGCTTTGGGGCGGCAGGGGAAGGTTATTTCCGGATTTCTGCCTTCAATAGTCGGGAAAATGTAGAAGCAGCGATGCAACGCATTACAGCTAAGTTCAAAAGCTAGCCCTAACTACATAGCGATATATCGATCGCCCCAAGGCTGAGGCTAGGCATGATTTTTTCCTACTTCTGTACTTCACCATAAACTTTTTGATAGTAAGCTTGATATTCTGCTGATAGGAGAGGCCTCCACCAATCCTGATGGCTGAGATACCAAGCTACTGTCTGTTTTAAGCCCTCAGCCACAGTGACAGAAGGAGTCCAACCTAGTTCCTTAGTAATTTTGGCAGCATTAATGCTGTAGCGGCGATCGTGCCCTGCCCGGTCTTGGACAAAGGTAATCAGTTTACTCGCCGGGGTTACAGGTAAATCTGGGGCAAGTTCATCCATCAGTTCACAAATTAGATTAACTATATCTATATTTTTGACCTCATTATTACCCCCAATATTATAGGTTTCGCCGGGAGTTCCTTTGTGAATTACCGCATCCAAAGCCCGACAATGATCCCCCACGTAGAGCCAATCCCGGATATTTTGCCCATCGCCATAGACAGGAAGATTTTTGCCAAGGAGAATATTCGTGAGGATGAGAGGGATAAGTTTTTCGGGAAATTGGTAGGCGCCATAGTTATTGGAGCAGTTGGTGATCAGGGTGGGCAAGCCGTAGGTGTGGTAGTAGGCTCGGACGAGATGATCGCTCCCGGCTTTGGAGGCAGAGTAGGGACTATTGGGGGCGTAGAGCGTGGTTTCTGAGAAGGGCGGATCCGTAGGGCTGAGACTGCCGTAGACTTCATCGGTGGAGACGTGGAGAAAAATTCCCGGATTATTGCTGGTGGGGCGATGGTGACGGAAGGCTTCGAGGAGGGTAAAAGTCCCAATCACATTAGTTTGGATGAAAGCATCGGGCTGGAGAATTGATCGATCGACATGGGATTCTGCGGCAAAGTGGGCGATCGTTTCAATATTTTCTGTCTTTAAAATCTCGGTGACTAGAAGTTGATTACAAATATCGCCTTTAATAAAATGAAAATTCGCTTTCTCTGCTAACCCAGCTAAGTTTGCCAAATTTCCCGCATAGGTAAGGGCATCGAGGACAACAATGCGATCGCTCTTGTATTTTTCTGCCCAATAATGCACGAAATTGGAGCCAATAAATCCTGCTCCTCCAGTCACCAAAATATTAGTCATAGTTACAAATATAAAATTAACGTGTTTTCTT
>Ga0335395_10001384_pt1 | contig 15360 bp, 16 predicted proteins | sample MAT02_FD_205744 | JGI IMG/M metagenome (GOLD analysis project Ga0335395, IMG submission 205744) | Freshwater microbial communities from Lake Fryxell liftoff mats and glacier meltwater in Antarctica - MAT-02 (spades assembly) (version 2) ...
GATATTTTCTGGCTAAACGACGATAGGAAGATTTGATCTCTGCGATCGAAGCCCCCTCTTTTAGCCCTAGTAAACCATAGCATTCTGCTTGATTCATCTTTTATTTGTGGTCAGTATTCCTCAAAATGATGAGTTAATTAGTTTTCTTAATTATGCAGCTATTATGTAGTGATCTTGGAGCCACTGTACTGGTGAAAACTGGTAAAAACCGATAAAAAAAGTAGGTCTTCTGAGATAAAAACCTACCCGCCGTTGAGTTTCTAGCCGACTTACTGAAGAATAAGAGCTAGATTCTTTCTTCAATCACGCTATCAATCAATCCGTACTCTTTTGCTTCTTCTGCCGACATAAAGAAATCCCGATCCATATCTTTTTCGATTTTCTCGATCGGGTTCCCAGTATTGTCTGCATAAATCCCATTGAGTTGGTGACGAATCCGCATGATTTCCTTGGCTTCAATTTGGATATCGGTGGCTTGTCCCCGGGTGCCGCCGGAGGGTTGGTGGATCATGATCCGGGAGTGGGGCAGAGCCAAGCGCTTACCCTTAGTTCCTGCTGCCAACAAGAAAGAACCCATGGAAGCCGCCAGACCCACGCAAATAGTCACCACATCACACTTGATATACTGCATGGTGTCAAAAATTGCCATGCCTGCGGTAACGGAACCACCGGGGGAGTTGATATAGAGATAAATAGGCTTGGTGGGGTCATCAGAATCGAGATAGAGCATGGAAGCGACGAGACTATTGGCAATACTATCGGTGACTTCCTGCCCCAAAAAGAGAATTCGTTCTTGGCTGAGACGGGTATAAATACTAATCCATTGTTCGTAAGCACTACCGGGGAGGCGGTAGGGAACCTTGGGAACTCCAATAGGCATGGGCTTTTTCCTTGTAATTGATGTTTAGATAGTCTGAGAAGATGTTTAGTTTAGATCATTGGTTAAGATACTCAACTAAAATTTAGCCAACTCCAGCTAGAGCCTTGGGCAGGTCTTTGCGGCTCTCGAGGACTCGATCGATAATCCCGTAATCCTTTGCCTCTGCGGGAGTAAGGTAAAACATCCGATCCATATCTTTGATGATTTTATCTACAGGCTGCCCCGTATTTTTTGAGAAAATCTCTAGCATGGCAGTACGGTTAGCAATAACTTCCTTCGCCCGGATTTGGATATCCGTAGCTTGTCCCCTCGCACCAGTACGGGATTGGTTGAGGACAATATTGGCGTGGGGTAGACTAGCTCGAAAGCCCTTGGTTCCTGCCGAGAGGATCATAGCCGCCGTTCCCATAGCCTGACCGATGCAGATAGTATGGATAGGGGGCTTGATGTAGTTCATGGTGTCGCAGATGGCAAAAGCCTCGGTCTCGAAGCCGATCGCCTGCCCGTCATACCAAGAAGTCCCGGTGGAATTGATATAAAAGAAAATGGGCTTCTCTGGATCGTCAAACTGCAAGTAAAGCAACTGGGCAATGATTAACTCAGTCACATCTATCCCTACCTGTCGTTTCACATCATCAGCAGAATATAGGGGTAGCCCCAGATAGACGATCCGTTCCTTGAGCAACAAGGATTCTAAGTCCGGTGGGGGAGTCCGGTAGTAAGCATCCCCAGTATAATAAGATGTTTGGACTGCTTTGATGGTCATGAGTTACTGCTAGTAATAATAGCTTAATCTTTTGTCCATACTAGCGTGTTTAGAGTATGTTTGGTGGTGGAGCTTTGAGACTCATCTTTAAGGGTAGTTAGCAGTGGTTCTCAACTGATCCCCCGTAAATCTTGACTAAATCTCTAGGAAATTCTGATTAATTAGATTGACCTTAGCTCCCCCTAGCTCCCACAGGTGGACTTTACTCTTACAGTTACGATGGATCGACTGAGCATTGCCGAACGTCTCTAGGCGCCAGAAACCTTATCACCCAAGGAAGCAAGTATTCCAAATTTCCATGATCTATGAATTTATTTGCCAATTTTTCAACTAGTTTCGTAGCTAATTTCGCTGCTAATCTTATAGCTTTATCTAAAAATCTATCTGGAAATCTATCTGGAAATCTATCTGGAAATCCATTGGGGAATCTGTTGGAGAGTTCATCGATCGAGCTTCCTCCTATCCTCAGTTCTAGCTATGCAATCATGGTTTATTTATTACTAGGATTTGCGATCGCCCACAGTGGTTTAGCCGCCCTGCGTCCTTGGGGAGAGGGGAAAATTGGGGCGAGATTGTACCGAGTTATTTTTGCCTTGGTGAGTATTCCCTTTGCCACGGTGTTAATTATTTATTTTTTCAATCATCGCTACGATGGGGGGCAACTATGGCAAGTGCAAAACGTACCGGGGATCAAAACTGGGGTGGCGATCGCTAGTGCCGTATCTTTTTACTTTCTCTATCCGGCTACCTTTAATTTGCTAGAAATTGCTGCCATCCAAAAACCAGAAGTCCATCTTTTTGAAACGGGGATCATCCGCATTACTCGCCATCCCCAAATGGTCGGGCAGGTGCTTTGGTGTATTGCCCACACCCTCTGGATTGGGACGAGCTTTACCCTGTTAACTTCCGTGGGATTAATTCTCCACCATTTATTTGCAGTGTGGCATGGCGATCGCCGCCTAGAAAAGCGTTATGGGGAGACCTTTTTGGCAGCCAAGGCAAGAACTTCGATCGTCCCCTTTCAAGCCGTCCTTGATGGGCGACAAACCTTGCAAATCCTTGAATTTCTCCGTCCCGCCTACCTCGGAGTCACGGGGTTTATCATCCTCTTGGCTTGGGGGCATCCGTGGTTAATGCAAGTTACAGCCCAAGTTCCTTGGTAGGATGAATCAGTTAGGATAAATCAAAAAACTTCCCCTGCTTTAGACAATAAATTTTTAGGTAATATCCGTGTCGATCACTAGCTCCAACCTCCGCCATTTAATGATTGTGCATTTTCTCTATGGAATTTTCTATGAGCAAATCAATCAAAAGTTTCCTAATTGGTTTGTGGCTAATTATGTAGTGGGTGTAGAAGATACCAAGGAGCAACAACGTTATTATCCAGAAATTAGCGTGGTCGAAATAGAATGTTTATTTAACCTCGATCGACACAATACAATTCCGGGGCAGCGTCCCCTCCGCATCGCTGTAGAAGTGGTGAAACCGGGGCGGCGTAATGCTCAACGGGATTACACCCTCAAAAAATCAGCCTACGAAATTCTGGAAATTCCTGAATACTGGATCGTTGATCCCCAAAAAGATTTAATTACCATCCATCAATTAATTAACGGCTATTACCGCCCCCGGACTTTCCAAGACAACAAAAAAATTATCTCTCCCAGCCTGCCCCATCTAAGCATTACGGCGGCTCAACTCCTCTCTGCTTCCCTAGGTTAATTTAGAACTTAAGATAATCTTCACAAGACAATAATGGGGATCAAGCTACCCTAGTTGGCAGTAATGTGACGTAATTTAACAACATTAAGCAAGATTTAAGGAATTTTTTATGGCACAGCAGAGCTTTGGAGTAATCGGTCTCGCCGTGATGGGGGAAAATCTCGCTTTGAATGTGGAGCGCAATGGCTTCCCGATCGCAGTCTACAACCGTACAGGAGCCAAGACTGATGAGTTTATGGCAAATAGAGCCGTGGGCAAAAATGTAGTTGCTGCCTACTCGATCGAAGATTTCGTAAAAGCCCTAGCCCGTCCCCGGAAAATTCTGGTCATGGTGCAAGCAGGCGCTCCCGTAGATGCAGTGATCAAACAACTGCAACCATTTTTAGAGAAAGGTGACATGATCATCGATGGAGGCAACTCGTTATATGAAGATACCGAACGCCGCACCAGAGAACTAGAATCCACAGGTTTAGGCTTTGTGGGCATGGGTGTCAGCGGTGGGGAAGAAGGCGCTCTCAACGGGCCCAGCTTGATGCCGGGGGGAACGGAAACTGCCTACAAAGAACTGGAGCCGATCCTGCTGAAAATAGCTGCCCAAGTTGATGACGGAGCCTGTGTCACCTATATTGGTCCTGGTGGAGCTGGTCACTATGTGAAAATGGTACACAACGGCATCGAGTATGGAGATATGCAGCTCATTGCGGAGGCTTACGACCTGCTGAAAAGTGCCCTAGGTCTAAACCATCAACAGATCCACGAAATTTTTGCCGACTGGAATACCACCGATGAACTGAATTCTTTCTTGATTGAGATCACGGCGGATATTTTCAAATATATTGATCCCGATACCCAGCAACCCCTCGTAGAATTGATCCTTGATGCGGCGGGGCAAAAGGGAACCGGGCGCTGGACTGTCCAGAGTGCCTTGGAACTGGGAGTACCGATCCCAACGATGATTGCGGCAGTTAATGCTCGGATTACTTCTTCCTACAAGGCAGAACGGGTGGCAGCTTCTCAGGAAATCACTGGGCCCACGGGCAAATACGAAGGAGATGCGAAAGCCTTTATTGCCAAAATTCGAGAGGCCCTCTACTGCTCCAAAATCTGTTCCTACGCCCAAGGGATGGCTCTGTTGAGTAAGGCTTCTCAGGAGTATAACTACAATTTGAACCTGAGCGAAATGGCTCGGATATGGAAGGGCGGCTGTATTATCCGGGCAGGGTTCTTGGATAAGATCAAGAAGGCTTTTAATGAAAACCCGACTCTGCCAAATTTGCTCTTGGCTCCAGAGTTTAAGCAGAAAATTCTCGATCGCCAGTCCGCATGGCGGGAAGTATTAGTGGTTTCTAATCAGCTAGGCATCCCTGTCCCAGCCTTTAGTGCCTCCCTAGATTACTTCGATAGCTATCGTCGCGCTCGTCTCCCCCAAAACCTCACCCAAGCTCAACGGGACTACTTCGGCGCCCATACCTACAAACGGATTGATAAGGAAGGTAGTTTCCACACCGAGTGGGGATCCCAAGCCTAGTTTTAATTGGGTAGGTTAGTTTTATAAGGTGGGCATTGCCCACCTTATTGATTTTCGTCTTTGCAATCGCCCACAATGAGTTTCTTAGAGTTTGAGTAGTCATTTTTGCTACCTTAACAAGGTGGGTCTTGCCCACCCTACTTGATTTTAAACTTGACCTTAAACTTCATCGAGGGCAGCAATGCCGGGGAGGACTTTGCCTTCGAGGAGTTCGAGACTAGCACCACCACCTGTGGAAATATGGCTCATTTCTGAAGCAAGATTGAGTTTTTCTACCGCAGCGACGGAATCACCGCCACCGATAATGGTGCAAGCTCCCTGTTTGGTAAGTTGGGAGAGACTCTGGGCGATCGCCTCCGTGCCTACCGCAAATTTATCAAACTCAAATACACCCATGGGGCCATTCCAGATCACAGTTTTGCAATCAGCCAGAGCCGCTTGGAAAGTTTGCACCGCATCAGGTCCAATATCTAAACCCATCCAGCCATCGGGGATATTTTCAATATTCACCACTTGGGAGTTGGCCTCGGGGGCAAAGCTATCTGCCACCACCACATCCGTGGGTAACAAGAGACTCACACCCCGTTCCTTTGCCTTTGCTTCTAAGGATTTTGCTAGTTCTAGCTTATCGTCTTCTACTAGGGATTTGCCGACATTCAAGCCCCGTGCTTTATAAAAGGTGAAGATCATGCCGCCGCCGAGGAGGAGTTTATCGCATTTGTCGAGGAGAGTTTCAATTACGCCAATTTTGCTAGAGACCTTGGAACCACCAATAATTGCCGCAAGGGGACGCTTGGGTTGGGCGATCGCTCCTTCGAGGTATTGGAGTTCCTTATCAATCAGAAAGCCAGCAACGGCAGGGCTGAGGTAATGGGTAACTCCTTCGGTAGAAGCATGAGCGCGGTGGGCAGTACCAAAGGCATCATTGACGTACAGATCAGCTACAGAAGCTAGTTTCTTGGCAAATTCGGGGTCGTTCTTTTCTTCTTCTGGGTAAAAGCGGACATTTTCTAGGAGAGCTACTTGACCATTCTGCATTGCTCCCACTTGGGCGGCGACTTCATCCCCAATGCAATCATCACACTTAATTACTTCCTGCCCCAAAAGCTCTGAAAGGCGCTGGGCGACGGGGGTGAGGCGAAGTTTTTCTGTAACTCCCCTGGGACGACCAAAATGGCTACAGAGGATAACTTTAGCTCCTTTCCCAGTCAGGTCATTAATTGTCGGTAGGGCAGCCCGGATGCGAGTATCGTCGGTAATTGTGCCGCTATCTAGGGGAACATTAAAATCGACCCGGACTAACACTCGTTTGCCAGCAACATCTGCTGCTGATAGGTTTGCTAAAGTTTTCTTAGCCATTTGTCATAACCTCTTTTTTATTAATAATTAATTAACAGTATTAGTATTGATTTTTACAGTCATCTGAGATTTTATCAAAATTTGGGATCAAGCCCTGAGACTTCTGGGATTCTTCTCTTTCTAAAATCCCTTTCTAAAAAAGCAGTACAATGAGCTAAGTTTGTTTAGCATTGTTTAGCCAAAATTAAACCTATGACTCAATTACTGGAAAAAGCCTTCAAAGAAGCTCAAAAGCTTTCCCATGATCTCCAAGATGAACTTGCCCATCAGTTGCTAGAAGATATTCAGAATGAACTAGCATGGCTGGAAACCTTAGCAAATCCAGATATCAATCTAGATGTTCTCCAGAAAATGGCTCAAGCAGCATTAATCGAGGATCAAGAGGGTAAAACAGAAGGAAAAGGTTTTGGCGAGGAGTAATGAAGTCATCAAGAACCAGGGACTTTCGGAAGTTATTTGTGAAATTACCTCAACACATAAAGGAAACTGCTAAGAAAAACTACGAACTCTGGAAAGAAAACCCATTCTATTCAAGTTTGGAATTTAAAGAAGTCAAGCCCAAAGAAAATATTTGGTCGGTAAGAGTAGGAATTGGTTGGAGAGCATTAGGAGTTATGAAAACAGAAGAGGAAAAGATTGTGTGGTTCTGGATTGGCTCCCATGCTGAATACGATCGCATTATTGGCAAGAAATAGGATCAATTTAGAGTCTAGGGTAGAGTTAAGCTAGAGGCAAATAAAACTGGAAGGTGCTGCCCTGTCCTAGTTGGCTGCTGACGGTGATTTCTCCCCCTTGTAATTCCACGAGGCGACGACAAATTGCCAGACCGATGCCCGTACCCCGGAGATTTAGTTCGCTGGCTTTCCTGCCCCGCCAAAACCTTTCAAAAATATAGGGGATTTCTTCTGGAGCGATGCCCAATCCAGTATCTGTGACGGCAAAGGAGATGGAGCGATTTTCCAGACTAGCCCGTAGGATGATTTTGCCCGATCGAGTGTAGTTGATGGCATTGCCGAGGAGATTAATTAGTACCTGTTCGAGGCGATCGATGTCTGCTAAAACTGGAGGTAACTGGGGGCTACAATCTAGGATTAGCAATGGCTCGTCGTCTACTAGTTGATCCCGGAATCTATCTACTAAAGCATTGAGCAAAGGATACACCTGCACAGATTGGAGATTGATAGGCAGACAGCCCGCCTCTGCCTTGGAAAGTTCCTGCACATCGTTCACTAGGCGTTGTAGTCTTTTGGTTTCTCGGAGCAGTCGATCGTACACTTCCACTGTTGGTAAAATTCTCTCATCAGCCAATTCCTCCAGATAACCCTGTACCACCGTTAAAGGAGTCCGCAACTCGTGGGTCAGATCACCAATAATCTCCTGTCGCCGTTCCTCCACCCCCGCCAAACTCGCTGCCATCCGGTTAAAGCTACTACTGAGGCGATTAATTTCGGGAATTTCACTCGCTGGGAGCCGCTCTGCCAAATCTCCTGCGGCAAATCGCCGGGTAATCTGTTCCATCTGGATCAGGTTCTTGACAATCCGTTGAGACATTAAATAGCTCAATCCCCCCGCCGTCCCTGCCCCGGTGATTACTGCCCAAAAAGTGCCGTGGTTCCAAGCCGCCTCAAATCCATCAATCAAAACAGTCCGCACTCCGTAGTTAATAGTATAGTTCCGGGCTTGCAGTTGTTCTAGGTACAGCACAAAGTACCGGGGCGAGGAGAGCTTGCCAATGATCACTAGGCTGCTCACCCCCACCAACAGGACTAGCAAATGGGATAGGAACAGGCGTGATTGGAGATTAATTTTCGGCATAAATTTTTGACATAATTCGGCATAATTCAGAATTCCAAATTAATTTAAGTATTCTCTGGGAGCTTTTGATAAATTTGCTGAGTTAATTGTCCTTGTTGTTTTCTGCCCCAAAGTAATTGCCAAGCTTTAGGGGAAAATATTGCGGGCAATAGTAAAGAGAGAGCGGTAGAAAATTGTTTTTGTTTGAGGGCAACTAAGCCCCAGTGTAGGCGGAGATAGATTTGAATTGTATCTAAGCTGGGGAGGTGAGACTTGTATTTTTGATTGACTAATTGATAGATTTTTGCCTTCATCCATAGGTTTACTTTGAGTCGATCGACGATCGTAAATTTTTGGTTTAATCCCCCCGACCACAACGTCCGATACCCAAGGCAGTGGTTAATAAAAATTGCATCTCCAAACTTAGCAATCTTAATCCAAGAATCAATATCATCGTAGTTAGTATCTAGCTGTGAATCCCAGCCTTTAGTTTCCAAAAAAACATCCCGGCGAAATGATACTTGAATCGGCGTACCAAAGGGGACTAATTCCAACAACATCCCGTAGTGAATATCCTCCTGTTTGATATAAATTACTGGCTCATGACCAACTTTTCTGGTCTTACTAATTTCCTGCCCAGTTTCATCTACTTGAAATGCCTGCATGGAGCAAATCACGGCTTGAGGATAATAACTAATTATATTACTTAATTCTTCTAGGCAATTAATAGCTAAATAATCATCATCATCAACTAATTTAATCCAATCCCCCGTAGCTAATTTCACCCCTTGATTCACCGCCGCAGAATGTCCTAAATTTTGGGGTAAACGGCAGTAAACTAGTCTCTCAGAATAGGTGACAAGGAGTTCTTTAATTTGGTTTTCAGTATCATCAGTAGAGGCATCATCAACCACCACTACTTCGCAGGGAATAGTTTGTTGTAAAGCACTGAAAATCGCCCTTTCGAGTAGTTGCCAGCGATTAAAGGTAGTAATCACAACACTAAATTTCACTCTTGATTTTTCAGGATTTTTATTAATATCTAGCATTAACTATCTCCTAGATTTGGCGTAGATTTAGGGGATTAAAACTTTAGATAAAGCGGGTGAGTTGGACTCGATAACGGTCTTTTTTGGTGACAGTAATTTCCCCAACTTCTAGCCTACCTTTACCCCGGAGAGCTACTAGATCCCCCATCTTCAGATTGTAGCTAGATTGGCTCACATCCTTCCAATTTACCCGCACATCCCCAGAATTAATGAAATCTACCATTTTGCTCCGAGATAGCCCAAACCCAGCCGAGGCGATCGCATCTAGGCGCAACGAAGCCTCAACGGTGGTTAGTTCTTTTTTCTTGGGTTCTCGAATCTTCAGGTCGGCAAGGGAAATTTCCCGGACTTGGACTGGTACCGATCGCACCTGTTGCAGATGGAGAGTAAGAAATTCCACCATTTCGGGGACAATGATCGCCTGCGCTCCCCGTTCTCCCAAGATAATGATATCCCCACTTTTCTCTCGGACGATACCACAGCCCAACAGAGAACCCAAAAAATCTCGATGGGTGGCGGGATCAAAGAGAAAATTTCCAGCTATGTCCACGGCAGCAAGGGTGACGCTATCTTGGCTAAGGGGAATATCAGCTCGGGCGATCGCACAACGCTGTCTTTCTGCTTGGGGATAACCACCCCAGGCCACTAACTGGATTTCTGTCAGGCGATCGAATACTTGCTTCACTTCGAGCAACTCCGGCGGCGAAAGAAAATCCGTCACCACTACTTCCCACGTTTTAATGGCTTGCTCTGCTAGATCAATCACCCTAGCCACAACTTCTCGATTTTCTAAACCTTTTAATAATTCTACTCTAGGTAACATAAGTAATAGCTTTTAACCTTCTTCTTGATAGCCTTGGATGCTTTCGGGATTGAACTTTTTCAAAATCTTGGTAGCTTGATTAGTAAAACTATTCGTTCCTTGGACAACAATTAAATACTTGCCCGCATCGAGGCGATTTCGGTAAGGCAGAGCATCACCACTACCCACCAAGCCCACACCACCACCGACAAAGAAACCGCCCATCATCCCAGCGATCGTCCCAAAGATACCCCCAATTATTTGATTACCCAAGGTTCCCGCCCAAGGAAAAGTATCTAGCCCGGTTACGACATTAAACCCAAATCCGGCGATAAATCCAAAGGGAGCTAACCAGTAAATCATCCGTAGAGCCTGCTTTTGGGCTTGTAATTTGGGGTCAATTAAGCCAAATTCATCGGCACTTTTGTAACCCCTGCCGAGAATACTGACTTGCTTAGTAGTTAGTCCAGCCTTTTCCAAAGCTGTGTAAGCTTCTTCTGCTTGGATGCGATCGTCAAGGACAGCAATTAAATAATTCATATTTCAATCTTAATTTATACTACTTAATTTATACTACCTAATTTAGACTATTTACACTCACGAATCACCGCCAAAGATACCTCTTGACGGGTTACTTGATGGACGATCGGACATTCTGAAAATTCATACTGCTGCCCCCAACGCAGCCAACTTAGATAATAAAAAGGTTTATCTAAATTTGCCTGACTATCTTCAACGGAAAATAGCTTAAATCTCGGAGCAGCGTACAACTTAGCCGAATTAGGTAAACCACCTATTAATACCTTACTACTAGAAGTTCCATTTTCATTTAACCATTCCATCCCCTCCCGCAGGCTCAAGCCGAGAATTTCTAGATCAAACTGGTCTGGGGTCGCCTGAATCCCGCCGACAAGTCGATTCACATAGACATACTGGTAAGGGTGTAAACTCACCATATCTACCATAATTCCCACATATACTACCGTTATTAAACCCACGAAAAACCGCCGATAATTCTTACTCCTAAATTTACTTAGTTTTTGATATAACCAAACAATTGCTATTACTGTAAAGGCTACCAATCCCGGTGTAATAAATAGAAAATGCCGCATTCCATCGTACACAGGAGTTCTTCTAGCTACGGCAAATAAGGGGAGAAATAATATCTGCCACCAGAGGAGCATAGCACAGGATTTTTGTAAGACAGAAAGCTGACGATACCTAGCAATAATCCATGTGGAACCGACTAGAAATCCAAGGTTAAATATTACAGGAACTGCCATAAAAATCCATGTAGGTAGATACCATCTAGATATTTTTTGGATCGGAAAATTCCAGCCCTTGAAGAGGACGGTGATCTTCAGGCTGTGGTTAGATAGATAATTTAAGGTTTCAAAAAAGCCAGCGATCGGATTCCCCCAAAACCCCGGATAACAAATGGCATGAACTACTGCCCATGTACAACCCAAAACTAGATATAATCCTCCAAAATTAATTAATGATTTCGTGTCTCTACCCCGTTCCCACCAGAGAATTAAGTAAGTAATAAAAAAGAAAACTAAAATCAAAAAAGCTCCAATTCTAACCCCAGAACTTAAGCCTAGGAGAATTCCATAAAAAATAGTATAGGTAGTAGCTTGATTATTGCCTAGTTTAATTTTTTGATGACCTCTATGATATCTATAATCTCGATCAATCTGATTATTACCATCTTGATTAATGCCATCTTGATTATTACCTAAATAATAATTAATTAAATAAGCTCCTCCTAAACTAGAGAGGGTAAACATTGCTGCAAAGGGAGTATCTTTGGGATTAAAAAAACTGTGCCCCCAATGAATTGGCATTAGTGCTAAACTCAAAGCCCCTAACCATGCATACTCTGCCCCACAAAAAATACTGACAATCTCTGCTACTGCGAGGTAGGTAATTCCCGAAAAAATAAAGGTTACATAATGTTTGACTATCACTCGGTCTTTTAGGGCTTTGAGTCTACTTGCTTCACTATTTAGCTGTTTAGCATAGTCTAGACTCTTAAAAGAAAAGCCATTAACTACAAATTCTTTTGCTTGAAAAATTGTTTCTGATAAGACATTAAAAGCCGTACCAAAGTATTTTAAATCACCCGGAATTGGTGTTCCATTAGCAACCCATTCTAGATTGCGGCGTACCATGGCAATTTCTGTTCCTTCATCTACAGTGATCCCGTAGTCACCAACTACAGGAAGACCTATGAGTGCAATAACTAACATGATCAATGCTAATTTTGCCTTGGCATTTTTCTGGAGATGTTGCCAAGTATTCTTGATGATTTCTTGCATAGGTATAGATAAAATATAATAAAATAAATAGAAGTTTAGATATTTTTTCTACTTACCAAAGTTTTAGGAAGAAATCAGGGCTTTCTTTTGTAGATTCAATATTTCTTTAATCCCAACTTCAGCTAGATCCAACATTCCGTTAAGCTGCTGACGGCTAAAACTTTGATTTTCGGCAGTACCTTGCACTTCAATCAACTGTAATTCCTCGTTCATGACCACATTTAGATCTACCTCTGCACCCACATCTTCAGGATAATCTAAATCTAAAAAAAGTTCATTTTCTAATAAGCCCACGGAAACAGCCCCAATATGATGGATAATCGGCGATCGCTCCAGTTCTCCCAAGGCTAGGAGTTGTTCGATCGCTTCCCCTAGAGCCACAAAGCCGCCATTAATAGCAGTAGTTCTCGTCCCAGCATCAGCTTGCAGGACATCTGTATCAATGGTAATTGTTCTTTCTCCTAGGAGTTTCAGGTCTAGAGCAGCCCGGAGACTCCGCCCCACCAAACGCTGAATTTCTTGAGTCCTACCAGAGAGTTTCTGCCATTCCCGTGGGTGTCTTTGGGGGGTAGCACCGGGGAGCATTCGGTATTCGGCCGTTAGCCAGCCCTGCCCTTGTCCTTCTAGAAATCTGGGCACTCCCGGACTAATACTCACATTACAAAGAACTTGAGTATCACCACACTTAGCTAACACGGAACCTGTGGCAAAGCGGGTAAAACTACGGACAAAACTCAGGGGACGAAGCTGATTAAATTTTCTGCCGTGCGATCGCTGCCAACTCATAAATTCTCTCCTCAAGTGTTTTTCTCAGGATACACTAGGTACTGAATGGATGGAGAAAATCACCTAGCTATTAGTTAATTACTTAGTTGTTAAATTACTTAGTTAATTACCTAGTTAATTATCAGCGTAATAACCGGAGGAAAAATTATGATCCCCCTGCTCAAAGACAATTTCCTGCCCTCCAGTCCCTCAGCTACAGATGGGGAAATTGATGACCTGACCCTTTACCCGGAAAATGACGGTAAACCTATGGCGGAGAATACAGAGCAGTATCGCTGGATTGTGATGATCAAGGAGAATCTAGAAATACTGTTTGCCGATCGTCCCCAAGTTTTTATCGCTGCGGATTTGCTCTGGTATCCGGTACAGGCAAGTAAGCCGATCGCTGAAGATTTTCGGACTAGATCCCAAGCTCCCGATGTGATGGTGATCTTCGATCGACCCAAGGGCAAACGTGGCTCCTACCGACAGTGGCGAGAAGAAAATATTCCTCCCCAAGTTGTGTTTGAGATTCTCTCCCCCAGTAATACCACGTCTCAAGGCGTGCAGGAAATGCAATCCAAGTTTAACTTTTACCAAGCCCACGGGGTAGAAGAGTATTACATTTATGACCCAGAAACTTACCAATTACAGGGCTGGTTACGTCAGGGACAACGACTAGAACCTATTCCTAATTTAGCTAGTTGGATTAGTCCCCGGCTAGGGATTCGGTTTGAGGTGCGATCGCATCAAGACCCAGAAATCTACTATCCTGATGGACGAAAATTTGTAACCTCCCTAGAATTGGCGGCTCAAGCAGAACAGGCTCAACAACAGGCAGAATTAGCTCAACAACAGGTAAATCAAATAGAAGTACAGTTACAGCAAGCTGCCGTTAGATTATTGCAAGGAGGAATGTCTCGGCAGCAGGTAGCAGAGATTATGAGTCTATCTCAAGAACAAGTTAACCAATGGCTATGAACTCAAATTCACCAAATAAGCTATCAAATAATTCTAATAATTCTAATAATTCAAAAGCCAAGTCTGGGCAGCAGATTTTTGGGGGTAGATTTTTGGGGGATCGATCGATCTTCTCTACGCTTCTATTATTTCTAGGCGTATTAATTGTTCTCCTGCCTTTACTAATACCTCTATATTTTTCCTTCACCAACCTAGAAGGCGGTTTTACTTGGGCAAACTATCAAGAGGCTTGGAGTCGGGGGAAATTTCTCCTTGCTTTTGGCAACTCTACCCTAGTAGCTTTGGCAGTGACAGCCCTCCAGATTATCACTTCATCCCTAGCTGGCTATGCCCTCGCCAGATTACAATTTCCCGGCAGAAAACTTTTATTACTATTGATAATTGCTACTCTAATTATTCCTTTTCAACTATTAGTGATTCCTATTTTTCTAGTATTAAAATGGGGCGGGATGATTAATACCTACTGGGCGTTGATTCTACCCACGGCGGCGAATGGTTTTGGGATATTTCTCATGCGTCAATATTTCCAAACTATTCCTATTGAGCTAGAAGATGCCGCTGCCCTTGATGGAGCTACACCGTGGCAAATTCTCTGGCACATTATTCTGCCCCTAGCCCGCCCAGCCTTGGTAACGTTATTTTTATTTACTTTTATTGCTGAATGGAATGATTTATTTAAGCCTCTAGTTTTTACCACTCGCCCAGAATTACGAACGGTACAATTAGCCCTAGCAGAGTTGCAGGAACAGTTTACAAATAATTGGCAATTGCTCATGGCGGGGGTAGCGATCGCCACTATTCCTATAGTAGTTTTATTTATTATTGGACAACGCCAATTTATCCGAGGAATTGCCACTACTGGGATGAAAAATTAAGTATAAAAATTAGGTATAAAAATTAGATATTCAATTTACTTAATAGCACAAAGGTAATAAAGCCACATATCTACATTAGTAGATAGTTCTTTAGGATTAATAATTTCTAAACCAGTTTGCCATGAGTAAATTTTAATCTCATCAAAACTAGATTTTAACTGTTGAATTTGGGCTTGGGGACGGATGTAATAAGTTTGAAGCCGGAAGTTATGGGATTCATCTTTAATGATCAAATAATCGGCAGTTTCTAGTTGTTTGTGCGTAATTTCTAAGTTAAATATATTTAATAAACCTAGCATTACTAAATTAACGTAGGTCTTTAGAGGATTTAGACTTAACTTTGTACGCCAATTAAACTCTGCTGCCATACCTTGGAGATTGTGACTAGAAAAATAAAAATAACAGCCAGTTTTCCCGACCCTAGCAACTTCTGAGAGGATTTTTAATCGATCGACCCCAGAAACATAATCAATGCCGTTAAAACTAAACAAAATAAAATCAAAGGAATCATCGGCAAATTG
>Ga0335395_10001385_pt1 | contig 15357 bp, 14 predicted proteins | sample MAT02_FD_205744 | JGI IMG/M metagenome (GOLD analysis project Ga0335395, IMG submission 205744) | Freshwater microbial communities from Lake Fryxell liftoff mats and glacier meltwater in Antarctica - MAT-02 (spades assembly) (version 2) ...
CAGATATTCGAGTCGATTGAGATGCGAGACAGTAAATTATTTTGAGTCATGTCTTTTCAATTAGATATTTTCCATCTTCTGGCAGATCGTAAATAATTGTATCCCAATTAATCAGTTCTTGATTTTTGATTAATGATGCTTTGACAACTAAGACTCCACGAACATAATGAACCTCGCACTCTTCATCCATATTTGCTGGTTCGCTGTTGCCAGTTTCATCGAGCGGCGAAGCTACTTCCTGCTTTCTCCGCTGCCATAACAGGAAATCAGCAAAGTTGAGGATTTCTTGCAGTTCGATTTCAGAGAAATTTTTCAGTTTGTCAACAATTTGTTCTTGGATAGGTATCACGGCTATTTTTTCCTTGCTTGAGACAACCGCTAGATTCAGTTTAACATGAGGCAGGAGCGAGATCCCTTTTCCAGCCAAGTGCGATCGGCTACATTAAAAATTGCTATAATATCAGACGAGCCAACGAGTGTTCTCATCAATATTGCTACAATAAAATTAGTCGATCGCTATTGCTATTTCGAGATTGTCGATCGCCACGCACCGGCTCGGTATCTGTCATATTTTTAGATATTGTAGGGGCGGGTTCACCAACCATCTGCGCCACAAACAAACAATCTCGAAAACCCGCCCCCACGAACACGATAAATCTCATCTGGTATAGTCCAGAGCTATCAGATTTGCGATTTAGTTTCGAGTCAGAACATACTCTTGGGCGATCGAGGTATTTGCACGAGAATATTTTTATAAATTAAAATGGCCAGTCAAATCACGTCAATAGTGCCAGTTATCAAATTGTCCACCCGCTAGTCGGTTGCGGGGAAACTCACCGCATAACACCATTCTCAAAAACGGGCTTTTCTGCCATTTCCACTATACGTTCAATCCTCTTGTGGGGCAGGCTTCTAGCCCGCCCTTGAAAGCTGATTGAGAATGGTGAAAGCTGTCAGGGAAAACAGAAATTGCATCAAAGGATTTCCTCCTTTAGACCAATTGTGAAAGCTCTACATTCGATCGCCCAAATCAATCCAATTTATCTAGGGTAGACCCATCAACATATTTTAAAGGCATGACTTATGAACTTCACAGCAAGACTCACACAAACCAGCTTACTCGGTTTAATGCTATTTGCCTGCAATCCCGCGGCCACTTTTGCTCTCGGACAATCGAACAATCCCACAGCACCAACAGCGTCTCGCACTCAGTCTCCAATTGAAACAATACAAATAGCTAACGCATCCACTCCACAAAAACTGGTGAGGGATTTTTGTGTTCGCAAGGGACAGAAAGTGGAAAACTATTTCGAGACCAGCAACTTTCGCATTTATCTGTGCTACAACAGGGCCAATCAAGTATATTACTACGGCGTAAAAAAGAGTAATGGCCAAACGATCGCCCTGCGTGCTCGTAGTGAAGAGGGGACTGGTTATGTGGCAAAAAATGGCGCTTACGATTACATTGTTACAGGAGCCAGCCTCAGTGTGTATAAAAACGGCAAACGCATTCTCGAACAACGAGTGATTCGCTCCCTCTAGTATCTAAATGCGATCGATCTTAGATCCCCGACTTCGCAGAAATTGCCGGGGATCTAACAGAAAATTAATCAGGGTAGTCCAAGGGCATTGCCGTCTCCTCGGTATCATATCGAGGAGTGCAACCGGAATAGATATAATCTGAAAAAAAAACTCTCCCCAACAAGGAACAGGGAGAGTAAAAATAAAATAGAGTTAGAAATTGAAAATTTTACACAATTAACAATAAGGAGTCACATCCTCGCCACACTCATCAGCCAAATAACACAAAGCTCGAAAGCGAATCCCCACAACTTGTTCATAAAGCGGGTTTAATTTGCACAGCGGCGGAATGTAAAATAAAGTGCGATCGCAAATTTTCACTTCCCGCTCAAACGGACACTGACTAGGAATAAATTTGCACAGCAACCGAGCCAACTTTGGACTCTTAATTGCAGTGTTATCAAGCCACTGTTTCAGCGGGTGCAACAGGTCAAAACGTGGCTTTTGACCGTAAGGTTTAGGATTTGTAGCGACACTAACTGCGGTTTCTTGTTTGCCAGGCCATACCCAAATTGGCAGAATTCGATAAGGTACTGTATGCTCAAATACGTTCATTTTGCTCTGTTCCTCTTTTACAACGAGGTGCCAAGAACTCTCTGTAGAGTTTTTGCTCTTATTATCTACAATCAGTATCTACAGCATCCCGTTTTGCTTTACCGGATTGAACTTCTTGAATTAATGACTTTCTACGAAAAAATTGGTTCCTTGAGTTTGTAACCTACATTGAGTTGAGTCTCCTTTTGCAGTTCATTCATGATTATGACGCCTTTGTCTGAATTATTCCATACGTGAAAATGCGGAACTTTTGATAAAAGTGATGATAGTTACAAATACAAGCTCTGCTGCAAAATACCCTGAAACCTGGGCCCAACTCTCACGCCCAGCGATCGCCAAAAACTCCTACAATTATAGATAACCAAACTACCGCAACCAAGCCTGACGGTTAGGACGTTCTTAATTTCTGAAACTATTGCTATTGTTGCATCTTCCCTCTTCCTTCTGTTATACCGCCCTCACAACTCATGAGCAACCCAGAAACCAAAAGTATCACCCGCGAATTGCAAAGCCACGCCGCTCTTCTCGGTGGCTTCGTCGCCCTCCTATGGATTATAGAAATTGTCGATGTCTTCCTGTTTCGAGGCGGGCTGAATTCCTACGGAGTGCGCCCCCGCAGCCTCGACGGACTTGAAGGCATCCTGTTCATGCCTTTTCTGCACGGCAGTTTTGCCCATTTAGCCGCTAATACCCTCCCTTTCCTGACATTTGGTTGGTTGATTATGCTGCGAAAAATTAGCGACTTTTTTGTCGTGAGTGCCGTCACTATGCTAGTCAGCGGATTGGGAGTTTGGCTGACAGGCGCGCCCAATTCTGTGCACATAGGTGCCAGTGGCTTAATTTTTGGCTACTTCGGTTTTTTGCTACTGCGCGGCTTATTTGAACGTAGCTTTACTTCAATTTTGATATCTTTAATTGTTGGCTTCTTCTACGGCAGTTTAATTTGGGGAGTTTTGCCATCCCAACCGGGAGTTTCTTGGCAAGCCCATTTCTTTGGCTTTGCCGGCGGTATATTAGCAGCTCAACTTTTGGGGCGACAAAAACGGGAAATTAACTAAGACTAACTGCTGACCAATAATTCTACACGAGTAGGCAAGCGCACTGTAAAAATACAACCACAACCCAATTCGCTTTCTACTTGCAAATCGCCACCCATCATCAGGCAAAAGTGACGGCTAATCGTCAATCCCAAACCCGTGCCGCCGTACTTGCGCGTGGTTGAGGGATCCCCTTGCATGAAAGCTTGGAATAAATGCTGCAATTGTTCTGGAGGAATCCCAATGCCTGTATCAGCTACGCGGAAAATTATCAAGTCGGAAGAGTCTTCTAGTTGTTGAATTTTTGACCCTTGATTTGTCACTCTTTCAACGCTGATTTTAATAGTGCCACCTTTCGTAAATTTGGCTGCATTGCTGAGTAAATTTAGCAATATTTGCCGAGTTTTAGTAACATCAGCATACATCATTCCCAAGTCCGTTGCACAATCAATTTCAAACTTATTAGAATTTTTCTGCACGAGGGATTCGACTGTCGCAACTACGTCGTCAATTAAACTAGCAGGATTGAAAGTTTCCAAATAAAGTTCCATCCGCCCCGCTTCTATTTTAGAAATATCCAGAATATCACTAATTAAAGAGAGCAAGTGTTTCCCAGCGGTTTGAATTTTGTGCAAATCGGGGATAAAAACTTCGTAACCCAAGTCCTCAGCATCTTCTTTGAGTATATCGCTGTAGCCGATAATCGCGTTGAGGGGAGTTCGCAATTCGTGGCTCATATTGGCTAAAAATGCGCTTTTTGCTTGGTTGGCTGCTTGAGCGGTTTGAGCGACTTTCTGGAATTCTTCTGCTAATTTGCGCTGCGTAATGTCTTCGGCAATGCCGACGATGCGGTAAATTTCTCCTATTTCGTTGCGTACTGGAAAAGCCCGATCGCGCACCCAACAGACTGAGCCGTCCGTTGGCGTAGCCCCCGTAGGGGATCGCACTACTCGATACTCTTCATCATAATCCCCCCGCGCCTGTTTCTCAAAAGCAGCCTTGACACGATCGACATCCTCCGGGTGAATAGCATCCCAAAAAGCCTCCGGATTTGAGTACAAACTCTGACTGCTCCGAGCCCATATTTTCTCACAAGCAGGACTCACATAAACTATCTGCGGTTGATGTGGTTCTCTAATCCAAAACACCTCGTGAATATTTTCTGCCAACTGGCGAAACCGCTCCTCGCTAGCCCGCAACTGCGCCACAGCACCGTGAAACTCAGTTACATCTTGAACCAGCGATGCCACCCCGATTACACAGCCATCAGCATCAACCAAAGTTGTATTGTACCACTCACAAAGAATAATTTTGCCATCCTTTCTGACGTTCTCGTTAATGCTACTAATTCCGCCTTGATTAGTTAACAAAGTTATAGATAGTTTCCTAACGTACTCCTTAGCACTTTCAGGAACTATGAGATCGACTCCGTGCTGTCCCATAGCTTCCAAACGGTTGTATCCAAAAATTCTTTCCGCTGACAGATTCCAGTCCGCTACTTCAAAATTGAGATTCCATTCGATCGCACCCAAAGGAGTTTGATGCAGGTGGAGAGCGAGTTTTTGCTGCGATTTTTTCAGAGAGTTAATTAATTGAGTCTTGTCAGCGATCGCAGATTCTACCCGATCTTCGAGATTAGTAAACGACTCTTCCAACTGACGCGCCATCCGATTAAAAGAACGGGCCAGAACACCCATCTCATCCTCCCGCTCTACAGACACCATCAGCCGGGTATCTACCGCCGCCCGGTCCCATTCTCCCCGCGACAAACCCTCCGCGGCCTTACTGAGGCTCTGAATCGGCACCACAATCCACCTCGAAGTCAGGTAGCCCAGCAATGTCGCCACCACCAAAGCACCCAAACACAGCAACACAGTGTAGCGAGTGTTGTTATGAATCCTTTCCATAAAATCGGCTTCAGGAACCGCCACCACAATCAGCCAGTCGAGGCCCCTGCCGTCTGAGAAGGGCGTCACCTGTAGAAATTGGCGTTTTCCGTCGATCGCAAAATCTAACTGCTGAGATCTGTCAATCTTGTTCAAATCCCCAAAGCGTTCTTTCAAATAGCGGGCAGTCGATCGAATCAAAACATTGTTGCTTTGAGTTGCAGCAATTCGTTTCGGAACGCCGTTGCTAACAATAAACGGCGCTTCTGGAGTAGAATTTGCCACCAATTCTCCCGACTTTTCTACAATAAAAGTCTGTCCTGATTTGCCAATTTTTAGGCTTCCCAAGAATTGATTGATATCGGAAAGTGTCAAGTCAGAGCCCAGGATTCCAATCAATTTGTTATCCTTGCCGTAAACTGGTTGAGTGGCAGTAATTGCTAGTTTGGGAGTGTCAAAATAAGCATAAATTTTAGTCCATGTCTGCTTGCCGGCCCTCGCCGGAGCTATGTACCAAGGTCGAGTGCGGGGGTCGTAGTTAGAAGTAGTTTTTAATAGCTTAGTTGATTGGCCGAACTTGGACGGGGTGTAGCTGTGCAAATTATAGCCAGTAGATTTATTAGAAATCCGAACTTGCAAATTGCCATTGTCGAGGCGTTCAACTCCAGTAAAAGTTTTTTGTTCGGAGCCGAATTGAATGTAGCTCACTTTATCAAACGTTTGGAGTTGTTTGGAGAAGTAGTTACGCAAACTAACTTCATCCTGCACGTTCAAAATGCCGATACGGATGGCATCGAGATTTAGCTGATTGACTTGGTGTGGCGTTTCAATATAGCTATTAATATGTTGCTGGATACGCGATGTGACTTCTGCCCGCAGTTGTGCAGCAACATCGTTGACTGCTATGCGCCCGTTCCGCAGCGATAGCCACCCCGTAAGTCCTACAGCAGCGAAAGTCTGGAGGGCAAAAGGCACGACAAGGACAATGCGAATTGGTACTTTGCCCGACATTTTTAAAATCGGGTCGGTCAGATATTTAATTGGCATGATGAAGCAAAACTATTACTAACCCACAACGTTTCGGTAAACTGCAATCTGATCAGCGCAGATTTTGAAGTTGAAAGAGTTTTTTCTGGCAATTTGCTGTTAAAAACTCAGAATTTTGCACCTCGGATTGAATTTTCAACTTCTGTCACCGTTATCTTAGCGCGATCGACACAGTGGCGATTCCCTACCTTTGGGGAAGGAACGCACACGCGTTCGGGATACCTGAGCTTGCGCGGGCTATGAGGTCGGTTTTCTTTCTTAGGTTTGTTAATTCGACACACTTTTTGAATTTTAAACCGGATACGATCAGAATACTAGGATGCAACTAACACAGGAATTAATCATGAACACAGTTATTGCTACTTTTGGCACTGTTCTGGGACTGAACTCCATGTTACTCGGTCTAACGCCTGCGGTTCTAGCCCAACCAAGAGCCCAAATGGTGTCACCAAATTCAGAAACGACGTTATCTGGAGATTCTCTCAGGACAGTCGAAGACAGAACCCTGGACTCTAACTACCAAAACTGGATTGGTGAACCAGAAACGGTGGGTAATTCTGCTGTCAGAGGTAGTCGCTGGGGTAACACTTTTCGGATCAAAAACGATCGCGAATTGCAATTTATCACCACTCCTTCGGACGCCCAGCGTCAAGGAAACCCTTTAGTTCCTGTGCCGAGTGACAGTGGCACAGGAGCCGGAGTTCAGATTCAGCTAGGATTGTAGGAATTTTCCATAGTTGGATTTCTTGTGATAACGATCGCCTTTTTTGATGATTTTTATCACAATTTATAGTCACTTTCCATCACACCAAACTCCCCCTTCTCAACAGACAATCAGGACAATTAGACTTCGGATTCAGCCCGATTAGCTACATATCCTGACAAAAGCGCACAAAACTGGCGGTGAAGGTGATGGTAAAGGTTCAACTGATCGATTATTTGCGGGGGGAGTTGGCAATCTCGAATTCTGCGATCGCAGTGGCTCTCCGACACGGCGAACAAGACACCAGCCAACTGCCAATGCTTCTGTGGCAGTACGGGTTGGTTACACTAGAACAGCTCAATCTAATTTTTGATTGGTTGCAAACTCAGCCGACTTAGCAATTGGCAATATGTCGGGAACTCTAAAAAATGCAATCAAACAATCCCATAAAACAAGCCTCGGCAACTTTTGGTTTTCCGAGGCTTGTTTTATTTAATTTGGTGGCGGGAAGTGGATTTGAACCACTGACCTTCGGGTTATGAGCCCGACGAGCTACCAGGCTGCTCTATCCCGCGTCGCTTTCTCCATGTCCTAATATAAACACATCTTTCTGAAAATAGCAACCCCTAAATCAAAAAAACTTTTGAGATTGTGCCAGGGGTTGCTGAAATCGGCTCCCAATCGGGGGTCTACTAGAGCATAGACACTTCGCCGACTACCTCCAAGCGCTTGAATTCGCTGAGAGTGAGGTAAGTTTCCGAGAGAGTTTCCGCGATCGCCGCAGTGATCCACCCCAACTGCTTGAGCAAATGAATCGCCACCGCATATTGAGCCCGCTTCGAGCCATCAGTCACCTTAATTGCCAAACCCATACCTTCACCAACCCGGCCAATGCACTGCACTCCTTCGGCACCAGACTTGCTCACCAACTCCCCTTGGGTCAATTGCATCAGTTCCGTGTCAAATTTGCCCTGACCGGCAACCATCATCGGGTGATGAGTCATAGCGCGGACAATCCGCTCCATATCCACATTGTCGCCTGATGCCAACTTAGCGTAGAGAGAAGCCATTTGCCCCAACTGCAATAAATAAGTAGGAGCCCCACAGTCATCACGAGCACTGATAAACTCTTCGGCAGGCATTGCCAGTAAGTCAGCCACCTTGTTCAAAATAAGCTGTTGGACAGGATGTTTGCGTCGCAAATAAGTTTCCACAGGCCAGTGCAGTTGCTGACAGACAGCCAGCATTCCGGCGTGTTTGCCGGAACAGTTGTATTGCAGGGAACTTTTTTTGCCTTCAGGAATCGGGCATTGAAGTTTTGAGGGATCAACGTCGCAGCGCCACAGGATGTTAAACACCTGCCGCGATTGCTCGATCGTACCTTGATGAGAACTGCACATAATCGCTAAATCTCGATCGGTCAGTTCGTAGCGTTCTAAAGTACCAGTCGCTGTCACAGCCAGAGCTTGAAAAGGTTTGAGTGAAGAACGGACAAAGGCTGCCGTTTCCGAGTTGCCAGCAACGGACAGAACACGGCCGCGATTGTCACAGACAGCGGCTTGGACGCGATGCTTAGATTCCACAATACCTTCGCGCAGCAGTCTAACTTCCAGTTCTGGAGCTTGGGTTCGTTTTCCCCTTGTCATATCAATTTTAGATTTTAGATTTTAGATTTTAGATCGATTCCGGTTGCGCCGTCAGGATATAGAGGACACGACAGTGCCCTTGGACTACCCCGGTTAATTGTAGGGACACGGCACGTGCAGTGTCCTGGGGCACTCGTCGTGTCATGGCTGTGCGTAATATTAATTCCGATGCTACTGGAATTGCCGATTACAACAAACTCCAAATTACTCCCCCGGCAACCAGGAATACCGTCAAACCATAAAATGTTTGCCGGAGACGCTTCAGAATCGGTTCTAGCTGATAGTTGACAATCAACTGGTCTTGAAGCAAGACTTCGGGAGTTTTTCGCCAGCATTGACCATCGTACCAGCCGGATTCTTCGTAGACGACTGTGGGGTTGGAGAGGCGCGATCGCACATAGAACCAACCCAAGTACAGTCGCAGCAAAGCTAATCCTAGAATAAAACCGGCACCAGCAGCACCACTGAGGGCAAACTGAACTGGATACTTGACAGGAGCAAAGCTAGCAGCAGCCAGCGGCCCGGAGACCAAGCAACTCCAACCCCACACCCAAGCCAGTTTTGCCCCAAACTGGGGCAAAGTGAGAGTTCCCCAACTAAAAAACCAGGATTCTTTCAGTTCTTGATATTCATTGAGCGGTCGCTGTTCTTGGGGAACAGGACAAATAGAGACAGATGTGTCTTTCACATTAGCTATCCTATGGGCGCGACAGAAAAGTCAATGCGTTCGGCGTGTCCCCAGAACGCTTCTAAATTGTAGAACTCGCGCTCTTGAGGTTTCAAGATGTGGACTATCACGTCGCCGTAGTCCATCACTACCCAACTGGCGTCTGATTGACCTTCTGTACGCAGTGGCAGGCGTTGCCACTCTTCTTCTACTTGGTCGGCGATCGCTTGGGAGATTGCTCGTACCTGCACGTTGGAAAATCCGGTAACGATCACAAAGTAATCTGCTAGATAGCATACTTCTGATACACGGAGCAATACAATATCATTTCCTTTACGGTCTTCGGCTGCACGGGCAATGGTCAAAGCCAGAGGGCGGGTGGGGTCTGGAGATTCACTTGGAGTCGCTGTAGACTGGGCCAAGGTATATTCGAGTTGGGTTCTATCTGACATTCAGTATTTAAGTTCCTAAGTAAGGGCTGATTGACGATCGGCGATCGGTGGTTAGCAGTTTGAATTCGGAAATAGAAGCTAGCAAAAAGCTAAAATTGACACTCCCTCATAGTCTTAACACGGGGATTCTTAGGGAAAAAGTTGGAGGGAAAAATCGGAGATTGTGGTTAATCTTGCTAACGGTCACACATCTTTTTGGACGGCCTACATTGATTGTTACCTTTGAGCATTAAACTGTCTTTTGGGAGTCGTTTTTTGAGAGTATTGTTATTATTATAACAGATAAATACCTGCTTATGCAGTCTACGAGTTCCCAAAGATTATAGGCTGGTTTTAACCTCTAACTAGCTTTCATTTTTGCTGTGTAAATTTTGCTTTTAACTTGTGATTTGTTCGATCGACTCCCGTGTCAAATTTCCTGTTTCTGGCGATTCGCGGGCCATTTGCAGCGCCCAATTGCGGGTAAGTACGCTGCGCGGGTGGATGTAGCAGCGAGTTTCTAGCAGATATTTCAGAGAATAATCGCAGGTTTGCCAGACGGCTGCATAAAGATTTTGCACGCTGGCCTGGCGCAGTGCTTCTAGTTCGGGAGTGTTGCCACGGCTCGGCTCGATAGTATCTGCTATAAATACGGTACAACTGAGTTGACTCATGTTTGGTCTACCGAGGGTGTGATTGGCGATCGCCTCCAATATTTCTCGATCGACCACCCCGAACTCGTCTCTGGCGACGATCGCGCTGGCATCTGCGTGTAACAGGTGCGGGTGCGCTGTTAACACTGAGTCTAGCTCTAAACCTTCCGCCTTTGCCATTTGCAGAAGCAGTTGAGGTTTAAAGTATTTTGCCAAATCATGCAACAATCCGGCCGATCGGGCTTTAGCTTCATCAAGACCGTAATGGCGAGCCAAGTCACCGGAGACCCCCTCAACTCCGAGAATATGTGTGATCCGAGCAGCAGGAACGCGGTCACAGAGCCAATTGAGGACGCTTTCGCGCGCTGGTGCAAATGTCAAGTATTAACTCCAAAATTATAAAAGAAATGCGGGAAGTGGAAAACGAGCGAGACTTTAGTCCGCTCGATGCAAGCGAGGCGAGGGACTTCAGTCCCCTTCAATCTTTCTTGAATCCATTCCTAAAACTACGGGAAATTCCAGTAATCATAGTATACTAAAATGGTCGAGGTTAAACTCCTTTGCCCGAAGTGAAACAGAGACTCAGACACACCTTTAGGCATAAATTAGGGACAAAGAGCAGCGAAAACTCGCCAAACAGCTAGGGGCTTAATACAGCCCCAAAACCAGAAAACAAAGAGTTTTTTCATTTGTTAAGTAGGGTAGGGCATACCCAAACTCGCTTGTCAATATCCTAGTACGCTTTTGGAGATAGACCCTCTGGGGTGGCTGCGAATCAGGCTGGTTAATTGGTAGAATTCTACGGTTAAAAGGTTTGAGTATTACCGCAAGGACGTAGCACTTAAAGGTCAGTCGCTGAATTAAGAATCTCAGTGGTTTTAACCCTGAGAGTGTCAAATAATATCAAATAGGTAATAGGAAATCGGCAATAGTTAATTGCAGGATTAGTAAAAGCCCTTGCTAAGACGGAAAAAGAAGCCTGCGGTCTAAGGGTACGACCTTGACCGTCAGGTTCGTTCACCAAAAATGCCATCTCCCAAAATAGAGTCCCATTTATGGGGTAATTTTTGTCTTAAGTTCGGCGGATAGCACTAAATCAATTTAGCAATGACATCACGCTGGAACTACAGGGTCGAACACAACAGTCAACCTGTCAGCCGGAACCATCCGCTTGAGAATTTGCAAGTGACCATCTGCATCCGACCAACTGCGAAACTGACCCACAACCACCTTGTCCAAATTCGGAAGCGAACGAACTATAGTCCACGGCTTAAGACATTTTTCTTGCAGCATAATAGATATATCTCCTTTTTGAATTGGAGTCAAAGCCAGTCAACCATGCTTGAACACGGTCGAAGACTCGCTTTTGACTTTGTAAACTTGCCCTTCTCTCAAAACATATCACAAAAAAATAGTTTGTCAGTATATCTTATTTTTCATTGTTTTATAGCTAATTCATACATAACACATCATTTAGGGAAATTGGAAATTGGTCATGGGCAATTGGTCATGGGTAATTGGGAATCGGGAATTGGGAATAACAAATAACAAATAACAAATAACAACTAACAATTAACTACAAATCTCGCCGTGACAGCAGAAACCAAATCCCCCCCAAACCCAAAACACCGCACAAAACCCCACCTTCCCACCCAAAAACAGTCCCACCCGGCAAATGTCCAGGCCTTGCCTTAGAAGTAAAATTCACCTCAGAATAGTATACCCATTCATTATTAACCCGCCAGCCCACGCGATCGCCAAACTTTTCCCAAACAGTAGCATCATAAACTCCCGGCTTTCCCCCCGACTTTAACCACAGACCCTTTTGCACAGAAAAACCGAACCTGCGATGACTGTGACGCACCCAAAGTTGATCTATCGTCTGCAAATCCTTAGCCGGAAACTTTCTGATATCTTCCTCACTTAAATAACCTCTAGAAGTTTGCTCCATCACCTCCAACATTTTCACAGAAGTTTCCTCATCAGCACCCAGCCAATTTTGAGCAGCAAGCAGTTTTTCTAACAAAGAATAATTAATCCTTTTTTCCGATTCTAAGTTCACAGAAACTAGCGGAGTTTGAGTGACAGGTTGAGTCGGTATAGAAGGACTAACAACAGTTATCTGCAGCGACTGTGGCATCGATGATACAACAACCACAGAAGTAGGTTTTAAAACCTCCAAAACTTCCAGAGCAGACTTGTAGCGGTCTTTAACATACTCCTGAATCAACTTATCCAAAATCTGACCTAAATCCTGGCTAATCTTTGTGCCTTTAGGCAAAGCCTCCCTCCACAGCCAGCGACCTTCAAGCGGGTCGTAAAGGTCATCGTGAATGTCCCCGTAGATATCCAAATAAGGCATAACAGAAGTCAGCAAGCGAATGCAAGTCACCCCCAGACTGTAAAGGTCGCTAGCAGGAACAGCCTTGCCGTGTCGCTGTTCTAGAGCCGCATAGCCGGGAGTTCCCAACTTAGTTCCCGCTTGGCTAGGAGCTGCTGCTACTACCTGTTTAGAAACTCCAAAATCGATCAGTACCAATTTGCGATCGCGATTGCGGCGGATCACATTTTCTGGCTTAATATCCCGGTGAATTACATTCCGCTCATGAACAAAATTCAGCAAAGGCAACAAATCTAACAGCAGTTCTCTAGTTTTAATTTCACTATAAGCACCGTACTTGTCTAACTCATCTTTCAAATTATTGCCATCAATAAACTCTTGCACCAAATACAAACGCCCATCTTCCTCAAAATAAGAAATTAACTGAGGAATTTGTGGATGTTTCAGTTCATAGAGCCGTCTTGCCTCTTGTTCAAACAATCGGACATACTTTTTAAAATGACTAGGCTTGCGCTGAAACTCCTGTGGTGGCGACAACTGTTTGATCACGCACAATTCCTCAAACTTGCCGTGATTAACAGCTCGAAAAGTTCTGCCAAATCCCCCATCGCGCAGCGGCTCCGTTGCTGCATAAAGGTCTTTTAGCAGCAACTTTGAACCGCAATTAAGACAATACTTCGTGCCTGGTGGGTTCTGACGCTTGTCTTTGGGGCAATCGAGATTAAGGCAGTAGGTCATATATTAAAAACAGGTGAACAAAATTATACTCAGAGTGTCATTTTATTCAAGAGTGCGATCGCGAGCTGTTTTTTTTGGGGCGAAACTCTGAACGTCAGCACGGAGGTTGCCGGGAGATAAGCTTCTAGGAGTTCTCGCCAGACGGCTCCACAGCAAGTATAGCTCTAAGAGAGCCTTTTACCTCAAACTCAGAGTCCAAGTTTGACACCGAACCTCAATTGATGCAACATATTCGACAAACAGGCTTTCATACCAACCACCTTTGGCTTAGCAGTCAAAAAGGCTGATAGGCCCACCTACTTTTAGTTTTTTGCCACCGCCTGCCGATCGAGACCATAACAGAGCCCATACTCGATCGCTCACATTCTAAGTACAATCAAAAAATCCGGTCAACTAATTAATCAATAGTAATTCCGATCAGCTCGGCCACTTATGATGAACCCGCCAGAATTTTGTCATCGCCTAAAAGATATAATTTTATTGTCACAAATATGCACCTATCAATCCTAGCTATCAAAATAGCCATTCTCAAGTTTGTGTTTTAAAATTTGTAGCATAAGTGAGCAATGGCTAAAAAATAAATACCCAAATACCAAAGCGAATGACACTAAAACTTCAACCAGCTAAAAAATCTAATCCCCGCAAAGAATCTGCAAAAATACCGTGGTTCGAGCGGTTGATGACATTGGTAGCCCTAGGAAATTTAACCGTAGTATTATTTGACATCAGTTACGTTCCCTGGCGAGATTTTTACTTCCGGGAATTGCCACTCCTCACCCAAGTCTACGACCCATTCAAAGGAATTAAACCCCACCGAGACACCCAAAAATATCTAGAAAGCTTAGACGAATTAAAAGATCAATTAGTGCAAACAGGCTTACCTTCTCCGCAAGTAACAGCTAAATTGCAGGAACTAGACAATCTGAGCGTGAAAATGATCGAGGAAGACCCCTTTCGAGTAGCATCAAAAAGTGGCACCCTAGAAAAAATAAAAGACCGCATACGCGATCGCGCTCCCAACCCACAAGACTCCGCCAAACAATCATTCAAAACCTTCTGGAGCCAAGACTATTTAACCAAACAAGGTTGGCAAAAAGAAATTAACTGGTTTGACAGCAAAATCAAGCCATTAATCGCCACCAACTATTACCGTGCGATCGGAGAAAACGGCGAATTCAAAGACGATTTCTGGATGATTGACCTGCCATTTATTATTATATTTGCGATCGAATTCCTAGCCCGTACCTACACGATCAGCCGTCGCCACCCCAGCGTCACTTGGCGAGCAGCCATGCTCTGGCGGTGGTACGACATCTTCATGCTGCTCCCATTCTGGCGCCTGTTGCGAGTATTAACCGTCACCATCCGCATCCACCAAGCCAAAATGCCCGATCTCCAACCCATACGCACCCAAATCAGCCGGGGTTTCGTCGCCAACTTCGCACAAGAATTGACCGAAGTAGTAGTAATTCAGCTCATCAATCAGATGCAACAATCAATTACCAGTGGGGAACTAGGAAAACAACTTTTTCAATCTCAGAAACAGCGATATTTAGACATTAATAATATCAATGAAATAGAGGCGATCGCCACTCATTTAGTCCAAATCACAGTCTACAAAGTTCTCCCCCAACTCCAGCCAGACCTAGAAGCCCTGCTTCGTTACAATATAGAAATGTTTCTTAAACAATCCCCCCTTTATCAAGGATGGAAGCAAGTACCCGGACTGGGAAATCTCCCCGCACAGCTAGCGGAGCAATTAGTTGCAGAACTGTCGAAATTAGCCACACTAGGCCCCCAAGATGCCTACGAAGCCTTCAAAATCGCCAGTGAAGACCCCGTTGGAACCAAACTCTCAAGCCAGCTAGTCCAACATTTCGGGCAAGCTTTGGGTGCCCAATTGCAACAGCAGCAAACTTGGCAAGAAATACAAATCTTGCTGTGTGACTTCCTCGAAGAGTTCAAAATCAACTACATCCAACGGTTGAGTGAGGAAGACTTCGAGAAAATTTTAGAGCAAGCCAAGGAACTTCAACGTATAGCCCCGCGTTAGGAAAAAGGAAGTTCGGCAA
>Ga0335395_10001386_pt1 | contig 15354 bp, 15 predicted proteins | sample MAT02_FD_205744 | JGI IMG/M metagenome (GOLD analysis project Ga0335395, IMG submission 205744) | Freshwater microbial communities from Lake Fryxell liftoff mats and glacier meltwater in Antarctica - MAT-02 (spades assembly) (version 2) ...
TAATCAGTTCCTCTTTTCTCTTAAAAGTCATTACAAAGTGTGTTTATAGCTTCTAATAATGGTGAATTTCTCTTAAAATATACTCATCACTGATGAACAGTGTTCAATAAGATGCGTTCCCCCTGAAGGTTCGTAGTGCGGACACCAGGACGCTCTTATGTTACGGACACCAGGACGCACTACGAACCTATCGCGGGTGCGGTTAATCGAGTGTGAGTCAGAAATAGTTGGGGAAATCGCCCCTACAAATGCCGTACAATATTTGTTAATTGACTTGGAAAATGTTATTATCTCCCGTCGATTACCAGCACAAAAATGGTTCGTAGTGCGGACACCAGGACGCTCTTATGTTGCGGACACCAGGACGCACTACGAACCTATCGCGGGTGCGGTTAATCGAGTGTGAGTCAGAAATAGTTGGGGAAATCGCCCTTACAAATGCCGTACAATATTTGTTAATTGACTTGGGAAATTATATTGTCTCCCGTCGATTACCAGCACAAAAATGGTTCGTAGTGCGTCCTGGTGTCCGCTCTTATGTTACGGACTTTAGTCCGCACAAAGTCCCGCCGGCGATCGGTCAGACTGGGAAACCAAGAAAATACTTTAATTTCAAATATTTGCAAAATGTAAAATTTTGTATAGTAAATGATCAAAGTTATATAAAATAGACGATAGTTGATATTTAAGAGATTTCAAGCGATCGCAAAAACAAGTTGAAATCAGGTAATAAAATGGTAGTAGCAGCACCTGTTCAATCCGGCAATCAGTCGATTTTTCAAGCTCGTTACGACAACTTTATCGGCGGTAAGTGGGTAGCGCCGGTGAAAGGGAAATACTCGGAAAACCTTTCTCCAATTACAGGAAAATCAATTTGTCAAATCCCCCGATCGAGCGCCGAGGATGTAGAATTGGCACTGGATGCCGCCCACAGCGCGAAAGACAAGTGGGGTAAGACTTCCCCAGCAGACAGGGCGCGGGTGTTGCACAAAATAGCCGATCGCATGGAAGAAAACCTCGATCGCCTAGCCATCGCCGAAACCTGGGACAACGGTAAACCAATTCGCGAAACCAGACTAGCAGACATCCCGCTGGCGATCGACCATTTCCGCTACTTCGCAAGCTGCATCCGAGCCCAAGAAGGGTCGATCGGCGAACTCGACGGCACAACAGTCGCCTACCACTTCCACGAACCCCTAGGCGTGATCGGACAAATCATCCCCTGGAACTTCCCCATCCTCATGGCCGCCTGGAAACTCGCCCCAGCCCTCGCCGCCGGCAACTGCGTTGTCCTCAAACCAGCCGGGCCCACCCCCGCCTCAATCTTGGTACTGATGGAAATCATCGCCGACTTAGTACCAGACGGCGTTATCAACGTCGTCAACGGGCCGGGAGCCGAAATCGGCAAAACCCTCGCCACCAGCCCCCGGATTGCCAAAGTAGCCTTCACTGGTGAAACAACCACGGGCCGGCTGATCATGCAATACGCCTCCCAAAACGTCATCCCGGTAACACTAGAATTAGGCGGGAAATCCCCCAATATTTTCTTTGAGGATGTCTGCGCCCAAGACGACGAATTCCTCGACAAAGCAGTTGAAGGATTTGTGATGTTTGCTTTCAACCAAGGCGAAGTTTGCACTTGTCCCTCCCGGGCGTTAATTCAGGAGTCAATATACGATCGATTTATGGAAAGGGCGATCGATCGCATCCGCCAAATCAAACAAGACAACCCCCTAGATATGACAACCGCCCTAGGCGCGCAAGTCTCCACCAACCAGATGGAAAAAATCGCCGAATACATCAAAATCGGGCATGAAGAAGGCGCAGAATGTCTGATAGGCGGCGAAAGAAACATCCTATCCGGCGACTTACAAGAAGGCTATTACTTCCAGCCGACAGTCTTCAAAGGAAACAACAAAATGCGAATTTTCCAAGAAGAAATCTTCGGCCCAGTATTAGCAGTCACCACCTTCAAAGACGAAACCGAAGCCTTAGAAATTGCCAACGATACTCTGTACGGTTTAGGTGCAGGAGTTTGGACTCGCGACATCAACACCGCCTACCGCATGGGCCGCGCCATTCAAGCAGGCCGCGTGTGGACAAACTGCTATCATTTGTATCCCGCCCACGCAGCCTTCGGCGGCTACAAATCATCCGGTATCGGTCGCGAAAATCACAAAATGATGTTGGATCATTACCAACAAACCAAGAACTTATTAGTCAGCTACAGCCCCAAAGCTTTAGGTTTCTTCTAAGCAGCGTGCACTAATTAACCGTAGGGTGCGTCAGGGGAAAATTTCTCAGTTTCTAGTCAAAACATTCAGGCCTGACGCACCCTACAATCACTGCGCGCACTAATTAACCGTAGGGTGCGTCAGGGGAAAATTTCTCAGTTTCTAGTCAAAACATTCAGGCCTGACGCACCCTACAATCACTGCGTGCACTAATTAACCGTAGGGTGCGTCAGGGGAAAATTTCTCAGTTTCTAGTCAAAACATTCAGGCCTGACGCACCCTACAATCACTGCGCGCACTAATTAACCGTAGGGTGCGTCAGGGGAAAATTTCTCAGTTTCTAGTCAAAACATTCAGGCCTGACGCACCCTACAATCACTGCGTGCACTAATTAACCGTAGGGTGCGTCAGGGGAAAATTTCTCAGTTTCTAGTCAAAACATTCAGGCCTGACGCACCCTACAATCACTGCGCGCACTAATTAACCGTAGGGTGCGTCAGGGGAAAAATTATTAGTTTCTAGTCAAAACATTCAGGCCTGACGCACCCTACAATAAATTATAAAATGGAAACAATCCCTAAAGTCACGGCCACAGAAGCCGCCTTAAAACTAATAGACTACCTCAAAACACAGCACGGAGAATTGATGTTTCACCAATCCGGCGGCTGCTGCGACGGTAGTTCTCCCATGTGCTATCCTAACGGGGAATTGATCGTCGGCGATGGCGATTTATTGCTAGGAAAAATCGGCGGTTGTCCCTTTTATATTGCAGCGCAGCAATACGAACATTGGAAGAAAACGCAGTTAATTATTGACGTAGCATCCGGGCCCGGAGGCAGCGATTTTTCCCTGGAAGGGCCGGATGGAGAGCGTTTTATTACTCGTTCCCGCTTGTTTGTTAACGCTGATTAACTCTGTTTAGCCTCATTTTTGCACGAGAGATTTTTTTTTATTGAACCGCAGAGGGCGCAGAGAACGCTGAGAAAGAAAACAGAGAGATATATTATTGATGTTGACAAATTCGGTGTTTTTTGCTAGGTAATTTTTTTATGGTAAGCGCATTTCCTCAATAAAGGAGATGCCATCAAAAATCCCATTTTTAAACGCTTGAGTGCTGCGAATTCGCTGATTTTCGCCTACTAAAGTCATTGTTTCAACAAAAGTGATCAGCGCGTTATCTTGAGTTTTAGTTGCTCGAAAGCCTACGGTTTCCTGACCTGCGTCCCAGGCGATCGCCGAAAAATCAGAATAACTGCTAGAATACAGTTTCAGAATCCCTTCTTCAAACTCTCCTTGAAAATTAAGTTGGAGGCGAGAACCGTCTGAGTATTCATAATTGTTAACTTGTTGGTAGTGACTTCCTTGAATCCAGATGGTAAAATTACCGAAGAAGCTGCGAGCAAAATGTCCGCGAGTATCGGTCTTAATATACTCTCCTTGCCAAGTGCCAATATGACGGATAAAAATCTTAGGTACTTTCTCCAAATCAGGAGAACTCACTGGGGTGACTAGATTTTCTGGAATGATAGGATTGTGACTCATTAATTTTATCTCCAGTTTTTCTCTACACCTGATTTGCTTTGCTTGAGACTGATATTAGTTTTACAAAGTTTGGCTGCACCATGTCTATTTGATGCGTTCACTCCTAGCGATAGTACAGGTGCGTCGCTGCGAGAAAAGTCGATTTTTATTTAGGGATTTATCGCAGGCGACGCACCCTACGACTCCCGCTTAACGGCGACCTATTTTCAGACTCATTTCACGGCTAGTGCGTTGATATTCGTGGACAATTGGGAGTCTTTCGGTTTGAAAATTTTCCAGCGCTTCGGGAATGTTCGCACTGTCTGCGAGATGTTTTGCTAAATACAGACCATCTTCCCAACCAGAGGTCATTCCTCTAGCGCGTGTGGAACTTTTGGCGTGGGCCGCATCTCCTATTAAGAGCACGCGACCGTCATAGATTTTTGGTAGGGGGTCAATGTCATAGGAAAAACGACAGACTATATTTTCTAGAGGCGTTGATTCTATGAGTTTTCGCGCATCATCTGGGAGTTTTGCTAATTCTTTGGGAGGAATGGTAATATTGGTAGGTTGCAGTTTTCCAATTTCGGAGTCGGTGCGTTCTTTTTCGATAAAGAAACCCCAATGAGTGCGGCCTCTACCAATGTGAAAGTAATTGGCATAAATTCCCCTACCGCGTACATACACAAAAAAGTTGCCTTCTGGACAGAAGCTGCTATCTTCGACTATTCCTCGCCAGACGATATCGCCTAAATAAAATAGTTCTACGTTGGGAACTATAAATTGACGAACTTTTGAGACGATTCCATCGGCACCAATTAACAGGTCGCCTTCCCATTTAGTACCATCTTTAAAGTGGGCGATCGCACTGTGCTCGGTTTGGGCGATCGATGCTAATTCTGCATTAAAATGAATACACTCTGGGGGTAATTCGTCGAGGATTGCTTCTAATATAGCTTTGCGGTGTACCAGCATTCCGGGGAGTTCGTTTTCTTCGTAGGTGACGGGCTCGGAACTTATGACACCGCCGCGCAGGTTGCGAAACTCGAATACTTTAACTCGATCGCCCGAATTTATAATTTTTTCGGTAATTTCCGGGTTGCCTCGATGCAGCGCTTGCATACCTGGTTGTACGATCAGGATACCACAGCCATCGGTGCGCGGATGGGGTGATTTTTCAAACAAATCAACCTGAAACCCTTGTTGAATCAGCAGAATTGCCAGATAAGATCCTGATGTTCCTGCGCCGATAATACCTATCCTACTCTGGGACGAAACCATCTGTGCTTCTCCTGATTTAAGATTGCCGATCGCTCCTCAACTAATATTATAATTACATAAAATAAGATTTGGGCAAAATCTCAACGGGCGATCCTCTTCGTTGGCGCAGCCCCCGTAGGGGCGGGCTTCGCTAACGAGCTTTTGCTAGCGAGAGGTTTCAAGCTGCCGCTAAAATCAGTATTGGAAGCGATGCAGGATTAATAATTAATATCATGTCAGCTTTAACGATCGTATTGGTTTGTAGTGAGGACTTTAGTCCTTCTTTCCCTCGGACTAAAGTCCTTACTACAAACCGTTTTGATTGTGGTCAATCGACCGGACATAATGGCTCTCCTGATTTTGTGGTGATAAGCAAACCGCATATCCTTACTCCGAGGGCATCATAGAATCACAAACAGTTGTGCTTGATACCGTATACACCATAAACCCAGGAGAGCCGACATAATATAATGGGTGAGTTGAAAATTATCGCACTCAAAACTTAAAACCACATTAAGCTTTAGGACTTGTAATTAAAGCCAACTCAACTTTCTCATCAGGCTTTTGAGTGACTTGTGCGTCCAAACCCGGGCCAAAGAATTTAGCTATTTTTTCTTGCTTTTCTTCCCAAACTTCGATCGGCATCAGCGGCGAATAAAACTCTAGAATCAACCCATAGGCACCGTCAACATCAACTTCCCGCAAGCCTTGGAGGAGGGGTCGTTCCTCGTCTGTCGGGGCCATTCCCAAGCGTTCCAGGGCATCATCTAAGTGCGCTTGTTGACCGTAGCGAAATCGGGTGATATCTTTGCGGACTTGGTTTTGAGTCTCCGTGGCCTGACTTTCTCGCAGGAGGAGAACTTCGGGAGAGGTGGGTTGGGTGAACTCCGCTGGTTCGAGTTCGGCTGCTTTCAGCGCCAACCCTCCCAACAACAGCGGAATTCCATAAAAAAACCCGGCTAGATTTAAGGTAGGTTTGTCGGTGAAGTAGGCATAGAACCCGACTACTGCTAGGATACCGCCCACAACTAAGGCTAGGCTTGCTAAAGAAGTTTTACGTAACATATTCGTGAGGTAAGTAGTCCGACAGAAACAAGATACTTTAATTATTATCGGGCAAGAAGTCTGGAAAAAATTTAGTTTTTTTGCCAAAAGACCTACGAAAACTGCTAGCGTCAATAAGGGCGGGAGGGGTGTGCGCGCACAATCTTGTCTCTCGCCGCCAAAACTTATCCCGCTTTCCCCGGCGGCCTTGCGACTGGTAAATATCCGTGTAAATTGTGTGGCGCGGGTTCCAGAAGGCAATCGAGATCGGCAGTATCATTAAAGTATAGAGATTTGAACTCGCGATCGACCATCTTGCCCTTTCAACCAATTTTCGGACATGATCAAAGACGAAGACAGAAAAACTGCGGTCACAAACAAGTCGGTTCTAGAGCAGATCAACTCGCTCAAACGCGAAGATGAAAGGCTTTATAATATCTTAGCGATCGATGTCTGGGCCCTAGCCAAGACGATGGACGAATATCAACCGGGATTTTGGTCGGCTTTTATGAAAAATCGCGAGAAAGCTCTGAAGCGATTTTTAACTGAAGTGATGAAAAACAAACCCGCAGATTCTAAGCGTCCGCCTTTTCTGCGCTGAAGTTTAGCTAATTTTTTGAGGTACAATCAAAATATAACACAGATTCAAAAACCCCGATCGCGTTCATCACTTACAATATAAAAAACAGTGAAGGATGAACTGAGAAATCTATGTCGGCGAATTAAAAATTCTCGTCTGTTCGCAGGGGGAATGTCAAATATTTTTGTTAATAGTAGCAAAGGCAAAAAACAATGGATGCACAGACAATTAAAGAGCGCGTAGCAGAGATCGAAATCAAGCGGGAATCTCTCGTGCGGCTGTTAGATAGATCGGACTTGGGAGCTCTGAGAATCGATGTCAGTCAGGCGATCGAGGAAATTGACGATTTGTTAGAAGAATTTAAGCGCACTTTTGACAGTTAACAGTCATTAGTCAGCAGTCATCAGCTAAATGATATCGTTTCCGCTGCGATCGGGATAATAATTTTCCCAGTGTAGTGCGAGCGTCCCCGCTCGCACTTCGGTATCATTAGGACGATCGCTCTTTAACCCGATCGCCATTTAACCCGATCGCTCTTTAACCCGATCGCTCTTTAACCCGATCGCGAGCGGGGACGCTCGCACTGCGATATCATTGGGGTTTAACCGGACGATCGCCCTAATTCATCGCCATATCCATCAAAATCTGTTGGGAACTCACCTCCGGGTTATTAGCAGGTGGCCGCCGCTGAGAATAGTGTCCCCCAGGCTGCAAATCCCAGGCTTGACGGTTGTCCGCCAACATCACACCCAAAATTTCTTGTAACTCCATCACTATAGTCGGATCTTCCACTTGGACGATCGCCTCAACCCGTCTTGTGAGATTGCGCTGCATCCAGTCAGCAGAACCAATATACACCTCTTCGTCACCACCGTTGAAAAAATAAAACATCCGCGAATGCTCTAAAAAGCGGCCGATAATACTGATAACCTTGATATTTTCGCTAACACCCTCAACGCCCGGACGCAAACAGCAAATCCCCCGAACAATCAAATCAATTTTAACTCCCGCTTGCGAAGCTTCGTACAAAGCAACAATGATTTGAGGGTCAACTAAAGCATTCATTTTAGCAACAATCCGGCCGCAGCTACCCATGCCGCTATCGGCATTCAAGCGGCAGAATTCGACCTCGCGGCGGATTAATGCTAAAAATCGATCGCGCATATTGACCGGCGCAACCAACAATTTTCGATAAGATACCTGCCGCGAATAACCGGTTAAATAATTAAACAAATCCGTCAAATCCGCACCCAAATCTTCGCGACAACTCAACAAACCCACATCAGTATACAGTCCAGCCGTTTTTGGGTTATAATTTCCCGTGCCGATGTGGACGTAGCGGCGAATAAATCCGTCCTCGCGGCGCACTACCATCACAATCTTGGTGTGGGTTTTGAGTCCCACCAAACCGTAAACAACGTGCACTCCAGCTTGTTCTAACTTGCGAGCCCAATTAATATTGTTTTCTTCGTCAAACCGGGCTTTGAGCTCCACTAAAACGGCTACTTGCTTGCCGTTTTCCGCTGCTTGAATTAAGGCGCTGACGATCGGCGAATCACCAGAAGTGCGGTATAAAGTCATCTTAATGGCTAACACGGAGCGATCGTGCGCCGCCTCAGTAATAAACCGCTGCACCGTCGCCGCAAACGAGTGATAAGGATGGTGCAGCATCACATCTCCCTGACGGATAGTCGTGAAAATATCATCACCATCCTCAACATCCAACATCGATTTGCCTAAAATTGGCGGTTGCGAATTCCGCAAGCGCGGCGGCACCACCGGAGTCCACGGGGGGTCTTTCAGTTCGGGCACGGGCAGCCCGATCAAAGACATCAAATCCTTGAGGCCTAGCAGCCCCTCCACGACATAAATATCCTGCTCCCCGAGATCCAACTCATCCCTCAACATATCTCGCACAGCAGGCGGCATAACCGCTTGAATTTCCAGGCGCACCGCAGAACCTGTAAACCGGCGCTTGCGGAGTTCCTGTTCAATGGCCAGCAGCAAATCCTCAGCCTCATCTTCCTCCACAGTCAAATCAGCATTGCGAGTAATGCGGAACGGGTGATATTCCTGAATGTCCATCCCCGGAAACAAAGCCTCTAAATTGTGGGCGATTACCTGTTCTAGAGGTACCCCCGTCCACACAGGAGACTTGCCTTTTTGCTGCCACTGCAAGTCCTCTGGTAAGGGCAAAAATCGGGGCAGAACCTGCGGTACTTTGACGCGGGCAAACAATTCCTCTTGGGTGTTCGGGTCTCTGACAACTACTGCTAAATTGAGGCTGAGATTGGAAAGGAAGGGGAATGGGTGGCTGGGGTCAACTGCTAGGGGTGTGAGTACGGGAAATACTTGTTCTTGGAAGTAGCGGTGCAAGTAATTTCGCTGTTCTTGATTGAGGTCGATGTAGTCGAGAATGTGGATGCCGTTTGCTACTAATTTCGGCCGCAGGGTTTGCTCAAAATAGGCGTGTTGCTGAGTAACCATCGGCAACAAGCGCTTGTGGATGGCATCTAGCTGTTCTTGGGGCTTGCTGCCGTCGGAGGTCAATTTGCTAACTTTTGCTTCTACTTGCTGTTTGAGTGCGGCTACTCGCACCATGAAGTATTCGTCTAGGTTTGAGCTAAAAATAGCGAGAAATTTGAGTCTTTCTAGGAGGGGCGTGCGGGGGTCTAGGGCTTCGTGGAGCACGCGGTTGTTGAATTCCAGCCAGCTTTGTTCTCGGTTGAAGTAGTATTGCGGGTCGCTGAGGTTGATTTCGGTGTAGGTTTTGGTGGCGGTCTTTTTTGGCTTGGACATGGTTTGGGAGTCTTGCGGGGAGGCTCGATTGTATCTGTACCATTAGTATCGCAGTATTGCGGTAGCGGGCGATTGAAATCGCGCCGACACAGACAAAACCCGCCTCCGCGGGTTGAAGAAATTAAAACTCTTGTGGGGTGGGCTTCTAGCCGGCCCCGGAGTAGCGGGCGATTGAAATCGCGCCGACACAGACAAAACCCGCCTCCGCGGGTTGAAGAGAATATGTCATTGCGCGCGAAGCAAAGCAATCGCAGAGCCCACGCAACCCACGAAAAGTTTTGTGTATTGTCATTGCGCGCGAAGCAAAGCAATCGCAGAGCCCAGACAACAACATCGCCATCCCAATATCACCCACCAATCCCCGCAATCCAATCCTGCACGGCATCCAACAAATCCTCTCCCTCCACCGCAAAACCTGTTAACGGCAATTCCAGCGGTGTATCGGTAATCCAGGCGATATGAATACCCATGTGAGAGTCCGCGAGTTTGCGGGTGAAAGACGAAAGCGCATTTTCGCAGGGGCACGAGTGCAAAATTAAGGCGATGTGCGGTTTTTGCTCCCGGTTTTTGAGTTGCGGAATTAATCGCTTGAATTCGGGGGCGTTGCGGATTGCGGGGATGTCTGTATCTGTGGGGAAGATTGTTTGAGATAGTTCGGTACAGAGTTCTATTAATTATTCGAGTTACTCATAATTTACACCTACTAATCGCTGCGTTTCTTAGTTATTATTTTTAATCTAATTTAATAGACTTCTCATCTGCTCGCGGTAAAAACAACTAAGGATCGAAAACTTAATAACTTAAGCACCTCCTACAGTCCTCTATCCTGTAAGTTGCGATATCCAAGGAGGCTCTTCCTCGCCCCAGAAGCATTACCAAGTAGATCCTAGTAACGAGCAATCGCTTAAATTATTAAATTTTTATTCCTAACTTTAGACTATTTGACTACAAAAATTTTCTATTTTTGAGATGTCTAATAATTAAACAACTATGGTGCGCTAGGCGCACCCTACATAACTAGGGAGCATCTCAGTTTTGCATTTATAGTGCGAGCGTCCCCGCTCGCGAGTACAAGACGCGAGCGGGGACGCTCGCACTACAAAAAAATGCTTTTTGCAAAACTGAGATGCTCCCCATAACTACTTTTACATTTTCTTCTTCCTTATTCCTGATGTCAACTTTTCCTTCGATCAACTCTTCATGTCAACCGTCTACTATCAACTGTTAACTCTTGCTTCAAAACATCGGCATTAACTCAAGCGGGCCAATTCCCAAGTCTTTAGCAGACACCCAGCGCACCTCAAACAAAGCGATCATATCCTTAAACTGAGGCTGACCGCGAGAAGCACCCATCAAGCCTTTAGCAATCACCAAACCGCACCAACCGTTCGTTAATTGACAGCGGCGCTCCCATTTTTTGCGAGCTTCCTGATGCACCGGATCGTTTTCATTAAACTCCCCAAATAAATAGAGTTCTCCATTTTGAGCTTGCAAAATACCCAAATCGTACTGCTCATTTTGAAAAGGATCTTCGCCCGGATTAAAACAAATTGCCTTTACCCCTCCAGCTTCTTTCAAATCCTGAATCATAGTTTTTGCCTTCGGATTGGAAGTTTGGATCATCACCACAGGTAAACCGTCTCCGTCGGCCTTAATATCAACTTCTGCACTTTGGTGAAACTGAGCATTTCCTCGCAGAAACTCTACCGTTTGCCAAGGTACGACACCGAGACTCAAGAATGAATTTGGCGGCACCAAATCGTCCCGCAACAGTGGCATTTCAAATTCATCATCCTCGTCCTCACCGTCATCGTCGAGCATCTCTAATAATTCGACAGATACCTCGGGCATTGTCGAAACTTTAACGGATATCTGCTGAATTTCTCCATCAGGCTGCGGAACGGGGATGCGGTAGCGACTGCTGAGAGTGGGAAATGTATCTGCTCCCAATTTCCGGCGGCTGTTGCGGAAAAAGCGGTGAAATGCTTCGAGAGCAACTAACATCGTCAGGGCTTCTTCTTCGTAAAGAATCGATCGCAATCCTTCTAAAGGATGCAAATTGCCAAAATTCGGTTCAATTTCCGATGGAGGCAAATCGGCTAAATCAATTTCGTCCTCTTCGTCATCTTCATCAAAATCGGCTGCACTTTCAAAGGTGAGAAACAAACAGTCTTGTCCTAAAAAAGCCTGTTCTAAATCTTCAAAAGATTCATCGTTGACGACTCGCTCTCGAAACCGCTTTAAGGATTCTAGAGAACGATACAGCAAAACTCCGTAATCCATTCTGCCTTGTCCCAATACAGACACGTAGAGGCTGGCAACATCCCACTGATTGATTTCAATAGATATGATTTGGTGTTCTCTCAAAGTCCGCCACGGAGCATCATGCCAAATTTGAGCGGCTTTTTCCATGAGAACTTCGGCGTACTGAGGGGGTAATTCGGGAGGTCGCTGTGAATCGACCTCTTCCATTCCCCGAAATATTTCGTCGATTAGGGGCAATTCCGGTACGTAGTCAATGGAAATTGCCAAATCTTGAAGTACGCCGCGCAGGTAAAATTGAATTTCTCGGTTTTTGACTACTATTTTTTGGGGGCGGACTGCGGGAGCCGGACTTTGGGGATGTTCCATTGCTCGCAGCAGAGCCCGGACGATCGCCTCTGGGCCGGCATCTGGCCCTACCACGTCCATAGCCCTCACGACGCCTTCAGAGCCGTCCACCCAGAGAATGCACTCGCCACCAGCTTCCGGATCGTTGTCGTCGTCTAGCATCATGTGCGAGTCAGCATTAGATAAGGGTCGGCGGTCGCCCTCCCACACGCTGGGAATTTGAGGTAAGTTTTGTAACCGACGAAGAGTAGAGCGATTCAGCGCTGCCATAGAGTAAGCCCGTTGGGTGAAGCATTGTTGCGGTGCCGGTAGCCGGTCAACCGCTGCTTCTCAATCATAAACCCTATGGGGGGAGAGGACATCAAGCTTGGAAACAAGGCTCTACGATAATTTAAAATTAAAAGCTAAAAATTATGCCGATAGTTGGCAGCCGGCAGCCGACAGCCGAGAGTGTTGACTGACTGAGGACTGAGGACTGAGGACTGATGACGTTGCACCCAAACCGAGCTCGCGACAGCACTAATGACGTTGGACGTTGGACTTGACGTTCGATCGCGCTATACGATCTCGCCTAATAACGGAAAGCTGACTACTGACTGAGAGGGCGGGTTTTGCCATTTTTTTAGTCATTTGTATCATAGATCCTTAGCTAAACCCGCCCCTACAAAATGCTAATGACTGCTGACTGCTGACTGCTGACTGCTGACTGCAGGAGGGCGGGCCAGGGGCACCGCCCCTACTGACTACTGACTACTGACTAATGACTGCTGACTACTGACTTCTTCCCTGTACAATGGAGGGATAAGATTAAACTCTTAGCATTTGACAGTCTCAGGAGTTCGGCAAATTATGACTCAAGCCATTTCACAACAGCGAGGGATTCAAATGACGGACTCTGCTGTCCGTCAAGTTTTAGCTCTTCGAGAAAAACAAGGTACAGACCTCTGCTTGCGGGTAGGGGTGCGCCAGGGCGGCTGTTCTGGTATGTCTTACGTGATGGATTTCGCAGATCCGAGCACTGTGAAATCTGACGATGAGGTGTTTGACTACGATGGTTTTCAGGTAGTGTGCGATCGCAAAAGCATTCTTTATCTCTACGGCTTGGTGCTCGACTTCAGCGATTCTATGATCGGGGGCGGTTTTAAGTTTACCAACCCCAACGCTACTCAGACTTGCGGCTGCGGCAGTTCTTTTTCTACCTAAACTTAAAATAGGGCGTGGCGTCCAAAGTTATTAATTGCGCCATGCCCTGTTCGATCGATCCAACATTCCAAATCTCATATTCTCAATCTCAAATCGCATGACTCCAGAAGAATTGTTTAAAGAAGGTTTCGATCGCTACCAAGCTGGCGAAGCCCCTGCCAATCTGATCCCCCTGTTCAAAGAAGTGTGCGAAAAAGCTCCAAAAAATGGCAATGCCTGGGCTAGCCTCTCGTGGCTCTACCTCTTGGAAAATAAACCCACATCTGCTCAAAAGGCAGCCAAAACAGCCGTTAAATTGAACCCTCACGACCCCCAAGCTCGCATCAACCTAGCAATCGCGATCCTCGACCTCAAAGAAAAAGGAGTGCGCCCCCACGTAGAAGTCGCTCAGCAACTTCTGATGGCTTCCGAAGAGTTGCTGGACGAAGTTAAAAAAAATTTTGAAGAAGGATTAAATAGAAAACCAGACTGGAAGAGTCTCGTCCGTGTCAAGCAGTGGCTTTTAGAGCCGTAACTGCCTAGAAAAGCCGATTGTTTAGCGGGGATCAAGGAAATAGGGTTAGTAATTTATTACGATTTCGTAATAAATCAATAAATAACTTTATGGAAAATTCAGAAAGGCAGTGCTAGTATTTGAAAACTTAGACGATCGACAAACCCGTTGAGCGGTTTTCAGACTTGACTACAATAAATACTAGGAGTTTTAACGACATGAGCAACGACAGCCACGTTAACATCAAACCTGCCACCCGCAACCACAAAGGTTTCTTTATTCAGCCAGCTTCTTACAAGTTGATGAGCATCGATAAATCCGGCTGGGCCTTAATTTGTATGGACAAATCAGTTTGTCATTATGTAGATCCCGATGACTTGCAATTGCCGAATAAGTCTGGAATGTCTGAAGGTTAATCTAGAAGTTTTGAGAGACATTAAAATGCTTTATTTGAGTAGCTGCCCTCCCTGGAGAGGCAGCAACTTTTTTTTGAGAAGGAAGAAGGAAGAAGGAAGAGGGAAGAAGGAAGAAGGAAGAGGGAAGAGGCAGTGTACGGGATGTAACGGCTCAAAAGAAGTTGGGAAATGGATTCTGTAACGGATTTAATGGATAGAAAGATTACCAATTACCGATCGCCAATTCCCAATTACCAATTCCCAATTCCCGATCGCCTAATTGTTAGATTTTAAGGCAAACAGCATTTCAAGCTGAGCAGTTGTCGGTTCTGTCGAAGTTGTGGCTACACTGACTCCTCGGAGAGAATTGAGCAAATCAGCGACTGGTGGCGAAACTAAATTGGGCTGTACTGCGAGTAAATAACGGTTGGCCCAAGACATAGCTTTTTCCATATCTATGTAAAAGTAACCTTGGTTGGCTTGCGGTAAAGAAGTGGCGATCGCCTGAAAACTCGGACTGCTGCTTAGCGGTTGCGGTGGCGTTGTGGTGATGACATCGACTAAAGGGCCGCCGAAAGCGACAAACACAGAATTTTCATTCAGCCAACCGTGGCCGAATAAACTGCCTTGCTGCGGTATTGTCCACTCTGTAACTTCTTTTCCCTGAACTTGTCTGGGGGCGACGCTGACTGTAGGATTGCTTTTGGCGATCGCATCGAGTTTTTCGAGAGTGGCTTCTGCTGCGGGGCGATCGCTCGTTTCAAAAATCATCGCCGCCCCCATCCCCAACTGAGACAAAATACCTTGATCCGAACCGATCGCCCCGATCGCAAATTCCCCATTCATCCACCCAAAAACCTCGCGATCCGCATCCAAATCCAACCGTTTAAAACTATTGCGAACCTGCTGAATTCCCCGATCGACTTCCGGGCTATCTTTTGCCTCAGCAGTCGCCTGCGACCAAATTTTATCCAGTCCCTTACCGCCGACTAAAGCAATAGTTTCGCCGGGAAATCTCGACAACAATTTCGACGGGGCTTGCAAATTTTGCTCAGGTAATTTAGGGTCTAGCTGAGCGATGGTTTTTACCCTCAATCCCGAACTGTCCGCTCCAATTCCCGCCACCATTGACTTGACTTGTTTGAACTGCTGCATCACTGTCAAAAGCGGTTGCAAATCATCGGGCAAATTAGCTTTCAATTGCTGCATGGCGGC
>Ga0335395_10001388_pt1 | contig 15312 bp, 9 predicted proteins | sample MAT02_FD_205744 | JGI IMG/M metagenome (GOLD analysis project Ga0335395, IMG submission 205744) | Freshwater microbial communities from Lake Fryxell liftoff mats and glacier meltwater in Antarctica - MAT-02 (spades assembly) (version 2) ...
CCCCTGAAGTCGGGTGGCGCGCTCACAACAGCCGCAGCGCATTGGCCAGTTCGACGGCCGATTTCACATCCATCTTGTCGAACACGCGCGAGCGGTGTACCTCGACGGTGCGCACGCTGATGTCGAGCTGGTCGGCCACCAGCTTGTTGGGCAGGCCATCGGCCACCAGCCGCACGACATCGCGCTCGCGCTCGGTGAGGCTCTCCAACCGCTGCTGAACACTGCGCTGCAGCGAGCGCTGCGCAATCGCCTGGGCTGATCGGCCCAACGCTTGCTCGACACGATCGACCAGCAGATTGTCAGAAAACGGTTTCTCGCAAAAATCGAAGGCGCCGCGCTTGACCGCGTCCACCGCAGTGGGCACGTCGGCATGGCCGCTGAGAAAAATCACCGGCAGCACCGCCCGCCACGGCAGCGCCAGCAGCTGCTCGAACAGCGCCAGCCCGCTTTGGCCGGGCATGCGCACATCAAGCAGCACGCAGCTGGGTCGGCTGGGCTCGCGCTGCCAGCCGCTGGCCTGGGCCATGAACGCCTCGGCGCTCTCGTAAGGCTCGCTCAACAGGCGGCGGGTGCGCAGCAGCCAGCCCAGCGCTTCGCGCACGACAGCGTCGTCATCGACCAGGTAAATTTTGGCGTCGGGGTGCGCGGTCATGGGGCGGATGATAGAGCGCTGTCTGTGCCCAGCTCGTGTACGGCCTCGCCGGCAAGCGTGAAGCGAAACACGGTGCCGCGCGGCTGAGCCGGCTCGAAGTTCAGCGTGCCACCGTGTTGCTCGATCACGGTGCGGCACAGCGACAGGCCCAGCCCCATTCCCTCGGGCTTGGTGGTGAAAAACGGGGTGAACAGCCGGGCCTGCACCGCCTCGCTCAGGCCCTCGCCGTGGTCGGTCACAGAGAACGCAACACCGCCACGCGGCGCGGTGGCCGATGCTGATATCTCGCTGACTTCAATGCGCAATACCCGCAGGCCGGAAGCGACGTCGGGATCGCCCTCGGGCATGGCCTGCATGCCGTTGCGCGCCAGGTTGATCAGCACCTGCTCGATCAGGGTGCGGTCGCAGCGCAACTGGGGCAGGCCGGGCGCCATGTCGATCTGCACCCGAATGCCCAGCTTTTTGGCCTGCAGTCCAATCAGTGGTGCGACGCCCTCCAGCAGATCGCTGGGCGCCAGCGCCTCGCGGCTGTGCTCTCGCCGACGCACAAAATCGGCCACGCTTTTGATCACACGCCCGGCGCGCTCGGCCTGCTCGCCAATGCGCTGGACCGCCTGCCGCAGCTCAGCGAGCGACAGGTCAGACGGCGGATCGTCAAGCAAATTGAGTGCGCCCGAGGCGTAGCTGGCGATGGCGGCCAGCGGCTGGTTGAGCTCGTGGCTCAGCAGCGAGGCCATTTCGCCCACGGTGGTGAGCCGTGCGGTGGCCTGCAACCGGTCCAGCGAGGCGCGGCTCTGGTCTTCGATGCGGCGCTGTTCGGTGATGTCGAGGACCGCGCCGAGGTGGCCGGTCTGCGCGCCCTGGGCGTCGATCAGCGGCGCCTCGACCACCAGCACCGGGAACCGGGTGCCGTCGCGGCGCTGGAACACCCATTCGTGGCCCTCGCGCGGCGCTGCCTGGCCTGCCATGAGTTTGTCGTGGTGTTGCCGATATTCGTCGGCCCGCTCGAGCGGCCACCAGGGCGCGGGCAAGCCAGAACCGATCAGTTCCTCGGCGCTGTAACCCACCATCCGGCAAAAGGCCGGGTTTGCGTAGCTGATGCGCCCGGCCATGTCGCGCGCGCGCAATCCGGTGACCAGCGAGTTCTCCATCGCTTTTCGAAACGCGAGCGCCTCGGCCACTTCAAGCTCGGCGCGCTGGCGCAGCCGCATGTCGCGCCCCAAGAGCGCCAGCACCAGCAGCAGCGCCAGCGAGAGCAGGCCGACCACAGCGGTGAGCACATTGGGAAACAGGCCCAGCGGGCGCAGCGGCGCTTGCAGCCAAAGGTTCAGCGTGTGGCCGGGCAGATCGAGCAGCACCCGAACCGCCATGGTTTTGCTACCGGCGGGGGTTTGACCCAGCGCCGCCAGCGGCTTGCCATCGGCCTCGTAAAAAGACAGCGCGCGCCCGCGCAGCAAATCTTTGCTGGCGAACTCCGAGAGCACGCCAGCCAGCGAGTAGCTGGCCACCAGAAAGCCGTTGCGCAGCTCAGCGCGGCCGATCGGCAGGCACATCGCCATCAGCGCGGGGCCGCGGCCCTCGTCGGTGAGCCAAACGTGGCTGCTGGAGAACGCCGGACCGGCGAGCCGGCGTGCGTTGTCGCAGGCCTGGCGCACCTCGGGCAGCGGGCGCTCGGTGCGCTCGGTGGCGTCATTGGGGCTGGCGAGGTAGGGCGAGTCGCGCTCGGCCAGCAGGCGGTAGCCGTTGCTGCGCCAGGCAAGGCGCACCAGCTCGCGGTGTGCCACCATTAGCTCGCCGGCCGGTGCCTCCCAGTCTTCTGCCAGGGGCACGCTGCTGTGCAGCGCTTGCAGGGTTTGCACATTGCGCATCAGCTGAGCGCGGATGTCGCTGGCCAGCGCGGTGGCGTCGCGCTCCAGCGCGGCCCGGTCGCGCGCCTCCTCAAACTGGCTGGCCAGAAACACCAGCACCCCGAGCAGCACCGCCACCAGCAGCAGCAGCGCCACCCAGAGCCCGCCCCGGCGCGAGCGCAGCGCGCCGGCCCGAGCGCTGGCCCAGCGCTTGGCGCGCGCGGGCCAAGGCTCCATCGCCGATGGCGCCCCAGCGCTCACAGCCGCCGGTGTTGCAGCGAGGGCAACTGCTCGCGCACGCTGGCCAGCCGGGCGTGGTCGATCTCAACCAGCACCACCCCAGGGCCTTCGGCCTGCAGCGCCATCACCTCGCCCCAAGGATCGATCACCATGCTGTGGCCCCAGGTGCGCCGGCCGTTTTCGTGCACACCGCCCTGCGCACTGGCGATCACAAACGCTTGGTTTTCGATGGCTCGGGCGCGCAGCAGCACCTCCCAATGCGCCTGGCCGGTGGTGTGGGTGAAGGCCGAGGGCACCAGCAGCACGTCAGCCGCCAGCGCACGGTAAAGCTCGGCAAAACGCAGGTCGTAGCAGATGCTTTGACCGATGCGCCAGGCCTGCCCGCTGCGGTCGTGCAGATCGAATGCGGTGGGCGTGTCGCCAGCGCGCAGCACAGCCGATTCGTCGTAGCGCTCGCGCCCGTTGTCGTAGCGAAACAGGTGGATCTTGTCGTAGCGGCTGGCGCACCGGCCCTTGGGTGAGTAGGCCAGCGAGGCGTTGGCCACGTGGCTTGGGTCGTCGGTGGCCATGGGCAGGGTGCCGCCCACGATCCACAGCTTGAGGTCGCGCGCAACATCCTCCAAAAAGTCTTGCACCCGACCCAGCCCGGGGGTTTCGGCCAGCAGCAGCTTGTCGGTGTCGTGGTGGCCCATAAAGCAAAAATACTCGGGCAGCACCGCCAGCTCGGCGCCGCCCTGCGCGGCTTGGCGCAGCAGGCGCAGCGCTTCGTTGAGGTTGTTGTCCAGGCTGACGCACGAGACCATCTGGATGGCAGCGACTTTCATGGGGTGCTCCTTAAGGCTGGCGGCGGGGTGGTGGAGGTGGAGGTGGAGGTGGCAGGGGTAGCGGACGCGGTCGGACTGCGGTCGACTTTTTCAACCTGTGGGTCGGCCCAGCCGCCGGTGATCTGAAACTGCTGGGTGGCCGCTTCTTGCAGCGGCTGGCGCAGCAGGAACTGTGCGAGGAAGGTGCCCAGGCCGATCGCGGGGTTGATGACGGTGGCGATCAGCGAGGCGGTGCCGGCGTTGAGCTCGGGGACCACCACCACCTTGAGGTCTTGCGTTTCCAGCGCGATATTGGCGCTGCCTTCCATCAGCACAGCGGCGTTCACGCCCTTCATCTGCAGGTTGTTGGTGAACACCACGCCCCGCTCAATGCGCGCGTCACCGCGCACGAAATCGAACGAGAACCCTTGCGAGAACACATCGCGGAAATCAAGCGCCAAGCGGCGCGGCAGCGCTTGCAGGCTGAGCACGCCGAGCAACTTGGCGGCACCCGGCTCCACCTTCAGGAACTGGCCGCGCTCGAAGTCGGCCTTGAGCTGGCCGGAAAGGCTGGGGTAATCCAGCGCCAGCGGCGAGCCCAGCCAGTTGAGCTGGCCAACGATGCTGCCTTTGCCACCGCGTACCGTGCCGGGCCGGTCAAATCGGGTCAGCAGGGCACCGGCGTCGGCCACATCGAGTGTGAATTGCAGGGAGGCTTTGCGCAGCGGCTTGGGCGTGCTGGCCTGCGGATCGGCGGCCCAGCGGCCCGTAGCGATCAACCGGGCTTCGGGCAGCGTGGCCTGCAGCCGGTTGAGTTGCCAAACCCGAGCGTTGCCCGGCGCGCCTTGGTTGACCGCCTGCACCTCCACCCGCCCCAGGCGGCGCTCGCCCAGCGTCAGATCGTTCACGGTGATGTCAAGCGCTGGCACGCTGCTTGGCTGCTGCAGCAGCTGCTCGACCTCGGTGGCGGCCGTGGGCGGCAACTGCAAATGCGCCAGCCGCGCAAACACACTGCCGGCACCGCTGGCGCCAGGCGGGCGCCACTCGCCGTAGCCGTTGAGCTCAAGGGCGTCGACATTGGCACGCCACAGCGGGCCCACACGCGAACCGCCGAGCACCACGCCGTTGAAGGTGCGGCCCGAGACGGTGAGCCGATCGGCGCGCACCGCCAGCGTGGTGGGTAGGTAGCCCAGCGCTCCGGTGGACGCTGCCGCGCTGACCGACGAAGCCGGCGACGTGGCCAGGTTGGCCGGTGTACCCTGCACTTTCTCGAAAGCCCGCTGCCACGCATCAAGGTCGATCTGGCCCAACCGCAGGTTGGCCAGCACGCCAGCGGCTGGCACCGGCGCGGACTCGGTGGCATCCAGTCCCACCGCCACGCTGCCGCGCAGCACGCGCGCCTCGACCCCGGTGACGTCGCGCTCGTACTGCAGGTCCACCAGCGGCAGGACAGCGGGGCCGAGCTGCACCCGCAGCCGGTCGGTGCGCGCCACGCCATCGGCCTCGGTCAGCACCGCACTTTCGTAGCGCAGCGCCAAGCTGGTCTCGGCGCTCTTGTCCAGCGGCGTCGGCAGCCGAATCGCCATGCCCTGCAGGCTGCTGGTCACCTGCAACTCGGGCATACCGCTGCGAAAAGCAAGCTCGGCGCTGTAGGGCGCGCTGCCGCTGGCCTGCTCAAACAAGCGCGAGACAAAACCCAAATCGGCTTGCGCCAGCCCCTCAGCGCTGGCGGTGCCCTGCCCCTGGAAGGCGATGCGAGGCGGCCCGCCTCCCGGCTCCGGGCGCATGCCGCCGGAAAACCGCACCGGCCCACCGTACAGCTGCGCCTGCGCCCCTTCGACCTCAAAACCCTGTTCGCTGAAGCGCAGGCTGCCACTGGCGCGCGCCAGCAGCGGCGCCTCGGGCGTGATGCGCACATCGTTGCCCGCCAGCGTCACGCTGCCTGTTACCCGCACGGCACCCAGGTCGTCCAGCGGCAGCCGAAGGCCAAACTGCACGCCCGCATTGCCGCTGATGCGCGCGCGCTCCAGTGCTTGCCCGGTGAAAAAACCCACTGGGCTGTTGCGTACAAAACCCAGCACCTCGTCGGCCGGACCCTGTGCGCGCGCACTGACCACCAGCGTGGTGGTCGATTGCGCCAAATTGCCCAAGTCGATGGTGGCCTCGCTGAGACGCAGGTTGGGCGCGCCGTGCAAGCCGCCCTCCACGCTGCTGAGCTTGAGCGAGGTGCGGTCCAGCACCAGTTCGCCGCGCACGTCCCGCAGCGCCGGCCAGGGGATGTCGCCCTCGGGTTGCAGGTAGCTTGGGACGTACGCAAAATCCAAGTCATCCAGCTGTGCCGCGATGCGGAATTCGCCGGTGGCGCCAGACGCGTTGAATGGCATTTCCCACAAATCGCCCTTGACCAAGAAATCAACCCGGCTCGCCTGCCCGCCCTGCACCGCCTCGCGCACATAGCGCCGCGCCTGCGGCCCGACCGACAGCGGCAGGTAGCGGTGCACCTGCTCGGCTCGGGCGCGATTCAGCGTGGCGCTCAGGTCGAGCACGCCGGGAAAGCGCGAGCGCGAGCTGCTCTGGGCCGGGTCGCTGGTGTGCCAGCGCAACTGGCCATTGCCTGCCACATCGGCATTGGCCAATCGCAGCCGGTCAAGCGCCACCTCAACGCGCTCGCCCTGCACGCGCCAGCTGGCGTCGGCCTCCAGGCTGTCCAGCGGCAGCCGCGGGTCTTCAAACACGCCCGGCAGCACCAGCGTGCCCTCGGCCACGCTGAGCCGCGCGCGCCCGCCCTGCTCGGTGAGGTCGAAGTCCACCGTGGCGCCGGAAATGCCTGGGCGCCCAGGAAACAGGCCTGCGGTGGCGCTGGACGGTTTTTCGTGGGGCTGACTCGCCAGCGCCAGATCCACCACGCGGCCCTTGGCGCGGTAACGCCCTTGCGACCAGTGCGCTTGCCGATGGGGACCACCGTCGGCAGACAGGTTGGGAGCGGGCTGGCCCTGCCAGTCCAAGCTGAGATCGCTGGCCTGGCCGACTGGCTGCAGGCTGGCGAGCAGCTCGCGGGTGGCGCTGGGCAGCGGCAACCGCGTGGCGAGCGCGCTGAGCGCGCCGAGGTCGAGCCGGTCGGCGGTGAACGCCACCGTGAGGGGCTGGTTGGGACCGCCAGCGCGTTGGGTGAAGCGAAGTTGACTGTCCGGCCAGGTCTCGCCTTCCAGGGTGCGAAATTGCAGCGCGTCGCCTTTGAGCGTGAGGCTGTCGTCGCGCCACTGCGCATCAAGCCGCCCGCTCACCGTTTCCAGCCGCAGCGGTGGCAGGTCGGGGTCCAGTTGCGCATCGAGCGCCTGCAAATCGAGGTCGGCGGTCACCCCAGTGATCTCACCGCGCGCCAGCTCGGCCCAGGCGCGCAACGAGCCCGCGCCCGACTGCACCACCACGCCCCAGCGAGAAAGATCGGCGTAGGCGCGAAACCGCGTCACATCGACCTTGGGGAAATCGGCATACAGCTGGCCGTCCCAACGCAGCCAAGGCTGGCCGCGCACCGCTGTCGGGCCAACCAGACTCAGCAGCGGCTCGCGCGCAACGCCGCGCAGGCTGAAGCGCGTACCCCATTCGGGCGGCGGCGTGGCGTCCAGCCGCAGTTTGTGACTGCGCCCGGTGTTGCGCACCACCAGATCGAGCTGCTGCAACGCCAGCACCGGCTGCTGGCGCAACTCATCGGTCCAGCGCACCTCGCCGCCCTGGATCACAAATTCGGGTTGGTCGAAGAACCAGTCTGCCGCACTGCTGTCGCCCGAGTCGCTGGCTGGCATGTCAAGCCCAGCCAGTTCAATGCGGCCATCGGCGGTGCGGCGCACATCGAGCACCGGACGCTCGATCACCAGTTGCTCGATGCTCAGGCGCCACAAGGAGCCCACCGACACCGACGCGCGCACCAGCGGCAACTGCAGCGCCGCCCGGCCCTGGGCGTCGTAGAGGCGAACGTCGCGCAGCTCGAAGGCGGGAATGAAAGAGGGGAGGTAAACCGACAGACCGCTGGCCCCGGCTGCGCGCGGCAACGCCACGATGGCGCCCACCGTCACCGGTACCCCCACGGCCCGGCTGGCCCAACGTTCCAGGTCTGGGCGCAACTCGCCGATCCCCGGCACAATCCAAAGCTGAAGCGCCGCCCAGCTCAGCGCAAACAGGCTCCAGGCCGCGAGCACCAGCCACAACAGGATGCGCGTCGCGATCGACAGTGTCTTGAGACCTCGCGGGAAGGAGGCGATCGGTGAGGGGCTGGTAGGCATATCGAACACAAATTATGACGGCCCGCCTTGCAGCAGGTTCCGCAGCCCGAGACAGCACTTTGCCTAACCATGTGAAGCCCCACGCCGCCGCCGACCACGCGCGTTTCGTCCAGCGCGTGCGCCGTCGCTACGCCGCCGAGTTGGGCCTGCTGCCCCCCGGCGCGCCGGTGCGCGACACGCTGCAAACAGGCCTTGATGCGCTGCTCGCCAGCGGCTTGGCCATGCCTGCGGCGCTGCGGGTGTTGCGTCAGCTCGCGCTGGAGCGGCTCGCGGTGCTCGACTGCGAACAGAGCGAGAGCCTGGGCTCGATCACCCGCGCCATGACCGAGCTGGCCGAGTTGGCGCTCGATGTTGCCTGCCGCCTCGCCTTCGCCGATCTCGACGCGCTGCACGGCGCCCCGTTGGCGTTTGGCAACGAGCCGCCCCCAGCCAATGCACCGCCGCCCGCGCGGGCCCAGCTCTGGGTGATCGGCATGGGCAAGCTCGGCGCGCGCGAGCTCAATGTGTCGAGCGACATCGACCTGATCTACGTTTACGACGAAGACGGCGAAACGGCGGGCAACGCCCAAGGCCGCAACCGCATCAGCAACCACGAGTACTTCGGCAAGGCGGTCAAACACATTTACAACACGGTCGGCGAAGTGACCGAGCACGGCCAGGTGTTTCGGGTCGATCTCGCGCTGCGGCCCAACGGCAACTCCGGGCCGAGCGCGGTCTCCACCAGCGCGCTCGAAGCCTACTTTCTGGTGCAGGGCCGCGAGTGGGAACGCTTTGCCTGGCTCAAAAGCCGGGTGATCGCACCGAGCGCTTGCGTGCGTGACGGCAGCGCCAGCGCGCTGCGCTTGCTGGTGTTGCCATTCGTGTTCCGCAAGTACCTGGACTACAGCGTGTTCGACGCGCTGCGCAGCCTGCACCGCCAGATCCGCGAACACGCGGCCAAGCGCGCGGCTGGCCACCCAGGGCGCGCCAACGATGTGAAGCTCTCGCGCGGCGGCATCCGCGAAATCGAGTTCACCGTGCAGCTGCTGCAGGTGGTGCGCGGCGGCCAGTTCCCCGAGCTGCGCACCCGGCCCACGATGGATGCGCTGGGACGCCTGGCGCGCGCGCAGCTGATGCCGCAAGCCACTGCCGACGCGCTGGGCGAAGCCTATGTGTTCCTGCGCAAAGTCGAGCACCGCGTGCAGTACCTCGACGACCAGCAAACCCACACCCTGCCCACGCGAGACGACGACCTCGTTTGGCTGGCTGCCAGCATGGGCTGCGCCAACCTGTGCGAATTCCTGCACTCGCTTAACGCCCATCGCGAAACCGTGGCGCAGGAATTTGACACCCTGCTCGGTGGCGCTGGGGCTGGTCAATGCAAAGGCAAAGGCTGCGCCGACGGCCGCAGCGCCACAGACGACCTCGGCACTGTGCTGCCCCTGCTGCCCGCGGTGTTGGCCGAGCGCGTGGGCCAATGGATTGAACAACCGCGTTTTCTGGCCCTGCGGGAAGACGCGCGGGTGCGCCTGGTGCGGCTGATCGAGCGCACCGGCGCCTGGCTCGATGAGGGCCGGGTGAGCGAGGCTGCTTGCCTTCGCATGGCCGATTGGGTCGAGCCGCTGTTTCGTCGCGAAAGCTACCTGGCCTTGCTGCAGGAGCGCCCAGCGGTGCACGAGCGGCTGCTGCGCCTGCTGGGTGCGGCGCGCTGGCCGGCGCGCTATTTGCTGAAGCACCCGGGCGTGATCGACGAGCTGGCGAGCCCGCAGATGCTGAAGGAGCGCTTCGACGCCGCACAGTTTGAAGAAGAGCTCGCGTTGCGGCTGGCCGCTGTGCAATCGACGGGCGAAGACGGTGAAGAGGAGCTGCTCAACCTGCTGCGCCGCGCCCACCACGCTGAGGTGTTCCGCACCCTGGCGCGCGATCTCGAGGGCAAGCTCACGGTCGAATTTGTGGCCGACGACCTGACCGCGCTGGCCGACGCGGTGCTGCGGGTGGCGGCACGCTGGTGCTGGGCGCGCATGAAGCAGCGCCACCGCGACCAGCCACGCATCGCCATCATTGCCTACGGCAAACTGGGCGGCAAAGAACTGGGCTATGGCAGCGATCTGGACATCGTCTTCGTCTTTGATGACGACGATGAAAACGCCAGCGAAATCTACGCCACCTTCGTGCGCAAGCTGATCAACTGGCTCACGGTGAAAACCGGTGAGGGCGACCTGTACGAGATCGACACCGCCCTGCGCCCCAACGGCAACGCCGGTTTGCTGGTCACCAGCTTCGATGCCTATGAGCGCTACCAGCTGCAACGCGGCACCAACACCGCATGGACCTGGGAACACCAGGCCATGACGCGCTCGCGCTTTGTGCCGGGTATTGCTGAGGAGGCCGAACAGGCCGACCCGCAGAACCTTAGTCAGCGCTTCAACGCGGTGCGCGAATCGGTCATCACCGCCGAGCGCGATCACACCGCGCTCGCGGCAGAGATCCGGGCCATGCGGCAGAAGATTCGCAGCGCGCGGCCGGTGCGCGGCGAGCTGTTCGATGTGAAGCACAGCGCTGGCGGCATGGTCGACGTGGAGTTTGCGGTGCAGTACCTGGTGCTGGCGCACTCACGCGAACACCTCGAGCTGCGGCCCAACCTGGGCAATACCAAGCTGTTGCGCATCGCCGAGGCAGTTGGTCTGCTGCCCCCCGGCATGGGCGAGGCGGCTGCGCTGGCGTACCGTGAGCTGCGCATTCTGCAACACCGCGCCCGGCTCGACGAAGCGCCAACCCAGATTGACAAGACACGCGTGCAAGACGCGGCGGCAGCGGTGCGCGCGCTGTGGCTGCAGGTGCTTGGCGCCGAGCCAGACCGCTCGCCCGCACCGCCAAGCAGGTGAAATGAAGCCCTCGGCCCGGGACTGGCTGCTGCTGTGCGCGCTGCATGGTGTGGCCAGCATGCTGCTGTGGTGGGCAGACAAAGATCTGGTGGCAGCGCTGACCTGGCAGGCGATGGACTGGCAGTCTCGGCCCTGGACGCTCTGGAGCACAGCCTGGGTACACATGAACACGCCGCACCTGATCGGCAACCAGATGGCGCTGGGCACGATGACCGCGATGGCCTGGATCGTGCACCCGCCGCGCCTGTGCACACTGGCTTGGCTGATGGCTTGGCCGCTCACCACGTTGACCCTGCTTTGGTGGCCGCAGATCGGCTACTCGCTGGGGCTCTCAGGCCTGTTGCATGCTGGCGCGCTGGTGCTGGCGGTGCATCTGCTCTTCAAGCGCATGGTCGTGCCCAAGGCGCGGCGCTGGGGCGGTCTGCTGGCGCTCGCGGTACTGGCCAAGCTGGTGCTGGAGCAAGGCTGGGCCCATCCGGTGGTGTGGAGCCCAGGCAACGAGATGTCGGTGGTGCAGGCAGCGCATCTCGCGGGCAGCGCCTGGGGCTTGGTGCTGGGGCTGGCCACTGTCTGGCTGGGCGGTGGCTGGCGGCTGGGTCTGCGTGGGGTGCGAGTCTGAGCATCCCTGTTGCTCCGGCCTTGTGAGCTATTGCCAAAGACGTGTTTTTGTAGTGAGCGGCACTGCCGCGACCTGCTAGCCCAGTAGAATCTACGGCGCTGCCCTGCTGCTGCGCGGCGCTTGCGCGCGGCAGCGGTCGCTGCAGTATTTCACCTGCTCCCAGTTGCGCGCCCAAGCTTTGCGCCACGTCATGGTGCGGCCACAGACGGCACACGGTTTGCTTGGCAGCGCCGCCTTGTTCCCTTTGAAATCGCTGGCGCCACGGAGCGGGTCGTTGCCACGCGGTTTCATGGCGCTAGTGCTGTGGGATCGGCGGGCTGCTTGGCGCTGGCTCGCCAATGCGCCACAGCCGGGACGATGTCGTCCAGGCTGGGCAAATGGCGGTATCCCTCCAGCTTCAAGCTACCGCGACCGGTGGTTTTGAGCGTCGGACACAGACCGCCGCTCCACAGCGCGCGCTCGGCGGGCAGCTGGGCGCGCAGCTGAACCAGCGCGGCGCGCACCTCGCGCGGGTTGAGCGCGGCGCTGAAGCCCAGCGCCACCACGTCGGCCTTGCAGGCGCGCGCGGCTGCCACGATCTCGGTCAGCGGCGTCTGCACCCCCAGCGCCAGGGTGTCGCAACCGGCCAGCGCCATCTCGCACTCAGCCATCAGCAGGCCCAGGGCGTGTGGCTCGCCCGGCACGGTGGTAAGCAGCACACGCGGCGGCTGCGGCGGCCGCTGGGTGGCGAGCTGACTCAACGCCTGGCGCAGCACCTGCTGCACGACCTCGGCGTATAGATGCTCCTCAAAAATGGCCAGGTTGCCCGCCAGCCAAGACTGGCCCACCTGCACATTCATCGGGGCAATACCGTCGCGCACCAGCCGACCCAGCCCTTGGGCCAGCAGGTGCTGCTCCATGCAATCGCGCAGACCACGGGCATCGTGCTGGCGCAACACAGCCATCCACGCGTCGACATGCGACGCAGGCGGTTGACACAGCTGGCGGCTGGCATGGTCTGACGTGGCCGACGGTGCTGGGTCCTGAGCCACCGGCAGCGCCAGCAACTCGGCCAGCGGCATGGGCACGACCTGGCCAGCACGAAAGCCCGCATCCAGCAAGCGGCGCAGGTGGCGCAGATGCAGCACCTGGGCGTCGTCGTAGCGGCGTTCGCCCAATGCGTCGCGCGCCGGGTCGGGAAAGCCATAGCGCCGCTCCCACACCCGCAGTGTGTCCTTGGACAAACCGGTGTCGCGCTCCACATCGGCGATGGTGTGACTTGAATTTGTCATAGACAATGGGTTCCATCACGAATGTTTTTTCATTATGAGGCCCGTTTCATGATCCAGTCTGTGCCACCGGCAAGAGCCCCTCGCGGCGGGCGCCGCCACGCGTTTTCCTGTGCTTTGGCAACGGTCGCGCTGGCGCTGTGGGCTCCCGCTCAGGCCCAACCGGCCAACAGCCCGGCGCCAACCGCCTGCCCAGCGCTGCTGCAGCACAACGTCCTGCGCTTGCAAGACGAAAAACCGCAGTCGCTCTGCCAGTACGCCGGGCGCGTGGTGCTGGTGGTCAACACCGCGAGCTACTGTGGCTTTACCGGTCAATACGCAGGACTTGAAGCCTTGTACCGGCGCTTTCAGGCGCGCGGGCTGGTGGTGCTCGGGTTTCCGTCCAACGACTTTGGGCGCCAGGAACCGGGCAGCAACCAGGCGATTGCCGATTTCTGCGAAAACACCTTCGGGGTGAAATTTCCGATGTTCAGCAAGACGGTGGTGCTGGGCTCAAACGCGCACCCGCTCTACCAGCAGCTCGCGCAACGCAGCGGCGAGCGCCCCGGCTGGAACTTCCACAAGTACCTGGTCGCGCGCGACGGGCAGGCGGTCAAGAGCTTTCCCAGCGCGATGGCGCCCGATCACCCTGCCATCGTTCGAGAGATTGAAAAAATCTTGTCGGCCAAATAGTGACTGATCAGTCACAATCAGACCATCGGGTGCATAATCATACGAAACACTCGCACTTCTCTGATTCTTTGAGGGCAACCCATGAAAGCCACTTCGCGGAACTATTTTTTGTCTACCGCCCTCCATGTCAACAACGGTTTTTCACTGCGAAGCCTTCTAGCCCTTCAGGGCCTGATTGCAATCTCGGGGCGGCTTTTCTCCTCCTCCCTCCCTCCCTCCTTCGCCCCGGGACGCTTCGCAGTGTTTTGTCTTCCAGGACGGGTCTGAGCCATGTACACGGACCCAACCCTCCCCGCCGTGGGCGGCACCACGCCCCGACCCCGGGTGGCCATCGTCGGCTCGGGCATTTCGGGCCTGGCGGCCGCTCACACGCTGCAAGGCCTGGCCCACATCAGCCTGTTTGAGGCCGGTGACTACTTCGGCGGCCACACCCACACGGTCGACATGACCCTGCCTGATGCGCAGGGCAAACCCGTCACCTTCGGCGTGGACACCGGCTTTCTGGTGCTCAACGAGCGCACGTATCCGAACCTGTTGGCGCTGTTTGAGCAACTCGGCGTGGTGATGGCCAAGTCAGAGATGTCGTTCTCTGTGAAATCTCCAGGCGCTGGGCGTGGCAGGCGTGCCCTGGAATGGAGCGGCTGCGATCTCTCCACCGTGTTCGCGCAGAGGGAAAACCTGGTCAACCCGCGTTTCTGGCGAATGCTCAAAGACATTGTGCGTTTCAACCGCATCACCACCCGGCTGGCCCAGCAGGGCGAAGACCTGCGGCCCAACAACCCGCTGATGCAACCGCTGGGCGATTTCCTGCGCGAACGACGTTTCTCCGAGGAATTCCGCGATTGGTACTTCCTGCCCATGATGGGCTGCATATGGAGCTGCCCGACCGATCAGATGCTGGCCTTCCCGGTCGCCACCATGGTGCGGTTCTGCCACAACCACGGCCTGATCCAGATCACCAACCGCCCGCAGTGGTACACGGTGGCGGGTGGAGCTCGGCAGTATGTGGAGAAGATCACCGACAACATCGCCGACAAGCGCCTGAATACGGCGGTGCAGCAGGTGCTGCGCGACGAGCAAGGCGTGCGCGTGGTCACCCAAGGCCAGGTGGAGCGCTTTGACGCCATCGTCTTTGCCTGCCACAGCGACCAGGCGCTCGCCATCCTGGGCACTGAGGCCACCGCCGCCGAGCGCGAGGTGCTGGGCGCCATCCGTTACCAGCCCAACCGCGCGGTGCTGCACACCGATGTGTCGGTGCTGCCGCAAAGTCGGCGCGCCTGGGCGGCGTGGAACTACGAGCGCGCACCCAGTGCCGACCGCGAGCAGGCGCAGGTCTGTCTGCACTATTTGCTCAACCGCCTGCAGCCGCTGCCGGTGGAGCAGCCGGTGGTCGTATCCCTCAACCCGCAAACACCGATCGCGGCTGACCAAGTGGTCGGCGAATACGATTACGCGCACCCCGTGTTCGACCTCGCCGCCATCCAGGCGCAGCAGCGCCTGCCCGGCCTTCAAGGCCAGCAGCACAGCTGGTTTGCCGGCGCCTGGGCTGGCTACGGCTTTCACGAAGACGGCCTGAAATCGGGTCTGCAAGCCGCGCGCATCCTGCTGCAGACCCATCATCTTTTCGCCGCCACCGACGCCAACACCGCGCGCCGTGCCGCGCTGCCGGGGGTGTTTGCGTGACCGTGCCCGCAGTGGCCCAGATCGGCTTTGGTCAGGTGCGCCACACGCGCCACCGGCCCAAGCACCATGCGTTCGCCTACGCCACTTATTTTTTGCTGCTGCCACTGCGTAGCCTGAGGGCCAACGGCAACGGCGAACTGGCGCGCAACCGCCGTGCCGCGCTGGCGTTCCACGACAGCGACCACGGCGCCGGCGGCGCCGACTGCCTGGCCTGGGTCGACGGCTTGCTGCAGCAACACGGCATCACCGACGCCCAAGGCGAAATCTGGCTGCACACCTACCCGCGCGTCTTGGGCTACAGCTTCCGGCCGGTGAGCCTCTGGTATTGCCACCGCAGCGACGGCTCGCTGCGCGCGGTGGTGGCCGAGGTGAACAACACCTTTG
>Ga0335395_10001389_pt1 | contig 15306 bp, 10 predicted proteins | sample MAT02_FD_205744 | JGI IMG/M metagenome (GOLD analysis project Ga0335395, IMG submission 205744) | Freshwater microbial communities from Lake Fryxell liftoff mats and glacier meltwater in Antarctica - MAT-02 (spades assembly) (version 2) ...
ACAAAATTGCCCAGGGCGGACTGGTCCGTAAATGGATCGACGACGACAAGAAATCGGTCGACGACGTTATCAACCTGCTGTACGTCAAATGCTTGACGCGAAAGCCCACAACCGACGAATTAAACTCGCTGCGTGAGTCCGTCGCCGCGTCCCCCGATCCGAAACAGGGACTAGAGGACACATTTTGGGCGATCCTGAACAGCCGCGAATTTGTGTTTAACCACTGATGCCAACTTTTAGAATGACGATGAACGAGTTCTCTCAAGCAAAAGCGTTCGCGGCGATTTGGTTGATCGCCATCGCCATGCCGATCACCACCGGGGGCGTTTGCCCGGCCGAGGAATCGGTACCCGCCGAAGCGACGAAGATTACGTATGAGGATCACGTCAAACCGATCTTTCGCCAGCACTGCTTTTCATGCCACCGCCAGGGTGAAGTAAAAGGTGGGTTGGCATTGGACAGTATGAGTGCGTTGATGAGCGGTGGAGGCAGCGGCGAAATCGTCGAAAACGGTGAGGCCGAAGCGAGTCGGTTGTGGCAGGTTATCGCGCATGAAGACACCCCGATGCCGCCCGACCAGGACAAAATTCCTCAGGCCGAAATCGATACGATCGCCGCTTGGATCAACGGCGGCATGTTAGAAAACATGGGTTCCAAAGCGGCGAAGGCGAAAGTAAACAACCTCCAATTCGTCAGCGTCGGCACCGGCAAACCCGAAGGCCCCGTCGCGATGCCCGAGTCGGTGCCGCAGTCCGTTCCCGTCATTACCTCACGCGCTTCGGCGATCACCGCGATCGGCGCCAGCCCTTGGGCACCTCTGGTCGCGGTCGCGGGTCAGCGTCAAATTTCGCTTTATCAAACCGACACCGCCGCGTTGCTCGGTGTGCTGCCATTTGACGAGGGCATCGCGCACTCGCTCCGGTTCAGCCGCGATGGCGCGTACATCGTTGCCGCCGGCGGCGAGCATTCCGCCAAGGGGATCGCGGCGATCTACGACGTGAAGACCGGCGAACGCATCGCCACCATTGGCGACGAGTTGGACATCGCGTTTGATGCGGACGTCAATGGAACGATGACCCAAGTGGCGATGGGCGGCCCCCAAAAAATGCTCCGCCTGTACGACACCCAGTCAGGCGAGCTGCAATTTGACATTAAAAAACATACCGATTGGATCTATGCCGTCGCGTTCAGCCCCGACGGTGTGCTGGTGGCATCGGGCGATCGATCCGCTGGTCTCTGCGTTTGGGAAGCGAGCACGGGCCGATTGTTTCTTGATCTGCCCGAACACAAGGGTGCGATCAACAGCATCGCATGGCGTGACGATTCCAATGTGTTTGCCTCGGCAAGCGACGATGGCACGGTCAAGTTGTGGGACATCGTCGAAGGCAAATCCATCAAGTCGATCAGTGCCCACGGCGGCGGCGTGATGAGCGTCCGCTTCGACCACAGCGGCCGATTGGTCACGTGCGGCAAGGACAATCGGGTGAAGTTATGGGACGCTTCGGGAAACCTCGTCCGAGAACTTCCTCCCATGGCCGATACCGTCTTGGAAGTCGCGTTTTCGCATGACGGCTCCAAAATCATCGGCGGTGATTGGTCTGGAAAAGTCCTGATCAGCGATACCGAATCTCCTGAAACACAAACACCGATCGCCGCCAATCCACCGTCGGCAGCCGATCAATTGCAGGACGTGAATACAAAAATTGCTGCCCTGGGAAATGAATTTGATAGAACGCTTGCCGAAACGACTGCTGCGGCCGAGTCGCTAGCCGCGGAAGCCGCAAAGCGCCAGCAAGCTCAAAACGATCGGCAGCAAAAGATTGACGCTGCGGCAATGGCCGAGCAAGCCTCGGGCGCCGCAATTGCGGTCGCCGACGGAATCAAGGTTGAACTGCCTGAGCTGGAAAGGCAAAGCCGCGACCTGCACGACCAAGTCATCGCGGCGCGACTGGCACCGCGCGAAGCTGACGCGGCCCAAGAAACACTCGCGGCTCACGAAACCAATCTGTCCGCGATGCTCACCACGATCGTCGCCAAGCGTCACGAGCAGATCCAGTCACGAGTGCTGGCGAACGCAAAATCCGTCGAGGCGGGATCGTTTGCCGCCGAAGCCGACGCGATGAGCCCAGTGATCGCCGCCGCCGAAGCGAGCGAAGCTACGGCGAAGCAGGTTGCCGATGCGGCCAAAGCAGCACACGATATCGTCGCTGCCCAGCGCGCGGTTCTGGAGTCGCGCGCGTCACAATTGGCTCAAGCCGCTGAGGCTTGAGCCGATCAACGTGCCCCGGGAATGTTCCCGCCCAAGCGACGAAAGGAGGATCGCGCCGAGCCCTCGTTGGACTGACGTCCGACCGTGGCGCTGCGCGGGCAGGGTAAAATGCCGGCTGAACAACCACTTAAAAACTGCATGATCTCCAAGGAGGTCGTGCAGACCGAAGAAGTACGTCTAGTCGTTCCTATGCGGGGACGGCGCGTCCGAGATGTTGATAGGCTTTGTGAGTCGCGACCCGGCCACGTCGTGTACGGGTGATCAATTCGCTGCGAAGCAGAAACGGTTCGACTTCGTCCTCAAGCGTATCGCTGCTGACGTTCATCGTGTGAGCGATCGCTTCCAATCCTGCGGGACCGCCCATGAAGACCCGCATCAGGGTTTCGAGATAGGCTCGGTCTTGTTTGTCGAGTCCCAAGTTGTCGATGCCCATCATCGTTAATGCCGCCAGCGCGGTTCGTTGATCAATCGTGCCACCGGCGCGGCTTTGCGCGTAATCGCGGACCCACAGCAGCCGATTGTTTGCCAACCGGGGTGTGCTGCGGCTGCGATGAGCGATCTCGATCGCCGATGGGTCATCGATCGCGACATGCAGCTTGATCGCGTTGCGACGAACGATCTCGCAGAGCTCGTCGCGATCGTACCAACCGAGATGCTCGCGAATTTGAAAACGATCCCTCAGCGGTGCGCTCAACATCCCAGCCCGCGTCGTCGCGCCGATCAGCGTGAATGGTCTCAAAGCAAGGTTCAACGTCCGTGCGCTAATGCCTTCTCCAAGAACGATGTCGATCCGAAAATCCTCCATCGCGGTATAGAGGTATTCCTCGACGCTCTTTGGCAAGCGGTGAATTTCGTCGATGAAGAGAACTGAGCCTTCTTCGAGATTGGTCAGGTAGGGGATCAAGTCTTTGGGCGCACGCAGGCCCGCACCGTTGGCGAGCTGGACGGTCGTGCCCATCTCCTCGGGAATCACGGTTGCGAACGTGGTTTTACCAAGCCCCGGTGGACCATCAAAGAGAATGTGTCCGAGTGGTTGGCCTCGTTTTTGGGCCGCATCGATCGCGATTTGCAACCGTTCGATCACGTCTTTCTGGCCGACCATTTCGGCCATGCGTCGTGGACGAAGCCGTGTGTCTTGTTCGACGACCGGTTTCGGGCTCGCATCGCCGTCGCCCTGATTCGCCCTCGCGTTGCCGTCGCGATCCAGCGGTTCGGGATCGGAGGATTGATAGATCGCTTCTCGTGCCACGTTACGCCTTGTCGGTCCACGCCGTTGTTCGAATGGTCACGTTCCCCATGAACGTCCGTATAAGTTACCAAACAACGTCGCGATGGCGAAACGCATCTTTTGGATTGGGCGTTAAATGAAGATGGTCTTCCCCGTACAATCTTGCCCATGAACAGCCTGCTCCGCCACGCCGATGCGACCCATCATTGGCATGGATTCACCCAAATGTCCGAGTATGCACCGCACTTGATCGAGCGGGCTGAGGGGTGTTGGTTGTACGACGCCGATGGGAACGGCTGGCTCGACGGGGTCAGCAGTCTTTGGTGCAACATCCATGGCCATCGGCACCCCGCAATCGACCGCGCGATCCGCGAGCAACTCGATCGCGTCGCTCACGTCACCAACATCGGCATGGGCTGCACGACGACGGCAAGGCTGGCGCAACGCCTTGCGGAGCTCGCACCGGGCGACTTGAACCATGTATTTTTCAGCAGTGACGGGGCGTCAGCGGTCGAGGTCGCCCTCAAGATGGCGTTGCAGTATTTTCGGCAACGAGACTCCGGCGCGTCCGCGAAACGGACCAAGTATCTAGCCCTCGGATCGGCCTATCACGGAGACACGATCGGAACGGTATCGCTCGGAGACATCGCACACTTTCACCGGATGTTTGATCCGCTGCTGTTTCAACCGCTGCGGGGGCCATGTCCGGATACTTACCGAATGCCCCATGGCGTAACGCCGGATGACGCGGCCGAGCACTACGCGGCACAATTTGAATCAATCATTCGCGAGCATCGTGATGACTTGATCGCGCTGGTCATCGAACCGCTGGTCCAGGGAGCCGCGGGGCTTGTGATGCATCCGCCCGGCCTTCTGCTGCGATTGCGTGAATGCTGTGACCGTTATGACGTTTTGATGATCGCGGACGAAATCGCGACCGGGTTTGGACGCACCGGCAAGATGTTCGCATGCGAGCACGAAGCAGTCGTGCCCGACATCATGTGCCTGGGCAAAGGGCTGACCGGCGGTTACCTGCCGATGGCTGCAACGATCGCATCGGATGAAATCTTCGAATCGTTCTCGGGCGCGATCGATTCCAATCGACAATTTTTTCATGGCCACACCTACAGTGGCAATCCGCTCGCCGCCGCGGCCGCGATCGCGTCGTTGGATGTGTTTGCCGAGGAGAATGTCCTGGAGAATTTAAGTCCAAAGACAGAACAACTTCGTGACGAACTGGCATGTGTAAAAGACCATCCGAACGTGGGCGATATTCGGCAATTGGGGATGATGGTCGGCATCGAGATGGTTGCGGACCAGACATCCAAAAAACCTTTTTCGTCAAACCGCTTGATTGGCAAAAAGATTTGCGACGTAGCAACGCGGCGAGGCGTTTGGTTGCGTCCGCTGGGCGATGTCGTCATCCTCATGCCGCCACTATCGATCGACGTCGACGAGATCACATTACTGACGCAGACCACGAAGGACGCGATCGAAGACGTGATGCGTGGAGGGTAGATGCCTTACCGGTCGCCTTCACTGTCTCGCGACAGGTGACCACTGGCGTTGATGGCGAGATAGAGTCGCATCATCATCATGCCGCTCAGCACGACGCCCATCGTTCCCAAGATACTGATCTGTTCAACGCCGAAAAGGGTCTTTTCGGGAAACATCACCGGCGGAACCTTCATCGCCAGTAACAACGATGACCCCAAAAACAAAGCACTCGCGATCAAGCCGACGACCAATCGATTGACCGTTGAGCCGATTTTGCGATGGTCCAGTTGGACCTGAATTTCACCACGCCGTGTTTGCTCGAGCAGCCCGACGATTTGATCAGGTAGGATCTGCATCAGATATTCACCTTCGGAAACCATGTGACGCATCTGGCTGATCCGACGACGCGGGTTGATCCGTTTCAGCGCAGAGCGGCGCAAGAAGGTCGCCATGATTTCGAGTGCATCAAAATCAGCCTCCAACGTCGACAAACTTCCCTCAAGCGAAATCAGCATTTTCATCAACATCGCCGACTGGCTGGGCAGCTTGATCGAATGACGATGCAACAAGTCGCCGAGGTCGTTCAGCGCGCCAGTGAGATTAAACCGCCCCACGCTTTGGCGTCCGTACGTTGAAATGAATTCAGACACATCGATCGAGAGCGCGGCATCATCGAGCGAGTAGGGTGCATCACCGGCACGACGGATCAATTGCGTCAGCCTCATGCCGTCCGCATTCTTGATCGCAAACAACATCTCTTCGATATGCTCACGCAACCGCGCATCAATGCGCCCGATCATGCCGAAGTCGAGAATGCCAACGATCCCGTCCTCGGTCGCGATCAAATTTCCGGGATGCGGGTCCGCATGAAAAATCCCATCCCGGAAAATCATCTGCATATAAGTCTGCGTGATCGTCTTTGCCATGCGGTTCCGCAGTTCGGGCGAAAACTTTTTCGCGGGTTTGCAACGCGAAAAATCTTCGCCATGCAATCGCGTCATCACCAAGACGCGGCGTGTACAGAGCGAATCGATCGGCATGGGGATGACGATATTTTCGCACCCGCGGAGCAGGTCGGAAAACAGATGTAGGTTTTGCATCTCGCGGCTGAAATCGAGTTCACGCCGAAGCACTGGCGTCAGTTGCTGAACCATCGCCTCGGGCGAAAATGCTCGCAGACCATCGACCCGTTCGGCCAATTGAGCCAGGCCGCTGAGCACATCGAGATCTCGTCGCATGACATCCTCGATGCCGGGACGCTGGACCTTGATCGCGACCTCCGTTCCATCGGCTAGGCGACCGCGATGGACCTGTCCGATCGACGCCGTCGCAAGCGGGGTGTCGTCAAACTCGACGATGTCCATTTCGAATCGTTCACCCAGCTCTTCTTTCAAGGTTTGTCGAATGATCGATGCATCCAGTGCCGGCACCGTGCTGTGCAGAAGCTTCAGCTCTTCGGCGATCGCGAGCCCCACGACATCGGGACGCGACGCGAGCACTTGCCCCAGTTTGATGAACGTCGGCCCCAATTCGGTCAACGCCAATCGAAGACGAACTTCGCGGGAGTGCGACGCCAGCGGCGTGCCTTCGGAATCCTTGATCCAGTCACGAAACGGCAATTGTGGAAATTGACTCAACCAATCTGCCAGTCCGTAGCGACGCAGAACATCGAGAATCTCTCGCCATCGCCGGAGATTACGATACAGTTGAGGGATTGCCGTGATCTTCATGGCAACCATCGTACTCGCAAGGATCGGTTTTTCGGTGAACGTCGTGTTCGATTCTCATCGTCGGACGGTGAACGCGTCGCTCGTCGGCGCGATGGTATTGATCGCGACGATGGCGGGCGCTGTCGAGACCATCACGATGACGGATGACAAGGGAGCGACTCGCGAACTTATCGGAACAACGCTCATTCAAGCGTCCGACGGCGGTCGTTTATTCGAGTGCGACGATGGCCAGCTTTGGAAGATTCAAGCAAGCCAAGTTGTCTCCGCTGATCAGAATGATCAGCCGGACGTACCAGTCGACCAACAACAGATCAGCAAACGGCTGCTGAACGAGTTTCCTCCGGGGTTTAAGATCCATCAAACCACTCACTATGTCATCATTCACAACACGAACGATGCGTATGTGCGATGGGTCGGGGCGATGTTCGAGCAATTGTATAAAGGGTATTTCATCTACTGGAAAAATCTTGGATGGGACCTTCAAGAACCCAAATATCCGCTCGTCGCCGTGGTGTTCGCCGATCGAGCGGGCTTCGACGAATATGGAAAGTACGATGTCGGCGATGCAGCGCTTTCGACGATTGGTTATTACAATTTACAAACCAACCGGATCACCACTTACAACGTCCCCAACGCCGAACGGCAAATCTCGACGGTCATCCACGAAGCCACGCACCAGTTGGCCTATAACACCGGGTTGCAACGACGGTATGCCGACAACCCCATGTGGGTAACGGAGGGCATGGCAATCTTTTTCGAATCCCCTGATTTCACAAGCCCACGTGGATGGCGAAGCATCGGGAACGTCAATCCGGTTAACCTCGACCGATTCAAGCGATATCTGCCACGACGGGGAAGTGAATCGCTCGCAACGCTTTTGACCGATGACATGCGATTTCGCAATCAGGCGTCGATGTCGGATGCTTACAGCGAAGCGTGGGCACTGACCTATTTTCTAATGCGTACGAAAAAGAAAGAATACATCAAGTATCTCAAAACGCTCAGCGAGGGGAAGCCGCTGGAGATTCGCGATAAGCGTCAACGAATCGAATTGTTTGAACAAATCATGAAGACGGATCTAGCGACGATTGATCGCCAATTTATCAATTATATGAGAGGGAAATGATCGGATCGGAATCCGAGAATTTCCCACTGCGGAGGTCGTCCGGCATTTAGGTTGTTGCTCCGCATGGGTTTATTTCACTCTCCCGCTGCGCGGGCAGAGTGAAATGCATGGCGAAACCACTTCAAAACTGCACGAACTCTGTGCTGGATGGCAAACGTAGGCCAAGAGTCGCCTCAATACTCGTTCTTTGTCTCTTCGGATTGACTCATCGAGGGAACCGTTGACGCGATGGCTTGGCGAACGGTGCGGCTTTCGATTTCCTGCTTCAGTTTCGCGATTGCCGCACCAATTTTCATCGTGCCCAAATCACCATCGATCCTGTCACGAAGCGCGATCTCGCCCGCTTCGGCTTCCTTGGGACCGACCACCGCCATGTAATTGACGAGGTCCAGTTGTGCATCACGGATCTTGGCTTGAACCTTTCCATCGCGTTCATCGACGGTGACCTTCAGGCCCGCGTCGCTAAGTTGTTTGGAAACGGCGAACGCATAATCGAGCGATTTATCAGACAGCGGCAGCACGCGAATCTGCTCGGGTGAAAGCCACATCGGGAACGCTCCGGCGAAGTGTTCGATCAACATTCCGGTAAACCGTTCGAGCGATCCGAACGGCGCACGGTGGATCATGACGGGCCGGTGACTTTCGTTATCCGTACCCTTGTATTCCAGCTTGAAACGATCGGGCAGGTTGTAATCCAATTGCACGGTACCCAGTTGCCATGATCGCCCGATGCAATCGCGAACCATGAAGTCGGCCTTAGGACCATAGAACGCCGCCTCGCCGGGTTGCTCATTGAAGTCCAGTCCGCTGTCGTTCAGCACGCCGCGCAAGGCTCCTTCGGCGCGGTTCCAATTCTCCTCGCTGCCGACGTATTTGTCGCTTTTCGTATCACGCAGCGACAATTGGACTCGGTAATCATTCAAGCCGACGGCTTCCAACACGAACTTTGTCAGTTCGATCGTCGCACGAAACTCCTGTTCGACCTGATCACCGGTGCAGAAAATGTGTGCGTCATCCTGGGTCAACCCACGAACGCGAAGCATGCCGTTCAGCTCGCCGGTTTGCTCATGACGATAGACGGTCCCGAATTCAAACAGCCGCAGCGGCAGTTGTCGGTACGACCTGGGCATCGCCTTAAAAATATGGCAATGGTGAGGACAATTCATCGGTTTGACGAGATAACGCTCGTGAGCGGTTTGCCACGTGTGGAGGACTTCGCGTTTGGCGTCGGAGGATGATGAGGGTTTGTAATCGGGCAGCTTAACGCCCAATACCTCCGCGGCGGCGACCAGTTTGTCTTCCTCGTCGCGGTTCAGCGTGCCATCCTCAAGTCGGCGGCTCCAGGCGTCCAGCAAACCGCCCGCATCGCTGGCGAACAGCGGCGGAAATTGGGCGTCGCGGTAGTAGGGAAAGTGACCGCTGGTCTCATACAACTCGACGCGGCCAAGGTGCGGGCTGTAAACGGGATCATAGCCGCGGCCGAGTAATTCTTTGCGCAGAAACTCTTCTAACGTGACGCGGACCCGAGCTCCCTTGGGCAACCACAAGCAGAGGCCCTGGCCAACTTCGGGGCTGATCGAAAACAGGCCGTGTTTTTTGCCGAGTACGCGGTGGTCGCGGCGACGAGCTTCTTCAATTTGTTCGAGGTGAGCATCGAGGTCTTTTTTGTCAAAGAACGCGGTGCCGTAAAGACGTTGCAATTGACGTCCCGATGCGTCGCCTTTCCAGTAGGCACCAGCAACGCTTAGCATTTTGATCGCTTTGATGCGGCCCGCGTCGGGGATATGAGGTCCGCGACACAGGTCGACAAATTCACCCTGACGATAAATGCTGACGGTCTCGTGGTCGGCCAGCCCCGTGTCGATGTGTTCGACCTTGAGATCTTGATTTAAGTCGTCGCAAAGTTTTCGCGCCTCGGCGCGGCTGAGGTCAACTCGCTCGAACGGTTCTTTCGCCTTGATGATGTCCTTCATCTCCGCTTCGATCTTCTCAAAATCGTCCTCATTAATTTTGTGAGGCAGATCGAAATCGTAGTAGAAGCCGCCCGAAGTCGTCGGACCGAACGCGAGCGACACGCCGTCGTAAAGCCGCATCACGGCGCGAGCCATGACGTGTGCCGCGGAATGCCGCAGTACGTCGAGCGCCGCGGCGTCGCGGCTGGTCAACAATCGCAGCGATACCGGAGCGTCATCGGCTTGGTTGCTCAATTCGCCAAGCGGTCGAGCGGCATCAACGACTTTACCGTTGATCTCCGCCGCGATCACGGCGCGGGCCAATCCTTCGCTGATCCCTTTGGCAATGTCCATTGGTGTGGTGTCGCTGTCGTACGGCCGGACCACACCATCGGGCAATTGGATGTTGACGACAAACGACTCGGGACTTGAAGCGGACACGGCAGAACTCCTTTTTAATCGATCGATGATTCCGTCGAAACGAAGGACGGAGAATAAGCGAGATAGTTGAGCGAGAACGACAGCGTTTCGGAAGAGGGTTTGTACTTGCCGCCCACGTTGCTGGTCCCAAAGTTCAGCCAATTCAGCAACACCAGCGGCGGAGCGCAGTGGTGTAGATGTTTGTGCCTCGGTGAAGTTCGCCGAGCGATAAAAACTCGTCAGCCGTGTGCGCCTGTGCGATGTCACCGGGGCCGAGGATCACCATCCGTTTTAGCTCGGTGAACTCGCCGCCGTCGGTTCCATAGCAAACCGTTTTGGGCGACTTGGTGCCCGCGACGATGCACATATCGCGGATCGTTTCGCAGTCCGGATCGATCCAAACGTGACCGCCGCCCTTGGATCGCACGAATTCCAAACCCAATTCAGTGGATTTCGCGGCGGCAGCGTCAATCAACGATCCGCCATCAATCGTCGGCATCGTGCGGATACAAACCCACGCTTCGGATCGCGACGGCACGATGTTGGATGCGGTTGCGAAATCGGAGAAACCAAAATTCCAAGACAACGTCGGCGGGTCAAAACGATTGTCTCGCAACGCCGTGTCAGTCTCGGAGACGTGATACAAACGCAACAATTCGTCAATCATCGGGACCATCGCGATGTTGGCGTTGAGCCCCTCGCGGGTGCTGCTGTGGGCGGCGCGGCCACGGCTGATGAACCGGTAAACTTCAACGCCCTTGTGTGCATGAACCACGTCGCAAAGCGTCGGTTCGCCGATAATTGCTACGGGCTGGGCGGCGACCATTTCGCGGTATTCGGGGCTGTGAGCGACAACGTGCTTGGCACCCACGAAGGCCACTTCTTCATCGGCGGTACAGACCACGTGAATCGGTGCACGTTGCGTGCTGGCGTCGATGCGACTGATCGCGGCCAACATCGCGACGAGCGACCCCTTCATGTCACAGCTTCCGCGTCCGTAGATTCGATCATTGGCAATGACCGAGTCGAACGCCTCACCGGGGCCGCACCAATCGTCCGCCGGGACAACGTCGGTGTGGCAGAAATAGGCGAGGCCGACGGTGCTCTGCGATACTTTTGAGGGCAAGCGAGAAGCGATCAGGTTTGACTTTGGGACGCCAGCCGCGTCGAGGTAATCGCAAAGCGTGATTCCAAAGCCAAGACGTTCCAGCACACCGGCGACCGCTTGCGTAACGTCGACATTGGATCGTGACGAGACCGACGGATACGCGATCAGCGATTGCAAAAGCGTGACGGGATCAAACGGGACGGACATGATGGCTTATTGGGGAAACACATCGCGGATCGCGGCGATGACTTTATCGGCTTGGGCACCCTCGATTTCGCCGTCAATCTTACCGAGTTCGGCGATCGCTTCGGCGCGGTAGGGCGGTGTGGTCGTCGGCGCGATCGCCTGAAACGCATACTTCGCCGCTCGTGTCGTGGGAGTGTCCGCGGGCATCGATAATTTACCGAATTGATGCAGCAGGATCAGCGGCATCGTTTCAAATGTGTACTCTTTGTTTTTACCGTTGTATCGAATCATCAGACGGTCGCCGCTCGCCTCGACGATGAAGACTTTTAAGGTATCGGTCAAATCGTATTCTTGACCCGATCCCAGCGTGCCCAGCGTTTTTTTGATACCGCCGTGATAGTAAATGGCGAGCTCGACAAATTGGTAAAGCGACTCGGCGCGATCTTTTTGTGCATCATCCATCGGCAGCGCAAGGATCGACTTGGCCTTTGGCTGCATCGCGTTCCACTCGCGTCTTTGAATGATCGCGACCAGTTCCGTGAGCGCCGAATCCGCTGCCGCGATCTGCGTTGCGGTCGCCGCTGGCGAGTTCAGCATCGGATCGGTGGAGCCGGGCGTCTCAGGCATTTCTGGCATTTCGGTTTCTGGCACGTTCGCGTTTGGCCCCAGTATGTTTGGCAATGGCGACTCCGTTTGCGGCGCAAGGCTTGCCTGCATCGCGGCCTCAGCGTCACGTTGACGTTGTTTTTCCAAACGTCGGGCAAGACGTTCGTCCTGCTCCGGCGGCGTCATGCCGGCTTCCGGATCGGCTCTTGATGGCGGCGCGACGTCACCGGCGAACTGACCCATCACGGAGTCACGGTCGACGGGATATTTGGGCGCGTTTGGCATCGGCGGTGCGACGACGACGCCACCGGGACCAAGCGTCGCGCCGGGATTGAAGTTGACGACAATTTGGTTGCTGTTGTTTTGCAACCAATAAACCGCACCGACCAATCCGCCGATCGCGACGAGACAAAACAGGCTCAATACGATCGATGTCCACAAGATCCGGCGACGACGTGCCCGCATGTTTCGCAAGACTGGAATGGCCGGTTCACGCGGGGTTTGCTGCGTGGACGCGACCGGTGTCGCCGCGAGATTGGCTGCCCATTCGCTGGAGGCATCCGTCATTGAAGGCTGCCGTGATGGGGGCAAGGCAGGGGGAAGCACAGGAACTACCGGAACGACCGCAGCCGCGGAAGTCTGGACCGGGCCAGTCGGCAGAAAACCCGCGAGCGGATCACCCGCCTGCTGTTTTGCGATTTCGGCGGCCAGCTTGCGATCGTAAGCCGCCTTCTTGCTTGGGTCGTTCAGGATCGTAAACGCCGTTTGGACCCACTGAACCGCCGTCGCCCAAGCCGCAGGCTGCGTCTCGGCTTTCAACGCTTTCAACTTTGCAATCGTGGCGTTCGCGGCAATTTCGATCTTCGCACGATCGGCTTCCAGCGCGGACAACCCGAGTACGCGATACGCGTCAGGCGACGAGAGCGAACTGGGCAGCGAAAGCAGCGATTGAGGGGTTTCGTGGGTCATCGCCAAGGCAAAACATTTCTGGACGGAGCGTCAATCGTGACGATAAGGTGCGGTAGCGATTGGACGCCCGAGTCACAATTTTAGTTCGTGAATGGCATCCAAAACGACACAGGCTCGCACTTCGTGCGGGTGCTGGATCAGTCCCGAAAGTCGTTTCGCGTCTCCTCCGGTAAATAAAATGGGCATCGATCGCGGGTCGCCATCACTCGGTTCCATCCGGCAAACGCGGTGCTTGATCAAACCGTCAATTGCCGCCGCTGTCCCCAGCAGTATACCGGTGCGAATCGCCGAAACGGTATCCGTCGCGGGCATGTCGAACGCATTTTGCGTGAGATCGTCCGGCACATCCAACATGAAATCGATCGCTGGCAAGGCATCCGTGCCGCGCGCGAGCGACTCGAATTGCAGCGCAATTCCCGGCAAGATTGCACCGCCCAGGAATTGACCACGGGCGCTAACGACGTCAACGGTGATCGCCGAGCCCGCGTCGACCACGATCGACGATTGCCCATGATAAGTAACCGCGGCCTGCCAAGCGGCGAGCAGGCGGTCGATTCCGACGCGATCGGGGTTGGCGACGCAGACTTCGATCGGGACGTCGCTGGCATCAATCACGCGAACCGTAACGCCGGGCGATTTTTCGAGGAACTCCTCCAATCTCGCGATTAGCAATTTTGTGACCGGACGATTAACGCTGGCGATTCGCCACGAAATCGTCTTGCCTTCCGTTTGGGAGACCGCCGAGTCGACCAACGAATCGATCCAGTTCGGCAACCGCAAGAGAACGCGGTGCGATTGGCCGCATCGATCGATGGACCACTTTGCCGCTGAGTTTCCAAGGTCGACCGCGACGACGCAAACGTCGGGCGTTTGGCGATGCCCCGAATCAACCTGAGTCAACGCTTTTCCTCGTCAAAATTACGCGGCTGGTTTTCGTGCGACAAGTTTGCCGTCAGGCCGACGAGATGCGGCGGCATCCTTCGTTTCGCTGCGGGTGCCGGAGCTTCGGTCGGCTGTGCGTCTGGTTCGGCATTCTCCGGCGAGACCGGGTTTTCCCATGGCCTGAGAACAGGAGTGTCCGCCTGCAATTTTCGCCACGCCGTCAATCGCTCCATCATCAAGAAGACCAATTTGTCGATTCCTTCTCCGGTCACGGCGCTGGCCAACATGACGTCTTTTCCGATCGCCTGAGCGAGCAGCTCTCGGGTTTCTGCAGCTCCGGGCAATTCGCATTTGCTGACGACAACGATTTCGTCTCGGGTCGCTAGATCGGGGCTGTAACTTTCCAGCTCGCTCCGCACCGTCAAGTAATTTTCAACCGGATCACTGCCGTCGGTCGGTGCGGTTTCCACCAAGTGGACCAGCAAACCGGCACGCTCGACGTGGCGCAAAAACTCATGTCCCAAACCGATTCCATCGCTCGCTCCCTCGATCAACCCGGGAATGTCGGCGAGCACAAAGGACGTATCGAGCGTCGGACGGACCAGCCCCAGATTCGGAAATTTGGTGGTAAACGGATAATCGGCAATCTCGGGCCGTGCGGCACTGAGGCGGCTCAGCATGGTGCTTTTGCCGGCGTTGGGCATGCCGATTAGTCCGACGTCGGCGATCGATTTCAATTCCAAAATCACCAGCCGAACTTCGCCCTCGTCGCCGGGTGTTTTTTCGCGGGGAGCCTGATTCTGTGCGTGTTTGAAGAAAATATTTCCCCGTCCCTTTTTGCCGCCGCGAACGACGATGACGCTGTCGCCCGGGTGAATGAGGTCCTTGATCACAAAGCCGTGCTCGGCATCGATCAGGGCAGTCCCCGGCGGCACGTAGAGGGTCATGTTCCGGGCACAGCGACCGTGACAGCCCTTGCCAGTGCCCGGCGCGCCATTGGGGGCTCGCCAAAATTTGCGATTGGCGAACTGCGAAAGGCTGTTCACGCCTTCGCGAGCTTCCAGCAAAATGCTGGCACCGTTGCCCCCATCACCGCCATCGGGACCGCCGCGGGCGACGTATTTTTCTCGACGAAAACTCGCACAACCGTCGCCACCACGGCCGCCCCGTAATTCGATTTCGACGCGATCAACAAACATACACGGACTTTTTCGGTGGGATTTTAAACGGGGGACGTCAGACGATGGGCGGAAGAGTGTGAAACCTATAAATGCCGAAAGCTGGCCGTTCGGGTGTTTTGAGCGATCGGGTTAGGTGGCGATTTTCCACAAAG
>Ga0335395_10001394_pt1 | contig 15273 bp, 7 predicted proteins | sample MAT02_FD_205744 | JGI IMG/M metagenome (GOLD analysis project Ga0335395, IMG submission 205744) | Freshwater microbial communities from Lake Fryxell liftoff mats and glacier meltwater in Antarctica - MAT-02 (spades assembly) (version 2) ...
TGATAGGAATATTCCTGGAACCGGAAGACCTAGCAAAAGAGATTCGATAAAACGGGAGGCATCCTTAATGTTCCACACATAAGCCCTTTGGAATGAAGGGACATATATGCTGCCGTCTTGGATGCGTCTAACAAGACTATCAAGGGTATAGTCCGCTCCATAACTGGTGATATAGTATCTGAAGATAATTTTTTCATCAGACTCCTCTTCCACAATATTTTCAATGAAGTTTTCCTCGTCGATAGTTTCTTGATCTTGTCTCGTAATTGTCTGACCTTCATCTGACATACTGCTTTACCTACTCTCATTAACTCTTATTATAGCAAATCTTCTTTCACCCTCGCTCGCTCCCCTCATCTATCTCTCAATATTAAGATTTCCTTACTTGCTGCCGTCGCGCGCCGAAATCGGTGATACAATCAACAGCTAAGCTAGGGGTGCCCGAATATCCGGGCTGAGAAAACACCCTTAGAACCTGAGTCTGGGTAATACCAGCGGAGGGAAGCTGTTTATCAAGGAAATTAAATATGCGTACCGAATGGATCGCTAAGCGTCAGGGACACAGTAATGTATCTCAAATGCACTACGCCCGTCAAGGTGTCATCACTGAGGAAATGGACTTTGTTGCTAAGCGAGAAAATCTCCCAGCAGAACTGATCCGCGCCGAAGTAGCGCGGGGACGGATGATTATTCCCGCTAACATCAATCACACGAATTTGGAGCCAATGGCGATCGGCATTGCCTCTAAGTGCAAAGTCAATGCTAATATCGGTGCATCTCCCAACTCTTCCAACATGGAAGAAGAAGTTGACAAGCTTAAATTAGCAGTGAAATACGGTGCTGATACCGTGATGGATTTGTCCACCGGCGGCGGCAATTTGGATGAAATTCGCACTACGATTATCAAAGCTTCACCGGTTCCCATCGGAACTGTACCAATTTACCAAGCACTAGAAAGCGTGCACGGTAATATGGAAAGTCTGACGGCGAATGACTTCCTTCATATCATTGACAAACACGCTCAACAAGGTGTTGATTACCAAACTATTCACGCCGGAATTCTAATCGAGCATTTGCCCTTAGTGAGAAATCGGTTGACTGGGATTGTCTCTCGTGGCGGTGGCATTTTGGCACGGTGGATGCTGCACCACCACAAACAAAATCCTCTCTACACTCACTTTAACGACATCATTGAAATCTTCAAAAAATACGATGTTTCGTTTAGTTTGGGAGATTCTCTGCGCCCCGGTTGCACTCACGATGCGTCGGATGAAGCTCAATTAGCCGAACTCAAAACTTTGGGACAATTAACTCGCAAAGCTTGGGAACATGATGTGCAGGTAATGGTGGAAGGCCCAGGCCACGTTCCTATGGATCAAATTGAGTTTAATGTCAAAAAACAAATGGAGGAATGCTCGGAAGCACCTTTCTATGTTTTGGGGCCGTTGGTGACTGATATTGCACCAGGTTACGACCACATTACTTCGGCAATTGGCGCGGCGATGGCTGGTTGGTACGGTACTGCTATGCTGTGCTATGTCACGCCGAAGGAACATTTGGGATTGCCGAATGCTGAGGATGTCAGAAACGGGCTGATTGCTTACAAAATTGCGGCTCACGCTGCGGATATTGCCCGTGGCCGTCCGGGTGCGCGCGATCGCGATGATGAACTATCGAAAGCGCGTTACAATTTCGATTGGAACCGTCAATTTGAGCTATCGCTAGATCCAGAAAGAGCGCGGGAATATCACGACGAAACTTTGCCGGCGGATATCTACAAAACTGCGGAGTTCTGTTCGATGTGCGGGCCTAAGTTCTGTCCGATGCAGACGAAAGTTGATGCCGATGCTTTGACTGAGTTGGAGAAGTTTCTTGCTAAGGAACCTGTAGCCCTCAGCTAATTTCGATCGGGTGGGCGGATTGTTTCGCCCACCCTTGGCAATTCAAAAGCAGCGAGGTAAGGGAGGCAGAGCCTCCGGATCTGCATTACCAGGCAGAGCCTGGTAACGAGCAGGGAGCAGACAATTTAAAGATTGATTAGCTGAGCTTGGTCTGGTAGCGACGGATTATCGTAAGTAATAGTATAAATTTTTACTTAAAAACTTTTTTTTAAGTAAAACCGAAAAGGCTGAAATTAAAGATTGGCTTTGTGAGAGTCGAGAAATCCGAAGTATTTCCGCAGAGGAAAGACGGGTTATACAGAGTTGTGATGTGCTATTTAAGTCTTCGAGAACGATCGCCCCAACCATCGCTCGCTCGGAAAAACACCGTGCTGCAGTCAATGATTTTGGCACTCTTGTATTTTGCGCCGCGCCAGGATTTTGTTTAGCTGTGTGATTTTTCCGTGCCGCCCGGTTCCAACTATCGACTAGATACCAATTGCACCCGGCCAGCATCCATTTCATCCATTAATAACTCTAAAGCCTCATAATCAATATCCGAGATGTACCCCAAACGGGTGAGCTCGTAGTTGATTTCGTTTTCAATGTCAGGCGTCAACTGCTTAATGTAGAGGGCTTTTTCTACCAGATGACGAATAGCATAAGTTGCTTGCATATTAGCTCTGAGAACTCCATACACTATAACTTTAATATTAACAGTCGATCGCGCGCGCGATCTAAATCACAACCCATAAGTGATTTAAATTACATTTATCGGTTTAACTTAACAGCTAGGGCAAGGTCGATCGCCATTTTTATAGTTGCCAAGAATAAACTTGCTAGCATAAATAAAAAATAGTATAGTAGCTTACGTTTGCTCTCCAAATCTTGCGGAAACTTTCATAAAAAAGAGTAAATAAATAAAGATTCAGTAAAATTATTGAAAATAACTGGTTGGTTTCCCTCAGAGCAAGTTAGGCTCAAAGGTATCAAATAGGCTTAGGCTGACAACCTTATAGCACAGTAGTAGAAAATACACACTAACCATAGGTTTGATATATGCAGACACTTCTTGCCCCGAAACCAATTACAGTGATTCAACCCCTATACCACCTGAATGCAGCCACCTCCGGAGAATTCGGACGGCAACTAACGACAGCAATTGGGGCTGAGAGAATTGTGGCGGTACTCGTAGATTTGGGCGCAGTAACATTTATTGACAGTGCCGGTTTGATGGCATTGGTTTCGGGCCTCAAGCAGGCAAAAAAAATGGGGCGCAGGTTTAGTATTTGCTCAGTTTCCACCCAGATTAGGATGGTTCTGGAACTCAGTCAACTCGATCGAGTTTTTGAGATATTTGAAAGCGTCGAGAGCTTTGAAGCGGCAAACTCCCGCGCCCCACATCATTGGTAGAGTCCGCCTAGAGGTCGAAACAATCAACAAAACACAGCAAATATAGTTAAATGCCCGAAAATATAGCAGACTGTCGCTGGCGTGTTGGGCGATTTTAAGGTAGGCTGCTTAGGAGTCGCAAATATCAGAGCGAGTCGAGCCGTGGCAGTAAAAATCGAAGAATTACTTACAGCAGAAATTAATCAGCCTGCTCGTTATCTGGGTAACGAGTTGGGGGCGGCGCGCCAGCCTTGGGATGCAGCTTGTGTGCGTTGGGTGCTAACTTATCCAGAAGTGTATGAAGTTGGTGCTTCCAATCTGGGACACATCATCCTTTACAATATTTTGAACGCTTTGCCGAGGCAGTTGTGCGATCGAGCTTATTTGCCCGCACCAGACTTGTCAGCAAAACTGCGATCGACCAAAACTCCCTTGTTTGCAGTAGAATCAAGGCGATCGCTCACAGAATTTGATATTCTTGGCTTCAGCCTCAGTTACGAACTCGGAGCAACAAACATTCTGGAAATGCTGGATTTAGCCGGCATTCCCCTAACTTGGAAAGAAAGAGCGACAAATCCCCAAAATGGTGGCGATTGGCCGCTGATTTTTGCTGGCGGACAAACCGCAACATCCAATCCCGAACCCTACGCTGACTTTTTTGACTTCATCGCCTTGGGAGATGGAGAAGAATTGCTGCCAGAAATCAGCTTGGTTTTGGCAGAAGGTAAAACTAATAATTTGAGTCGAGAAGCGCTGTTGCTGGATTTAGCGCAAATTCCCGGCGTTTATGTCCCGCAATTTTACGATATGGCGGCAGACGGTTCGGTTCATCCCAACCACCGGCAAGTTCCTGATCGAATTCTGCGCCGAGTCGCGACTCCGATACCAGCTTATTCGATCGGCCTAGTGCCCTACGTGCAGACAGTACACGACAGATTGACAGTGGAAATCCGCCGGGGATGCACCCGCGGCTGTCGCTTCTGTCAGCCGGGAATGCTGACTCGCCCCGCGCGCGATGTCGAACCGCAACAAGTCGTAGAGGCGATCGAACAAGGGATGAAAGCCACCGGGCACAGCGAGTTTTCCCTGCTTTCCCTCAGTTGTTCCGACTATCTCGCACTCCCAGCAGTCGGGATGGAAATCAAAAACCGCCTGAAAGATAAAAATATTTCTCTATCTCTACCCAGCCAGCGGGTTGACAGATTTGACGATAATATTGCCGACATTCTCGGCGGCACGCGGCAAAGCGGTTTGACTTTTGCCCCGGAAGCTGGTACGCAGCGGATGCGCGACATTGTTAACAAGGGTTTGACAAACGAAGAGTTGTTGCGGGGTGTCAAAACTGCGGTCGATCGCGGTTGGGATAAAATCAAGCTGTATTTTATGATCGGTTTACCCGGAGAAACAGATTTTGATGTGCTGGGAATCGCCGAAACAGTCCGCTGGCTGCAAAGGGAATGCAGGCTGGATGGCCGGCGGACACTGAATTTTAATTTGACGATCTCTAATTTTACGCCTAAGCCTCACACTCCTTTTCAGTGGCACTCGGTTTCTACTGCTGAGTTTTCTCGCAAGCAAAAACTCCTGAAGGGAGAATTTAAAGCGATGAGAAATCTTAAGGTGAATTATACTGATGTGCGGATTTCGGCGATGGAGGATTTTGTCGGTAGGGGCGATCGGCGTTTGGGCCCTGTAGTCCGTCGCGCTTGGGAACTTGGCGCGGGTATGGATGCGTGGTGGGAAAGTCTGGATACAGCATACAAGGCTTGGACTCGGGCGATCGATGAATCGGGCCTTACTTGGAAATACCGCCAAGTCGAAAGCGGCGAGTGGAATCTTTTTCAGGAGTCAGAGGAGAAGGAAGAAGCAAGTTCGGCAGCGGATTCTGTAACGGATTTAACGGATGTAAGTCGGAATTCCCAGGAATCCACGAAGATTTTCCCAATTCTCCCCGAATCCCCAAATCTCCGAATCTCTGAATCTCCGACTCTCCCACTCTCCCTCGATCAACCTCTGCCTTGGGATCACTTAGACACGGGGATCGACAAAAACTGGCTTAAAATTGACTTGCAAAAGGCTTTGGAAGCGGCGACGGTTCCTGACTGTTCCTTTGAAGGGTGTTCGCGCTGCGGGGTTTGCGGTACGGATTTCGGACACAATGTGGTTGTGGATGCGCTGCCAATTCCTGAGTTTGCTGGGGAATTTGTGCCGAATACGGAACGGAAACAGCGCGTTCGGGTTTGGTTCGGGAAGGTGGGCGATATGGCTTTGGTTGGTCATTTGGATTTGCTGCGATTGTTCGATCGAGTTGTCCGCAGGGCCGATTTGCCGATTTCGTTTACCGGCGGCTTTCACCCGAATCCTCGGATTTCGGTGGCAAACGCTCTGCCCCTAGGTGTCACCAGCACTGGGGAAATTGCTGATTTTGAGCTGACTGAGCCGATCGATATTGAGGTGTTTCGAGCAAAGTTGGCAGCGACTCTGCCAGCAAATATCCCGATTTACCAGGTGGAACAGATCGATCTCAAGGCTCCTTCTGCCAACCAGTTGTTAGAAGCCGCTGAGTATATCGTTACTGTGGCAGCAACAGGCTCGCTGGCAGAAAATGGCGACTTTGAAGGTGAAAATTTGGCTGCTGTCTCTGTCGCTGTTAGCGCTAATTGGGAAGCTTGGGTAGGGGCGATCGTCCAAGCAGAGGAGTTTTGGCGGGTGCACGCTACTAAGTCGGGAAAGACTAAAAATGTCAATTTGCGCGATCGGCTCCACAAACTAGAACTTGTAGAGCAGCTACCAGCTAGCAGCGCCTCTGCCTGTGGCGGTACATCCGAAGGTAGAGCAGTCTTGCGCTATACCGGCAGTTGTCGCAGCGACGGCAACTTGCTCAAGCCCGAACATCTCGCGTTCATGCTCGAACAAGTCAGCGGGCAGGAAATTCAGATCCTGCAAGTTGAGCGCAGTCAGCTAATCCTAGGTTATGGTTAAGATAGGGAAGCCCTGGTGGAATATTTCACCTTCGGCTATGGATCTGGATGTGTCGCTTAAGCTATAATTGCTTGTTATGGAAGCCGCAGCGGCTCGATCGCTTTAGTCGCTCGTCGCTAAGAGTCAACCAGCAACGCGGGCTGGGTGAAAACAGCTTCTGTTCAAGACTTTAAGCCTTTTTGTACGTTGACAAGCTAAATCTAGTGCCAAACCCGCAGGAGCCGGGCCTGAACCAAATTTAGCGATTAATGTCGATCGATCGACTCATTGTCGATCGTCGGCTTACTCACAAATCTCACGGTTCAAGCCGCTCTGCTGGTATTCAACAATAGATATTTTTGACCTCGATCGAAAACAGAGACAAGCTCCCGATAATCGTCGTGGAGAAGCAAAAATTTTAGATTTTAGATTCTAGCTCCTGATTCATCTGTGGAGTAAATCTAAAACTTGTACGGCGAAGTCGAAGTATCTCAAACTTCTACAGCAAAGTCGAAGTATCTAAAATCGAATCAAGAGGTTTTAGGGTTGGCACAGGCAAAAGTCGCAGTCGAATGTCAAGCTGGGGTAAGTTGACCGCTATCCCGCAAGAATTCAACAAAAGTCTACGCGCTTTCAATCCTACTTAACTTTTGCTCAAAACCAGCCCTCAACCACGCAAGCGGAGTTATCAGTTCGTAGTGTTAAGTTGTGTGTTAAGAAATTGGTACGGAGTCACTGAATTTATTCCCTGAGTTCAAAGGAAGAGTTGGAAGTCTTGAATATTGAGTATTGATTTCGCAAACATCAACTCAAAAATAAATATTTCCAACTCGGTAAAAGCCTCCTTATTTCTATCTCTCAGATTTATCTGTTGAGCATAATTCATAACTCGCGATCGGGGAGTTTAACTACTTGATCTGTAACATTTAACAGTAAAAAGTCAACAGTTAATAGTGAACGGTCAACAGTTAAATTTCCTTGCAGCCTGCACCAACTCACAGCTAATAACTCTTCCTGCTACTACTAATAATTACAACAGTCAAAGTAAGAGGCACTATGAGCGTGCGTAAGTGTCTCTAATTTGCTGCCATTTTTTTGAGGAAATTGAATGACAAAGCAGATAGTTATAGCAGAGCAGCATCGCATTGCTGCCGTTTTTTCCGAAGATCAAATTCAAGAACTCGTTGTAGCCACAGGCAGCCACCAAGTCAGCGATATTTACTTGGGAATTGTCGAGAATGTACTCCCTGGGATAGATGCGGCCTTCGTCAATATTGGCGACCCAGAACGCAACGGGTTCATGCACGTCACAGACCTCGGCCCGCTGCGGCTCAAACGATCGGCAGGAGCAATTACAGAACTCCTCACCCCTCAGCAAAAAGTGCTGGTACAGGTGATGAAAGAACCGACGGGTAGCAAAGGCCCCCGGCTGACAGGCAATATCACCCTGCCCGGCCGCTATTTGGTACTGATGCCCTACGGCCGGGGAGTAAACCTGTCCCGCCGGATCAAGTCGGAAGCCGAGCGCAACCGCCTCAGAGCCCTAGCTATTTTGGTGAAACCGGCCGGGATGGGGCTGCTGGTACGCACCGAAGCCGAAGGCCAGACCGAAGAAGCCATCATGGAAGATTTGGAAGTGCTGCAAAAACAGTGGGAAACCGTTCAACTCGAAGGCGGTACTTCGCGAGCGCCAGCACTGCTCAACCGCGACGACGATTTTATCCAGCGGGTACTGCGGGATATGTTCAGCGCTGACGTGAATCGGATTGTGGTGGACTCGCAAAATGGCATTAAGCGTGTCAAGCAGCAGTTGATGAGCTGGAACGGCGGTAAACTTCCTGCAGGAGTTTTGATCGACCACCACCGAGAGCGCGCCTCGATTTTAGAATTTTTCCGCGTCAACGCTGCGATTCGAGAAGCCCTCAGACCGAGGGTAGATTTGCCTTCGGGCGGTTACGCGATCATTGAGCCGACTGAAGCCCTGACGGTGATCGATGTCAACTCAGGCTCCTTTACTCGATCGGCCACAGCTCGCGAAACTGTACTCTGGACAAATTGCGAAGCAGCAACCGAAATTGCCAGACAACTGCGGCTGCGGAATATTGCCGGGGTAATTATTGTTGATTTTATCGACATGGAATCCCGCCGCGATCAATTGCAAGTGCTGGAACATTTCAATAAAGCTCTCAAAGCAGACAAATCTCGGCCGCAAATCGCTCAACTGTCGGAATTGGGACTGGTAGAACTCACTCGCAAGCGCCAAGGTCAAAATATTTACGAGTTATTCGGCCACAGTTGCCCGACTTGCAGCGGGTTGGGGCATCTGGTGCACCTCCCTGGCGAAGACGATATCGCCGTTGCGCGGGAATCGGTCGATCGCACTGGGGGTTCCTCCAACCGCCTTTTGTTGAATTTGCCAGAAGGATTGGAACGCCGCAGCCTGACACCTACGGCGGCTGCAACTCCTGCACCAGTCCGAGAAGAACGTTCCCTCGAACCAGCTCGGGCTGCTTGGGAACCGAGCAGCGAAAGTTTGGATTTTGAAACCGGCAGCAACGCCTCATCTTTAGACTTGCTAAACCATCCCAGCTATCAGGATTTGGGGCACGGAACCAGACGCCGCCGCCGCCGCACAATTGGCGAAGAGCCTTTTGCTGTAACAACCGAGGAGGAACCGGTACGCAACAAGTTGCGACTGCCGAATACCAACAGCGCGCCCGTCGCGGAGACGCGCTCTGAGTATCTCGCACCCCCCGGCATCCGCGCCGCTTCGGAGGGCTTCGGGCTGGTGAATATGGCTGCTGTTGGCAGGCGCGAGGATTTCGATCGCGTTCGCCCAGCTAAGTCTGAGTTGATGAAGCCGATGGTGGAGCCTCCTGAAATGATTTCGGTGGAAATGACAGCGGAGGAGCAGGATGTTTATGCTCTGATGGGGGTTTCTCCTCTGGTAATGACGGATCGCGGCGTGAAAAATCCTAAGAATGCGATCGTTTCGGTGACACTCCCGGGAGAGCCCCCGAACAAGTCGTCTTTCGAGCAGCTCGAATTTGAATTTGAACCGCCCGCGCCAGCACAGAAGGCTGAGGAAGCCGATTATTATGCAGAAATATCGGCATTTGAGCCTGTATTTTCTCAGGATGATCTTGATGATGATGATGATGATGATGTTGATGATGAGGTTGCAATTTACGGCGCAAGTTCGATCGACCTCATTGATGATTTTGCTGGCGACGAGGAGGAAACCAGCGATGGGATGGACGAATCGAATGAATGGGGAGTAGCATTGGAGCCGCCGATCGAATTCGACGAGTCGATCGAATTCCCTTGGACATCCAATGACTCAAACGAGTCGATCGAGTCGAATGAGTCGAATGAGTCGAATGAGTCGAATGAGTCGAATGAGTCGAATGAGTCGAATGAGTCGAATGAGTCGATCGAACCCGAAGAGCCAGCGATCAACCGCCGCCGCCGCCGTCGCTCGTCTGCTGTTGTAGATGACTGATCTCCAGTCAGAGGGAGGAGGAAAGAAGGAAGAAGGAAGAACAAAGAACAAAAAAGTAGAAATTTTTACTCTCTTCCCATCTTTCCATCTCTCCCCCTCCCCCAATCTCCCACTCTCTAGCCTGAGCGAAGCCGAAGGCCCATCTCCCTCTCGGACTCAGATAATAGCCGGTGTGGACGAAGTAGGAAGGGGAGCTTTGTTCGGGCCCGTGGTGGCGGCCGCCTGCATTCTGCCCGACGAAGTTCTCGATGAATTAGCAAGTTGCGGCGTGCGCGACAGCAAGCAGTTGAGTGCTGCAGCCAGAAGTCGGTTAGCCGTGAAAATCCGGGCTGTGGCTGTTGACTGTCAAATTGGTGCTGCTTCGGTGCGGGAGATCGATCGCCTCAATATTTTGCAGGCTTCTTTGTTGGCCATGAAACGGGCGATTTTGAAATTGAATGTCACGCCGGATTTGTGTTTGGTTGACGGAAATCAAAGAATACCTAATTTGGCAATCGCACAAGAGACCATGATTAAAGGTGATGCGCGATCGATTCAGATTGCCGCTGCTAGCATTGTCGCCAAGGTTTGGCGCGATGAATTAATCTTGCGAATGGCCCTCAAGTATCCCGAATATGACTTGACAAACAACAAAGGATATGGTACTGCTAAACATAAGTTAGCTTTAGAACGTTACGGTACATCGCCCTTTCATCGGGTGTCATTTAGTCCTTGCCGAAAATTTTAAAATTCACAAGTCGTAGGGTGCGTCGCCATCAAAAATTCCCAAAGAAATATCGACAATCTGATAGCGACGCACCTGACAAAATAGTAGTAGGGTGCGTCAGTTATCGTAGGGTGCGTCGCCATCAAAAATTCCCAAAGAAATATCGACAATCTGATAGCGACGCACCTGACAAAATAGTAGTAGGGTGCGTCAGGTTAGAATGTTTTGACTACCGACTAAAAAAACACCCCCTGACGCACCCTACAGTCATCTAAAATTCACAATTAAATTCGAGAATTACTACATCACATCCCGCCACCTAAAACACCAGGAAAATATTAATGGAGAATACATCCCATGACAGACACTTCACTAACAATTCCCGGATATCATCTCCTAGATCGCATTTACAACGGTTCTAGAACCCAAGTTTACCGAGCCCTTTCCCAATCAGACCAAAAACCAGTCGTCATCAAAATCCTCCAAAGCGAATATCCCAGTTTCAACGAACTCGTACAGTTTCGGAATCAATACACAATTACCAAAAATCTTGACCTAACAGGAATAGTCAAACCCCTAGCACTCTTCAACTACCGCAACGGTTTTGCTTTAGTCATGGAAGACTTTGGAGGCATCTCTCTTACCGAATATACCGCCCTTCACCAACTAAATACCGCCGATTTTTTACTAATAGCAATTCAAACAGTCCAAGTATTAGAAGGACTCTATCGAAATCGAATTATTCACAAAGATATCAAACCTCAGAATATTCTCATTAATCCCCATACCAAAGAAGTCAAAATCATCGACTTCAGTATCTCTTCCCTTTTACCCAGAGAAAACCAAGAAATTAAAAGTCCTAACGTTCTCGAAGGAACCCTATTGTATATGTCTCCCGAACAAACCGGGAGAATGAATCGAGGTATCGATTACCGCACCGATTTCTACTCGCTCGGAGTCACATTTTACGAAATACTAACCGGAGAATTACCCTTTAAATCTACCGAGCCGATGGAGTTAGTACACTCCCATCTTGCCAGGATTCCAACTCCCCCCATAGAGCTCGTTTCAACCATCCCGGCGATGGTGAATGACATCATAATAAAATTGATGGCAAAAAACCCAGAAGCACGCTATCAAAATGCTTTCGGACTCAGGTATGACTTGGAAACCTGTTGGCAGCAGTGGCAAGAAACAGGCAAGATTAACCAGTTTACCTTGGGGGCTAGAGATATTTGCGATCGCTTCACCATACCCGAAAAACTCTACGGCAGAGAAACCGAAGTTAACACATTATTAGCAGCATTCGATCGCGTTGCCAACCCCCCTGAATCCCCCCATACTAAGGGGGGACATAGGGGGGTCGAAATCATGCTAGTCGCCGGCTTTTCCGGCATCGGCAAAACCGCCGCCGTCAACGAAGTACACAAACCCATTGTCCGCCAGCGCGGTTACTTCATCAAAGGGAAATTTGACCAATTCAAGCGCGATATTCCCTTTTCTGCTTGGGTGCAAGCCTTCCAGAATTTGATCCGGCAATTACTGACAGAAACCAGCACTAATGTAGAGAAATGGCAAGCCAAAATCTTAAAAGTTTTAGGTGAAAATGCCCGCGTAATTATCGAAGTCATCCCAGAATTAGAACACCTGATCGGCAAGCAGCCAAAAGTCCAAGAATTAGAGGGAATTGCCGCTCAAAATCGCTTTAATTTGCTGTTCGGTAAGTTTATCGGAGTCTTCGCCACAAAAGAGCATCCTTTAGTCATTTTCTTGGATGATTTGCAGTGGGCAGATTCGGCTTCTTTGAAGCTAATGCAGTTGTTGGTAAGTGAGACAGATACCCGCTATTTGTTGTTAATGGGGGCTTATCGGGATAACGAAGTTTTCGGTGCTCATCCCCTAATTTTGACATTGGACGAGCTTCGTAAAAATGCGGTCACAGTCAATCAAATTACTTTATCACCCTTAGATAAACCTTCCCTAAATCGCCTGATTGCTGATACGCTAAGTTGTCCACCAGAACAAGCAGTTCCTTTGACCGAACTGGTGTTCACCAAAACTCAAGGCAATCCTTTCTTTGCCACTCAATTTCTCAAATCCCTTCACGATGATGGGTTAATTGCCTTTGATTTTAGTTGTGGTTATTGGCAGTGTGATATTGCCCAAGTCAGGGCGCTAGCTTTGACCGATGATGTCGTCGAATTTATGGCGATTCAATTGCAAAAGTTGCCTGTAAATACTCAGGAAGTTTTGAAACTAGCCGCTTGTATTGGCAACAAATTTGACTTATCAACTCTGGCAATTGTCAACGAAAAATCTCAAGCAGAAACAGCGGATGACTTGTGGAGAGCATTGCAAGAAGGGTTAATTATTCCCATCACTGAAGTGTACAAGTTCTTTCAGGACTCAGAATCCGTTGAAGTTACACAAACGTCTGATTTATCGGTTCCCTACAGATTTTTGCATGACAGAGTGCAGCAAGCAGCATATTTTCTGATTCCCGAAGAGCGGAAACAGTCCACTCATCTCAAAATTGGGCAACTGCTGTTGAGCAATACCCCTGAAGCAGAAAAAGAAGAGAAAATTTTTGATATTGTCAACCAGTTAAATATTGGAGTCGATTTAATTGACTGTCAGACTGAGCGAGATGAACTAGCTCAATTAAATTTAATGGCCGGAAGTAAAGCTAAAACTTCAACGGCTTATACAGCCTCCATAAATTATTTGAATTTTGGGAGAAAACTTCTGGCAAAAGATAGCTGGGAAACCAGTTATCAGTTAACACTATCTTTGTATGTAGAAGCCACTGAAGCAGCATACCTCAACGCCGACTTTGAACAGATGGAGCAATTGGCTGCAATTGTGCTGCAAAAGGCAAAAACTATTTTAGATCAAGTCAAAGTATATGAAGTAAAAATTTCCGCCTGCATAGCAGAAACTAAACAACTAGAAGCGATTGCAATTGGTTTGCAAGTGTTGCCTCTACTCGGAGTCAACTTGCCGGCATCACCAACTCATCAAGAAATTGAACAAACAGTAAAAGCCACAGCCGAGGCTTTAGCAGGAAAGAGCAATGAGGAACTAATGAACCTGCCTCCGATGACAGATGGGTATAAATTAGCAGCCCTGCGAATTATATGCAGTCTGACTCCTGCGACGGCTCAATCTGCACCATTTTTAACTCCGCACCTGGGGTGTACAGAAGTGAATTTGTTGCTCCAATATGGTCATTCACTTTTCTCACCTTATGCTTTTGCTGATTATGCGATCATTCTCAATATCGTAGTCGAAGACTTTGAGGCATCTTACAGATATGGCTGTTTTGCTGTCAATTTAGTGGAACACTTAAATGCTAAGAAAATCAAGAGTGCTGTGTTATTTAAAGTGGCAGCATTTTCAGTTCATGGTCAACAGCATTTACGGTTAACTCAGCCAATTTTTGCAGCCGGTTATCAAAGTGGTTTGGAAAATGGAGATTTAGCGCACGCCAGCTATTCTGCTATGGAAAAATGTCACTATGCCTATTTTGCCGGACAGGAACTATCAGCACTTGAAAAGGAGATGGCAAACTACAGTTATGTAATTGCCCAAAAACGGCAAATAACTCCTTTGAATTGGCTGAAAATATTTTGGCAAACAGCGATTAATTTATTGGAGAAAACAGAAAATCCGCTGCTTTTAATAGGTGAAGCATATAACGAAGCACAAATGCTGCCAGTTCTAGAAAAAGCCAACGATAGAGTTTCACTGAACTCGCTCTATCTGCATAAAATGATTCTTTGTTATTTATTCGATCGCAGCGATATCGGATTAGAAAATGCCGTAAAAAGTGAAGAGTTTATCGATGGCTGCCTAGGTTTAATGAATGTTCCTATCTTCTATTATTACGATTCTTTAGTGCGACTTTCTATTACCAATTTTTCACCAGAACTCGGGCTGCTGAAAGTGGAAACTAACCAAGCAAAGCTGCTGAAATGGGCACAGTCTGCTCCGATGAATTTTCAGCACAAATATGATTTGGTAGAAGCTGAAAAAGCGCGAGTTTTGGGCAACACTATCGAAGCGATGAATTTGTACGATCGCGCGATCGCCCTAGCCCAAGAAAACGAGTACATCAACGAAGAAGCCCTCGCTAACGAACTCGCTGCTAAATTCTATCTAGAATGGGGAAAAGAAAAAATTGCCCAAGTCTATTTAACTGATGCCTACTACGCCTATGCACGCTGGGGCGCTAAAGCCAAAGTTAAAGATTTAGAAAAACGCTATCCTCAATTACTCGCCCCCATCCTCAACCAGAAAACAAGCTTAAAGACAGGTGAAACAATTGCCCAAATGATGACAGGAACTGTTACAAGTTCAAGTTCAGGTGTTTCGGAAATTCTGGACTTAGCTACAGTCATTAAAGCATCTCAATCACTATCAGAAGAAATTAACCTCGATAAGTTACTCTCCAATTTAATGCAAGTGGCCATGGAGAACGCGGGAGCCGAAAAAGGAGCTATGATTTTGGTAGAGGGAGATTCATTGGCGATCGCAACTCAATGCGTTAGCGCTAAAGCCCCCAACACCCGCTCTACTTCGGTGTTGGATTCTCAGGAAATTCCCACCACCATCATCAACTATGTCTGGCGAACCCAAGAAACCTTGGTAATTAATGATGCCACGGCTGAGACTACCTGGGCTGCTGACTATTACATTATTCAAAAGCAACCAAAGTCAGTTTTGTGTCTGCCAATCCAACATCAAGGAAAGGCGATCGGCATTCTTTACCTCGAAAACAATCTGACAACAGGTGCATTTACTCCCGACAGATTGGCAGTCTTACAAGTTTT
>Ga0335395_10001397_pt1 | contig 15227 bp, 13 predicted proteins | sample MAT02_FD_205744 | JGI IMG/M metagenome (GOLD analysis project Ga0335395, IMG submission 205744) | Freshwater microbial communities from Lake Fryxell liftoff mats and glacier meltwater in Antarctica - MAT-02 (spades assembly) (version 2) ...
TATTTCCATTGGAATTAAGATCCCCTTGCACACGAAACTTATCCAAAACAGCCTGATTCCCCCTACTTTCTCTAGCATTATTTCTCCAGTGTTGGATCTCGCTTCCGCATCCCACGCTTAGACACTCATCAAGGTCAACGCTAAGACCGATCCCTAGGCTTGTTGAATATTTGTACTATTTCTAAAAACTGCGATATGCTGCGAATAATACGTTCGAACTAGATTTGGGCGAGGCTCAAGCTAGGGTTGCGTGTGGGTATGGATTCTTTCTGGCCAGGCTTATGCTGGATTTGGTGAAGTTGGCGCGGCAGATGCAGGAGATTGGGCGGCACCTCAATGATGAGGCGATCGCCACCCAGCAACGTCTCGACAAAGCTCAACGGTTGTTGCAAGCTGCCCGCAAGCACCAAACGGAGTTGGTCAACCTCCAAACCTTGTGGCGCGATCGCATTGGGTTTAGCGCTGCCACCCCCCAAGAGCCGCTCGATACCCGTGCTCCCTTACCCTTAGCACCCGCACAGCACAGCGTCTTGGCTACAGATGGCTCTCAAATTGCCCCCAGCCACCATGAAATCGCCTATTGCTACCTTATAAATGTGGGGCGGGTGTTGCTCCATTATGGTCAAAACCGCCATCCTCTGCTCGATAGTCTCCCTGAGGTGTTTTATCGCCCCGAAGACTTGCACCTCTCGCGCCAGTGGGGCATTCGCACCGAAGAATGGATGGGCTATCGCCGGACTGCCTCTGAAGCGACGGCATTGGCAGAGTTAGCGCAGTCGTTTTTGGCACAGTCATTAGAGACGTCTACGTTGGCTCTGTCTGCTACCTCATCACAGGCAAAATCTAGTGCTAAGCGTGCCCAACGCACCGCCCAAACGGCGACCCTTGCCCCGCCCCACATCCCGGCTTTAGCGATGGTTGATGGCTCCCTTACCCATTGGTTTCTCGACCCATTGCCCGCAGAAGCGCGCGATCGCATTCTCACCCCCATCCTAGAAGCCTGGGAAACCCTGCGCACCCTGCGCATTCCCCTCGTTGGCTACATCAGCGCGGCTCGGAGCGGCGAAGCCCTCAACTTTTTGCGGCTCCACACCTGCCCCAAAGAACAACCCGATTGCCAAACCCACTGCCCCGGCCAAACCGACAATGCCCCTTGCCAAGTGTTTGCCCCCCTCCGCGACACCGCGCTGTGGAGCCTGATTTTAGAACCCGGCCAACGCAGCGCCCTCTGGCGTAGCTCTGCCCGTGTTTTGGACTGGTACGACCATCACCGCACCTACTTTTGCTACGTCCACATGGGGTCTGAGGTGGCGCGGGTCGAGTTTCCGGCCTGGGTTGCCGAAGACGCATCCCTACTCAACACCGCCCTCAGTTTGACCATGGCTCAGGTGCAAAAGGGCTTTGGCTATCCCGTTACCCTGGCCGAAGCACACAACCAAGCGGTCGTCAGAGGGGGCGATCGCGCTCGGTTTTTTGCCCTGTTAGAGCAACAGATGATTCGGGCTGGCCTCAAAAACATCGGCACATCCTACAAGGAAGCTCGGAAGCGAGGCAGCATCGCATAATCTCCCTCAGCGTGTCTGGCGATCGCTCCCCAGATCGACCGATCTCGCATTCTCCGTTCAATCGCGTTAAATTCGTAACAGATTGTTAAGTTGCTCTAGGGAATGAATCGGCGAGATGAAACAGCCTGACCTTGACCCCAGCACCATCGATCGGGTGATCGAAATGGCCTGGGAAGACCGCACCCCGTTTGAGGCGATCGCCCTTCAGTTTGGCTTGACAGAACCCCAAGTGATTGCCCTCATGCGGCGTGAAATGAAGCCATCGAGCTTTCGGATGTGGCGCAAGCGGGTCAGTGGGCGCAAGACAAAACACCTAATGCACCGGGGTTTTGCCGAAGGACGGTTTCGGTCGCAGCATCAAAAGGGTTCCTAGACAGCTAGTAAATCTCTGCGATCGCTCTTTTTGTGATCCCATTTTGTGATCCCTTGCTACGCTCCCTGTCTGCAATAAAAACCCCTCGCCCCAGTAGCGGTTTAACATGTCTTAAACTTTCAACTACTCTAGGAAAGGCATCTTCCTCGGTCTCGGCTTGCCCTATGCGCCAGTTTTTTTATTGGTTTTCTCGCCAGGTGCTTCACCGCTTCATCCAATGGTTGCCCCGCCTCGACTATCGAGTTTGGATCTTGTTTGTCGGGCGGTTGCTCTCGCAATTAGGAACTGGGTTCACGCTGTTTTATGCGCCCATTTACTTTGTCAACCAGGTGGGGCTGTCGGCCACGGCGGTAGGTATTGGCATTGGCAGCGGTTCGATCGCCGGGATTTTTGGGCGCATTGTGGGTGGGTCGTTGGCCGATTCTCCGCGCTGGGGGCGACGATGGACCTTGCTCGTCTCGGCGGCGGTGTCAGCCTTTGGGTCGTTTATTTTGGCGATCGCCCAAGACTTTTCCATCTTTTTAATCGGCAACCTATTTTTGGGGCTAGGGATCGGCCTCTACTGGCCCCCTAACGAAGCGGTGGTAGCCGACCTCACCACCCCAGATCAACGCCACGAAGCCTATGCCCTCACCCGCCTAGGAGACACCCTGGGTCTAGGGTTAGGGGTGATTTTGGGGGGTGTCTTAATTGCCCTCACGGGGCGTTATCGGCTGTTATTTGTGATTGATTCCATCACCTTTGTGGTGTTTTTTGGGGTGATCTATCGGGCCATTGCCGAAACCCTCAACCCCGACCTCCCGCCCACAAAACTGCGCGAAGGGTGGCAGGTCGCCTTGGGCGATCGCCCCCTCCTCGTCTTTTTTGTGGTAAGTACGCTGTTCACGACCTACCTCGCCCTCGTCAACAGCGCCCTGCCGCTCTATTTCAGCAACTTCGTCCCCCGCCCCCAATTCCCTGGTTCCGGATTTACCGAAGCCACCCTCAGCGGCCTTTTTAGCTGGCACATTGGCCTTGCCGCCCTGACCCAATTGCCCATCGCCCGCCGTTTGAGCCGTCTACGCTGTTCGCAGATGCTGATGCTGTCGGCGCTGCTCTGGGGTATCGGCTTCGTGTTGGTCGGGTTCACTGGGGTCGCCGGAACCGGCGCATTAGGATGGGCGATCGCCAGCTTGGGGATCATGGCCATGGCCACCGTCACCTACACCCCTGCCGCCTCATCCCTGGTGGTGATGTTTGCCCCCGAAGCCTTTCGGGGCGTCTATCTCTCAATCAACTCCCTCTGTTGGGCGATCGGCTATTTTCTTGGCCCTGCCCTCGGCGGCTGGGCAATGGATCAAACCCCTGGCTTTGCCCAAGGGTTTTGGGTGGTCTCGGCACTTAGCATCTTGCCCGCCCTTGGCATTTTGGTCTTGCTCGATGCCATGGAATCGCGGCGCTTGGCACAACCCATCAGCCTAGCCCCCAGATCTTAAAATGCTCTAGCGTAAAAACGGGAATTGAGACAACCCGCAGGCTAGGACAGCTCAATTTCTAGAAATACTCTTCTAGAAATACTCTTCTAGAAATATGCTGACTAGGCAAACCGCATACGACACCGGGTGTTTAAATTGGCTTTCTCCTAACGGCGGCGCTCTTGAAGTTTCTGATAGACCTGGCGCACATCCACATTGTGGTAAGCCAGCGCCACGAGGGCATGGTAGAGCAGATCAGCAACTTCTCCGGCGATCGCCTCTGCGTCATCATCCTTGCAGGCCATCACCACCTCTACGGCTTCTTCCCCAATTTTCTTGAGAATTGTGTTGTCGCCGCCTGCAAATAGCTTGCAGGTATAAGAATCTGGGTTGGGGTTTTGTTGGCGATCGCGAATGACTGCAAATACTTGCGATAGGGTATCCGCCGGGGGAGGGGCGATCGCCCCTTCGACTTGGTGAAAGCAACTCCGCTCGCCCGTGTGGCAGGCAATGTCGCCTTCCTGCTCAACCCCAATCAACAGGGCATCACTGTCGCAGTCATAGCGCAGCGATTGCACCCGCTGCAGGTGCCCAGAGGTCGCGCCCTTATGCCATAGCTCTTGGCGCGATCGACTCCAAAACCAAGTCTCGCCCGTTTCTAAGGTTTTGCCCAATGATTCCTGGTTCATCCAGGCCATCATCAAAACGGTACCATCCAAATAATCTTGCACAATCGCAGGCACTAAGCCTTGGGCATCGTAGCGGATATGCTCCAAGGGAATGGCCGTTTTGAATGCATCCGAATTCGCCACCATGCTTTATATTTATCACCACGCTGCGTTTCTCATGCTATCAGGGTGCGTTACGAGTTGGTGCAAAATGCCCCATTCTAATGCCGCCCCAATGCCGCCCTAATATCACCCTGGGGCTGAATTAATTTAACCGACTGCATCGATACATCTAGTAGTGGGCTAGACTTAAAGCCAGAATTAAAATGCCACTGCCGTCTATATCTAGAGTCTGAATTTCAATCTAGAGTCTGAATCTCACTCTCTATAATCATCTTTAAGATCTCAGTTGTAGGATCTAATCTTTAGGATCTGAAGACTCTATCTAAAAAGACTCTATCTAAAGCTGAAGACTCAAGCTAGAGTCTTACTTCCAAAAAAGCGGCTCTCTTATTTGACTTTTTAGCGGTTGATGCAGGGCTTGATACCTAGCTGAAAACCTTGATCAATCAGATTTTCGCACCGTATCAATACACCCTGGTTAAAGGCACCGTTTTAAATGCACCGTAGGCAAAGGCAAGGATCAGGCTGATGGAATTCTGGGAATTTCTCATCCAAAAAGAGGGCGATCGCTCCTGGCTGCCCTTAGAATCGCTCGATGTGGAGGTGCTAGAAGGGCGCTATCGCATGGTGGCTCGGTCGAGCCATGTCGATGCGTTGGTCGATATTCGCATCAGCCATACCCTTTTGACCGAAGATCCTCCTCGTCGCCGTTCCCAGGCGCGGTCTGCCCGCACCAATACCGATGGCCTGATTGTGATTTTTCCTTACACCTGGTTGCAACCTGGGATGTGGGAAGTTCGCTGCTTTGGCACGGAAGTGAACCCCGCTCAGGCGACTGGGGCGATCGCCACCAAGGTCGAGTGGCAAAAGGTGGTGCAACTCCAAGTCTTGCCCCAAGAATCGGAGGTGTCTGACGATTGGACACCCGATATGTCTGATGACGGCGACGAAATGTGGTTGACCACAGGAAGCTCACAAGAAAGCACGCCCTTCCACCTAAACACCGGAGGGGGCAGTCAAATTACGACTAGTCAGGATCTAGATTTTGCAGAAAACTCTGGGGCTGCAAGTGCTGAGTTTGCTGATGACAGCGGGGTTGAGGGAACGGGATCGTTGCCGGTTGAACCGTTGCAAGCTGAACCGTTGCAAGCTGAACCGTTGCAAGCTGAACCGTTGCAAGCTGAACCGTTGCAGGATGAACCGTTGCCGGTTGAACCGTTGCAAGCTGAACCGTTGCAGGATGAACCGTTGCAGGATGAACAGTGGCGGGCGATCGCATCCGTAGTTAACCAGGGCGAGGCTGAGCAAACAGCCTCAGCCCCAAACGCAACCCCAACAACACCCGTCGAAGTTGCCGCCGATTCTCTCGTTGCTGAAGCTCCCGCATCCGAAGGCTTGGCATCCGAAGGCTTGGCCGCTGAGAACCCAGAATCCCAGGTCTTTGCAGCCGAAAGCCCCGAAGCCCTCAATGCAGATCTTGCCGATCCGTCCTTAGCTGTTGCCGATTTACCTTTCTCTGCCGAAACCTTGCGGCGACAAGCCGAAGCCGAATCGGATGCGGTGATGGATGCGCTGCTGGAAGGTTGGGTGGATGAGGCCGACGAAGCAACCGCCGCCACTGCGGCCAGTCAATCTGAGTCAACCCCTGACAAGCCCTTGATCGATCCAGACGCATTACAACTGGTGCTGGCTCAAACGAGCCTGACGGCGCAGCCCGGTAGCGCGTTGGTGCTCAATGGTGTGGTCGAACCTGTGGGCGACCAAGTGCCCCCCCACTTGCCCCCTGTGGCTCTGCAAATTGTCCTACGGGATCCGCAGACGGGGGTTGTGGTGCTCGAAACCCGGCGATCGCTCACCTCGCGCCTGTTGCCTTGCCCCTTTGCCTGCCAGGTAACATTGCCCAACCCGCTGCAAACCCGTCTGCTGCTAGGAGAAATTTCCTTAGTCACCCTCGATACCCCAAACCAAGCAGGGTCTTGTCTCCTGGCCAGCCAAAACTTCTCCGTGACGGCGAGCCTGAATGATTTGTTAGAGGCGATCGCCAATAACTTCCCCGCCCACCTGCATCCGCCCATCGGCGACGATACCCTGCCAGTGGAGCCAGATCTCACCTTCCTCCAAGTGCCGCTTTCGACGACGAATCCGGCGGCGTCACCCCGATCGCGTGATACTCAGATCTTGCCGCCCCAGCTTTATCAGCCCGACCCCAACCGACCCCGATCCAAGGGCATCGAGCTACCCATGATGTCTCCTGCGGTGGAAGCGCCAGTTGCGCCCGAACCTGCCGAAGAGGCCGCACCGGATGCAACGATCGCCGCAGACTCCGCTGTGGCGTTAGAGAGCGAAACCACATCCTCATCGACCGTATCCTCCCCGACCGTATCCTCCCCGACTGCATCCTCACAGACCGTTGAGACGGAAGTGCCCATCCCCGAAGGAGAGCAGCCCCCCGCCCCCAGCCATCCCATGGAAGAGGCCGATGAGGTGTGGCAACAGATGGTGCAAGATCCGGAGGTGGGCGATCGCCCTCTGTATGCCCCAGGCTATTCCTCAGAAAACCGATCGCCGTCGGCAGAAGAACTGGCCTTTCAGTCGCTTGATCTAGAAAACCGCTTTTTAACGCGGCTCAACTCCTTGGCTGGCGATACCGAACTTTCCCAATTTTTGGCCAATCGTCCTCTCGCTCTGCAAGATAGCGAATTGGCAGATCAAGAAATTGTGGTCGATGACGCTTCTACCCCGCCGCCCCGTCGGGGGTCGCTCTTTGGCCAACCCCTGCGCCGTGCCGAAATTCCTCCAGAAGCCCCCGCCGATGCCCTCGCCGAAGAAGAACCCCTGCCGACCCCAGAACTGCGGATAACGGCCACAGAGCTAGTCGCTGGGCAACGGGTTGATGTGACAGTCATCTTGCCCCCGGTGGCTACGCGCTTGGGGGTGAAGCTGTGGATGCAAGACCTGCAAAATCGCACCTTACTCGAAGGCCCCCGCTGGCTGATGAACTTTTTGCCCAATGGGCGCGGTCGCCTCGAAGCTTGGACTTCGCTGACGGTGCCCCATGGCTGTCTAGAGGTGCAGTTTGAGGCGATCGCCGTTGAAATTACCACCCAGCGCGAAAGTCATAAGGCCAGCCTCGATCGCCCGGTCGTCCCCCCCGACCTCCCCAGCCTCTCGTTGGATGAGCTAGAACTCTAAGGCTCCATCTAAGGATCGTTGTGGGCATAATCGGGCTGGAGCTAGGTGGGAAATAGGGGCGATCGCCCTCATTCCTCTACCTTTTTTCTAGCCATTTTGAATTCTTTACTGTTTGTTAATTCTTGCCTTTTGTTAAAAATTCTTAGCCTGACGCAAAATCGTGGAGCAATGGCAGTAAATTCTGTACGTAATGGCGTTTGGTTCACATTAGGAAATCCATATGGCAGCTTCTTTCTTGCCTTCTATCTTTGTGCCCATCGTCGGCTGGGTTTTTCCCGCCGTAGTGATGGCGCTCCTGTTCATCTACATTGAACGAGACGACTCCGCTGACGTCTAAATTCCCATCCCAGAAAACCCATAACCCGGTGTTTTCTGGCTCCCTTCTTTGAAAACCCTTTGAGAGATATTCCAGGACACACAATGGATGTAGTTCAACCCGCAGGCGATCCTCAAATCGGCAACCTAGCCACCCCGATCAACTCGTCTGCTTTTACGAAAGCTCTGATCAACAACCTTCCCGCCTACCGTGTAGGTCTCTCGGCTCAACGGCGCGGCCTCGAAGTTGGCATGGCTCACGGCTACTTGCTGTTTGGCCCCTTCGCCATCACCAGCCAGTTCCGTAACACCCCCTTCTCCACCGAAGTGGGCCTAATCGAAGCTGTGATTCTTGTGGTCATCTTGACCCTCTGCCTCTCGCTCTATAGCAGCGCTGGCGTGAAAAAGCCCATTGCTACTATCACAGTTCCCAACCCCCCCGCTGCCCTCAGCACCTCCGAAGGCTGGAGCGAATTTGCAGGCTCCTTCCTCGTCGGTGGCATCGGTGGCGCAGCGTTCGCTTACATCATCTACAAGATTTTCTTGTCTGGTGTACTCGTAACCTTCGGCAACATCCTTGGCTAAAAAGTGGCTCCTTAGCCTAAAAGCTCACAGCCTAAAAACTCAATAGATACAGATAAAGAGATGGGTCAACCCGTCTCTTTTTTTATTCTTTTTTGGGAGTTGCGTTTGGTGGTTGCGTTGCTGCTAATGCCCTGCGGCTAATGCGTTGCTGTAAAGCACAGCAGGGAAACAGTGACAATTCATGATCGGTTTGGCTTTAATTGAAAGCATTGGCGTTCAATTTCAGATTTCAATTAAAATGTCGCTGTTTAGTCAAAAGTAGCTATATTAGCAGCCAGAAGTAGACTCCATCTGCGCTGTGTGTTGTAGCAGACCTTTGTAATTCCTACCCAATCACCCCAAATGGCTGAGTCCCAAGCAGGTTAGTCTCCAGCGGTTGAATTGGGAGCAATCTGTGAATTCTGTAGGGTTTTGGGATGGTAAAGCCAGTATCTAGGCATTCGTGGCAGCGATCGCCCATCCCCAAGGCCATCCGACCTTTCATCGCCGACCTTTCATCGCCGACCTTTCATCGCCGACCTTTCATCAATCTCCGACCGTTAATCAATGTTCCTCCATCGCTAATCTTTAGCACTAACCACTATGGATCATGAGTTCTCAGGCTTTTTGGAGCACGGGTACCGCATTGACCGAGAGTTAGGTCATAACCGGGCTGGGGGACGGGTTACCTACTTGGCCACCGATGTGCAAACGGATAGCCCCGTGGTGATCAAGCAATTTCAATTTGCTCGGTCGGGGAGTAGTTGGTCAGATTTTGATTCTCATCAACGAGAAGTGCAGCTCCTAAAAACCTTGAAGCACCCTGGCATTCCCCGCTATCTCGCGTCCTTTCAAATGGGAGATGGCTTTTGCTTGGTGCAGGAGTATAAAAATGCATTGCCGTTATCGACAGTTCGTAGCTTTAGCTCTGAGGAAGTGCGGCAAGTGGCGATCGCCGTTTTAGATATTCTTGTCTACCTCCAAAACCTGCTGCCGCCTGTGATCCACCGCGACCTCAAACCCGAAAATATTTTGATGGATGATGCGGGCCATGTTTATCTGGTGGATTTTGGGTTTGCCCATGTGGGGGAAGGTGAAATTGGGGTGAGCAGTGTCGTCAAAGGGACGCTGGGCTTCATGCCCCCAGAGCAATTATTCCGTCGTCAACTGACCGAAGCCTCGGATCTCTACGGCTTAGGAATGACCCTGATTTGCTTGCTGACCCGCACCAAATCTGATCAGATTGGCGACTTGGTAGATATTAGTTATCGCGTGAGTTTTAAGCACTTGGTGCCGCGCCTCAATACTCGCTGGGTGGGGTGGCTTGAGAAAATGGCGGAGCCGCGCCTAGGGGATCGCTTCCCCAATGCCCTAGCGGCCATGGAGGCGGTGCCAAAATCTCCCCTGCGCCCTCCCGAAGCCCATTTCAGCGCGTCGAGCTTAACGTTTCAGGTTCGACCCACAAATCTGACCCAGCCAACCCAGACGCGCAAGAGCCATCAGTCTCATAAAAGCCATCAGTCTCATAAAAGCCATCAGTCCCACAAAAGCTATCAGCCTCACAAAAGCCGTCAGCCTCGCAAAACGAGCCAACGTCATCACCCTGCCCAAACCCTGACCCAGGCTGTCACGATTACCAATCCGGTGGCCGAAACCCGGCTAGAAGGGCAATGGGAGCTGATGCCCCATCCCCATGACCCGACGGCAGATCGGGCGCAATGGATTACCGTTGAGCCAGCCGTTTTGGCCGGAAACCAGACGACCTGCCAGATCACGGTAGATACCCGGAAGCTGATGGCCGGCAAAACCTATCACCGCACCTTACAACTGCATACCAACACCCTCAATCAAACCTATGATTTGAATCTTCAGATTCAGACGGCAGCCCCAAAGGTGCGGACAATGGAGGTGCCCTATCCGGTGTTGGGGCTGCTGAGCCTATTTTTGATGCTCTTGGGAGGCTCTGGAGGGAGTTTAGCGGCGGCTATCAACACGACTACTGTGGCGGCAGGGGCGGCAGATTTTGGGGCGATCGCCGGGTTAGTGTTGGGCTTAGAAGGGGCTGCTTGGGTGATGCGAAGCGCGGGCTGGAAAAGCGGCGCACTGGCCTCAACCTTGGTCGCCGGTAGCCTTGCCTTGGGCATGGTGGGCTATACGCTTTTGGGGAATAGTCTGGGTGGCACAATGCTGCTAGCAGGCGTGCCCGTAGGCACAATTAGTGGAATCATCGCCGCGTTTGCCCTGGGGCTTGTCACAGAAGAATTGGTCAACCAAGGAAAGTCTACGGAAGGGGCGATCGCCCTCACATTGCTGACGGCCATCTTTAGCGCCAGTTTGGGGCTGCTGCTAGTTGTTGGGGTGGGGCACCTGTTGCTCACGCTGCTGATCGGCGGCAGTGGCCTAGCCATGCTAGTGGCGATCGTGCGGCATCAACTCCAGCGGGCTACGGATCTGTTTAGCCAACGCAAAGCCGCACGCTATCTGATTAAACCGTAAGGGGTCTGCGGATGCCTGTTGCAGGCAGTACCCCCGTTGTCATTGCGTGTAATTGCGCTCAACACTGATGGAACGGATGGCGGGCTCCTAAAACGGTAGCAGTAGCCATTGATACCAGTATTCGACCATCGACAGCGCCAAGATTTATGATGGACAGGTCAAGAACTAGAAAGCCATTCTTCCGCTAACTTGTTCCCAGATGCCTCGCTGATTCGCTCAACCGCATCGTCCTACTCTCTTTGCATCCTCCTATGAACCCTTCCGTTTTACTGGGGTCACGTTTGTTTTTGGCCGCTGGCTCAATTTTGGCAGGCTTGTCTGTGGCGGCAGGAGCCTTTGGTTCCCATGCCCTGGGCGATCGCCTCTCTGATCGGGCCCTCGAAATCTTTGAAACAGCCGCTCGCTACCAGATGTACCATGCGTTGGGGTTGCTGGCGATCGGCATTTGGCTCAGCCAAATCGAAGGGGGGCGATCGCTCCTCCTCACAGCAGGCGGTGCTTTTATCGTCGGAATCCTTGTTTTTTCGGGCAGTTTATATGCCCTCAGCCTCACGGGTGTCAAACTCCTAGGCGCGATCACGCCCCTAGGGGGTGCTGCATTTCTGCTGGGCTGGGGCTGTTTGGCGATCGCGGCATTCACGCTCAAATAACATCTGCAGCCGATCTTCAACAGCCGATCTTCCAGATCAGATCTTCTGGATTAGATCTTTCGCACCCCCTCAGAGTCTTGCTATTCCGCTCCTGATATTGCCTAACCCTCAAGCGCCATGGAATATTTCTATGCCCCCATTGCCCTCTCCAGATTCCCCAATTCCTGATTTACTTCCCGATGGGCTAAACCGTGCCCATGTCTTTATTTCTGGCAAGGTACAAGGTATTGGGTATCGTGCCTCTGTTTGGGATACTGCTATTTTGCTCAAACTCAATGGCTGGGTCAGAAATCTACGAGATGGCCGAGTCGAAGCTGTGTTTGAAGGCAACGCAGACCAAGTTCAAGAAATCATTCGGTGGTGCCATATCGGCCCCCCAACGGCTGCTGTTACCGAAGTCTCGGTGTCTTATGAACCCCCCGAACATATCAAAGGCTTCCAAATTACCCGTTAAGCTCAGTTCACGCCATAACATCCATAAGTGCTGATATTCGATGCATAGCTGGAACTCAGATCTCTCTATCAAAGCCTGGAATTTTGCCTCCCACGCTCACCAGGGGCAATGTGTCCCAGGTACAGATATTCCATACATTAACCACATTGGTAACGTGGTGATGGAAGCAATGGGGGCGATCGCCCAAGGGCTAGCTCACCATCAAGCTATTCAAGACCCCGATCTCCTGATTCAATGCGCTTTATTGCATGATGTCATTGAAGACACTAATACCTCGTTTGATGACCTTAAAGCTGTCTTTGGAGTAGAAGTAGCGAATGGAGTATTAGCTCTCAGTAAAGACTCAAACCTACCTACTAAGGCTGAGAAAATGCAAGATAGCCTAGTAAGAATTCAAGGTCAGCCTCCAGAAGTTTGGATGGTAAAGCTAGCAGATAGAATTACCAATCTTCAGCCTCCTCCTCAACACTGGAACTCAGACAAAATCGATCGATATCGAGAAGAATCAATCCTAATTTTGCAATCTTTAGGGTCTGCAAATGATTATCTTGCAGCCCGACTGCAAAGCAAGATCACAGCCTATCAAAGCTATATCTGATGATCCAGCAAAAGGTCATCAAGCAAAATGAGTAATGGATGGAAGATGTGGCGTTTAAGGCTCAATTATGATTAAGGGCTAATGGCGCGAAGCCAAATTGCGGACTTCTCACAAATTGCTTCTTTACAAATGGAGATGTCATGGCTGAAAGCAGCCCACCATAGCTGAGATTAAAGGTTACTTCGCTGCCAATCTTTAACCGATTATTATGGCTATTGAGAACAATATGATCACTACTAGAACCCAGAATTTCTAAGTTTTTATTCGGCCTTAACCCAGACATGAGAACATCTTGCCTACCAAGTGCAACAATGACCCTTTGATGTATCCCTTGGTCCAAAAAGATAGGGATATCACCAAACGCATTCCTACAACTCTCTCCAAAGGGTAAAGAAGGCTTTTCTTTTGACTCGATCACTTCAGCAATTAACTTAAAGGCACTTGGGTATAGACCTGGAATAGTTTTTTGATGGATAGGTTCAGAACCCAAAAGAATTGATTCACCCAGCCGTAAATTGTTGATTCTCTCAACATTTTGAGTTGAGTTATACCATTCATAGTTCGCTGAGTTTCCCCCTGAAATGATCTTCAAATTTATCTGAAGATCTTGCTCAATGGCAGTGGTTAACTCAGATAACTGATGCATTTTCTGATGGGTAGGCTTGATGCCACCATAGCAAGCCAAGTTACAGCCAATACCAATGACGTTGATATTAGATAATTTGGCAACTTGCCGCATCAATAAAGGCAGATCAATAGGCATTACTCCTTCCCTAAGATCCCCTAACTCCACCATAATAATGATTTGGTGGATCTTATTATACAGAGTTGCATAATAAGAAAGTTCTTGGATTGTCTCAAGTTCTGTATTCAGGCTGATATCTACATCTCTAACCACAGATTCTGCTTGACTGAGAGCTGTACGGAGAAGGACAAACTGTGTAACGACTCTTGCACGCCTCATTTTTTGAATATTTTCGAGGCGAGAATCAGCAATAAACTTTACGCCCCCCTGAATCATAGCCTCAGCAATATGAGGGTCTCCTAAAATTGCTTTAGAAACACCCATTAGGCTAATTCCTTGTTGTCCGTAATACTCAGATAGAATACGGGCATTATGTTGGATCTGGGGTAGAGAAATCTCTATCCTTGGAATTAAGGCTTTCATCTTATTTTTGTAGACAGAGTTTGTCTATCTCACCATCGCAAACGGGAGTGTTTCTAACTGCTCTTTTTTGATAGAGCGATTGAGTAGAGGGAAGCGATCGCCCAAAGCATTTACAAGCTTTTGACATCCATATTTCAAGACATCTGTCGTGGGGAGTTGAAGGCGCTTTTCATAGTCTTGAATAATAGCGGGCATTTCTGAGTCTGCTAAATCTTCATGGCTCAATGTAATGGCAATGACTTTAGCTTGCGAAATTATTTCAATGAGTTGAATCTCGCTCTCAAGAGTGGGCATTGCTAATTCTGGAAAATCACATCGAAACTTTCGTTGAGGTGGATGTTGCAGAATCACTCCATCGGGCAAACTACCCTTTAAGATGCCGATAGAACTCATAAATGCTGGATGGCTAACGGCACTTTGTCCCTCCACCAAAATAATGTCAGGAGATTCCTTCTCAAAGGCTTGAACAACGGCATTCTCAATTTCACCAATTGCAAATTGAGAAATCAGAGCATCCATTGATACCCCATATTTTGCTCCTTGCATGAGGCTAGTTTGACCAGTCGCAATCATGATTGACTTGATGCCTAGGTCATTTAATGCTTTATTTAACTCCACAGCGGTTGTCATTTTCCCGCAAGCACAATCGGTTCCTAAGATAGCGATAACAGGGATATTGACTTTGGCAATGGCACCTGTAAAAACATGGGAGTCTTTTAAAGCTGGAGGTTTTCTAATGTCTATAATTTGGATATTGCACTGCTTTGCCATTTGGGCAAAATCTTGATCTTCAGAAAAGAATTGATGAAGACCATTAATAATATCCATACCTGCTTGCATGGCTTCTAAAATTAAAAGCCTTTCTCCAGATGGAATAGAAGCCTCTAAAGGTGCTTTTCCATAGATATAACAATTTGGAGATTCTGGAAGATGATCTAAAGCTGCTGTTAAATGGGCAAAAATTGGAATATTACGATGTGGTTCACCTAAGACTTCTCCCGCATCTTGGCCAGCCCATGAACTATCTAGAACCCCAACGATGTTGTAGGTTTCAGAATGTCGAACTAAACCTGCAGCCGTTTTTCCATCTGCTAGCCCAAATTGACCTTCACAGTAAATTAGCGCTGTTTTTTTAGCGATCGCCATAAAATAAAGTTCCTTCAATGATTCGTGAAATTCTTAAATGGTGCTTGGGAAAGGCTAAAGTCTTGGAATCTATGCGCTGATCTATCCATAAAACTAGCTGTAACGGGGAGAACCTCCACAGCTATCTTTTTCGAGAGATAAAGCGCACAGCCTGACCCTACGGTGAAGACTCTAAATCCTTATTTAGTCGTTCGTAGAGTAATTCTCAAGACAAAAATCAGATCCTACAGAAAAATACTGCAAGACTTTCAATGTATTTTGTTTTGCATTAGAGCCAAAAGATTGACTTAGCCAGCACTAGAGACTGAGATTAATTTTGTTTTGTCAACAAAACATCTTTTAAGAACGATGCGGCTCAACAAGTCTTCTGAAAATTTTTAAATCAGTTAAGTATTCTTAAATTCTTAGGTTTGGTAGCGAAAACCTCAAAGTCTAACGGGGTTTTAGGGTAGACTCCTTAC